>Ga0302326_10003748_pt1 | contig 35658 bp, 34 predicted proteins | sample Palsa_T0_3_FD_202264 | JGI IMG/M metagenome (GOLD analysis project Ga0302326, IMG submission 202264) | Peat permafrost microbial communities from Stordalen Mire near Abisko, Sweden - Palsa_T0_3 | ecosystem: Environmental > Terrestrial > Soil > Palsa > Peat permafrost | place: Sweden: Abisko...
ACCGGTGGGCTGGACTTCGACGCCCTGTGGTTCAACGTGGCGGCGGCGCCCGTGGATGCCAAGGCGGTGCGCCAGGCCGTGGCCTACACGTTGGACCGCCAGACCATCGCCAGTGCGCTCCTGGGCGCGCTGGAGCCGACGGCACAACCCCTGCAGTCGCTGCTCACACCTGCTTATGGGGCGTACTACAACGCAGCATTCGCCCGCTACAAGCCCGACCCGGCCATGGTGAACCAGCTGATGACCGGCGCCGGCTGGGCCCGGAACAAGGCCGGGTTCTGGGCCAAGGGGGCCACGAGGGCGGAGGTGGCGACCATCGATCTCAAGGTGCCCAGCACCAGCCCCGGGGCCGAGGCGGCGGCCAACGTGATCGGCGCCGAGTTGCAGGGGGCGGGCTTCCAGGTCACGATCGCGCCGCCCGAGACGCCCGGGCAACTGTTCACCCAGGATTTGCCGGCCGGGGCGTTCAGTGTGGCGCTGTACCCCGTCGACCTGGAGCGAGAGTTGCCGAGCGGGACCCCGACGACGGTGGGCGTGCCGGGCATCGACGACAACGATCCCGGGCAGTGCCAGCTGTTCTGCTCGGCCAGCATCCCCACGGCGGCCACCGGGGGGGTAGGGGACAACTACGTCCGGTTGGCCGACTCCACGCTGGACCGCTACCTCGAGGACCTCGACAGCAATGCCAACAGCGACGACCGGGTGGCTGATGCGGCTCAGGCGGCGACCATCCTGGCCGACGACCTCCCTGCCCTGCCGTTGGTGACGCTGCCCGACGTGCTGGTGGTCAACACCAACATGATCGGGGTGGAGGGGGGCACGTTCAACCACAATTTGGCGTACGGCCCCTACGGGGAGCTGAACGAGTGGTACCTCAAGTAGGGCCGGATCAGGGGTGGTGGGTCGAGTACCATGACCGCTCGCCCGGCCGTCGGCCGGAGCCCACGTCGGAGTGGCGGAATAGGCAGACGCGCTAGCTTGAGGGGCTAGTGCCCGCAAGGGCATGGGGGTTCAAGTCCCCCCTCCGACACCGAACGTCTGTGATGGTCAATCACAGCCCACACACTTGCCCATCATCGACTTCATACGTCACCTCCCGACAGGGAAAAGTGCCATAACTAAGCGAACCGACCGACGGCACCTTCGTCGGAGCCAGCGCCGAGGGCAGCCGCAGTTGGTGGCATCGACGTGAGGCCGTTGAACGGAACCCCGTTGTTCGTATGACAGGCTACCATTGAGTGTATGACAATCATGGTGAGCTTTCGGGTGGAAGACGACGAGGCGCAGCGTGTCGATGAATGGGCTCGCCGGCTCCATGTCGACCGCACCACCCTGCTGCGCGATGCCGTCGGCGCCTACCTGGCCCGGCTGGCCGGCGAGCATGACGCCGCGGCCTACCAGGACCAGCCGTTCAGCCCTGACGAGTTGGCGCTCGCGACCACCGAGGACTGGGAGCCCGCGGAGGACTGGTCGGACCTGGCCACCTGGCTGGACGAGCGCGATGCGAAGGGGTGAGGTCTGGTTCGCCGCGGTACCCGGGGGCGGAGACCGGCCCGTTCTGATACTGACCCGCGACCCGGTCGCCGATCGGATTAGTCACGTGGTGGTAGCGGCGCTGACTCGCACGCGGCGCAACCTCGTTTCCGAGTTGCTGCTTGGCGAAGCCGATGGGATGCCGGTCGAATCGGTGGTTAGCTTCGACAATTTGCGGACGTTGCCCCGTGACGCTTTCCGCAGACGCGTGACCACGCTCAGCGACGCCCGGATGGCTGCGGCGTGCCGGACGCTGCGGGCCGCGCTTGGCTGCAGCTGAAACCGGAGGACCTGATAACCGACGAACAACAACCGCGCCGGTTCGTAATCCCCACGGCGAGCTGTTGGTCGACACCAGCGTGCTGTTCCCGTTCTCGGTAATGGACTTGCTCCTCGCTCTCACCGGTCCGGTAGACCTTGGACACCGCGATGGCCTCCAGAACGGGTCGCGTATCGGCTCAGGTGCGACACCTCCGGCTGGAGTGGGTAGGGATATCGCACTCATGAGGGATCTCCGTATGTGGCCGGCGGCCGCAACATCCGGCGCAGCGAATGGCTTGATGTGATCAATCCGACCAACATCAATGTGAGACCAGAGACAGCGGCGGGAAAGTCGCGCAGTAGAGGCCGCCGACCACCACTGCCAGCAACACGACGCTGAGTAGCTCAAAGAGGTAATGCGTCACGCGTCACGCCTCGTCACCCTTTCCTTCTCCAGCGAGGTCACCATGCGTCGCATCGCTCCACGCTGATTCGGCGTCGGAGGTGTGGATTGCGTGCCACCACTTGACCCCTTCAAGGGTTCCGTTCTCGATCTCTCCGATGAGCCGGCGGATGTATCCCAGTTCGGCTTCGCGAATCACGGTGCGGTATTCCTCCTCGACCCAGAACAGCCGCGGCACTCGCTGCTTCTCGACGAGTTCTCGCGAACCCGCCGCCCGCGCGAGGTCGACCTCAAGGTGTGTTACGCGTTCCCGCAGCAGCTCGGCGACGTCACCGGGTGGCAGAGCAGGCAGGAACGACAACGCCGCTTCGAGATTTGTGTAGTCCTTTGCAGGTGTCGAGATCAGTTCCGTAAGCCAGTCGCGCGCCTCGATCCGGCCCTCGTCGGTGAGGCGATAGACCGTCCGCTCGGGTAGCCGCCCATCACGCGTTGTCCCTTGGGGGGCTATGCACCCCCGCTTGTCCAAGGCAGCGACCACCGCGTACAGGGACCCGTAGTTAAGCCGGACGCTCTCATGCTTCTGACGCTGGCGGAGCGTGTTCGCAATCTCGTAGGGGTGCATCGGGCGTTCGCCGAGACAGATGAGCACGCCCAGCGCCAGCGCGTTGTTGCGATTGCGAGAGGCCATGACCATCTCCTTACTCGGATACCCAAACTAGAGTACCCTATTAAGGACACCGGCTGCAAACGAGGAGTGGCACCATGACCGAGATGCGAATCGTTCGGGACTACCCGTACCCGCCTGCGGTCGTCTGGCGCGCCGCGACGGACCCGGAGCTGGTTGCCCGCTGGACGGTCACCGGACGAGGAGGGCGGCCTGTCGGGTTCACCCCCGTCGTAGGGACCAAATTCCAGCTCGTCGCGAAGCCGATGCCCGGCTGGCGAGGCATCGTGGACTGCGAGGTCCTCGAAGTGGAGGAGCCCCGTCTCTTGCGTTACACGTGGCGAGGCGAGGAAAACGACAATCCCACCGTCGTCACCTACCAGATCGAGCCACAAATGGGCGGCACTCGGTTCACGTTCGAGCACACCGGCTTCGCGGGTGTCAGTGGCTTCTTTATGGCCAAGCTGCTCGGCGCGGTACGGAGGAGGATGCTCAACGTCGGGCTTCCCGCTGTCCTCGACGACCTCGCCGCAGGTGCAGCGGACGGGAGACCGGACGGCCTGAGCTGACCTAGCTGACGAAGCTCCCCGGGTCGACTTCGGACCAGGATGAAGGAGGGGTACCGGCTGCTTGTCTCAGGAGGATTCACATGCGTTCCGACTGGGAGTTCACCTACGACCGCGAGAGTGTCCGGCAGTTCGGCTCGCAGTGGGCGCACCAGGATTCGCCCCTTCCCGGGTTAGTCCCCTACCCCGGTGATGACCATAGGTATTTGTTGCTGGATTGGAATTCGAACTCGGAGAATTGGCGGGTCCATCATCGCCGGGCTCGGAGTGGCCGGTGGGATTATCGGTGGCATCCTCCTCAAACCGACGCGATGTACTCGGCCAGTGAGCGCCCCGGCTCCGGAACGCGGGTTCAAGGACGGCCACTGATGCCCGCGACTGTGGTGATGATCCCCGACAGGCTCACCCGGCGGACCCGATCGTTATCGGTGTCGGCGATGTAGATGGTTCCGTCGCTCGCCACGGCCACACCGTTGGGGCCGCTCAGGTCGGCCGCGGTGGCGGGCCCGTTGTCTCCGATTAGGTCTGAAGCGCCTCCAGCCACCGTGGTGATGATCCCGCGGGGGTTGACTCGGCGAATCCGAGCGTTGGTGTAATCGGCGATGTAAAGGCTGCCGTCGCCCGCCACGGCCACCGCGGTTGGTTCGCTCAGCTCGGCGCTGGTGGCCGGCCCGTTGTCCCCGCGGAAGCCGTTCTGGCCATCTCCGGCCACGGTGGTGATGATCCCGGCGGTGCTGACCTTACGCACCTCGTTGTTGCCCGAGTCGGCGATGTAGACGCTTCCGTCGCCCCCGACGGCGACACCGCTGGGTTCACTTAGCTCGGCGCTGGTGGCCGGCCCGTTGTCTCCGCTGGACCCGTCCTCGCCGTTTCCTGCGATCGTGGTGATGACCCCGGTCGGGCTGACCCTACGAACCTGATCGTTTCCGTAGTCGGCGATATAGATGGTGCCGTCGCTCGCGACCGCCACGCCGACCGGATCGCTCAGCGCGGCGGCGGTGGCCTGCCCGTTGTCTCCGCTCGATCCGTCCTCGCCGTTTCCTGCGACCGTGGTGATGACTCCCTTGGGGGTAACCCGACGGATCCGATTGTTTCCGTAGTCGGCGATGTAGACGCTTCCGTCGCCCCCCACAACCACATCGGTCGGGCTGTCGAGCTCGGCGCTGGTCGCGGGCCCCTTGTCTCCGCCGAAACCTTGTAGGCCGTCTCCGGCCACCGTGGTGATGATCCCCGACGGATTCACCCGGCGAATCCGGTTGTTCCCCCGATCGGCAATGTAGATACTGCCGTCGCGGCCCACGGCCACGCCGTTGGGGCTGGTGAGCTCGGCCGCGGTGGCGGGACCGTTGTCCCCGCTGAAGCCGCCTTCGCCGTCTCCGGCGAAGGTGGTGATGATCCCCGACGGGCTCACCCGGCGAACCCGGTTGTTGTTGTGGTCGGCGATGTAGATGCTGCCGTCGCGCCCCACGGCCACCCCGGTCGGGTCGCTCAGGGCGGCCGCGGTAGCGGGCCCGTTGTCCCCGCGGTACCCGGTCTGGCCATTGCCGGCCACCGTGGTGATGACACCCGACGAGTTCACTCGCCGAATGTCCTGATTGCCGTCGTCGGCTATGTCGAAACTGCCGTCGGCCGCCACGGCGACACCCTCGGGGTAACCCAGCTCGGCCGACGTCGCCGGCCCGTTGTCGCCGCTGTACCCGTCCTGGCCGTTACCTGCCACCGTGGTGATGACACCTAACGGGCTCACGCGACGAATGACGCTGTTACCAGAGTCCGCGATGTAGACGGTGCCGTCCGCGGCCACGGCCACACCGAACGGCTCGCTCAACTCGGCCGAGGTCGCGGGCCCGCCGTCTCCGGTGTACCCGTCTTTGCTGTCGCCGGCGAAGGTGGTGATGACACCCGACGGGCTCACGCGTCGCACCCGGTTGTTGCCGAAGTCGGCGATGTAGACGCTGCCGTCACCGGCCACGGCAACACCGTAGGGTCGATCCAGTTCCGCCTTGGATGCCTGACCATTGTCCCCGCCAAACCCGGCCTGCCCGTCACCCGCCAGCGTCGTGATGACACCCGCGGGGCTGATCCGACGCACCCGGTTGTTGCCGGAATCGGCCACATAGACGCTGCCGTCGGCGGCGACGGCCACCGCGTACGGGTCGTTCAGCTCGGCTGCCGTCGCCGGGCCGCCGTCGCCGCCGGATCCGACCATGCCGTCGCCGGCCACCGTGGTGATGGCACCAGCAGTGATCTTACGAACCCGCTCGTTACCATAATCGGTGAAATACACGCTGCCGTCGGGAGCAACGGCGACACCTCCCGGTTTTGCCACATTTGCGAGTAGGGCGGCAGACGTCGTTGCGGCTGGCCCCGTCGTTGGCGCGACCGATGGAAGCGGGCGAGTCGCCGGCGATTTGGCGGACGTGGCGCACCCCCCGACGACAAGTGACAGCACGAGCGCCGCCCCGGCACAGGACGCGGCCTTGATGTGCAGGATCACCTGATTTCGACGGTACCACCGACCGAGCGGCAGGCCGGTTACGGCAGGCGGATTACAGTCCCCGACGAGTGCTCCTCGGCGCAAGCAGATGCCGTGGCCGCACTGGTCGTTGTTGCCATAGGCATCCACGCCGGTCGCCACCTTCGAGGCCGTAGCGACCATCTTCTCCTCGATGCTGGTGATCTTCGGGTACTTCAGCCAGATGCTTTCTGCCGCAGCTCGGCTGTTCCTCGCCATCCAGTTGGTGATCGGGATCATCCAGGTTGACTCAGCTCACGAGCTGGAAGTCGAGCAGGAGGTAGCCGGACGGAGAGGCGACGTGGCGGGTCAGCGTCAGTCGCCCGGACAACCCCCTGTCGAAGAGTTTTCGGCCCTGCATGTGCGCGGCCGGGGCGATGACTAGCCGCAGTTCGTCGACCAGGCCCCCCTCGAGCGTAAAGACGGCCAGCCGGCCCAAAACTCGTTGCTCAGGCTCCGGCGGGGTGGTCCGGTCTAAGCTGTTTGGTCCGTTGTCGGTTGCGGGTCAAAGGGTGGTGCACTGGCCGGTGCGGGCGCCTCCGACGTTGTTTGGGAGTCCGCCGTTGATTGGGGGCGGGGTGTTGCCGGCGCACACCAGCGATCCTCGGATCTGGTTGATGCCGATATCGATGGTCGCGTCTTGGGGGACGAGGACTGACGCCGGGTTGGCGTGGTTGTCGGTCACGATCACCTGGCCGGTGACACTGTTGCCGGTCAGCCTCACCCCTCCTGATTCGGCGGCAGAGCCGGTGATGAGGATGTTGCCACGCACTTTGTTGCCCCCGCACTCGCCGCTGGTCGTGAACCCGACGAGCATGAAACCGGTCGGCCGGTTGAGGAGGAGCGACTCGTCGATGGTGCTGTTGCAGATCTCGATTTCTGGCGATGCGTCGGAGGACACAGAACCTGTGATTGTCGAATTGGTCAAAAGGAGCTCAGCTCCCGGCCGTACCGTTACCGCGCCGTGGACCGTGGCGGCGTTGACGCAGGTAGTGCCCGCAGTCACGGTGACGCCGTTGGGGATGCTCCCTGTCAGCGACGTGGTGCACGGGCCGGGCCCGTCGGAGATCCCGGTTAGGGAGAACTGCAGGTTGCCCCCGGTGGGCGAGATGAAGCTAGAGGCCTCGATGTAGTAGGTCACGCCCGCGGATACCGACACGGGGTCGGTGCTTCCGAAGGCGCACGCGATCTGTGTCAGGGCGGCGGGCGAACCGGTGTACATCGATACGGTGGCCGGGTAGTTGCTGCCCCCGGTGCTGGCCATGACGCTGCCCGAAGATGGTGCCGTGAACCGGTACCACACCGTCGCGTGGGGAGGTTCGATGCAGGTCGGGTCACCGGTGACAGTGGTGGCGGCGGTCGTGTCGATGTTGTTCGTGTACGGCAGCGAGGTGATAACGGTGGCCTGTCCGATGTTGTCGTTGGGCGGCGGCGGGAAACCCTGGAGGTTGAAAACGAGTTGGCCTGCGGAGTTGGAGGGTCGGCTGTTGGCGACCAGGATGAAGTAGGTGACTCCGGCCGTGGCTTCGAACGGGGTGCCGCAGGCGACGGTGCTGAGTGAGCCCTCTGCGCCGGTGTACACCGACACCGAGGGCGAGTAGCTGCTGCCCGCCGTGTCGGCGAAGATCTGCTCGTTCACTGCCGGGGTCATCCGGAACCACACGGAGTTGTTGTCGGCCCCGCACTCGGTCGGGTCGTCAGGGGCGGTGGTGGCGGCGAGGGTGTCCTCGGTGGTGGTGAACGGCAAGGAGGAGATGGTTGCCGCGTCGTCGAAGTCGTCGTTGGCAGGCGGCTGCGCGGCGTTGAGTTGCAGGGTCATCGGCCCGCTCGGTTGTGACCCGGTGGCCACGACCATTATGTGATAGGTCATGCCCGCCACGGCGCTCCACGACGCTGTTTGATCGAAACCAGCGCATGCCACCTGGGTCAGCGAACCTTCGCTACCGGTGTACGCCGACACGCCGGGAAGAAATCTGTCGGCGGTGGCGGTGACCAACGCCGTTTCGGTGACTGGAGCGGTGAAGGAGAACCACACGGAGTTTGCCGTCCCAAAACACGAGGTCGGATCGTCCGGGGCGGCGGTGGCGGCCGTGATGTCCTCGGTGGCGGTGAACGGCGTCGTGGTGATGTCCGTGGCGCCGTCGAAGTCGTCGTTGGCGGGAGGACCATCGACGTCGACCTGGAGGTTCAGCAGGCCCCCGACTCCGTACAGGGAGGACACCATGATGTGGTAGGTCACGCCCGCCGTGACTGTCCATTGCGTCGTGGAGAGCTCTGCCCCGCACGCCACCTGGCTCAAAGCGCCCTCAAGGCCAGTGTAGGCGGAAATGACGGCGGGATAGCTGGCGCTCGGGATGGCGACGATGACCCCGCTGGCCGATGGCGTGACGGCGAACCACACCGTGTTGTTCGGTGTCCCGCATGTAGCAGGGTCGTCTGGTGCTGTGGTGGCGGCGGTGGTGTCCTCGGAGGTGGTGAACGGTGTCGTGGTGATGAGCGTGGCGTTGCTGAAGTCGTCGTTGACGGGCGGGGTGGAAGCGAACCCGGGGCTGGCCCGGTAGACAAGGAAGGTAAGTACCAGAGCCATGATGGCGGCGATGCGCCATGCCTTCGCCAGCAACGCCATCAGGATCTCTCTTTGGTCTCGGGAGGCTGTCGAGCCATATTCAACAGGCCTACAACACAGAGTCTCCAAGACCACTGCTGATACGACGATGTCCCCTTTTGTGCCACCTCAGGATGGTGGTCTCACCCGACGCCAGTGTCCGCTCTCTCCGAGGCCAGCGCCCGCATGGACGACCTGGCGGCGTCGGTGGCCGCCTGCCTGGTGGCCGGGCCTGCTACCTGGCCCAGGGGCGACGCGCCGCACATCCGCGGCCGCAAACCACAAGCTGATGCGCACGCGCGAGCGCGTGAGGTTCTCGATCGGTGTCACGCAGAGCAAGCAGGTCCGGGCGTTGATCGCCGAGATCCCGGAAGAGAACCGGGCCACCGTCGAGGACTACCCGGACACGGCCAGGCACAGATCGCCGAGACTAAGGTCGGGGGCCGGCGGCTGATCGTCCGCCGCACGCGGGTGATGCTCGTAAGATGGCGCTGTTGCTGGGCCACTACGAAATGTTCTTTGTTGCGAGCGCGGGCGCATCTGCAGCCATCCTCGGCCTGCTAGTCGTGGCCGTGTCGGTCGTCAACGCCGACGATACGGATGCGAAGACTCGAGAGAGGCGGACTGTTCTGGCCGGAAGCGCATTCCTTGCCTTGGTCGACGCCTTCTTCGTCTCGATTGTCGCGTTGACCGGAGGTGCCGCGGTCTTTGGGACATCCAACCTCGTGATGGCGATGGTCGGCTTGCTGTCCACCAGCCGCTTGATACCGCGAGCAAAACGGGCCGGGAACTTCTCCCGCGGCTTTCCAACTCGCAGGCTGAACATCGTCTTTGCGGTCGTTTCGGTCGGGGGCTATGCAATCCAACTCGGCCTTGCAATTGCGCTCCTGGCCGACGCTCAAAGCTCTGCATTGCAGCGCGCTTTGGTGCTGGTCATCGTGGGGTTGTTTGGAAGTGCATTGGGACGAGCATGGGAGGTCACCGGGATACGACAGCGACTAACCCCTGAATCCACCGATCGGTAGCGGTGGTGAGCGTGATCGCCGTGACATGAGCTGCGTGAGTGTTGGTGAGGGTTGGCGCCTGGGTGCTGGTGACGCCGTTTCGGTGCGGTTGACCTTTCCCACGGAACCGTTCGGACGGCGTTCGTGGGCATGACGTCGCGCCGTTGGCGGCGAGGCGGTCGGGTGGCCGTCGTTGTCGTCTGGCGCCCGGTTTAGGTTCAGGCTGGGAGCGCGCGGATCGCGTCGAGCACGGTGGTGACCGGCAGCTGGGCCAACGCCAAGTCGAGCAGGACCACCGGGTTATGCCGCTTCGCCAGGTCGAGTCGTCAAGTCTTGTCTGTGCCTCCTTTGGCGAAACAATTGGAGCATCAGGCAGCGAAGATGCAAGTCGTCCGAACGGGCCTCCAGGACTGCGCCCTTCGGAGCTCGGCAGGAGACGCCTGGGAGCGAGAAAGCGCCGACCGATTGACATCCGGCCGCTTCACCGCGGCTCTACGTCAATTACGGTGTCGACACGCTTGCCGTGTTCACGGTAGTACCATGAGGCGATGATGGAGGTAGCAGAGGCGACGACGGAGTTGATCGACCGCTACGCGCCGGACATCGAAATACCACCGCCGGTGGTGCTGGAGCAGGCCCGCCGCAACCTCGCTCTCCGAGTCAGCATGCTGCAAGAGTTCGGAGCGGTCGAGCCAGCCGAGTTGGCACGTCTTGTCGGGTCTGCGGCGCTCAACCCGGCCACCACGGTAGATAACTGGCGGCGGGCGGACCGGATTACCACGGTCCGCTGGAAGGGACGTTCACTCGTCCCTGGGTTTCAACTGTTGGCCTCGGGCCAGCCGGATCCGGCGGTGCGGGGCTTGCTGAAGGCGCTACGGAGCTATGGGATGGGCGACTGGGAGCAGGCCTTGTGGTTCGTCGTGCCCTGCAGCGCGCTCGATGGGCAACGGCCAGTCGACCGGCTGCTCGCCCTGCGGGAGCACCCCAGCGAGCAGCATGCCGCCAAACTGGCGGCGGCCACCGATCGCCACCGGGACTGGTTCTGAGCGCTCGGGCGCCCGAGCCTGGCCTGGCGCTGGCCACGTGGACGTTGGCGGCTGGTACGACTTTGGTGCGGGTGGCAGGCGATCAACTCGGATCGACCGAGCCGTCGACCAGTTCGGCTGCCCGCCGGTTCAGCCCCGTGCGCGACATCCGCAGCCGTCGGGTGCCGGTGCTCTACGCTGGCGCCGATCTGGCCTGTGCGTTGGGGGAGACGGTGTTCCACGACCTGGCTGATGACCCGGCGCAACCGGGCGAGGTATTCCGTGCCGACCTGCTGACGCTGCGTGCCGGGACCATCTGCATCACGCTCGACGTTTCGCTGGCCGACCTGAAAGACGCCACCTTGGCTCGTTACGGAGCTCACCGTGACGAGGTAGTCGACACGGCGACGGGGGAGTACCGGATCACCCGGTGCTGGGCGCAGCACGCGTGGGATACGACCACCGTCGCGGGGTTGGTATGGAATAGCCGCCGCGGCCCTGATCGGTTGTCGTTCATGTTCTTCGTCGACCCCCCACGACTGGAAGACCGGGGTCGAGCGCTTGACCGCCGAAGGGACCTCGATATCGCCTCGCCGCCGGCGTCGCTCTATAACGGTGAGGGCCTTGCCGCAGTCATGACCGCGGCCGCTGACCGCAACGTTACCGTCGTCTTGTAGGCGCAGGGCCGAATACGTTGCAGCGGCGACTGATGCCTCCCTCGGTGGCAACGGCACACCTACGCTGCAAGAAAGGTTCCATGCCACGGAGCCGATGTACTTGACCCAGTTTGAGTCCTCGTTTCCCCCCGGCCCTGGGTTTGGGTCCCCGGCCATTGCCCTATCGGCTTGAGCCTCCCGGTACCTGGGAGCGGTGGATCGCGCCCTGTCTTGTCGGGCTCGGATCCGACGTTCCTGGTTGCATTCACGGGTCCACAGTGGAACGATCCTTGGGCAACGCAGGGTGATGGGGGGTTCGATGCATCTGTGGGCTGGTCGTCTTCGTCAGTTGGGGCGGTCGTTCCGGGTCCGCGATGGCGTGTTATGATCGCCAGTATCCTGGCGAGCATGAAGCAACCGACGATCCCCCGGCGGCCTTACAGGATTCCGGGGCCCTCCATGTGGCAGGGCACAATCATCGCGGTGCGGATGCTCTGCGGCCGGGGCTGGCCCACTTGAGCCTGATCGAAGGGGCAACTCAATGACCCAGCGTTCGCGATTCGTCTTCTTCGCTGCGATCTTCCTCGCCGGCGGACTGGTCTGGGTCCCGCCGGCAACGGCACAGGCGGCGGCGATCAGCGTCACGACTGCGGCTGTCACCGTCAATCCGCTTCCCAGTACCCCGAGCACCGGCACCAACGTGTCGGCGCCTTGCCCGGGGGGGACGAATCTCGTGGGCGGGGGTGGTTTCGTGTACAAGGCGGCGGACCCGGCCACGGTCCCGAGCACGACGTTCTGGGTGAAGAGCATGGACCCCTCGGATCCGAGCGGCACTCCGTTCACAGATGGCAGCACCGACCCGTCGGTGTGGACGACGGTGTCCGCCTTCGGCCCCATGTCCGAAACCAACGACGCGGCGACCAGCTTCGCCATGTGCGACACGAACGGCCCGACCGCCACGGTGGTCGAGACCGCCGTCAGTAGCCCCGCCTACGTCACGCAGGGCAACCCGCCGGCCAAGGCGATCGCCACCTGCCCGGTCGGGACCCAACTGGTCGGGGGCGGCATTCTGGACACCCCGAACAGCTCGTTCAACTTCCTCCCGAAGGCCAGCTACCCGTCGGACAGCAGCGGCAACGCCCCCGCCAACGGCTCGTTGGACCCAAACTCGTGGACGGCCTACGCCGGGGTGGGCAGCCCCACGGGGAGTGAGGTGAACGGTGCCTTCGCGGTCTGTGCCACGGCCGCGCTGCCCGCCGTCGAGGTTGCCGTTGTCGACGCCCCCGCCCCCACGACCGCCGGCACCTTTACCAACACGACCGTCGCCTGCCCGTCGGGCACGACTCTCCTCGATGGTGGTTTCGCCATCGATGAGACCGTGGGCACCACGTCCGGGCTCGAACCCAACCAGGGCATCCACTCCCGGGGCAGCTTCCCCAGCGATGGCAGCGGTAATGCCGTGGCCAACGGCACCGTCAACGCGGGCTTCTGGACGGCCGTGGTCCAGCCTGGCGGCCAATCCACGCCGAACCATTTTGTCCACGTCTTCGCGCTGTGCGCACAAACTGCACCCGCCAACACAATTCCGGAAGCGAAGTGGCCGGTCCTGTTGGTTCTCTCCGGGCTCGCCGTCGGCGGCGCCACCATCATCATCATCAAGCGACGCGGCCAGACAACAACCCCTCGAGTCGCAGCATGAGGTTCGCTCTGGCAGGGTGACGCTACGTCTCTCGTCGGGCGGAATACGCACCGGGCCACCCGGGCCCGGCAAGTCGTGACCTGACCTTGACCACAACCACAAACAGGAGCTTCTTGAGGAGATCGATTCCTACTTGGCCGACCTCGAAGCGGACGTAGGCGAGCCATCGACTGAGGAGCTGGCCGGGCTGAGGCGGTTGCCAGGCGTATCCGCGATCACCACGCCGAACGGCGCAACTGAGCGGGCGCGGTGCTCGTTCTTGACAGCGGCGGGGTGAGCCGTCTGGCCGAACGTTCGACGGAATCAGCGGCCATGATCACGGTCTTCCGGCGTGAGGGTCTGGCCGCCGGTCGTTCCGAGCGTGGTCTTGGTCAAATGTCTGCGTGGACCGCATGACCGAGATGCCCGGACCAACCAGTTCCTCAAGACCTGCGATGTCGAGACCGTTCTGTCGGCGGCTCTCTCAGCCAGGCGAGCCGCCCACCTCCGTGGCTTGGCTGGCCGGGGTTCGGCCGTTGATGCCGTCGTCGCCGGTGACGTCCGGACCTGAGGGGAAATCTCCCGCCTCCCATCGGTGCTCTCCCGACGAGGACGGGATGCGACCTCGTGGTTCAGGTCCTAGCTCCATATGCTCTACCATATGGGCATGGCTCGTCGTGAGGTCTTGGTTCAGCTCGATGACGACCTCGTGGGACAGCTCGACGAGCTGGCTCGCAGACGGGGCCTGAGCAGGTCGGAACTCCTCCGCCGTGGCGCGCTCGCGGTACTCGCGGCAGAAGAACTGGACGCAGCCGACACGCTGCTCCAGGAGGCCTATCGCCGTCAACCACAGGATCCAGTCCTAGTCGAGGCAGCGCGAAGACTTGCCGCCGAGACCGCTCCCACGTGGTAAACCGAGGCGACGTCTTTTGGGCTGACCTCGGCCCGCCCGCAGGTCGGCGTCCCGTCTGCGTCCTGACCCGAGACGCAGCAATCGCCGTCCTACGCAGCGTGACCTGTGCACCCATCACCCGGACGATTCGGGGCATCCGCTCGGAGGTCGAGGTTGGCCCCCACCAGGGACTGCCAGAGACCAGCGTGATCAACTGCGACAACGTCCTTACGATCCCGCAGCGCGTTCTCGATCCAGCCGCGGCTGGTCACCTCGACGCGGTGAAGCGAGCTGAGCTCGACCAGGCACTTCGCTATGCCCTTGATATCCAATATTGAGGTCTCCACTGCGGAGGATTTGTGTCCGCGATGGGCGGGTGACGTGCTGACGAACTCGTCCTGGCGATTCCCGAGGGTGAAGTTCCAGCCGAGTGCATGGACGCCAAGCGGGCCGAGAGTTCTGTGTGTCGGGCTGAGCCTGTCCGGGTGATGCAGTGGCGGATCCACCATAGGCAGAACGCGAGGACGACGGCGAAGCCGAGGAATATCGGACCGTGGGATAGGAAAACCCCCGAACTTGATTGTCAACCAGACTTTCTAGATCCGGTCCATGCAGAGGCAGAAGGGGTGGCCCGCCGGGTCAACGTGGACGATAAAGGCGTCGCCCGGCTCCTCGACCGGTCCGGACAAAACTCGTGCCCCGAGCGATACGGCGCGCCGAGAGGCGGCTGCCAGATCAGAGACGGTCAGATCCAGGTGCAATTGTTGGGGAATGTCGTCCGGCCACTCTGGTCGCTGGTAATCGGTAACCCTCTGGAATGCCAGCTTGACGGGCAAGCCGTCCACATGCACCTCGCACCAGCTGGGATCGGCGACTTCCGCCCGACCGGCGAGCAGGTCGGCATAGAACGAGGCCAACCCAACTGGGTCAGGGCAATCAAGCACCACCGACCGCAAACGGACCGTGACCGCCGAATCGCTCATTCGTTCAGCCTGACAGGTACAGGATCTCCCTCACAAAGGCAGTGCCTATATTCTCCCACACCACGCTCAGGCGACTTTCTGCTCACTCACCTAGGCCTGGTATAGTGCAACGATGGTCGGGATTGGGTCGCTGTGAGCGAAGCTGTCGAGTTGACGGGGCGGCATTGCTCGGCCTGCGAAGCCGGCATCTCACCGCTCACCGAGTCCGATGCGGCGAAGCTGGCTGGCGGTCTTGATCCGGACTGGGAGCGAACCGCACTCCATATTCGCCGATCGTTCCGCTTCGCCGATTTTCGGGACACGTTTGCTTTCGCCACCAAGGTAGCGCTGCTTGCTGAGGCTGAGGGTCATCATCCCGAGCTTCTGGTGAGATGGGGCCGGCTGGTCGTGACCTTGACCACCAACGCAGCGAACGGGCTTACCGACAACGACTTCATCATGGCCGCCAAGATCGACACATTTGTCGGGTCGTAATTGCGACCGTCGATGGCCATGTATCCGGAGCAGCAGCCGAGTGCGTCGGACTCGTACTCGACCGAGGAGAGGCCACCCGCCTCGTTGAACGTTCGAACCAAGCTGCGGCCCTCATAACCGCTTTCGGCGCGAAGGGCTGTGACTTGCGAGCGGGCTTAGCCAAGTATCTCGACGTCCACCCTGAGAGCGCGGTACGTTTCGAGCGCTCGGCGGTCCCGGCTAGCCAGTGGCAGGTCATGTTCGACAGCAGTCGCGCCCACGAGTGCGTCGTAGACAGCGCCTCCAGCGATGCGCAACGACGAGAATGCGTCGAACAGTCGGTGGGTGGCGTCTGCGCCCAGGAAACAAGATGTCGGGAAGTTGCGCGACAACAACTCAGCCGCAGCTACGGGGGTCAATCGCAGAGGCGAAGGTAGTCGCGTGAGGACGGAAAAAGCCTCGAAGGCCGCATGCCCGGCGAGGCCAAGACGACGACCACCCACCGCCTCGACAGTGGCCGCGTGGTGCTGGTGGTCCGTGACGACGAGTGCGATCGCGACGCTCGTGTCTATAAGCAACTCGGGTCGGTTAGCGCTGGCCGGCATCTCGTAATGCCCGGACCATCTCGTCGTCGAGTTCTACTCCGGCAGCGGGGATCACGAGGCGCCCATGTTGCTCGACCAGGTCCTCCCGGGCCACCGGCTCGACCCGAAGGCCGGCTCCGTCGATGAACACTTCCACAGGACCTGGTCGCAGGCCCAGTCGGTCCCGCATGGACTTTGGAACTACCAAGCGCCCTGCCTTGTCAATGGTGGTCCGCATACCATGATAATACCATTCTCATGCCATTGGCGATCCCACGACGAGGCTGAAGATGCAAGCCTGCACCGTCCCCAGGGATCAAGGAGCAGGTCCGTCGCGTCGTTGGACCCGCCACCAGCGGCTCTGTCGGTCCGCGCCCGGCGGGCGGCGCAACTCCCAGGCTTGGCCGGTCGAGGTTCGGCCGTCGATGCGGTCGCCACCGCGGAACCGGGTGGAACCGTCTACGGGGGCGACCTGGAAGACCTGCGGTCGTGGGCCACCCACGCTGTCGGGGTCATGATCCAGCGGGCGTAGGCAGGACCCAGGCACTTTCCGGCCGAGACTCATCCTGGCGGTGGACGTCGGAGCCGACTCCTAGTCGTCGCCTAGTCCATCGGCGTGGGAGCACGCCAGCATGACCGACGACGGGAGACCAGAGACTGAGCGAGATTGTGCCGCTATTCGAAAGACGGGAATGAAGGCCTTCAGCAGACCAGCCGAGCCCAGATGACCAGGGCCCGCCGAGTGGACGATAGGCCTCGTCGAGCGCCGGCAGAAAAGGAAACCTGATGTTTGCGCTAACACGTATGACCGATCCTTGGGCCGATGACGAGGTCGCAGAAATGCTGGTCGCCCTTTTCTCCAACCCGGCGCGCACGGCACCCCGGGATATTCCCGACGGCACGGCAGTGGAGGCGCCAGCCGAAGAAACCCCAGAAACGGCGCCCCCGGCGACCCACGTCTTGACCGGCCCCACAGGCTTGGGTACCTCGGCCGCCCACCCCACCAGCACGAACAGCAAGGTCACCGAGACCGAACCCGAGACCGCCGTTGTCGACTACATAACCCTTCAGGTGCCCAACGGCCCGACCGGGTTGGGCACTTCGGCCGCCCGGGCGTTCGCCGCAGCACCGGTGGCGGAAGACCAGGAATTGGAGCTGTACTGCCCCCCCGCGGTCCGAGACGATGTGCCCTTGGGGGAGGCGGTCAACGAAAGCCTGGTCGCATGGGCCGAGGAGGTGGGCATCTACCCCGGCCAACTGGACAAGGTCAGGAAAGCGAACTTCGGCCGGCTGATCATGTTGACGCATCCCGGCACCGACGATCACGACCGGCTGCTGGCCGCCGCCAAGTGCATCCTGGCGGAGTGGGCGACGGACGATCATTTCCTGGACGAGGACTCCCTGGGCGCCGACGCGCACATAATCGGTTCGCGCCTGGGCGTGGCCTACGCCTCCGTCGACCCGGTGTATCTCACCGAGCCGTACGCGTCCCAACTGCAACAGGCCCTGATGGATGAACCGGTGTCAACGGCGTACCAGTCGGCGTTCGAGCACCTGGCCCGCTACGCCAGCGGGTCCCAGGTGGCACGGCTGCATCACGAGCTGTCCGTCATGTACCTGGCCTACAACGCCGAGGCGGTGTGGCGGACGGCCAAGCGTGTCCCGCCGGTGTGGGAATACCTGACCCATCGCTACGAGAACAGCTTTCTGCCCCCCATGGTCCTGGTGGACCCGGTGGCGGGCTACGAGGTCCCAGCACATGAATTCGCCGAGGGCGCGGTGCGCCGCGCCTTCGCCACGGCCGGCTTGGCCAGCGTGATCCTCAACGATCTGTACTCCACATCCAACGAATCGGACGAGGACTTCGACCTGCCCAAAGTCATTCGGTTGGAAGAGGAGTGCTCGCAGCAGGAGGCGATCAGGCGTTCGGTGGAGATCCACAACGAACTGATGCACCGGTATGAAGCCGAAGCTTCGATGCTCAGCACCCTCGGCTCGCCCGCTTTGCGCCGATTCCTGGCCGACATATGGGCCTGGCTGGGCGGCAACCGCGAATGGCACGCCACGACGAAGCGCTACCACGACGACGGGAGCTAGTTCGGGCCGTACCGGGGCCACCATGGCTGGCACACGGTGTTGATTCTCCGGGTGAGCATGTTGGGCCCGCTATTGGGAACGAGCAGTATGTGATCCTCACCGAAGGCCTCGATCCCCAGGTAACAATGCCCGGCGGCGGGCGGAGGGAAGAGATGATGGTGGTGCGGCCAACGCCATGGACCGGCCGACAGGTCGTCCAGATCCTTCCACGGGAAAAATGCCTCGCTTTGTTCGCCGGAATCCGAGGGACGGCACAGCGCCAACCCCCAATGGCCCACGGCGACGTCGACCGCGGGTTGCTCGAAATGGAGCAACCGTTCGTACCAGCCACGACACACCCGGCGCTGCTGCAGCCCGAGATCGCGATCGAAGAATTCGGGCGGCCGGGGATTGCCCACCTGCTGGCGCACCCATTCCAAACTTCCGTATTCGTTCTCGTGATCCTTCCAACCCGCCAGTTTGGCTTGCACCTCATGGAGGTCGTGAATAACGGCCAGCACGGTGACCATGCGGGTCGGTCGATGCACCACGATGCTCCGAGCACTAGGGCGAAGATATTCCACGTAGGAAAGGGTGTACAGCTCGCCGGTCGCGGGAACCCAGCACAAATCGTGCTGGATTTCCGGGCTGTCCTCGGCCTGCCACCATCCGCCGAAGCGGATTCCTTCACCGCGTCGGTCGCCATTGGCGTCGAAGAAGGCGCGAAGGGTCTGGCCCACCACTAGGACCGAAAGCTCCTGCACCGGCATCGAGCCACGGGAACGACCGTAGTCCTTGAGGTCGCTGTGCTCCGCACGCCGATCACAAATATTCGTCCACCGTGGCCGCCCCGGATCACCGATCGGCGGAAAAGATCTGGTCGGCCCGAGCGAGCGGGAGTTTTGATCCGAGCCCACTGCGGCAGGCGAAAAACCCCTGATCGGCATCCAGAGGGGGCGCCGCATGCACGGAGGTCATCGATGAAACGAAGCAGGGCTGTCTGGCTCATCGCAATGCCCACGGTGGTCGGTCTGGCCGCCGCCGGTTGCGCCCACGCCAGCCGCAGCGCGGCCCCGTTGGGGGACCACGCCATTCAGGCGGTGGATGTGGTGGCGCGGGGTGGCGGGGTATTCCAACACCCACGCGACGCCGTACCGTCGGCCGACGGGAGCGTCATCTATTTCACCGCCACCACCAGCAACGGTCCTGCCGTGCTTCGCGTTGCGGCGGCCGGAGGAGCGGTGTCGACCCTCACCCAGGGTGCGCCGCTCGTCAATCCGACCGGGATTGCGCTGTCCAGCGACAGTGGTCGGATCTTCGTCGCCGACCCCGCGGAGGGCACCGGCGGCGCCATCGTGACGCTGGCCGCCACGGCCGGTCCGCAGACGCCGGTGGTGGTGGCCGGCACGGCGGGACGTTCACCGCGTGGGCTCGACGTCGTAAGCCGGGGCGGTACCGACGTCATCTACTTCACTGGGACCGATCCGGCCAACGGGGCGGCGGGCCTGTTCACGGTGCCCGCGTCCGGTGGAGCGGTCGACACCGTGGCCCAGGGGTCGACGTTCACCGCCCCCGACTCGGTCGTTGTGGCCTCCGGAGGGACCGCCTATGTCAGCGACCAGGGAACCGGCTCCGGGCGTGGTGAGGTCTTCGGAGTGGCGGGTGGCCGGGTCATGCCCGTGCTCACAAACCTCAACCTGGGAACGCCCGGTGGGGTGACCCTGGTCGATCACGACGCCGTCTTGTTGGTGAGCTCGCAGAACCGGGGCAACGGATCCGACCAGGTGTTGTTCCTCGACCTGGCAACGGGCCGCACCGCCACTGCGAGCAAGGTCATCGGTCTCAACATGAACAGCTCGGGCGGCCTGCACGCCGCCGGGGACAGCGCCGTCGCGGCCTGGGCCGACACCCAAGGCACCATCTACCGGGTCCGTTTCCCGTAGCGCGGGTGGATTCTTAGTCCAGGGCGACGGTTGGTGCTCCCGCCAGGATGTCGGCGGCCAGGGTCGAATCCCCGGTCGCCGACACCGCCAATTCCACCTGCGGCAACCGATTGGCCACGAAACGGCAAAACGAAACAGCGTCGGCCACGATGCGCACGTCGGCCGGCCCGGCCTGGCCCCGGTCCAGCGCCACCTGCCAGGTGCCACCACCCGGGCCGGTCAGGATAATGCGGGCACTTCGACCGGGTTGGCGCCGACCGATGGTGGCCAGGCCACGGGGGAGGGCGGACACCGCCAACTCGGTCATCAACCGCAGCCGGGCTGGGTCGGGCGACGACAGCGGGCGGTCGGTGGCCCGTCGGATGTCCTCTTCGTGCGTCCAGGTCTCGAACGCCCGCACCACCAGCATGCGCGGGAGCGGGATGGTGAAGGTGTGCAGGGTCACCGCCCGCATGGCTTCATCGGGCCCGAGGGTCGCGGCGTACTCCACGGTTTGCCCGACCAGGCCGGCCCACTGGGCATGGGTTTGACGAGGCAGACGACCGGCCTGGGCCAATGCCTCGGCCTGCGTGGACGCCACATGGTCGGGGCTTGTGGCCACGGGGGGGCCGAGTCCAATGGCGGCGTGCAGCTGTACTTCGACCCCGATCAAGTGGCCGATCAGGCCCTGGATATCGAGATCGCGCAGGACAGGGCGATGCCACTCGTCGTCTGTCAGCTGAGAAAGGAGGGCGTCGAGCGAGCTCACCGTGCGCAGGTATGCCTCGATCGGGGTGATGGGTGGCCCCGTCCCCGTGGCCACACCAGGGGGCCGGGCCGTGATGGCGGCCTGCAGGACACGCTGGCGCAGCGCCACTGGGGGGCGCTGGGTATGGCTCTGGGCCAAGGCGTATCGCAGTTCCTCAAGCGCTTGTTCCTCAAGCGGTTGTAGAGGTGCCGTCATGCCATCTCCAGGAACTGAGGGGCCAACCATTCGCTGAGCTTGGCTTGGGCCAGGCGCAAACGTGACTTGGCCGTGCCCTCGGGAATCCCCAGGACCGACGCTACCTCGCTCTGCGTGCAACCCTCGAAGTAGGCCAGTTCCACCGCTCGGCGCTGCGCCGCGGGCAATCGACCGATGGCCTGTTGCACCAGATCGACCAAGCCGACGGCCTCGGTGGCGTCGGGCGCGGGCTCGCGTTCGGCGGACGACAAGGCGAGCAACCGGTCCTCATGGGCCGTGCGGCGGACTTCTCGTCGCACCGCGTCGACCGAGCGCCGGTGGGCCTGGACCCCGAGATATGCCCTGAGTGTTCCCCGCGACGGGTCGAAGCGATCGGGATGGGTCCACAGCGTGGTGAAGACCTCCTGCACCACCTCCTCGGCCAACTGGCGGGCCCCCGTGATGCGGCGGGCCAGGCCGTACAGCAGGGGCGCATAACGATCGAACAGCTCCTCGACGGCCTCGTCGTCGCCGGCCGCCAGCCGCGCCACGAGGAGTCGATCACCGGTATCCACAGACGGCGATGCTAGTTCCGTGAGGTTCAGGAATCTTCAGTGGCGTCGGCTGGTCGTTGCCTTCGGAGTTCGGAGTCACGACCAACCGACGAACCTACAGCGGGTCGAACTCGGTCCCCCGACCCGCCCGTAGTTCGCAGCGGGCCGGTATTTTCCCAGGTCAACTACCCTCGGCGGTAGCGAGACGGAGGATGGGTACATGCACGATGAGGCCGTGTTGGTGCGACAGTGGCGGGCTTCAGGCGATCGAGTGGCGTTCGCTCGGGTGGTCAACCGGGTCGGGCTCAGCCCGGACTTGGACTTGGACCTGCAGGCGTACTCGGCGGGCGGCGACAGCTCAGGCCGGTTGTTGGCCGGAGCGGCGGACGAGCGGACAACCTCCGCCCTGCGCAAGGCTCTGGACCAGCCTGCGGGCAGCCCCGCGGCCATCGTGACGGTCCAGGTCGACGCCGAACAGGCGGCCGACGCCGGGCTGAGCGAAGCGGGGACCGCCTATCTACTGGTGCAAACCACCGACGCCGTGCCCGACGAGTTCTGGGATGCCATGGTCGCCCGTCACCCCGTCGTGCTGGCCACGGGCATTGGTGGCCCGGTGGCCGAGGCGGGATCGCTGGTAGTGGTGGCCGGCCAGGACCCGGTCGGCTCGCTCGATCGGGACAACATCAACGAGGGTGCATCGGCCATGGCGTTGAAGATGCTGGCCGCCGGGGTCAAGGCGTCGGCCATGCTGGACACCGACCGGGGCACGGTGCTGGTCGAGGCATTCGTCTCGCCCCCGCATGTGGTGGTGGCGGGGGAGGGCGACGTGGCCAACGCCATCGTGGCCCAGGCCCACCTGTTGGGCTGGATGGGCCGCGTGGCGAGCGACGCCGGTGCGCTCGACGAGGCGCTGGCCTGGTCCGCCGAAGCGGGGGCGGTGGTGGTGCACAGTCACGACGACATCTTCGGGACCGACGCCCTGTATGCCGCCCTGCGCAGTGGGGCCTTCTATATAGGGGCCATGGGTTCCCGGCGCATCCTTTCCGACCGGGCCGGCCGACTCACGTGGCTCGGGTTGGGACCGGAGGAGATACAGCGCATCCACGGTCCGGTGGGCTTGGACCTGGGCGGCCGCGCCCCGGCCGAAATGGCCCTGGCCATCTGCGCCGAGATCCTGGCCTCGCGCACGGGCCGCGAGCCGATGAAGCCGCGCGCGACGGACGATTCGATGCGTCAGCGTGCTCCGGCCGCGCCCTAGCTCGGTGCGGCGCACGCTCGAATGAGCAGTCCCGATGATCCGGGCGGGGCAGGGCGGGCAGGACAGCGCTCGCGGCGGATGGTGCTGCGCGATCTTCCTCGCGTTGTGCTTTCCGGCAAGGCCCTGAGCAACCGTCTGGAAGCCGTCATGCTCGACGCCACCCGCGACGAGTTCACGCCGGAGGGACTGCTCCCGATGGACAAGCGGGCGAAAGCGCTGCTCGATGCCGCCCTGGCCCTGGCGGCGAACGAGACGCGGTCGGACGACGCGGCAGTGGCGGAACTGACGCGACTGGCCAAGCGCCGGCCCGACGTCGTGCGAGTGGCCGAGAACAACGCCCGGGCGGCGGGAGAATACGTCGACCTGGCCGTCCCCAACCGGGCCCAGCGACTGCTCCTGGCAGCGCTGTCGGGGCAGCCCGTCACGCAGCCCTCGGCGGAGGATCGCAGGCGGTTCGAGTTGGTGGGTGCCTTCGCCCAGCTGCCGCCCCAGGCGGCGTGGGACCAGTTGGTCACCGCCGTCCCGGGTCTGGGCGAGCTGGCCCGGGCCGTGTCGGGCGGCCAGTTGGGGCAGCACAGCGCACAATCGGGCAGCGCACAATCGGGCAGCGCACAATCGGGCAGCGCACAATCGGGCAGCGCACAATCGGGCTCACGGAGGCAGTTCCTCATTCGCCTTACCATTGCGGTGGACACGTTGGTCGGGCCGAAGTCGCCGACCGGCGACGTTCTGCTCAAGTCCGAATTCGTGCGGACGTTTGTCATGTCCTACCTCATGTAGCCGTTGGCGACCCGATGAGCCCGGACGAACTGCACGACCTGATGCGCCCGCCCCCGGCCAGTAGCCGTCAGCGGTCCGGGGTGACGAACTCGGGCTGATCGAGCAGCCTCAGCCAGCTGCCGTCGGGTTGGCGGCGTGCCACCTGGGCCCGGGCACCGGCCCCGTCCTTGGGGGGCGTCGAGGTGAGGGCGATATCCCCGCTGACCAGGGTGGGCAACGGTGGTTCCTGCTCGAAGTGCGGCCGATTGGCCAGCACCTTCTCCCACAGGATCCGAATGGCGTCACGTCCCACCGTCTGGCTCCCCGGCGGGTAGGCCATCACCGCCGCCTCCTCATACAGCGCCGCGATGCCCGCGGCATCCCCGTCATTGGCCCGCTCCACGAACAGGCGGGTGAGATCTTCAGGCTTCAATGCCTTGGCGTGTTCCGACATGGTGCACTCCGTTCAGTTGCTTGCTCCTGTCAACCAGCCTGGGCCTGCCACCATCAGAAGTCCAACAGATTGCTCTTCTCGTAACTAGAATGATTGCTTATGGATATCCGTCAACTGGAATACTTCGTGGCGGTGGCCGAGGAAGGGAACTTCACTCGGGCCGCGCAACGGGTCCACATCAGCCAGTCCGGCGTCAGCGCCCAGATCAAGCAACTGGAGCTCGACCTGGGCGCCCCGCTGATCGACCGCTCCGGCCGTATCGCCACCCTGACCGAGGCGGGAGCGGCGGCCCTGGAGCACGCTCGGGCCGCGCTGAGCGCAGCCGGCGCCGTCCGCCAGGCAGTGGACGAGGTCAATGGGCTGATCCGGGGCCGCCTGGTCGTGGGCATGGTGGCGGGCTGCACCGTCACCGCATTGTTCGACGCCCTGGCCGCACTGCACCGGGCCCACCCGGGCATCGACATCACCTTGATCGAGGACAACTCCGACCGGCTGGTCGAGCGGGTGCGCACCGGCTCCGCCGACCTGGCTCTGATCGGGGCCGCCGGGGCGGCGCCCACGGGGCTGGACTCCCTGTCCATTGTCAGCGAGCCGCTGGTGGCGGCCGTCCCCCCAGGCCACTGCTTGGCTGCCCGCCATCGGGCCTCACTGGCTGAAATCGGGGCTTTTCCCATCGTGACCATGCCGGAGGGGACGGGTGTGCGCGCCGTCTTCGACCTGGCGTGTGCCCGCCTCGGCGTGCAACCTGCGATCGCACTGCAAGCCAGTTCCCCCGGCGCCGTCGCCGACCTGGCCGCGCGGGGCCTGGGCGTTGCCATCCTCTCGCAATCGATGGCAGAACATCACCTCGACCGGCTGACCGTCGTCGCCATCGACGATGTCGACATTCCCGCTGTGCTGGCCGTGGTATGGGCGACGACGATGAGCCCGGCGTTGCGGGCCCTGGTGGGCCACGTGGCACGAGCGTTCGCAGTGGGCCCAGCAGCCGCCCGGCAGTAGGACCAACGGTGCCAGATGTGTTGAACTGGGCTGGGTAGACACCCAACACCGAGCAGGGAGCGTGGTTGCCATCGACGACCAGGAGCCGGACGAGCCAGAGAGTTTCACCTACATGCTCATGCTCGACGCCGGATCGCCCCTGTCGCGCGAGGCGGCCGAGGCGGCGCGGGCCCTGGTCACGGCGCGCATGGAGCGCGACGACCCCCAGATCTTCTACGCCGAGCTGAAGCGCCAGGTCAACCGCATATTCGACGGGGTATACGTCTCGGCCGAGCTGAAGCCACTGGTGGAGGAGCGCGTCCAGTGGTTGGCCAGCCTCCTGTCCGCCTTGGCCGTGGTCACCGAAATGGTCGTCCACGGCTCGACCGGCCTGACCCGGGCGGTGGCCGACGCCACCGAGGAGAGCCCGGACGAGAAGGACGCGTTCCTCGCCCTGCTGGCCACGCCGGAACGATTGATTGAGCTCACATTCCAACTGGCCGAGGAACAAGGCTGGACCATCTGAGCCGCTGATCCTCGCTGACCGCATCGCTCAGGGCCGGGCTACGGTGGACGCCGGTACAGGAAAGGGGCACGACCGTGGACCACGAGCGAGCGCAGCGATGACCGACGTCGCCCAACGGGTCGAATGCCGGTGGTGCCGGGGGCAGAGCCCGGCTACCGCTACCACGTGCACCCGGTGCGGGGCGCCCCTCGACGTGCGCAACCTGGTCACCGACGCCGGCTGGCGCCAGGCACCCAAGATCCGGGACCTGACCGAGGTGCAGGCGGGCGCCAGCCGTTACCAGCTCGATGGCACCGTGGTCCCGGTGGCGGAAGCCGAGCTGGCCGAGGGCGACACCGCCTATTTCGAGCACCACGCCATGCTGTGGAAGGACTTCAGCGTGGCCATGACGGTGATGGACACGCCGGGCGGGACCAAGCGCATCCTGGCCGGCATGCCGTTCGTGTTGAGTGTGGCCCACGGGCCCGGCCGTGTCTCGTTGTCCCGTGACGGGGCGGGTGAGCTGGTCGTCCTACCCCTCGACCCCGGCGTCGAGGTTGACGCCCGGGAGCACGCCATGTTGGTCGCCTCGGGCAACGTGACCTTCTCCTACCAGAAGGTGCAGGGCCTCAAGGCCATGTTGGCGGCGGGGACGGGGATGTACATGGACCGCTTCGTGGCCACCAGCGCGGCCGGGCTGGTGATCCTGCACGGCTACGGCAACGTGCTCCAGCGCACCCTGGGCGACGGCGAGACGATCGACGTCGAACCGGGCGGTTTCCTGTACAAGGACGCCAGCGTGACCATGGCCATCGACACCATCTCGCTCACGCCGGAGGGTGCCAACCAAGGCGTGGCCGCGGTCAAGGGCGTTGCCACCCGGGGCTTTGCCGCCCTCAAGGCCGCTCGCCAACTGACCAAAGGGGGCGACGGGCTGGGGGGCCTGCTGTCCAGCGGGGGTCTGCAAGCGGCGGCCGGCGTGTTCACCGGATCGGGGATGACGCTCATGCGCCTCACTGGTCCCGGCAGGGTGGGGATCCAGTCCATGTACCTGCACCACGAGACCGCCTGACATGTCCGACGCCACCGCCTACCGCTGCCCTTACTGCCGGTCCGAGTCCTCGGGCACCGACGCCAGCTGCCCCAACTGCGGCGCCCCGGTCGATGTCAAGATCCGTACCACCAAGTCGGGCTGGACCGAACTGCCCGCCGTGGCCGACATGGCCAAGATCCAGATGGGCCAGTCCTCGTGCCAGATCACCGGGCGCTTGGTGCCCACGGCCGATTTCACGCTGGCGGCCAACGACACGGTGTACTTCCCCCACCCGTCGTTCCTGTGGCAGGAAGACGGCGTCACCATGGACGCCATGCCCATGCGCCGGGCGTGGAGCCGCATGCGGGCCGGCCTGCCTTTGGTCATGCTGCAGGCCCGCGGGCCCGGCCGGGTCGCCTTCTCCCATGACACGGCGGGGGAGCTGCTCGCCGTGCCCCTGCAGCCGGGCGCCGCGGTCGACGTCCGGGAGCACCGGATGGTGGTGGCGAGCGGCGCCATCGACTACGACTGGATCGACTCCGGGGTGTGGTTTACCACCTCGGGGGGCAACGCTCAGGACCAGGCGTCGGGCATGAAGCTGCTCAAAATGGGCCTCGACGTGGCCGGCATGGCCAGCGGGGACGACCGCGACCGCAGCAACGAGATCGAGTACCACTACCCACTGGGCCAGTACCTGGACCGGTTCGTGGCCCGGGACAGCCCAGGCGTGGTCTTCGTGCAGGCCGGCGGCAACGCCTTCATCCGGGACCTGGCCGAGGGCGAGCAGATCCTGGTCAAGCCGCCCGCCCTGCTATTCAAGGACCCGTCGGTGGGCATGCAGCTGCACGTCGAGTTCCCCGGGGCGGGCATCAAGCTGTGGCGCTCGTGGGGCAACCGCTACCTGTGGCTGCGCATGTGGGGCCCGGGCCGGGTGGCGCTGCAGTCGCTGTACGACCGCCTGGAAGACCCGGGCACCGACTTCCGGGACGCCTGCGCCTACAGCCAGCAAAAGTGGTAGCCGGCCGCTAGGTCGCTAGCTCGCTCGGGCGCTCGGTTGCTACGTGATGCGGTACACGATGCCCGTCGTCCAGTCGGCCACGAACAGGGCGCCGTCAGGGCCGAGCACCACGGCTACCGGGTTCTTGATCCCGGTCAGGAACGGTTGGACAGTACCCGCATAGCCCGTCGTTGTTTTCGTCAGGGCGACCCGCTGGACCTTGCCTACCGCCCATTCCGCCACGATGGCGCTTGTTCCGACGGCAGTCCCGAGCTGGCCGGTGACGATGGCCACGTCGCTCACCGCGGCGTGCTTGTCCAACACCGCCACTGGTCGCGGCACGCCTGTGCACGCCGCGCCGCCTTGCTCATAGCAGCTGGGAAAATGCCACGCCTGGCCTGATTGCACGATCGCCAGGAAATCGCCCGGGGTGTTGTTTCCAAGGTCGTCGCGCTGGTTCACCGACATGAACAGATCGTCGGTCCCGGGGTAATAGGCCAACCCAACCGGAGCTCGGATGCCGCTCGCCTCCACTTGCAAGCCACCGCCGGAAGGTAGGAACGACACCACCGCGGCCGACCACGGCAGGCTCGGCACGCAGTGGTCGCACGGGGCGGAGATGCCCATCCAGATGCGTCCGTCGGGGGCGAGGACCATGGTGTTGTTCTCACCCACGTCGGCGGGGAACGTGACCACGGTGCGACGGGTCGTGAACGCCGTGCCGTTGAAGCCGCTGAAGGCGTCCACCCGATCGTTGGAGCTGACGTACAGCGCGCCTTGGTACCACAGCAGACCGAGCGGGGTGTGCAGGCCGGGTACCACCTCAATGGGCTTGGCGTTGACCCGGGTAACCAGGTAGAGGCCGTCTTTCCCGTCGTCGCTGTACGCCGCGGTGGCCACCCACAACCGGCCCTGCGGGTCGAACGCGAAGGCCGCGGCCTGTGGCAAGCCCCGGGCGTAGACCGTGGCCGACAACCCGGCCGGACCGTCGAGCCCCGCCCCGATGGGGACGAGCCCGTTGGCCCCGGGGTCGCGGGCCGCGCTGGACCCACCGCACGCCGCCAGCAGGCATGTGGCCAGGACCATGACAGCCACCCCCCGTCGCACAATCGGGGGACCACTCCCGGTCCCACTTCCGCGAGGCGCGGCAACCCGGCGAGCCACTCGGGAACGGCTCGCCGGGTCACCTGTCACGGGAGCGACTATTCGTTGCTCCCACTGGTCGAGGACGAGCTGCCCATATTGGGGCAGTTGCCGTTCGCGGGCGCCTTGGCCGATGGGGCGGTGGGCTTGGTCGTGGCCGCGCTGGCAATGCCCGCGGCACCCAGGCTGAGGCCGACGACACCGGCTACCGCACCGGCGGTCAGGACTATTCGCGTTCGTGTCATGTGTGCTCCTCGATGCAGGCCACCGTGACCCACAGGCCTACTACATCATTGCAATCTCGATGCCCGCTGTGGGCAGGCTCAGAAATCCCGCAGAATGCGTAGGTTCCCTCAGAGCCGCGTCAGGCGGCGAAGGTTGGTGACTCCGCCACCGTCCAGCCTTCGCTACGGATGCGCACGATGTCGGCAGTGCGGTAGCTCGCCACCCGCCGGGCCCAGCAGTCGATGACCGACCGCCCAGGCCGGGTCTGAAAGAAGGTCGTCAACGGGCCTTCCTGCTGGTAGGTGTCGGCACCCTCTATGACCTCAGCCTCGCCGCCCTTCAACCGGATCTCGTAGGTCATGGGATCACGGTAACCCGGGTCGCCTGTGGGCATCCAGAGGTTCAAGTCTGTGGATTCGACGGTGTTATCCACAGGCCGCTTGCCCTTCCGGCCCGACCGCTGGGGGGAGCGGTCGGGCCGGACAGCTGGCGGAAGGTCAGTCGGCGGGGCCGGCGGCGAGGGTGATGGTTGCGCTCTGGGTGGCGCTGGAGCCGGTGGTCCAGGACATGGTCACCTTGTCGCCCGGGTGGTGGCTGGCCAAGGCGGTGGTCAGGTCCGTGCCCGAGGTGATGGCGCTGCCGTTGACCGACGTGATCTCGTCGCCCGCCTCAAGCCCGGCCGTTTGCGCTGGGGTGTTGGGGGCGACGCTGAGGATCAGGGCTCCGTTGCCGGTGGCGGTGGAAGAGACGCCGACGCCGAGGAACCCGGTGAGGCCGATATGGACCAGCGAGGTGGCCTTGCCCGACTCGATCTGGCGGGCGATGGACAGTGCGGTGTTGATCGGGATGGCGAAACTGGAGGTGGTACTCGACGCCCCACCGAAGCTTTGCACCGACGACGAGGCGGCGGTGTCCATGCCGATGACCTGCGCGGTGCTGTTGACCAACGGTCCGCCCGAGTCGCCCGCCTGGATGGGGGCGTTGGTCTCGATCATGCCGTTCAGCGTCTCGGCGTTGCCTCCGCCCTCGTCGCTGGCCATGATCGTCTGGTCCAAGCCGGCCACCGTGCCGGTCACGATGGACGGGGCGCCACCCACGCCGCCCGCGTTGCCCAGCGCCACCACCGCGTCGCCCGCGTTCACCGAGTCGGAGTTACCGGTTGGGATGGTCTTCAGGCCCGAGGCGTTCTTCAGCTGGATCACGGCCACGTCCTGGGTCACGTCGAAGCCCACCACGGTGGCGGTGTAGATCCGGCCCGTGCTGGGAACGGTGACCGTGATGCTTGTGGCGCCATTGATGACGTGGTTGTTGGTGAGGATCTCGCCGGTCGAGGTCAAGACCATGCCGGTGCCTGCGGCCGCTTCGTTGGCGTAGCTCAGCTGGGTGTCGATGTCCACGATGCCCGGCGTCACCTTGGCCGCGATGGCCGCAGCGGTAGCCGACACGGCGCCCGACGATGGCGCGGTGGGCGCGACGCCGCCCGCAGACCCGGAACCACCGGAGGTTCCGGAACTGGATCCGAAGGGGTTGAAGGTCGACCCGCCGAACGGACTGGTCGACCCGCTGCTGGGGATGGTGGCCGGGGTCGACGCGGCGGCGACTGTGGCCGTGTTGGAACGGCCCAGGTTGCGGCCGATGACCACCCCGATGACCGCCGCGATGAGGGCGGCCACGAGGATCAGGGCGACGCCATTGCGGGCCCGCGGCGTTCGTGGCTCGGGTTGCGGCTGCGGGGGCGGCGGTACCCAGGCCGGCGCCGGACCGACCGGACCCCCGGGCCCGTAGCCGCCCGCGTCGTCGCCGCCGTAGCCCCCTGCGCTCCCGTACCCGCCACCCGCGCCGGCGGGCAGCGTCGGCGGGATCCAGGCGGGGCCCCACTGCGGTGACTGTGGCGACTCGGCCATCCATTCCGGCTGGTAAGGGGGCTGTATGTCGGTCACGATGCGGCTCCTCTGGCTGGTGTTCTTTGCTCAGTGAACGCTGCCAATCTCAGAGCCCGATCAGGAGGCTCTGTGGCCACCATGAGACTTTGGGGCATCAGCCATTGACGACTGACGACGGCAGTTTGGCCATGCGCCCGGCGAAAACGCCGACGATCCCCTCGATCGTGGTTTGACCCGCCACGGGCACCTGGGGCGAAGCAGGCTGGGAAAAGTACAGCCCCATCAGGGCGGCGCCCCGGCGCAGATAGACAGCCACCGACTCAGACGTGGTCCCGGTGTCATCGGTGGTATTGAAGTCATAGGCCAGGCGGGTCACGCCCGCCGTCTGAGGCCAGCCGCCATCGGGCGCCTGGTTGAACTGGGTGGTTACGGTCTCTTCCCCCACCGGGCTCACCACCGGCGTGGCGGGGCAGTTGGCGGCCACCGATTGCAGCTCGGAAAACGCCGTCTGGGTAGCCGCGGGGTTGGCGTAGATCACCGCTTCGGTGCTGATGACCTCGTCGCCCTCACCGTCGTAGGCCGCCACCTGCAGTCGTGAGCGGCGCAGCGACTCGCTGGCAAAGTTGCCGTTGCACAAGTCCAGCGTTGCCGCCCCCTCGACCGTTGTACCGTCCGGAATGGGTTGCACGACATAGGTCGACGGCACATCCGCCTGGGTCAGGACCAGTGATTCGAGCGCAGAAGCGTCCGGCCCGCTGGGTGCCGGGGCGACGGTGCTTCCCGGTCCAGGCAACGTCGGCGTCTGGCCGGTTGCCGTCTGCGGGCTCGCCTTGTGCCGGAAGGCGTAGTACCCGCCGACGGTGGCCAACGAACCAACCACCAGCATGACCACTACCACCAGGGTGACGAACTCCAAGGTGGAGAGGCTGGACAGCTTGGCCCGGATACCGGGCGAGGCGGGCTTGGGGTCCAGCACCTGAGTCGGTGTCTGGGGGATCCAGTTGAGAGAGGGAGAAGGGGTGGCCCACTCCGGCGGCGGAGGAGTGGTGCTATCGCTTCCCTCGTCCGGCTGCGCGGCGCCGGGGAGCGTCTGCTGGCGCCATCCCGGAGCCGTGCCCAGCGGTGCCGGGCCATGGGGGAAGGCGCCGCTCGTCCACGCCGCGCCGTCCCAGTAGCGATGTTGGCCCGGCGACCACGGATCGGGGTACCAGCCGGCTGGCGCGAAGACGAGCGGCGGCGGCGTACCCGCCGGCCCTGCCGCCCAACCGTGGCTCTCGTCGCTCATCCGATTCCTTCCAGTCGCCTGCGCCCAGCCTTACTACGGCCAGTTTGCCTGGCAGTCTGGTGACGTGATCTAAATCTCCGCTGAAGGCGCCCTGAGAACCTACCCAGAGGATGGTCCTTACCTGTTTCCCAGCCCGTCACAAGGTTGTGTTGAGGTTGGATCACCACGCTGGGCGGACGTGGGCGCCTACCGCTGCCCCTTTTTCCCAACTCTCTCTTGAGGAGCTAGCCATGCAGGACACGGCCGCCGAGCTCGAAGATGCCCTGTTCCAGATCAAACGGGTCATCGTGGGCCAGGATCGCATGGTCGAGCGGGCATTCGTGTGCCTGCTGGCCCGGGGCCACTGCCTGATCGAGGGCGTGCCCGGCCTGGCCAAGACCCTCACCGTGTCGACCATGGCCAGCGTGGTCGGGGGTTCGTTCACCCGGATCCAGTTCACACCCGACCTGGTGCCGGCCGACATTGTGGGGACCCGGATCTGGCGACCGTCGCAGGAGGAGTTTGACATCGAGTGGGGGCCGGTGTTCGCCAACTTGGTGCTGGCGGACGAGATCAACCGGGCGCCGGCCAAGGTGCAGTCGGCGCTGCTCGAGGTCATGGCCGAGCGCCAGGTGTCGATCGGGGGCCAGACCCGACGGGTGCCGCAGCCGTTCCTGGTCCTGGCTACCCAGAATCCGATCGAATCCGAGGGCGTGTACGCCCTTCCCGAGGCGCAGCGGGACCGCTTCATGATGCAGATCGTGGTCGACCAGCCGTCCTACGCCGAGGAGATCGAGATCGCCCACCGCATGAGCGTGCGGCCGCCGGTGGCCGAGCAGGTGCTCTCACCGGAACGACTGCAGGCGCTCCAGTCCCAGGTGGACGAGGTGTTCGTGCACCACGCGGTGCAGGACTACGCCGTTCGCTTGGTCATGAGCACCCGGGAGCCGGCCCGTTGGGGCATGGCGGACCTGGCGCCCCAGATCGCACTGGGGGCCAGCCCTCGAGCGACCCTGGGATTGCTGTCAGCCGGGCGAGCGTTGGCCTTGCTTCGGGGGAGGCGTTTCCTGGTGCCCCAGGATGTGTATGACGTGGCCCCCGAGGTCCTGCGCCACCGGCTGTTGCTGACCTACGACGGTCTGGCGGCCGGATTGCAGGTCGACACGATCGTGGCCCGGGTTCTGTCCACCATCCAGGCGCCCCGGGTGGCGCCCCACCAGGACGAACGCACCATGAACCGGGCCGAGGAGGCCGCCTCGCCCCCCCCGTCCTACGGCGCCACGTGGCCCATGGCCGCCCCCGCCCCCGGCCCCGCCCCCGCGGGAGCGGACGGTGACCCGCACATCCTGATGCCGCTCGAGCCGAGCCCGTACGAGGCCACCTCGTGACCGAGGACGCGGCGACAGCCGGGCCAGCGACAGCCGGACCAGCGGGAGCCGGACCGCAGGCGGGAGCCGGGCCAGCGGGAGGCGGACCGCAGGCGGCAGCCCGACCGCAGCGGGCGGCGGGTCCGGCGGGGCAGGCGCAGCGGGCAGCGCGGCTGCGCTGGCGGCAATGGGGAACGCACCGGCCGGTCGCCGTTCCTCCCTCGACGCCGCCCGGGCCGCTGGCGGCCAAGGCCGCCTTCCTGCGCCGGCTCGAGCTCGATGTCACCCGACGCCTCGACGGGTTGATCAGCGGCGACTACCTGGCCTACGCCTCCGGTCCGGGGAGCGAACCGGCGGACGCTCGCCCGTACGGCCCGGGCGACGACGCTCGCCGCATCGACTGGAGCCTGACGGCGCGTGCCATCTCGCCCCACGTCCGCACGACCGAGGCCGACCGTGAGCTGGAAACGTGGATCGTGGTCGACCGATCAGCCAGCCTCGACTTCGGCACCGCCGAGCGGGAAAAACGCGAGGTGGCCCTGGCCCTGGTGGCCGCCTTCGGCTTCCTCAACACCCGGGCGGGCAACCGCATCGGCGTGGTCATATCGGGGGGCGACCAACTCATCCGCCTGCCCGCCCGCAGCGGCCGAACCTCGGTGCTGGCCGCCCTGTCGCGACTGTACGACACGCCCCGCCGAGACCGCGCTCCCGCCCCCGACGCCGACCTTAGCGCGGCCTTGGGCCTGGTGGAACGGACGGTGCATCGGCGAGGCCAGGTCGTGGTGGTGTCGGACTTTCTCGACGCCGACGACTGGCTCATGCCGCTGCGACGGCTCACGTTGCGCCACCAAGCGGTAGCAGCCCAGATCACCGACCCCCGAGAGCTGGCCTTGCCGGCCGTGGGCCTGCTCGACCTGGTGGACCCGGAAACGGGCACCCGATTGAGCGTGCAGACCAACTCCGCCGTCCTGCGGGCCCGCTATGCCGAGGCGGTGGCGCAGCGGCAGGAGAGGATCCGCCACGCTTTGGCCCAGGCCGGCGTCGAGCATCTGCAGGTGTCGACCGACCGGGACTGGTTGGTGGACGTGGCGCGCTTCGTTCGCCTGCGGCGCAGCACGGCGTCGCGCGCCCGGGGCACCCGGCTGAGTGGCCGCCAGAGCGGGTCGGCGTTGATCCGCGAGGGGAGCGAGGCATGACGTTCCTCGCCTCATGGCGCCTGGTCCTGCTGGTCGCCCCCGCCATCCTGTTCGTCGCCTACCTGCTGGCGCAGCGATCGCGCCGGCGGGTGGCAGTCCGCTTCACCAGCGTCGACCTGCTGGCCTCGGTCGTGCCCCGCCGGTCCGGCTGGCAACGCCACATCGCTTCAGCTGCCTTTCTTCTTGCCCTGATCCTGCTGGTGGTGGCCTTCGCCCAGCCGGCCCGGGTGGAGCGGACGCCCAAACAGCAGGCCACGGTCGTGCTCACCCTCGACATCTCGGGATCGATGGTCGCCACCGATGTGAGCCCGAGCCGACTGGGAGCGGCGCAGGTGGCCGCCCGCGACTTTGTCAGCGCCCTCCCGTCGGGCGTGCAACTCGGCCTCGTCGCCTTCTCCACCAGCGCCAGCCTGCTCGTTCCCCCTACGTCCGATCGCTCCATGGTGCTGACCGCCATCAACTCCCTCCAGCCCGGGGGTGGCACCTCGACCGCCGACGCCCTGACGCTGGCGCTGGAAACCGTGCATGCCCAGCCCAAGGCGGCCAACGGCAAGCCCACGCCCGCCGCCATCGTGCTCATGAGTGACGGCGCCCCGACCATCGGGTTCAACGGCGAGTCGCCGCTGCAGAGCGTGGTCGATGTGGCGGCGCAGGCCAAGCAGGCCGGGGTCAAGATCGACACCATCGCCTTCGGCACCCAGGACGGCACCGTGACCATCGGTGGCGAGATCCTGGCCGTTCCGTCCGACCCCGCCGCCATGGCCCAGATCGCCTCGGTGTCGGGAGGCGAGACGTTCACCGCCCGGAGCGCCGAGCAGCTCAAGTCGGTGTACCACCAGATCGGCCGGGTCGTCGGCTACGACGTGCACCGCCACGACATCACGGCGTGGTTTACCGGCCGGGGTCTGGTGATTGCCGCGCTGGCCGGCGCAGCCAGCTTGTTGTGGACGCAGCGAATCGCCTGACATCGACTCCAAGACAACTGGGCCCGCAGACGACCGGGCGTCAGGAGGATGAGCGGCTGGGCCACCAGGGGCGCGCCCGGAGCCAGGCGCCGGCGCGCTGGGCCGGGGCTCGCACGGCCAGCACGCAGGCGTGGGGGCGGGGCAACTGCATGAAGGCCACCAGTAGCAGGCCCATCCCGTAGGCGATTGCCACGGTGGCCACGCCGCCCACCACGTCCAGGAAAAAGTGGTTGGCCGTCGCCATTACGATCAGGGCGGTCATCAACGGGTAGATCAGCACCACCGGTCGCCAGCGACGACCGGCCAGGATTTGC
>Ga0302326_10003749_pt1 | contig 35651 bp, 33 predicted proteins | sample Palsa_T0_3_FD_202264 | JGI IMG/M metagenome (GOLD analysis project Ga0302326, IMG submission 202264) | Peat permafrost microbial communities from Stordalen Mire near Abisko, Sweden - Palsa_T0_3 | ecosystem: Environmental > Terrestrial > Soil > Palsa > Peat permafrost | place: Sweden: Abisko...
CCGCCTTCGCGCCCGTCCCAAACCAGATGATTTTTCCTGGAGCAACATCGGCGAAGCGAACGACGCGTTCGTCGTCCGCGTTCAACACGGCTACCGCAGCCGGGCCCCCGTCCCGATGCGGCAGGTTCTCGATCAATTCGCGCTCCGCCAGCGCGATTTCGTCCACGGACGCGAAAAACTCGAGATGCTCGACCGCGATACGGGTGATCACGCCGACATCCGGCGCTGCAATCTGAGTCAGGCGCGCGAGTTCGCCGCTCCGCGACATTCCCAACTCGACGACGACCGCGTCGTGCGTGTCTTCCAAATTAAAGAGCGTCAGCGGCAGACCGTATTCGTTGTTCAGGTTGCCGCTCGATTTCAGTACGCTCGACCTCGCGTCAAGCAGCGCCGCCAAAACCTCCTTCGTGGTCGTTTTTCCCACGGACCCGGCGACGGCGCCCACGAGGCGTTCCGGCGCTGCTTCGCGCCATTTCCGAAGGACGCTCGCGCCCAGTTGCTGGAGCGCGCGAAGCGTGTCGTCCACGGCGATGAGGCGATCGCGGACTTTCTCCGGATAAGCGCTCCAGCGGTCGCGCGCCACGATCGCAGCGGCGACGCCGCCGGCCAAAACAGACTCGACGAAATCGTGTCCGTCGTGACGCGGTCCGCGGATAGCGAGGAACAGTTCATCAGGACGTATCGCCCGAGAATCAATCGAGACACCGGCCACCCGCGCCAGGGGGTTGAGTCCGGCGGGAAGCGCGGCACCCAGCGCGCCAGCCACTTGTTCGAGCGTCCACCGCATGATGTCTCCGATAGGCCGGTTGTCACTTGTATGAGCCGATCGTCCCCCTGGTTCGACTCCGGGCCAAAACTTCGCGAATCGACAGAAAACAAATAACTTATGGTTTCAGCCTCTGGTAGCCGAGTGCTCTCAACGTTTTTCGGGCCATTTTGCGGTCGTCGAACTCGAAAGTGCGATCGTGAAGAATCTGAGTGCTCTCGTGGCCCTTACCTGCGAGCAGGACAAGATCGCCCGGTTTCGCTTCACGCAGAATCAGCTCGAGTGCCTTTTCCCGATCTGGTTCGATCCGATAGTTCGCATTCGCTTTTTGCAATCCCACGACCACGTCACCAATGATCTGCGAAGGGTCTTCGGAGCGAGGGTTGTCGCTGGTAAGCACGACGAGCTGGGTGTTTCTGCCAGCGGCTTCGCCCATGAGCGGGCGAGTCGTACGGTCGCGCTCGCCGCCTGCGCCGAAAAGCAGCAGGACTCGGCCTAATGGATTCAATTCCCTCGCGGATCTCAGCAGATTTCGAATGGCGTCATCGGCGTGAGCGTAATCAACGGCCACGTGAAACGGCTGTCCTTCGTCAATCAACTCAAAGCGGCCCGGGACATTTTCGAGCTCCTGAATTCCTTTTTCGATCGCCGCGATGGGAATGCGCAAGGCGATCGCCGCGCCGATTGCTGCAAGAATGTTGTAGACATTCACGCGCCCGACGAGGGGCGAGCACACTTCAACATTTCCCGCGGGTGAATCGGCCATGAAATTGAGGCCTGAGAATTCGAGCGTGAAGTTTGGCGCCGTGATTTGCGCGCTCGGATGCAATCCATATGTCAGTGTGCGCTGTCCGGCTTGAACGAGCTGCTGGTGCAGCCGCGAACCCCAGGAATCATCCACATTCACGATCGATACGTCCGCAGCGCCCGCGCCTGTGCCTTCGAAAAGCCGGTGCTTGGCCGCGAAATATGCCTCGAAGGTGCGATGGAAATTCATGTGATCGTGCGTGAGATTGGTGAAAACAGCTGCGGCGAAATGAAGGCCCCAGAGACGGTCCATGGCGAGCGCGTGAGAACTGGCTTCGAGCACGACTGCATTTCCGCCTGCATCGCGCACTATTGCGAACATTTCCTGAAGATCGAGCGATTCGGGCGTGGTGTTCCTCGCGGCTCGCTCGCCCTCGGGCATGCGATATCCCGTCGTGCCGATTCGACCGGTCGTCTGGCCGGCCGCACGAAGAATCGAATCGATGAGAAACGATGTCGTAGTTTTGCCATTCGTCCCGGTGATGCCAACGAGCGTTAATGCACTCGCGGGATGATGGAAGAAGTTCGCGCTGACGGTGGCGAGGGCGCGCCGCTCGGAACCAGGCGCGAGCTGGATCCAAGCGATGCCAGCAGGCGCGTCAATCGACCGAGGCGATTCCGTAGCGATTGCTGCGGCCCCGCGCGAGAGCGCATCCGCGCTGAAGCGATTTCCGTCGATCTTCGATCCCTGGAGCGCGAAGAATAGCGAGTGCGGCGTGGCTTTGCGGCTATCGTATGTGACGGCCCGAATTTGAGCGTCGGCTGGGCCAGTAACGGCCAGCGTTTCGACGCCACTCAACAGTTCCGTTAAGTTCGCCGGCAACTTCGTCGAGAAATTCTCCGACAAATTCATCCTTGAAGATTCCTTAACAATTGTAGGCTTCGGACTCGAGCCGCTCAAATCGCGGCTCTTAAAATATTCGCGAGCGGCCATCTTCATTTGCCGTTCCCTCGCGACGCGGCAGAAACGACTCGACCAAGGCGACCGAACCTGACCACGATCCGGCTGCCGCGGACAACTTGCGCGCCCGCATTGGGCGTTTGTTCCAGTGCAATGCCATTGCCAACCAGGACGGGAGTGAGGCCGAGCTTCGAGCACTCTTCGGTGACATCGCGGACGCTTTGCCCGGAAAGGCTCGGCACGATCACGCCGGCTTCTCCTCCGAATTGAACTGTCGGGGCTTCGGGCGACGACGGTGCCGGATCGTGGCCTGCGATGCCGGCGACATCAGGCTCAGATGTGCCGGTGTGAGATTTCTTGCCGCCGTTCGAGCGTGCGTCAGCGGGGGCGTCGGGCTCGGACGATTGAACATCGGCCCGGCTTGCGGCCATTTGAGTTGACGTTACTTCGGGTCCGTCGTGCGGCACGTTCATGTAGTTGAGAACCTGCTCGGCAACTCTGCGGAAAACCGGGCCGGCGACATCGCCGCCGTGATGCGCGCCTACGGGAGAATCGAGCACAACGACAACTGTGAGCGCGGGTTCGTTCACGGGCGCGAATCCGACGAACGACGTCACGTATTTGTCGGGCGAGTAGCGCCCAGTGGCGGGATCGATTTTTTGGGCCGTGCCGGATTTGCCGGCGTCGGTGTACCCACTTAACTGAGCGGGCTTGCCTGTGCCTTCGAGCACGACGCCTTGCATGAGTTCGCGAAGCGTGGCCGCGACACTCGCGTCGATGGCGCGGTGAGGCGCGACGTCCCGGTTCGCCGTTTGCTCGAAACCGGCGTTTGAAGCTCCTGCACCGATTTCCTTGATCACATGCGGGCGATAGATCAGTCCGCCATTTGCGATGGCTGAGACGAACGTCGCAACCTGCATCGGCGTGACGCTAACTTCCTGCCCGATGGCGATCGAACCGATTGAATTTGCGGACCAATCTTCCACGCGGCGAAAGAGGCCGTGATTCTCGCCGGGAAGATCGATGCCGGTTGGCTGGCCGATGCCGAAGCGGTGGGCTGTTTGGTAGAGATTCTGCGCGCCGACGCGGAGGGCAATTTTAATCGAGCCCACGTCACTTGAATGCTCGAGGATTTGCGCGACGGTAAGAAGGCCGAACGGATGCCAGTCGTGAATTAAGCGGCCGGCAAGCTGGATCGAGCCCATTTGGCAATCCACGACGTCGTTTGGAGTGGCGACACCATTTTCGAACGCGCTCGAGAGCGTGATGACTTTGAACGTCGAGCCAGGCTCGTAGGCGGACGCGACGGCGCGATTCATGCGATCTTCATCGGGATAGCGAGATGGTTCGTTCGAATCGAATGTGGGCCAGTTTGCGATGGCGAGCAGTTCGCCGGAATTGGGATCTTCGACGACAATGGTGCCGGCGATTGAATGCGTGTCGACGATCGCGGCGGCCAATTCTTTTTCGGCGATGTATTGAATGTTCTCGTCGAGCGTGAGGGTGACGCCGGCGCCCGGAAGCGCGGCTGCCTCGACGCGGTCAATGCGATGCCGCTTCGCGTCCTTGGTCATCAGTACGCTGCCCGGCTTGCCGCGAATTTGCTTGTCGAGGGCGTATTCGATTCCGCCGAGTCCGTTTTCATCCACATCCACGTAGCCGATCACTTGCGAAGCCAGGAATCGTTGAGGATAAACACGCACCGGCTCTTTCTGAATGTAAATGCCGCGAAGATTTAGGGCCTCTATCCGGTTGGCGATTTCAGGCGTCAGTTTGCGCGCGATGACCGGGAACGGGTGAGGATCGGCGAGCTTGGCTTCGATGTCTTCCGATGAGTCATTGAGAATGCGGGAGAGGAGCTGCGCGACCATTGGCGCGTCCGAAATTTCGGAACGGTCGGCGAAGCAATAGTCCACCGGCAGGCTTACGGCGAGTTCATGTCCGTTACGGTCGTAGATCGAGCCGCGTTTCGGACGGGTTTCGCGAATACGCTGCTGCTGTCGCTGAGCTTTCGAAAGATACTCGCTGTAGCGGAACAGCTGCAGGTAAGTTACGCGGGCGAAAATCGCCCCCATCCAAAGAACGGCCAGGAGAAAAACTACGAACCAACGGACGCGGGGAGAACGCTGCTCCATGGCTCCGGGGACTCCGGCCTCTCGAAACAAAACTTACGCGGGACTTGATTCGCCGCGCTGTTACGGCCCGAAGCGGGCCATGGAAATCCAGCTACGGCCGCGGCACTTGCGACTGAGCAGGAACTTGTGCGACGACGCCTTCGCTGCTGCCTTGTGCCGGCGCGAACTGGCCAGGGACGGGGATGGTTAGGCCGAGTTGCTGGCGGGCAATTGCGTCAATTCTCATCGGCGAACTCAATGAGGCCACCTCGAGGCGCAACTGCTGATTCAGCTCCGTCGCATCGGTTTTTTGCGATTGCAATTGCTCGAGCGCGTAACGGAGCTGGATGCACTCGAAGTGCTGCCACGCGTAGCACAACACGCAAAGTGCGAGCGTCCCGCCGAAAAACAAGCGGCGGCAGAGATCGCGCAAGCGGTTGGGCGCTGAAAAACGCACGAGCCGGGAATTATCGATGCGCTTGATGGTGAAATATTCCGTCATGATGTGTCCGCGTGGCTTAGGCTGCTGCCGCGTCGATCCTTTCCGCTATCCGCATCTTCGCGCTTCGCGCGCGCGGGTTTGACTGAATCTCATCGAGGGTGGGCTCGATGATTTTCTTGGTCAAAATTCGAACCTGGCCTTCGCGCTCGAGCCGCTGAAAAGCGCGCTTCACCATTCGATCTTCGTGGGAGTGATAGCTCAAAATGATCCAGCGGCCTCCCGGAATTAAAGTGGCAGGGGTCCGTGAAAGAAACTGCTCGAGTTCCTCCTCTTCTCGATTCACCGCTATCCGCAGCGCCAGAAACGTTTTTGTCGCGGGATGCAGTCTCTGCCTTCCCCTTGCTTTGCGGGCCCCTGCCACAACCGTTGCCAGATGTTCGGTGTCGCGGATCGGCCGCGCGCGAACAATTGCCCTGGCGATTCTGCGTGAATCCGTTTCATCTGCTTTTTGAAAGAGCAGATCGGCCAACTGTTTCTCGCCCCAGTGATTCACAATGTCATCCGCGGTGAGCTCGCTCGATGGATCCATGCGCATGTCGAGCGGCGCATTCCAGCGGAACGAAAATCCTCGTTCGGGTGTATCGAGCTCGAGAGTGGAAATTCCCAGATCGGCGAGAACTCCATCAAGCAGCGGCATGTTCAGGTCCCGCGCTACGTCGTCGATCGTGGAAAAGCTCGCCTGCACCAGCATCACCTTGTCCTGAAATTTCTGGTTCTCAATTTCCTTTAGCCGTTCTCGCGCTATCGCTAGCGCGTTTGGGTCGCGATCGAGTCCAACCACGCGCCCCGTCGTCAACTGGGTTGCAATTGCCAGCAAGTGGCCGCCAGTTCCGGCAGTTGCGTCAAGGTACGACCCCTCGGGCCGCACTCGCAGCCACTCTAAAACTTCTCTGAGCATGACCGGCGTATGGAGAACGCTCAAAATCAAATGCCCAGGTCGCCCAATTCCTTTTCGTCTTCTTGCGTTAGAGGGTTGGTGTTGAGCCGGTCCTGAAACCGTGTGTTGTTCCAGACCGTCAATTGGTCCTGATTCCCCAGCACAGCCACTTCTCCCGTTAGTTCCGCCGCACCGCGGAGAACGGCTGGAAGCAGCAACCTACCCTGGCTATCCAGCTCTACTAATTGGCCGTAGTAATTGGTAACATCCAGATACTTCTTCTTGGCCCGGCTATGGCGCGAGACATTTTTCAACTTCGCTTCGATCTCATCCCAGACGTGAATGGGATAGATCATGGCGCAGTCGCCTCTCTCGCTGGTCACGTAGAACTTCTCGCCGAATGCACGCAGCTCTCCGAGGAACGCTGCAGGAATTTTCAGCCTGCCTTTTGCATCGACCGTAGCGGGATGATTCCCCCGAAGCATTTCTCACGCTGCCTGACTGACCGAGAGTTCGTCCGTGTCTAGCCACTCGCCCCTACTTTTGCCCACTTCCTACCACATTTGGCCACGATAATAGTCTGAGCGGCTGAGAAGTCAAGCGGAAATCGTATGAAAACAAAAGTTTTTTTGGCGCGCGTGCAGGAGATTCGAATTCGAAGAAGTTAGACCCCTACATGTGGTGTGGCACGGTGGCGTACCAACGATTCCTTGTTAGGTTGCAAGCCGAGCGGAATTTCTGTGTCCTAAGAGTAAACGAAATCTGAAGCGGACCGGTTGATCAAATCGAGATTTCGAGAAGTTGGGCACTCCCGGCTCTGAAAAAAACATGGAAAGAGCGCTATTGCGGCAACAGGAGAGCTTCTCTTTAGCTTCGTGTTCGCGATGGGCGTCGCTCAATCGGAGCTATCGGCGCCGTAACAAAAGGATCTGTACCGGTTGCGAACGGAACCGATCCGGTTTGAAACGGATCGACGTTATTGCACAGGCGGCGGTGGCGGATTGCGGAACGTATTCAGATCGCGCAGAGTTTGTTGTTCGTCGGGAGAAAGGCCGCGCATGAACTCGGGGTCGTTAAGTCTGGCTTCCCGCTGCGCTGGCGGCATGTTATTGAGCACTCGCTGTCTGCCGAGAATCAGCAGGCGCCGCTCTGGCGGTAGCGCCTGCCAGCGCGGCAGCAGGTTATCGCGAACGAATTGCTTCTGTTCGGGCGTCATCCGGTCGAAAATTTCACCGCGAATCCGGATATCGTTTCTCTGCTCGGGCGTAAGTTGATTCCACTTCTCGAGATTCTGGCGAATTTGCGCCTGACGCTCGGGCGGGAGGCTTTTGAAGCGGGCGTTATTCTGCATGAAGCGGTGTTGCTCTTCAGGAGATAGATCCCGCAGCTGGTCTACCCATTTCGGCGGGAGGCCCGCCATGCTACGAGCGTTCGGCTGGCCCTGGCCCGGCGCAGGGGCGTTTGGCCGCGCAACGTCGTTCTCGGCGGTCTTCTGATTTGGGGCCGGCTTCTGAACCTGATTTGGTATGGCCGCAGGCTTTGGCTTGGTCTGATTTTTCTGAGCCGCGGCCGCTCGACGATTCTGGATGCGGCGATTCGGCCGCTGTGCAAAGGCAGACTGCACAGAAAATCCCGCAAGCGCGAGAAGCGCTGCGAAACAGAGCACGCAAAATATGGCCGACCGGCGGATCACTAAATCTGGCCGTCCTTTGGCTGCTGATCCTGTTGAGTCTGCTCCGGCTCCTGGTTCGAGACCGGCAATTCAGAGAGCGCGTCGAAGCCCTTTAGCACGTCATAGTTTTCGAGAACGCCGAGATCCTTGATCACGTGAAAATCCTGCTCGCTTTGGGCCGTCGCGACCGAATTCTCTGCGGTTGGGAACTTGCCCATCCATACGGATAATGCAAGCAAGATCGCAAGCGCAAACGCCAGACGTGGAGCGGGCACAAGCCAGTCGAACAGACTTCTTCGCGGCTCAGCGGAAATTCGCTCGCGCACGCGCGCATCGAACGCTCCTGACGGCTCAATGGCCGGCATCTCGTTCAGCACGCCGAATAATTTTCGAAATTCCTCAATCCGCTCGCGGCACGCCGGGCACACTGCCGCATGCGATTCCACGGCACTTTGCTCGGCAGCGTTCGCGCGCCCGTCGAGATACGGAATCAACTCGGAAGAAATTCGTTCACAATTCGTTTTGTAATTCATGATGGCCTTCCCTTCCCGGTCCCCGCCGTTTCGGCCGGAGCCGGCGACGCTGCTCCAGCAACGAGCGGCGCCAATTGAACTCTGAGTGTTTCGTAAGCCCGGAATAACAGCGATTTTAGCGCAGCTTCCGAGCATTCAAGAACTTTAGCAATCTCCACGTAATCCATGTCTTCGTATTTGTGGAGCAAGACAGCGATGCGCTGTTTGTCAGGCAACGACTCGACGGCATTGCGAATCATTGCGGCACGATCGCGCTCGAGCATTAACTGGTCCACGCGTATCTCCCGCGCCGGCAACTCCATGGACGGCTCGTGCTCTTCGGCTGGAGCGTCGAGCGAAATTTCCAACAGGCGGTGACGCGTATCACGGATGCGATTGAGCGCCAGATTCGTCGCTATGCGAAAGAGCCAGGTTGTAAACTTCGCGCTCGGCGCATATTTCGCGCGGGCGCGATAAACTCGAATAAAAACTTCCTGCGACAAGTCCTCAGCCGTGGCCGAATCGCGCACCATGCGATAGAGAAAACTGACAAGCGGCGTCCGATAGCGCTGAAGCAAAAGTTCGAAGGACGCATCATCCCCCGCTTTCGCCTCCAGCATTAACTGGACGTCGGACCTGGCCATGATAGCCACATCATATCGAACACTCATCGCGCGATAAAGTTGCGGTTTCGGCTACGCATGGGTACGGTTAACCCATTGGCTCGTCAATAGGATGCGGACACGGGGAACAGGGGCTGTAGAAAACTGCGAACACCAGTTTCAGAGCTGCTCGAGCGGCTGCTGACTCTCGCTACGATGGTAACACCAATCGCAGCAACAACATAAGAAGAACGCCCAAAAAAACGAGGACGGGCAATCCAGCAGACGGTTCGCGATTTACCTCCGGGACCAAATCGGATGCGGCCACGTAAATCGTCACCCCCGCGGAAAACGGCAGCGCCAGCGCCACCTCGCCGCGCAGCATATACATGAGGCCGACACCGAGAAGTGTGGCACCACCCAAGACCGCGGATGAGAGCAACGCGACCTGCCGGCTCTGGCCGCTCGCCAACATGAGGGATGCGACTGTGAACCCTTCTGGAAGTTTGTGAAGAAATACGGCGATGAAAATTACGGCGCCAAGCCAGGCAGACACGAGTACTCCCGACGCGATCGCGACGCCGTCAAAAAACGTGTGAATCACGAGGCCGAGAAGCGCGGCGTAGCCCGCGTGAGACGGCGACAATTCTTCGTGATGCGTTTCTTCGCCAAAGTGGAAGTGCGGCGCGACGGTGTGCTCGAAGAAATGCACGAGCATGTATCCGGCGAGAACCAGGACGAAGACGAAGGTCGTGCGATTGTTGAGCCGGAGCGACTCGGGAATCATTTCGAGAAATGCAGTGGCGAGCATGAAGCCGGCACCGAGCGCGATGAAATATTTCAGGTAGGCGCGCGACCATTGCCGCCGGACAATCGTCAACCCGCCGAGAAGATTGGCAGCCGCAGCAATCACGCCTAGAAGCAAAGCGAGCGCGAATCGTGATGCACCGACGGGAACCATGGTCAATCTCAGCCGCCGTGGCGGAACAGGATCACATCGCCATCTTGCACGATATATTCCTTGCCTTCGAGCCGGAACTGGCCGCGTTCTTTGGCGACGGCGAAGCTGCCCGCGGCCAGCAAATCTTGCCAGCGTACAACTTCGGCTTTGATGAAGTTCTTCTCGATGTCGCTGTGGATCGCACCCGCGGCTTTCTGCGCGGTCATTCCGCGCTCAATGGTCCAGGCGCGGCACTCGGGTTCGCCGCAGGTGAGAAATGAAATCAAGCCCAAAAGGCGATAGGTGGCCTGAATCAAGCGATCGCGGCCGGATTCGGTGATGCCGTAGGCCTTCATCATTTCCGCAGCCTCGGCGTCGGGAAGCTCGACCAGCTCGGATTCAATTTTTCCGCAGAAAGGCACCACGGCGGTCTGAGGCTTCGCGGTTAGCTTTTTGAGTTTATGCTTTTCGATAGCGTGATCGAGATCAGAAACTTCGTCCTCCCCGAGATTGAGAACGTAAAGCATCGGCTTCTGCGTGAGAAACGTAAATCCAGTAACCGCCTTTTTTTCTTCGGGCTTGAAGTCCATTTCGCGCAGCGGCTTTTCGGCCTCCAGAGCCGCGCGGCAGCGAAGAAGCACACTTTGCTCCAGTTCGATCTGCGGGTCTTTCTTTTTCTTCAGATCTTTCTCGACGCGCTCGAGGCGGCGCGTGGCCTGCTCGAGATCGGTGAGCATCAACTCGATTTCGATGCTGTCAATATCGCGCATCGCATCAATGCTGCCTGACGGGTGCGGGATGGCCGGATCATCGAAGACGCGGACAACGTGTGCAAGCGCGTCGGCCTCGCGGAGAGGCACCAGCGACGCCGAGTTTTTCTCGCGGTCCTTCTGAAGACCGCCGATATCCACGTATTCGATCGTGGCGAACGTAATTTTCTTGGGCTTGAAAATTTCTGCGAGCTGGGTAACGCGCGCATCGGGAACGCGCGCGATTCCGACGTGAGCCTGTCCCGGCTGCGTGCGCGATTCCACCCGCGCGCGCGTAAGGATTCGAAACAAACTTGTCTTGCCGACTTGCGGCAGTCCTATAATTCCGGTTTGCATGAGTGTGTGATACTAGCACGCGCTCGAGGTTCCTCAGAATGCCTGCGGCCAAAAAACCGAAGCGATATCCATTCAATCATTTAAAAGCTGTGCGCCATCTGGCCGGGATTGACCCGCATTTTGAGAACCTTGTCGGCCGCGTCGGGCGATTTCGGATGGAAATGGACACGCACCCAAGCCCGTACGAAGCGCTCATGGAAGCTATCGTGTTCCAGCAGCTGAATGGAAGAGCTGCGTCGTCAATCTTGAAGAAAGTGAAAGACCAAATTGGCGGCGGAGAATTCCCGACGCCGGCGCAGATCGCGACGGCGACCGACACGGACCTTCGCGCTGCTGGCCTCTCGCGGCAAAAGATTGCGGCGATTCGCGATCTGGCGTTGAAAACTCTTGAGGGAGTTGTGCCGGGAATGAGCGAAGTCGAAAATCTCAGCGATGACGAGATTGTTTCGCGGCTGACGGCCGTCCACGGCGTTGGCGTCTGGACTGTGCACATGTTTTTGATATTTCGGCTTGGGCGGCCGGATGTGCTGCCTACGCTCGATTACGCCGTGCAACAGGGGTTCAAGCTGGCGTACGGGAAACGAAAGTTGCCGAAGCCAAAGCAATTGCTGGCGTTCGGCGAGCGCTGGCGGCCATATCGAAGCGTTGCGAGTTGGTATTTGTGGCAGGCGGTTCATTTGCATCGATCGAAAAAGGTGAATCCGAAGGCGCGGTGACGTTGCGACGAAACGAATGTTTGTCATAATTTAGCGCGATAGAGTATTTCAGCCATCAATTCCGGGACGCGCGGACTCCCAGCTCTGAAGTCTAATTACTTCCCGATTTCGCGTACGGTAAGGAAAAGGCCGGCGAGGCCCAGCAGAAGAATCGTGACTTCGATACGGACAGAAGCGCGATGCAAGCTGTCGAACTCCACGCGCAACGGGCTTTCGAGCGGCGTTGAGTCAATCAAGCCCATCTCAGCGCGCAACACCGTCATGCGGCGAGACACAAAATACTGCGATGAAAACGTCAGCGCCATCATCAAAATCACCGCAAAGGCCGCCGCCCGAAACCATCCTGTTAGCGACTTCTGCTCGAGAATCAGCGCCGCCAGATAAATAAACCCCGCGATGATTCCGCCCCAGTGCAACTGCCCAAGCGAATAGCCCACCACCGCGCCAGCATCGTGGCGATTGCTCAGGACCATGAACGCACCCGGCGCGACGGCGAAACTCAAGAAAATAATGCTCCCCACCCACGTACCTAATGCGAATACTTCAACGAAACGCAGGATAGAGGTCATGGTGAGGTTCCATTAGAATGGGATTTCGGCCGGATTAAGTGGTGCGCTCCGTTTCGGTGAAGCAATCTTTCATCGAAGCAACTCGGAGCCTGGACGGCCGATCAAAGATTGATGGTGGGCGACCAAGGACTTGAACCTTGGACCTCTCCCGTGTGAGGGGAGCGCTCTAACCACTGAGCTAGTCGCCCGTAAACGTCTTCATTCTTGTAGCAAAAGGCCGGACCAATTGCAAACCAAGACCAGCTCCGCGCACGCGCAGATCGCCGAATTGCAGCAGGCAATCGCGAGCGTCGTGAAGGGCAAGGAAGACGTGATTCAGCTCGCGCTGATCACGCTTCTGGCGCGTGGGCATTTGCTGATCGAAGATGTGCCGGGCGTGGGCAAGACCACGCTAGCACAGGCGCTCGCGCGGTCATTTCACTGCTCGTTTCAACGCATTCAGTTCACTTCAGACATGCTGCCGAGCGATGTCATCGGAGTAAGCGTGTTCGATCCGGTGAGGCAGGCGTTCGAATTCAAGCCGGGGCCCATTTTCGCGAACGTGGTTTTGGCCGATGAAATCAATCGCACTACTCCTAAAACGCAGTCGGCGCTGCTCGAAGCGATGAGCGAAGCGCAAATCACCGTGGACAATTACACGCACCGGCTGCCGGAACCGTTTCTCGTGGTGGCCACGCAGAATCCAATCGAGCATCACGGCACTTATCCGCTGCCCGAATCGCAACTGGATCGGTTTCTGATGAGGATTCGCATGGGGTATCCGTCGAAGGCGAGCGAGAAGGAAATTGTGCGCAACGGCAGCAGTGCGTCGCCGGCGGAGTCCGTAGTCGCCGCCATGGATGCCGCGGACGTGCTCGCAATGCAGGAAACCGTCAAGAGCGTCAAAGTGGATGATAGCCTGCTCGACTACGCGCTCGAGATTGTGGAACGCACGAGGACCTCGGAGCAACTGAATTTGGGCGTCAGCCCGCGCGGCGTCGTGATGCTGCATCGCGCGGCGCAAGCGCGCGCGTTCCTCGACGGCCGCGATTATTGCCTTCCGGATGATTTCAAGCGGCTCATTCTGCCCGTGTTCGCGCATCGTGTGGTCGTCAGCTCGCGGTACGTTTCCACTCGCAAAAAATCAGCGCAGGCCGAAGCCATCCTCGACGAATTCGTCGAGACGACCCGCGTTCCACTCTAATGTCCGCATCATCCTTCGTCGCGCGGCTCTGGAGCGAACGCGATCGCCCCGGCTGGCGATTATTCGCCGTTTCAATGGCGACGCTTGCCGTGGCGATGATACTGGCGCTGTTCTCTGCCGCAGTCGCGCAGGAAGGCAGAATCGGGCTCGCGACGGCCTCGGCTGTCGGCGCGCTCGGGCTTGCCGGCTGGGTCGCGGTGACGTTCGTGCCTGCACTCGCGAAACGCACCAGCCTGCGCTGGATCGCCCAGCAGGTGCAGTACAGGCTCACGCGAGAGGGAGGCGTGTTTCTCAGCTTGATTTTGATTGTCATCCTCGCGGCAGCAAATACCGGGAACAACCTGCTTTATCTAATTCTGGGCTGCTTGATAGCCGGACTCATGATTTCCGGCGTGCTCTCGCACGCTGTCTTAACTGGAATTGAATTCAAACTCGAGCTGCCCGAACACATCTTCGCCGAGCAGCCGATCCTTGCGACGGTGGAAGTGAGAAACGACAAGGAAGTGTGGCCGTCGCTTTCGCTCCGGATCGTTGGCGAAGGCAGCGCGAAGCATCCGGCGGAAATTCTTGCGCAGCCTGTTTATTTTCCCTACGTGCCGAGGCGCAATTCCGCGCGGCAGAAAGTGCAGCTCGTTTTTCCGAAGCGCGGTGTTTACAAGCAGGATGCTTTCGGGATTCGCACGAAGTTTCCATTTGGATTGTTCGAGAAAACGCGGCGCGTGGAGTCGCCGCTCGAAGTCGTGGTCTATCCGCACGTCGAACCTGCCGAGCAGACTTATGAAATCCTCCCGCTGATCAGCGGAGAAATGGCCAGCCACTTCCGCGGGCGCGGCAACGACTTGCACGCCATCCGGGAATATGTGACGAGCGACAGCGCGAGGTTCGTGGATTGGAAACTGTCCGCGAAGACTGGCTCGCTCAAAGTTCGCGAGTACGCACGGGAAGATGAGAGGCGGCTGGTGCTCGTTATTGATCCTTTCATCGGCGCAGCGCGCACGGACCTCGGCAAACTTGCGAGCGATGAACATGCGGCGCGATTCGAGCGCGCGGTTGAGCTAACCGCGAGCATTGCCTGGCATTTTCAGGGCATGAATGCCGTAATGCAGTTCCGCACGGACCAGATGGCGACGCCCATGGCGCCGGCGAACGAAATCATCTACGACATTCTGCGCGAGTTGGCATTCATTGAACCGAAGACATCGGAAATGGGCGGAAAATTTCTCGACGAGCTGGCGGCGGAGACTGAAGTTTTCAAAATCATCGTGACGCGGCGAGCGCAACGCTCGTTGCCTTCAGCGTTGTGGTCTTCTTCGTATTTCATCTTTTTCGATTCGCTGTAATTATTCACCGCTGCCCTTGTTAATCCAACGAGACGCGTAACCTATGCGAAAATGGCGCGGCAGATGAGTCGGCGCCCTAAATCGCTTGCGGCATTTCGAAAGCAACTCCTTCGTTGGTTTCGTGCCAACCGGCGCGTCCATCCGTGGCGGCGCGATCGCGACCCGTACCGCGTGTGGCTTGCGGAAGTGATGCTTCAGCAGACGCGCATCGCGGCCGTGATTCCTTACTACGATAATTTTCTCGGACATTTTCCCGATGTCCGGGCGCTCGCGCAAGCCTCCGAACAAGATGTGCTGCGCCACTGGGCCGGACTCGGCTATTACAGCCGAGCGAGAAACCTGCATCGCGCGGCCAAGGAAATCGTGGAGCGGCATGGCGGCGCGTTTCCACGCGACCTCGGCGCGGTGCTTAAGCTGCCGGGAATTGGCCGATACACGGCCGCTGCGGTGCTTAGCATCGCGTACGGCGCGCCATACGCAGTGCTCGACGGAAACGTCGCGCGCGTACTTGCGCGGCTTGGCGCGATTCGCGGCGATCTCCGCGCACCGCGCCAGTGGCAGCAACTCGCGGCGAAATCGCAGGAACTATTGGCCGTTCAATCTGCCGGCAATTGGAACCAGGCGATGATGGAGTTGGGCGAGACCGTCTGCACGCCGAAATCTCCAAATTGTGAGGCGTGCCCTGTCAACGGCTTTTGTGCGGCGCTGAAGCGCGGCCTGGTGAACGAAATTCCCGAGCCACGCAAGAAGCGTTCGCCACTCAGGCAGCGCATCGAAGCGGCCGTGCTGCTTGATCCACGCGGGCGAACGCTGCTCGTACGCGATCCTGGCGCGCACGACGACGTGCTTTTTTCGCGCATGTGGCAATTCCCCGCCGTACAGACAACAGGTAATGGCGGCGCAGAATTAGCGAAGCACTTGCTCGACAAATACGGTTTCGTGCCGATTGTTTTAACCGAACTTGCGCTCGCAAAACATTGCGTGACATTTCGCAATATAACGCTGGCGCCTTTTCTCGCGCGTGTGAGCGAGCTGCCCAAGATTGCCCGCTCGCGTGCCTTGCCGCTGTCAGAGCTTAACCGCGTTCCAATTTCCAGCGCGACTCGCAAAATCGCCGCAGCGGCGCTCGATGCGATTGATTCCGGCGTTACCGATAGGGGCAGAGCTCGAAATGGCCGTGCGTCATGAATGCTAGAATGAAGATTCACGATGACCACGGCGGCGCAAACTGAGCCGGTATCTCTGCCGGCAATTGAGCGATATTTCGAAGTCTCGCTCTTTCTGCTCGTGTCCATTGGCGTCATGGCTGTAATCTCCACCGGAAAACTCGATCCCGTCTCGATGCTTGTTCCGGCGGTTGTGCTGGCGTGGAAAGGCATTCGAATCTTCGGACGTCACGGCCCGGAGCTATCGCCTCGCGCGGCGACGGGCCTGGTGCTCGCGTATTTTTTATTCTTCCCAATCGATCTTTGGTTCATCTCGCGTCCGATTGCGATTGGAGCGCCGAATCCCGCGCTGTATGCGGCATTGCTCGCCGCGATCCACCTGATGATTTTTGCCACGCTGGTGCGCCTGCTCTCCTCGCGCACGCAACGGGATCAGATGTTTCTCGCGATGCTTGCGGTGACGTGCATGCTCGCTTCGGCGATTCTCACCGTGGATACAACGTTTCTGATTTCATTGGCGATTTTCTTACTTATTTCGGTTTCGACGTTCGTGGGACTCGAAATTCGCCGAAGCGCAGCGGGAGCCGTGACGCCTCCGCTCGAAGCAGGAAGCCCTGCGGCGAAACGTCTGAACCGCGCCATCGCGCTGACTTCAGTCTTCGTAACGGTCAGCGCGCTGGTCATCGGCGCGGGAATTTTCTTCCTGATCCCGCGATTCACGGCCGGGTATCTGAGCGCGTTGAGCATTCGCCCGTCGCTCATGACCGGGTTCAGCGACAACGTGTCGTTGAATCAAATCGGAGAGATTAAGAGAAACACGGCTGTGGTGATGCGCGTGCACATCGCGGGCGATCCCGGACGCGCGCAGAACATGCACTGGCGCGGAATCGTGCTAACGGATTTCGACGGCCGGCGCTGGTCGAAACGTGCGCAGGAACAGATCGTCCTGGTGCCTTCCTCCGGCGGTGCGTACCTAATCGGCGATTCAAACTTACGCGCGAACGATTTTGCGACACTCAACTATACGGTGCTGCTCGAACCGATCGCGACGGACGCGATTTTCGTCGCGCCGCGCGCGGTCGAGCTGCGAGGACGATTCGGGCCTGGAATCGACCGGCCGGGCGCGCCGCCACGAGCGAGCTACATTCAAATGGATGCGACCGGGACGCTGATCAATCCGTCGCACAACGACATGCGAATCCGGTACGACGGAATGTCGCACGTGCCTACCGTACCGCCCGCAAAACTCCGCGCGGCGACGGCGGATTATCCGCCGTTCGTGCGGAAGTTTTACTTGCAATTGCCGGCGCTCGATCCACGGGTGAAAGCACTGGCGGACGCGATCACGGCATCGTCAAAAAATCCCTATGACGCAGCCGCAAACGTCGAGCGATATCTGCGCACGCGCTACGCTTACACGCTGAACATTGATACACCGCCGGATAAAGATCCGCTGGCATATTTCTTGTTCGAGAAAAAAGCGGGACATTGCGAATATTTCGCGTCGGCGATGACCGTGATGCTTCGCGCGGAAGGCATACCAGCGCGATTCGTTACGGGATTCCTGCCCGGCGAATACAACGATGTCGCGGGCGACTATATTGTGCGCGCGAGCGATGCCCATGCCTGGGTGGAAGCATATTTTCCGGGCTATGGCTGGATTACCTTTGATCCGACGCCGCCCGCTGACGCGCCGGCCTCCGGCATGTTCGCGCGCTTGGCGCTTTATTGGGATTGGTTCCAATACAACTGGAACGAGTGGATCGTTAGCTACGATTTCGGACATCAGGAAGTGCTCGCGCAGAACGTGCAGCACACGTCGCAGAGTTGGGCGACGCGAATCAAGACGTACTACGAACGCAAGCGCGATTTGGCGATGGCGGAACTCATTGCTATCGAGCGGCGGATGGAGAAATCGCGCTATTTGTTGCCCGGCGCGCTTGGAGCGGTGTTGATCTTGCTGCTCATACTTCGAGGACGAGCAATCGGGAGCTTTGCGCGGGCGCGATGGAGCTTGAGAGCTCACCGCGATGGAGATTTGCCACCTGAACTGGCGGCGCTCGAGTATCGCGAGATGCTTAAGCTGCTCGAACGGCGAGGCTGGCGCAAGATGCCGGCGCAGACCGCTTTGGAATTTGCGGCTTCGATTCCGGATTTGCAGATCGCCGGGCCAGTGTCGCAGTTGACCGAGATGTATCAATCCTCCCGATTCGGCGCGCATCCGGCGAATGCCGGACAGATGACGTCGCTCCTCGCCTCGATGAAAGAGATTTTGCGGGCGGCCTCGCGGCGATCAATTAAATAGTTCAAGCGAAGAGGAAGCCTCTCGTCTCGGCTCGCCTGTGGCGAGCCGGGGATGAGCTACAGTTGAGCGGACTGCCGGGTGACGTCAGGTGCGGAGTCGTGGTGCAGCGTGTGATAGAATTTGAGGTTTAAGCCCTGCCAAGGATTTGCGCTGAGATGCCCAAAGTAGGATTCGTCAGCCTGGGATGCCCGAAGAACCTCGTAGATAGCGAGGTGATGATGGGTATTCTCGCGCGCGGAGGCTATGAAATCACGCCGCGAGCGGATGAAGCGGACGTGCTGGTGGTGAATACTTGCTCGTTCATCGCGCCGGCTCAGCAGGAATCTGTCGAATCCATCATTGAAATGGCCGAGCACAAGAAATTCGGCCGCGCGAAAAAACTGATCGTTGCGGGATGCCTCGTCGAACGATTTCGCGATCAAATTCTCGAGCAAATTCCGGAAGTGGATGCTGTAGTCGGTACGGGCGAAGTCGAGCGGATTCTCGAAGCTTGCGAAGGCGAACTGAGGGTTCTTCCCGCCGAATCGCCGACGTTTCTTTATCACGATCTCACGCCGCGAATTCTTGCGACGCCGCGGCACACTGCGTATATCAAAATCAACGAGGGCTGCGATCACCCCTGCACGTTCTGCATTATTCCGCAGCTGCGCGGAAAATTCCGAAGCCGGCGCTTCGAATCCGTGGTTCGCGAAGCGGAGAATTTGGCGGACGCCGGCGTTCGCGAGATTTCGCTGATCGGCCAGGACACCACCTTCTACGGCGAAGATCTCGGCTTGCGCGATGGGCTGCCGCTGCTGCTCGAACGGCTGGCGGAAATTGAAGGGCTGCATTGGGTTCGCTTTCTTTATTGCTATCCGAATCGAATCACGCCGCGGCTGCTGGAAACGATTGCCGCGCACCCGCGCCTTGCGAAATACATGGACATTCCGCTCCAGCATGCCAGCAAGGATGTCTTAAAGCGCATGCAGCGCGGCTCGCACGGCGGGGCGTTTCTGAAAATGCTCGACCGAATTCGCCGCATCGTACCCGGAGTTTCGCTGAGAACTTCGTTTATCGTGGGATTTCCCGGCGAAACCAAGCAGGATTTCCGGATGCTATGCGATTTCGTGCGCGAAGCTGAGTTCGATTGGATGGGCGTGTTCTCCTATTCCGATGAAGACGCCGCGACGAGCTACGCGCTTGGCGACAAAGTTGATGCGGAGACGATCGCGGAACGCCGCGATACGTTGATGCAAATTCAGAAGAAAATCTCGCGTCGCAAACTGAAGCCGATGATCGGGAAACGCGTGAAAGCTCTGCTCGAAGGGCCATCGAAGGATACCGATCTTATTTGGGAGGCGCGGCTCGAAGGAATGGCGCCAGAAATTGACGGCAAGGTTTACATCACCGAGTTCGCTGGAGTTTCGGATGCTGCAGAGCTTCCGCCCGCGGGAACGCTCGCCACAGTAGAGATTACCGAAGCTCAGGATTACGATCTTGTCGCTCGCGCGATAGAATTCGAGCAGCCTCGAGCCGTACTGCCGTCGCCGGCAATCTCGATGCGGTCAGATCTCGTGTCCATCGGGCCGCTCGGCTCGTGATATTTTCTAATCTACATGAAGCACAATTGCCCCATTTGCAAGAAACCCACCGATTCTGAAACCAACGCTGAATTTCCGTTCTGCAGCGAGCGCTGCCGCGTACTCGATCTCGGGAATTGGGCGAGCGAAAAGTACGTCATCATCTCGGAGCCTGTGATTGACGAAGACGCGCTGGAAGATTCCTCGCCGGCCGATCCCAATGACCGCCGCAACTGACTCCGCCGCGGCGCCCACTCCTCGAAAGCCGCGCATCTCGTATCTCATCGCAACAGCGGGCGGACTCGGTTACCTAAAGCCCGCGCCCGGCACTTGGGGTTCGCTCGCGGGAGTTCTGGCGTCGACAGCACCTTTGTTGGTTTTCCGGACGGCCGTCGGGCTGCGGTTCGGCGCCGGCCTCAGCGTCTCTCCTATTCAGGCTGCAGGCCGGCTCTTCGACCCGTTTGTTGTGTTTCAAATTGGGTGGACCGTAGCGATTGCTGCAGCAGGCCTGTGGGCGGCCAGCCGCGCAGCAACTTTCGCAAGAAAGCACGATCCTCAATTTGTTGTGATCGATGAAGTCTCCGGGCAACAACTAACGCTGTTGCTCGGGGGGTTCGGAACTCGTCACGGAGCACATATAATCCAAGGACTCTTCTGGGCGAATCATCCGCTGGCGGTGTTTGGAGCGATCGAGCCCAACTGGAAATATTTCCTGGCGGGTTTTATACTTTTTCGCGTGTTCGATATTTGGAAGCCATTTCCCGTGCGCCAAGCGGAATCGCTGCCGGGCGGCTTAGGCATCATGGCCGACGATTGGGCAGCCGCACTCTATGCCGCCGCGGGACTTTGGATTGCGCGATGGCTCGGGCTGTAGAAGTCTGTCATGATTGAGCGTCGTGCGGGCCTAACGATCGGCAATTCTTGGCCGCGTTGACGTGCGCCGACGCCGCGTCGAAAATGAAACTACAGTTTTCACAAATGAAACTTCACTCAGAGTCGAGGTTGAACTTTTAACGTGCCAGGCGCGCCTCGCATAGATAACGTGAAGCCCGCTGCCGCACTTCCCGGCGGCGAAATATCCATCGCCGGAACAGGCTTCGGCGGGCGCAATCACGCGCGGCCGGTGGTCCATTTCGGGCAAGCCGAAGCGAATGTCGTGATGGCCGCCGAAACGCAGATCGTCGCGCGCGTTCCCGAGGGCGCGGAAGGTGGCACGGTTCGAATCACGCTCGGCAGTGCGGAAAGCCAACCGTTTCCCGTGGCGCTCGGCGCGCAAATTGCCGATAACCTTCACGCCGTTGCAAATCCCGCTGTGGATTCCGCCGGCAACACTTACGTAACATTCAGCGGCCAGCGCGGACAAAAAGTTCCCGTGTCGCTCTACAAAGTGACGCCGTCCGGCTCCGTGAAGCCCTTCGTGACCGAGCTGATGAACCCGACCGGGTTGGTGCTCGACCGCGATGGCATGCTCTATGTTTCTTGCCGCAACGATGGCACGATTCATCGAATTTCTCCCGACGGCCGCTCGATGCAGTGGATTGAGGGCATGGGTACCGCCACCGGGATGGCTTTCGATAAGATTGGAAATCTTTACGTCGGCGATCGCAGCGGAACGATTTTCAAGATCAGCCGGGACCGCGAAATCTTTGTTTTCGCTACTCTCGAACCGTCCATGGCGGCGTATCATCTCGCCTTCGGCCCGGGAAGCGACCTCTACGTGACAGGGCCGACTACGTCGAGCTTCGATCGCGTTTTCCGCATCACACCCGCCGGCGAGGTGAATGTATTTTATCGCGGACTTGGGCGTCCCCAGGGTCTCGCATTCGACCGCGCCGGAAATCTGTACGTTGCGGGCTCGCTGCACGGGCATCGCGGCGTCGTGCGGCTAACGCCGCACGGCAACGCTGAGCTGGTGCTAAGCGGAAGCGGCATCGTGGGTATGGCATTGCTTCCATCGCGCCGCGCGATCGTGGCAACGAGCAGCGTGCTCTTCGCGCTCGATTGGGATGTTGAAGGAATGCCGCTTTACGGATAACCTTTCCGCATGAATGCGGAGATCATCGCCGTCGGTTCGGAACTCCTCACGCCATTTCGCATTGATACAAATTCCCTCTTCTTGACGCGAGAGCTGAATAAGCTCGGCGTCGACGTGATTCGCAAAGCAGTAGTGGGCGACAGCCGCAAGGAATTGCGAAGTGTGCTCCAGCACGCGATGGACGTTGCGGACCTTGTGGTGTGCTCCGGCGGCCTTGGGCCGACCGAAGACGATTTAACACGCGAGGTGCTCGCCGAGACACTTGGCCGACGGTTGGTCCGCGACGACGAAATATTGCGGACGATTCAGGAACGCTTCCGGCGATATGGCCGAGCGATGCCGGAGAACAACGCGCGGCAAGCCATGATTCTCGAAGGCGCGCAAGCGCTCAAAAATCCGCGTGGCACGGCGCCTGGTCAATGGATCGAGGTCAAGGGACGTGTTGTTGTGCTGCTTCCCGGGCCGCCGGTTGAACTGGAAGCGGTGTTCGCGAGTGAAGTGGGTCCGCGACTCGAAAAACTAGGGCACCGCCGGCGCCTTTACGTCCGCGATTTGCGTGTCACTGGCTTGCCGGAGTCCGAAGTCGAGCAGCGTGTGGCTTCGATTTATCGCCAACATCCTGAGTGTGACGTCACAATCCTCTCCGCGCCGGGCGAAATTCAGCTGCATCCGCGGTTGTGGTCCGAAGATGCTGCGGCGGCGGAGAAGACGCTTGATGAAATGGTGAAGGGCTTCGCGCTGGCTCTCGGCGAGAATTTGTTTTCGACGTCGGGCGAATCAATCGAAGAAGTTGTGGGACGCGAATTGCAGCAACATCGAGCGACGATCTCCACTGCCGAAAGCTGCACGGGTGGAATGGTTGCGGCGCGCCTGACGAACGTGCCGGGCAGCTCGACGTATTTCCTCGGCGGAGTGGTCTGCTACAGCAACGATCTGAAGTCGGCTTGGACGGGCGTGTCTCCCGACGTAATCGAGGCCAAAGGCGCGGTGAGCGCCGAAGTTGCTGTGGCATTGGCCGAAGGAATTCGGAGAAACACGCGCGCAACTGTCGGCGTCAGCATTACGGGCATCGCCGGGCCGGGCGGCGGAACTCCCGAAAAACCCGTAGGTCTCGTCCACATCGGGCTGGCAGACGAACGAGGAACTAAAGAACGAGCGTTTCAATTTCCTGGCGACCGCGAGCGGATCCGCACCTTTGCGACGATTGGGGCGCTGGACATGGTGCGCCGCCATTTTCTGTACGCGGGGCTTGGCAAAGGATAGGATGTGCGCCTGTTCGTTGCGCTTGAAATTCCGAGGAAGTCCGGCGCGAGCTGGCGGCGTTTATCGAGCGGGTCCGAACCGTAGCGCGAGGCTCGCGCTGGGTGCGCGCGGAAGGGCTTCACGTCACACTGAAATTTATCGGCGAAATCGCATCTGAAAAAGTACCTGACTTGCAGAAGGAGCTCGCCCAAGTGCATTTGAGCGCGGCAGTTGACGTGCGCATTCGCGGCGGCGGATTCTTTCCGAATGAACGCCATCCGCGCATTTTCTGGATCGGCGTAGAAGCATCGCAGAATCTGGCGGAACTCGCCGCCGCAGTTGATGCGAATACCAAAAAATTAGGCGTGGCACCCGAGAATCGCGCGTATTCGCCACACGTAACTTTGGCACGCTTCAAGAGCGACGACGGACTTCCACAGCTGCGCGACGCGATTCGCGGCCTTGGACCGCTCGAATTCGGCGAGATGCGCGCCACCGAATTTCAGCTGATCAGAAGCGAGCTGCAGCCGGGCGGCAGCCGGTATACGCGCCTGGCATCGTTTTCGTTTTCCGGGAAAGAATCGTGAACAAACTTCCGTTCATCGCGCTCATCGCGTACCTGCTCGGCTCAATTCCCTTCGGACTGCTGATTGTGATGTCCATGCGCGGAGGAGACATACGAAGGTTAGGAAGCGGCAACATCGGCGCGACGAATGTAACGCGCACGGCGGGCGTCCTCGCCGGCATTGTCACGTTTATTCTGGACGCCGCAAAGGGCTATTTCCCGGTTTGGCTGGCCGCGCGCTGGAGCCTCGGCAGCGCGCGATGGCTCACGGCAGCTGCAGTTTGCGTGGTGCTGGGCCACATGTTTCCGGTGTGGCTTGGGTTTCGCGGCGGCAAAGGCGTGGCGACCAGCGTTGGCGCATTCATTCCGATTTGCGGCAAAGCGGTGATTGTTGCCGTGGTTCTTTGGGTCGTCGTGGTATTTTTTTGGAGATACGTATCGCTCGGCTCGATCGCTGCAGCCGCGGCGATGCCGATTCTCGTTTATCTGCTCTATGCCCCCGGTCACGCTCCACCAACGGTTCTCTCGTTCGGAACGATGCTCATCTCCGTCTTGGTAATCTGGAAGCATCGCGAAAATGCACTACGGATCCTGGACGGCACGGAAAGCCGCATCACACCGAAGGAATGAAACAAATTTCACTCGATGAATAAAATCGCGATTATCGGCGCCGGGAGTTGGGGTACGGCGCTAGCTATTGTGCTGTCGCGCAGCCGTAAGCCGCACGCGATTTCGCTTTGGGCGCACGAATCGGAAATCGTCGAATCCGTGCGCTCGCGCCGCGTGAATGAAGTCTTTTTGCCCGGCTTCGAATTACCCGAAGCGGTCTCCGCGACCGGCAACATTGTCGAGGCGGTGGAAGGCGCCGGCATCATCCTCGGCGTGATGCCTTCGCAGCACGCACGCGAACTCTACTCGCGAATTCTGCCTCATGTTTCGCCGGGCGCAGCAATTGTAAGCGCAACGAAGGGGCTTGAGCCCGAATCGCTGCTAAGAATCAGTGAAGTCGTGGAGCAAGCCGGCTCTAAAACACAAGGGCTGCGCGTAGCGGCCATCTCTGGGCCGTCGTTCGCGCGAGAAGTTGCGCGTGGAGATCCGACTGCCATCGTGATTGCCTCGAAGGATGCGTCCCTCGCCGCCGAAGTGCAGAAGGAATTTTCCGGGCCGACATTTCGGCTATACACCAATCCGGACATCGCGGGGGTTGAGCTGGGTGGCGCGATCAAAAACGTCATCGCCATCGCGGCGGGCGTGACCGAAGGCCTCGGGTTTGGTCACAACACGCTAGCGGCGCTCATCACGCGCGGCCTGGCGGAAATGAGCCGTCTCGGTATCGCCTTGGGCGGCAAAATGGAGACGATGTCGGGACTTGCGGGGATGGGTGACCTCGTCCTCACCTGCACCGGAGCCCTCAGCCGAAACCGCAGCGTAGGCGTGGAACTCGGCAAAGGACGCAAGATCGAGGAAATCATCGGCTCGATGCGAATGGTCGCTGAGGGCGTGCCGACCACGGCTGCAGCTCGTACTCTTGCCAGCCGCATGGGCATCGAAATGCCGATCACACAGCAGATGCACGCCGTCCTGTACGAGGGCCGTGTCCCGCGCGATGCCATCCGCGAGCTTATGGAGCGCCGCCTCAAGGGCGAGTAGGCCATGGGGCCAGTCATGTCCTCCTGACCTCCCTGCTGGACTCCGGAGGGCCTGGTGAGTCGCTTGGGGTGCCAAACCTCGAAAGCCCTGCAGGTTACGCATCGGCCACGCCAGTACTTCAGGTCAGTTGTCTATCAAGTCCGCACTCCGCTAGCATTTTTATGCAGGTACAGCTCTGTGCAGATACCCGACCTCAAACCTCTCGGAACGCGCCGGCTCAAGATACTGTGGATCGTGCTTGCCGCGCTGTTGCTCGTCAGCATTGCGCCATTATGGCTTTATCACCGCGAGGTGCTGCGGCTGAGCGAGGAGAAGCTGCAAGATACCGAGCGCGTCCAGCAGCAGGAAATCGCGCGGGCGATCGCCGGCGAGATTCTGCAGTTCCAATCGAATCTGCATGAAGAATTGGCCACTCAGCGGCAATTCATGGCTCTTGGGGGATGGATTGACGACGTGAATGATCCCGCTCACGCGCCGCCCGTCAGCCGGCTGCTTCAGAACATCGTCGAGAGCAATTTGAATATTTTGTACGTTACCGCCGTGAACCGGCAAGCTCGCGGCGAATCTGCAGGCAGCATTCGCGCGGACAAAGATCCGTTCGTGGACGCTACTCTGAAACGCGCGTTCACGGCCAGCATTCAACAAGTAAATTTTGTGAGCGAGCCATTTGCCCTGCAACCGAATAATCGTCCTGCCCTCGTCATGTCGGTGCCGCTTTATTCAGCCGGGCAATTTACGGGGATGCTCGCGGCGGTGGTATCGCTCGACCGCGTTGTAGCGCGATTGCAGGATGCCAGCACGCATGATCGCGTGTTCTTTGTGGCCGATATTCACGGCCGGATCGTGGCCCATGCGAACACGAACGAAATGATTCCGGGATTCGACGTGTCGCAAACTTCGCCGGTGGTGCAGAAATTCAAGGAATTGCCGCAAGAACTGCGTACGACCGCGACGATTCGATTCGACCAGCCGCAAAAGGACGGGAAGCGGCCCGTGGAAATGATCGGGACGTACAGCACGATTCCGGCGCTCCGCTGGGCCGTAGTGGCGCAGCGCAGCATGGAGCAGGCGCGAATCGACGCTGGTGTGGAGGATCTCACCCGCGAGGCACTGCGCTTTGTTCTCGGCGCGACGTTCGTTGCTCTCCTCTTTGGATACCTTTTCGCGCTCGGCATCACCCAACCCATACAGAGTCTCGTGGCGTCCACACGCGCGATGAGCCGCGCGGAATTCCACGAACGCGTGGAAGTAAGCGGCGCGGCGGAGATCAGTGAACTTGGCGAGACGTTCAACAACATGGCGAACGACATTGAACGCCACGTGGAACATCTGAAAGAAGCCGCTGAGGAAAATCATGAACTCTTTCTCGGCTCGATTCGAATGCTTTCGGCAGCCATCGATGAAAAAGATCCGTATACTCGGGGCCACTCGGGACGTGTTGCAAAATATTCTCTGATCATCGGCGAGGGCTTGGGATTGGGGCCCGAAGACCTCGAGCGGGTGAGAATTGCTGCGCTGCTGCATGACGTCGGAAAGATTGGCGTGGATGACCGCGTGCTGAAGAAGCCGGGCCAATTGACCGCGGAGGAATTCGATTTAATGAAGCAGCATACGATCAAGGGCGCGAACATCATGCGGCCCGTCGCCAAATTGAACGACGTGTTGCCGGGCATCGAGCTGCACCACGAGCGGATAGACGGCAAGGGCTACCCGTACGGCCTCCCCGGCGATCAGATCCCGATGATGGCGCGCATCATCGCCGTCGCAGATACATTCGATGCGATGACGACGAACCGTCCTTACCAATCCGCGATGGAAGTTGACTACGCACTAGAGCGCATCCGCTCTTTCGCGGAAACGAAATTCGATCCGGCAGTTGTCGCGGCCCTCGAGTCGGCGATTCACGCGGGAAGACTCCGCATTAGCGCCACGCTCGTCGAAGTCTAGAATCCTCCCATGCTTTTCACTCTGCCACTCTGCTAATCCAGCCTTTTCAACTCGCGCATGCGTGTGGAGTACGGCTCCTCTGCTAGAATCATTTACTCCAGAACAAAAGGCAGGCTGAATGATTTCTCTGTTTGGAAAACCGGAACCCACGCTGCTCGAGCGGCTGAAAGCGTCGGTCACGAAAACTCGGAGCGAACTTGCCGCGCAAGTCGAGCAGATCCTTACCGGCGACAGGCCGGTGGACCCGCAAGTACTCGCGCAATTAGAATCAGCGTTGCTTTCCGCCGACATCGGCGTGCGCACGACGAAAGAAGTGATTGCCGCGCTGCGCGCGCAAGTGAACGAGCGCAAACTCGAAGGCGCGACCGCGCTGAAGCAGTCGCTGAAGCAGCAAATCGTCAAGATTCTGGTCGCGCCGGTTACGAGCGAGAATGGGGCAGGCGCAGCTGCTCCGCGCGTGATCTTCGTCGTCGGTGTAAACGGCACCGGCAAGACGACGACGATTGGAAAACTTGCGAATCGCCTCAAGGCGGAGGGGCGCAGTGTCGTTCTCTGCGCGGCCGACACGTTTCGCGCCGCCGCGATTGAGCAACTTGAAATCTGGGCGCGACGCTCCGGACTTGAGATGATCAGGCAGAAGCCGGGCGCTGATCCCGCATCGGTGGTGTTCGACGCTCTGAGCGCCGCGAAGGCTCGCGCGGCCGACGTCGTGATCGTAGATACCGCAGGCCGCCTGCACACGAAATCAAACTTGATGGCCGAACTCGAAAAAATGAAACGCACTGCCGCAAAGCTGGTGCCCGGCGCACCGCATGACGTACTGCTGGTCCTCGACGCGACGACGGGACAGAACGGACTGACCCAAGCGCGTGAGTTCACGAACCATGCCGGCGTGACGGGAATCGTGCTCACAAAGCTCGACGGCACGGCGAAGGGCGGCATCGTTGTCGCAATATCGCGCGAGCTCGGCTTGCCGATTCGCTTCGTCGGGACGGGCGAGCAGATAGACGACCTGGTGCCTTTTGACGCGCAAACCTACGTCAACTCACTCTTCGACTGACAAAAAGTCGCGAGACGTTTTTTGGATGGCGCGCGCGCTGGAGCTCGCGAGCCGCGGTGTTGCGCTCGCTTCGCCGAATCCAATCGTCGGAGCGGTAATCGTCCGCGCTGGGCGTGTTATCAGTGAAGGATTTCACACCTACGACGGCCGGAAGCACGCGGAAATCGTCGCGCTCGAACGTGCGGGTACGGCCGCGCGCGGCGCAACACTTTACGTCAACCTCGAGCCCTGCTCTCACGCCGGCCGCACTGGCCCTTGCTCGCGTGCCATTATCGGGGCCGGAATCAAACGCGTCGTGGCCGCGATTCGCGATCCAAATCCACTTGTCGCAGGCGCCGGATTCCGAGAACTTCGCGGCGCGGGAATTGAAGTTGATATCGGTGACGCCGACACCGAGGCCCGCGCGCTCAATGAGAGCTTCGCAAAATGGATTCGCATACGAGTGCCGTTTGTTACGCTGAAATCGGCGATGACGCTGGATGGCAAGATCGCCGCTGCCCGCGGGCAGACCACCTCGATTACTTCCTCTGCCTCACGTGAGGCCGTTCAGCAACTTCGCCACGCTTCCGACGCGATTCTCACTGGAATCGGCACAGTGTTGACCGACGATCCGCTGTTGACCGATCGCACAGGTGTTCCGCGCAGGCGACCCTTGCTACGAGTCGTGATGGATTCGAGACTTCGATTGCCGCTTCGTTCGGCCCTGGTAAGATCGGCGCGCGGCGACGTTCTGATTTTTACTCGCGTTTCCCCCAACTCAGCCAAAGCTCGCGCGCTCAGCCGCGCAGGCGTCGAAGTTGTGCAATTGCCAGTGCGCGGCGAGAAACTCGATCTTCACGCGGCGTTAATCGAACTTGGCAAGCGCGAAATTCTCAGCGTGCTGCTGGAAGCGGGAAGCAATTTGAACGGAGCCGCGCTCTCGGCTGGAATCGTTGATAAGATAGCGCTCTTCATCGCGCCCAAGATTTTTGGCGCGAGCGATGTAATGTGGACTCGGTGGCCTCGCGGATCGCGCGTCGTAATGCAGCCGTTGCGCGATATGAAATGCCGCCACTCTGGCACCGACATTTTGCTGGAAGGATATTTCAGCGATGTTTACAGGCATCATCGAACGCGTCGGAAAAATTGAAGCGCTCGAACTTTCGGACGACGGCGGACGCCTGCGCGTCAATATTTACGGTGCATGGGACGAAACCGCGCCGCTGAAAGTCGGCGACAGTATCGCGGTGAATGGCTGTTGCCTCACCGTCGTCGACTGCGATGCGGATCATTTTGCGGCCGATCTCTCCGGCGAAACGCTTCGGCGCACTTCGCTCGGCGAGAAGAAACCGGGTGCGCCGTTGAATCTCGAACGGCCCCTCACGGCGGGCGCGCGACTTGGCGGACACTTCGTTCAAGGCCACGTGGACACAGTCGGCCGCGTTACAAGACTCGTTCGCGAAGGCGATAGTTGGTGGCTTTCGGTGCGCGTACCGGATGATTTTCGGCGCTACGTGGCGGAGAAAGGCTCAATCGCGGTCGACGGGATTAGCCTGACCGTCGCGCGATGGCATGACGGCATCGCCGATTTCGCGATCATCCCATTTACTTACGAACACACTTCAGTTCACGCGCTGACGACGGGGGACTCGGTAAATATCGAATGCGACATTCTTGCGAAGTATGTCGAGTCACTCATTGAAGCGCGCCGCGAGCAACCGGCTTCGCGCGTGACCATGAATGAATTGATCGAGCAAGGCTTCTAGCGCAATTCGGAAAGACTGAAATCGCAAGTGAGTGCAAACGCCAGATTCGATGTGGTGGTGATTGGTGCGGGCGTATTCGGCTCGTGGACCGCGGATTTTCTCCAACGCTCGGGGCGGAGCGTTCTGATCCTCGATGCGTACGGGCCGGCCAACAGCCGCGCGAGCTCGGGCGGCGAGTCGCGAATTATCCGCATGGGCTACGGGCCCGATGAACTGTACACGCGCTGGTCCATGCGCTCGCTGCCCGCGTGGGAGGAGCTCAACGACAGCACTGGCGCGAAAATCTTTCATCGCACGGGCGTTCTCTGGCTTTCGCCGAAAGATAATCCCTACACGCACCAGACTCTTGATGTGTTGAAGAAGACCGGCGTGCCCCACGAATTGATGAACGCTGACGACGTGCGCCGCTGCTACCCACAGATATCGATTCCGGACGACGGTATGGCATTTCTCGAAACGAACAGCGGAGCGATCATGGCTCGGCGGGCTGTCGAACTGGTTGTCGCTGAAACGGTTCGGAAAGGCGCGGCTTATCGTTCGGAGTTCATTGAAGCGCCATCAGGCAGCGGACGCCTTAAGTCGATCCGCAAACGCAATGGCGATCAATTCTCGGCGGATTCGTTTGTTTTTGCATGCGGCCCATGGCTTCCCGCTATATTCCCGAATTTGCTGGGCGATCGAATTTTCCCGACGCGCCAGGAAGTTTTCTTCTTCGGAGTTCCGCCAGGCGACACGCGATTTTCACCGCCCGCGTTGCCCACATTTCTCGATCGCTACCGCGAGTACTACGGGATGCCAAGCCTTGAAGGGCGCGGATTGAAAGCCGCGTCGGATGAACACGGCGGCCGCGCCAATCCCGATTCGCAGGAACGCATTCCGACCGCGGAAGCAACCGCCCACGCGCGAAAGTACGTCGCCGAGCGATTCCCTGCCCTCAAGGACGCGCCGATCGTTGAAACGCGAATCTGCCAATACGAAAACACTTCGAGCGGCGACTTTTTGATCGACCGTCATCCTGATTTCGAAAATGTATGGCTGGTCGGAGGCGGATCTGGACACGGATTCAAGCATGGTCCGGCGCTCGGAGAATATGTGACGCAAAGAATCAATCAGGGCGGCGAGGTCGAGCCGCGATTTTCGCTGGCCACAAAGCAGACGGTCAAAGCGCGTGCCGTTTACTGACGCGCTTCAGCTCAATCGGCAGCGCTAGCTTGCCGATTGCCGTCTTTTCGCGCGCGCGCCACGGAAGTAAAGAATCAATCCGAGACAAATCGCTGTCAGAGTTCCGCCGACTAGCTTCGCCTCGAAGATGAATTTGTTCGCCGTTTCGCCCGGCGGAATCAGCGAGAGCACAATTCCTCCGGCGACGACTATGAATCCAAGCCCCCCAGCGATCCAAACACCCAACTTTCTGCCTGGAATGAGAACCACACTGGTGTTTGCGTCGCGGTCCGGCCTGCTCGCGAGCTTGATCACCGCCGCGTACATGTAAAGAAACGGGATGAAATAGAGTATCGTCGCAGCGTCCACAAGCACCTGGTAAGCGCCGGTTGTCGTCTCGTTAATTTGGCTGAGAAGCAGCACCGCCGCTGTAATCAACGCCTGCACCAAAATTGAAATGTAGGGCGTCCGCCACTTCGGATGAATTTTCCCGAACGCCGCGGGCATGTAGTGATCGATGCCCACGACGAACGGAACGCGCGCGACTCCTGCAACCGTCGTGCCCACTCCGCCTGCGTTTCCGAATGCAGCAAGCAGCGCCGCAATCATTCCGATTGCGCCGATTCTGAGAACCGTGGATGCTACGGTCAAAGCCTGAAATACGCCGCTCTTCGGATCCACTGAAGTCTCAGGCATGAGATTCAGGACGGCGATTGTTGCCGCGATGTAAATGACGGCGATCAGCGCGCCTGACGCATAGATTGCGCGAGGAATCGTCTTTCGTGGATCGCGGATCTCTTCGCTCATTGCGGACACAAGTTCCAATCCAACGAACGCGAACGCGATTTGCGGCCAAAAATTCACCGTGTCCCAATTCCAGTGCGGCAGCATGTTCGGAATCGTGAAATGCGTCACGGAACCTTGCCGGTGCCACAAATAGAATCCTGCGCCGACCAGCATGAGAAGTGGAATATACGTGCCGACTCCGCCTGCGTTCTGCAGCCATTTGCCGATATTCAGGCCGATAATGTTCATCACGACTGCGACCGCAAGAAGCGCAAACGAACCCCAAATTAGAAAGTGCTTGTCCTGCGCGAGATATCCGTACTTCGCGCCGCCGATGTATGCGCCCATGGACGCGCTCGCAAGCAACAGCCCTGGAAAATAAAAAAACGTATAGACCCAATAGGTCCAGCCGGCGACGAAACCATGAAATTCGCCGAACGCTTCCTTCGACCAGACGTATAGGCCGCCTTCCACCGGATAGCGCGTGGAAAGCTCGACAATCACGAGCGCGCTCGGAACGAAGAAGAAAAGCGCGGCGAGAATCCAAAGGGAAATTGATGACGTGCCATTGTGCGCGGCAGCGGCGACCCAGCGAGGCCCCAGGACGGCCGCAATATTGAAAAGCAGCACGTCCCAAAAGCCCATTTCGCGGCGCAGTTGTTTTTTTGGATCGGTTTGCGCAGGAGCGCTCAAATAGTTTTCCGTTGAACTGGATTGTTGAATCGCCGAAAGGTGCTTCGGCGAACCTGCACGATAGCAAAAACAACGCCAGGCATCTATGTCGAACTGCGGGCGCAGCTTGAACGTGTAAATGCGGAGGAAACGTCGTCATGCTGGCGTTGGTCGAAGTTACGTAACTACTGCGTCGAGGGCGGGAATCATCGCGTCCTGAAGACGGAAATTCTTTAGGAATGGATCAGAAGAATTTTCAAACTCCGGCCACGTACCGAAGAATGCCACGCGGCCCTCCTGCAGAAAGATCACTCGATCAGCGAGTTTCTTGGCCAGATGCGTATCGTGGGTGACGACGATGGAAGTTTTGTGGAGCTTGGCCTTGAGCCGTGAAATCAAATCGCCGATATACGCGGCCATTAGCGGGTCAACCATGGTTGTCGGCTCGTCGTAGAGAATGGCTTCCGGGTCCTCGGCTAGTGCGCGCGCAATGGCCACGGCGCGTTTCGTCCCAGTGCTCAAATCAGATGGCAAGCGATCGGCGAAATCCGTAACTTCAAGCGTTTGCAGCAGCTCTTTCACGCGCCCATCAATGGCTTCCTGGTCGAGCCCGCGTCCTTCGAGCGGAAACGCGACGTTTTCGGCGACGGTAAGCGAATCGAAGAGCGCGCCCGATTGAAATACCATCGTCACGCGCCTGCGAATCTGAGCAAACTGATTTTCGGTGAAGCCGGTCACGTCTTCGCCCGCGACGATGATCCGGCCTTCGTCGGGCTTTAGAAATCCAAGCAGCAATTTCAAGCTGACGGACTTCCCGACACCACTGCGCCCGAGAATCACCGCGGTTTCTCCCTGATTAACGAAAAAGCTCACATCCTTGAGAACATCCTGTTCGCCGAAGGCGATAGAGACATCGCGAAATTCGAAATAGTGTTCGCTCATCGCAGAGCTACCTTGCCATATCTTTGCTGAAGCGCCGCCGCTATTTCTTCGATGTCTTTCAACGAATTTAGATTCCTGAACAGCTGTCCGCTCGGGTCAAAGTTCTTCCATTCCTGCGGCTGAATGCGCTCGACCTTGAGTTGCACCAACGCGTCAGTGACTTTGTGCACGCCACGCGCTATTTCCTTCGCGATACCGGCCTCGCAGCTCTTGCGATACATTGCGCACAGTGGCTCTGCTCCGGCCGCGCTTTGCGGCACGACCGCATCGACCGAAGACGCGAGCGCCCGGTCAATCAGGTATGCAAGCCATTCTGAGGTTAGCAGCGGCAGGTCGCATCCGAGAACGAGATTCCACGGCTCGCGGGAGTCACGAAGCGCCGTGACGATACCGCCGAGCGGGCCGATGCCCGGTTCGTCATCTGCGATCACCCGCTGGTTCAAGATTGCGTAGCGGTCCGGCGGCCCGACGACTACTGGCGCGTCCGTGAGCGGCCGCATAACAGAAGCGATGTGCAGGATGAGCGGCGTTCCACCGAAATCAAGAAGCGCTTTGTCACGGCCCATGCGCGAGCTCTTGCCGCCCGCGAGAATGTACCCTCCAACACCATCTCTTTTCGCCACTGGGAATGGATGCTACGCTTCGAGGTCAGCCAAGGCAAGAAGGAGGTACCCGGAATATCAGCCAACCTCGCAAGCCTTTGAACTATATACAGATAACATATTTCCGCCGAGCGGTGGGAAACGCGGTAAGTAGTTTAATCGCTTGACAACATTAAGAATTTTGATATATTAGCACTCGCTGTCGAGGAGTGCTAATAGTCCAGCCCTCCTCATCTAGCAATTCTGAGTACTCCACCGGAGGATAAGCAAAGATGGCAGTCAACGTTACCCCGCTGCACGACCGCGTGCTCGTGCGGCGTCTGGAAGAAAAGGAAACCGTAAAGGGCGGAATCATCATCCCTGACACGGCCAAAGAAAAACCTCAAGAGGGCGAGATCATCGCCGTTGGCGCAGGACGAATTGAGAAGGGCGAACGGATTCCGCTCGATGTAAAAGCGGGAGACCGGGTGCTTTTCGGCAAGTACAGCGGTAACGAAATCAGGGTCGACGACCAAGAGTATCTAATTCTCAAGGAAGACGAAATCCTGGCAAAAATCGGCGGCGCAGCAAAGGCCGCTAAGAGGTAGCTCCCGCGTTCGCCACTGGCGGACCGGATCGATGTTCGGAAGAAATCTTAGGAGGGTAGGGGAATATGGCAAAGCAAATTGTGACTGGTGAAAATTCACGCCAGTCCATCCTTCGCGGCGTCAATGTACTAGCCGATGCCGTGAAAATCACGCTTGGGCCGAAAGGCCGCAACGCCGTGATCGAAAAGAAGTTTGGCGCTCCGATCATCACCAAAGACGGTGTGACGGTAGCCAAGGAAATCGAACTGCAGGATCCACTGGAAAACATGGGAGCGCAGATGGTGCGCGAAGTTGCGTCGAAGACGTCTGATGTCGCGGGCGACGGCACAACCACCGCTACCGTTCTCGCTCAGGCCATTTTCCGAGAGGGCGTGAAGACTGTTGCGGCCGGAGCAAGCCCGATGGCGCTGAAACGCGGCATCGAAAAGGCCGTGGAAGTCGCCGCCGAGGAAATCAGGAAACTTCACAAGGACGTTAAGGGCGACATGATCGCGCAAGTCGGCACGATCAGCGCCAATAACGACAAGCAAATCGGCAGCATCATCGCCGAAGCGATGAAGAAGGTCGGCAAGGATGGCGTCATCACCGTCGAGGAATCCCGGACGATGGAGACGACGCTTGAGGTGGTCGAAGGTATGCAGTTTGACCGCGGCTATCTCTCGCCCTACTTCGTCACCGATCCGGAGCGCATGGAGTGCGCGCTCGAGGACGTTCGCATCCTGATTCACGAGAAGAAGATCAGCTCGATGAAGGATTTGCTTCCTTTGCTCGAGCAGATCGCCAAGACCGGAAAGCCGTTGCTCATCATTGCCGAGGACGTTGAGGGCGAAGCCCTCGCGACACTCGTCGTGAACAAGCTCCGCGGCACGCTGCAATGCGCTGCCGTAAAGGCCCCGGGCTTCGGCGACCGCCGCAAGGCCATGCTGGAAGATATCGCCACGCTGACCGGCGGCAAGGCCGTCACGGAAGATCTCGGGATCAAGCTCGAGAACGTAAAGATGGAAGATCTTGGCCGCGCCA
>Ga0302326_10003751_pt1 | contig 35627 bp, 34 predicted proteins | sample Palsa_T0_3_FD_202264 | JGI IMG/M metagenome (GOLD analysis project Ga0302326, IMG submission 202264) | Peat permafrost microbial communities from Stordalen Mire near Abisko, Sweden - Palsa_T0_3 | ecosystem: Environmental > Terrestrial > Soil > Palsa > Peat permafrost | place: Sweden: Abisko...
GCCCATCCCGCCGACCTGGCGAGCCCGGCCGAACCGGTGGAGCCAGTAGAGCCGATAGAGCCTGCAGAGCCCGTGGAACCCGTAGAGCCGATAGAGCCGATAGAGCCGATAGAGCCGATAGAGCCGGTGGAGCCGCTGGAGCCCGCGGAACCGGTCGAGTCCGCCGACTGGCGGGAGCCGGCAGAGCCGGCCCAGCCCGCAGAGCCCGCCTGGTCGCCTCCCGCCCAGCCGGCCCCGAACGCGGAGCCGGCCCCCCGCGCGCAGCCGTCGCACGCCCTGAATCCGGTCTGGCCCGCAGGGCCCGGCGCCGCCGCGGAGCCCTATTCGCCCGCACCCCCCGCCCAGGCCCCGGCGGAGCCGGCGCCCTTCGTCCCGGCCCCCACCGCGATCGGGTCGATCCCGCCCTACGAAGAGGCAGAACCAGCGCCGCTCGGCGTCCTGACGTCGCAGAACGGGCCGCCCATCATCCTCGATCGGGCCTACGTCCTCGGCCGTGACCCGCGCCGCGACCCCGCGGTGGAGAACGGCTACGCCGAGCCGGCCCTGCTGCAGGATCCCGACAACGTGATCTCGCGCGTGCACGCCTACGTCGCGATCGACAACGGGGTCGTGCTCGTCCGCGATGCCTCCTCGCTGGACGGGACCTACATCAGCCCGCCCGGCGCCGAGGACTGGACCCGGATCGGCCCCGAGGCGAACGAGCTGCCACCGGGCTGGAGCCTGCGCATCGGCGGCCAGGTTCTCACCTACGCCCCGGCCGGGCCCTCTGGCCAGCGCTGACGGGTGATCCGGATCCGGATCACCCGTCAGGCCCGACGGCCGAGCGACGCTGACGCTGCGCCCTGATCACCCCACCGGCTGCGCCGCGGGCCGCAGGCTGACCCCGGGTTCGGCCGGATCAGGCGCCGACGGCAGGATTCTGTCGAGCAGCCAGCCGCTGGCCCCGACGATCAGCGCGACGTCCAGGTAGTGGCACGCCATCGCGCCCAGGTAGCTCGGGCCGCCCCACGCATTGGCGGTGAAGTTCGGGTCGAGTCCGGCCGTGACCTGCTCACCGACCCGCCAGCAGCAGTAGCCGATCAGCCCAAGCAGCGGTATCGCCGCCGCCGCTCGCCACGACGCCTGCCGCGCCGCTGCGGTCAGGCGCGCGGCCGCGCTCCGGCCGAGCGGGGCGATCGTCGCCGCGGGCGAGGCGCTGCTCGCCCCCGCCATCACCCGCCGCCTGATCTCCGAGTTCGCCCGTCGGCCCGCCCCGCCGCGCCGTCCGCCGGCGACGCCCTGGCGCAGCTCACCGAGCGCGAACGCGAGGTGCTCCAGCAGGTGGCGGCCGGGAGTTCCAACGCGGAAATCGGGGCCGCCCTGCACCTGTCGGTGGCCACGGTCAAGACGCACATCAGCCGGCTGCTGTCTAAGCTCGACTGCCGCGACCGCGCCCAGCTGGTGGTGGTCGCGTACGAGACCGGCGTCGCCATCCCCGGTCTTCGCTGATCACGCCCGGGCCGAAATTCAGTGGGACCGGCGCGGCCCCGAGCCTACGATCGGACCTATGCCGAGCTATCAGCCAGTTGACCTGTCCGCCGTCTGCAACGCCGGCCTCGACGTCCTTGGCGACGAGCCTGGCGATGTCCCGCTCGGCCGAGTGGACCTGCGCGGCCTGCCGTTCCTGATCGGGCCTGAGCCGAAGTCGACCGGGCGGTGCTTCCTGCTGCCGGCCGCCCCGGCCTCGGTCGGGATCGGCCGGCTGGCGCCGCGGGTGATCGTCGCGCACCGGCTGCTCGAGCCGGGCGCGCCGGCCGGCCACGCGGTCGGGCAGATCGTCGCCGAGTACCGCTTCCACCTGGCCGGCGGCGAGGTCGTGACCGCCCCGATCAGGGAGCGGTTCGAGATCCAGGTGGTCCCGCCGGCCTGGGGCCGTCAGCCGTTCCTCGCCGTCGCCGACACCGAGAACTACAAGCTGCCCCGGTTCGAGGGCGCCTGGGCCGAGTCCGGGATGCGGCTGGCCGAGCACGCGAGGGCCGACCCGAACGGCTTCTACCTGTGGTGCTGGGAGAACCCGCAGCCGGAGCGACCGGTCGAGCGGATCGAGTTCCGGCCCGCCGGCCCCCGCTTCATCGTCGCCGGCGTCACCACCAGCGATGTCGACGAGCACCCGTTCGTCCGCGCACCGGCGCGACCGGTGCTGCTCACGGCCGCCGACGGGCGCGGCGGCGTCCTCGACCTCGACGTGGACCGCGGGGTGGCGACGTACCCGCAGCCGCTGCCGGGCGAGGACGACCGGCCCGGCTGGGGAGCGGCCGAGGGGACGTCGGCCTACGCGACGGTGGCCGCGCTGCCGTCGGCGACCGTCGCCGTGCGGCGGGGCGACGACGAGCTCGGCCGGGTGCGCTGGGGCGACCTCGAGCGCGACGGCCGGGCCGACGCCGGCCAGGTCCGCCTCGAGCTTGCCGAGGCGGGCCGCAACTGGGTGCACGTCACGGTGGTCGACGAAGCGACCGGGCGGCCGGTGCCGTGCCGGGTCCATTTCCGCTCGGCCACCGGGATTCCCTACCAGCCGCACGGCCACCACGATCACGTCACCCAGAACCTCGGTAGCTGGCACTACGACGTCGGCGGCGACGTCCGCCTCGGCCAGCGCAGCTACGCCTACATCGACGGCACCTGCCAGGGCTGGCTGCCGCGGGGCGACGTGGTGGTGGACGTCGCCCGCGGGTTCGAGTACGAGCCGCTCCGCCAGACGGTCCGGATCGAGCCGGGTCAGCGCGAGCTGACGCTGCGGATCGGGCGGTTCGCCGACCTCGCGTCGGAAGGCTGGTGGTCGGGCGACTCGCACGTGCACTTCCTGTCCACCCCGGGCGCCCAGCTCGAGCAGCGGGCCGAGGACCTGCGGGTCGTCAACCTACTGCAGGCGCAGTGGGGCGCGCTGTTCACCAACACCGAGGATTTCTCCGGGCGGCCCCGCGTCGTCGACGGCGGCGGCTACGTGACCTACGTCGGCCAGGAGAACCGGCAGCATATGCTCGGGCACTCGCTCCTGTGGGGCCTGAAAGAACCGGTCATGCCGTGGTCAAGCGACGGCCCCGACGAGGCCGAGCTCGGCGGCGCGCTCGACGCGACGCTGAGCGACTGGGCCGACCGCGCCCACGCCCAGGGCGGCACCGTGGTCGCCGCCCATTTCCCCAATCCGAACGGCGAGCCGGCCGTGCTGGTCGCGACCGGCCGGGCCGACGCGGTCGAGATGCTCGCCCAGTCCGGCGACGCGATGCTCGAGTACTACCGGTACCTCAACTGCGGCTACCGGCTGCCGCTGGTCGGCGGGACCGACAAGATGTCGAGCGACGTACCGGTCGGCCTGTACCGGACCTACGCCAAGCTGGACGAGGAGTTCAGCTACGAGGCCTGGTGCCGGGCGGTGCGGGCGGGCCGCACGTTCCTGTCCGGCGGGCCGCTGCTGACGCTCTCGGTCGACGGCCGCGAGCCGGGCGGCACGGTCGGGCTCTCCGGGCCGGGAACGGTCAGCGTCCAGGCCGCGGTGCGCAGCGTCTTCCCGCTCCGCTCGCTTGAGATCGTCCGTAACGGCGAGGTCGTCGCGACAGCGGAGGCCAACGGCGGGCGGCAGGCCGAGATCAACCAGGAACTGCGGATCGACGGGAACGCGTGGATCGCCTGCCGGGCGTTCGGCGTCGACTACCACCTCGACGGGTGGGGCCGCCGGGTGTTCGCGCACACCTCGCCGGTCTACGTCGGCTGCGGCGGCGACTGGACGATGGCCGACCCGGCTGGCCTCGGCTACATGAGGACGCTCATCGAGGGCACCCGCGAGTACGTCCGGCACACCGCCGTCCGCCGGCCGGACCAGCTCACGACCCATCACCACGGCGAGGCCGACCACCTCGCGTGGCTGGAGCGCCCGTTCGCCGAGGCGCTGCGGGCGCTGGACGAGCGCGGCCGCCGGTCACCGGACTGACCCCGGAATGTCAGACCCCCGGCTTAGAGTTGAAGTTCTCAGACAAGGGAGGTGGCATCATGCGTCCGGTAACTGACCTGCAGCGGAAGGTGGCCCCGTTCGAGGTCGTCACCGACATGGTGCCCGCCGGGGACCAGCCGGCCGCGATCGCGGAGATGGAGAAGCGGGTCAACGCGGGGGAGCTCGACACGGTCCTGCTCGGCGCGACCGGCACCGGCAAGACCGCGACGGTGGCGTGGCTGGCCGAGCGGATCGACCGCCCGGTGCTGGTCATGCTGCCGAATAAGACGCTCGCGGCCCAGTTCGCCAACGAGCTGCGCGAGATGCTGCCCAACAACGCGGTCGAGTACTTCGTCTCCTACTACGACTACTACCAGCCCGAGGCGTACATCCCGCAGACCGACACCTACATCGAGAAGGACTCCTCGATCAACGACGAGGTGGAGCGGCTGCGCCACTCGGCGACCAACTCGCTGCTCACCCGGCGGGACACGATCGTGGTGGCGTCGGTCTCCTGCATCTACGGACTCGGCACGCCGCAGGAGTACCTCGACCGGATGCTCCGGCTCCATATCGGGGACAGGATGGACCGGGAGGCGCTGCTCAGGCACCTGGTCGGCATGCAGTACTCCCGCAACGACCTCGCCTTCACCCGGGGCACCTTCCGGGTCAGGGGCGACACGATCGAGATCATCCCCCAGTACGAGGAGCTCGCGGTCCGGATCGAGATGTTCGGCGACGAGGTCGAGCGGCTGTCCACCCTGCACCCGCTGACCGGCGAGGTGATCACCGAGGACCAGGAACTGTACGTCTTCCCGGCCACCCACTACGTGGCGGGCGAGGAGCGGATGGCGCGCGCCATCGCCAGCATCGAGGTGGAGCTGGCGGAGCGGCTGACCGAGCTCGAGCAGGCGGGCACGCTGCTCGAGGCGCAGCGGCTGCGGATGCGGACCACCTACGACCTCGAGATGATGCGCCAGGTCGGCAGCTGCGCCGGCATCGAGAACTACTCGCGGCACATCGACGGCCGCGCGGCCGGCAGCGCGCCGAACACGCTGCTCGACTACTTCCCCGAGGACTTCCTGCTGGTGATCGACGAGTCGCACCAGACCGTGCCGCAGATCGGGGCGATGTACGAGGGCGACGCGTCCCGCAAGCGAATGCTGGTGGACCACGGCTTCCGCCTGCCCAGTGCCAGTGACAACCGGCCGCTGACCTGGGACGAGTTCACCGAGCGGATCGGTCAGACGGTCTACCTGTCGGCCACCCCCGGCCCCTACGAGATGCAGCGGGTCGGCGGCGACGTGGTCGAGCAGGTGATCAGGCCCACCGGCCTGGTCGACCCGCAGGTCATCGTCAAGCCGACCAAGGGCCAGATCGACGATCTGCTCGAGGAGATCAGGCTGCGGACCGAGCGCAACGAGCGCGTGCTGGTCACCACGCTGACCAAGAAGATGTCCGAGGACCTCACCGACTACCTGCTCGAGAACGGTGTCCGCGCCCGCTACCTGCACAGCGAGGTCGACACGCTGCGCCGGATCGAGCTGCTGCGCGAGCTCCGGGTCGGCGAGTTCGACGTGCTGGTCGGCATCAACCTGCTCCGCGAGGGCCTCGACCTGCCCGAGGTGTCGCTGGTCGCGATCCTCGACGCGGACAAGGAGGGGTTCCTGCGCTCGGGCACGGCGCTGATCCAGACGATCGGCCGCGCCGCCAGGAACGTGTCCGGTGAGGTGCACATGTACGCGGACAAGGTCACCCCGTCGATGGAGCGCGCAATCGACGAGACCAACCGCCGCCGGGAGAAGCAGGTCGCCTACAACGTCGCCCGCGGCGTTGACCCGCAGCCGCTGCGCAAGCGGATCGCCGACATCCTCGACCAGATCAACCGCGAGGACGCCGACACCCAGGAGCTGATCGGCGGGGCGGGGCGGCAGCAGTCCCGCGGCAAGTCCCCCGTCCCCGGCCTCTCCTCGCGGAACAAGGCCTCGGTCGCCAGCGGCAGCGGCGTCGGCGCCAGCAGCGCCCCGCGCGGCGACCTGATCGCGATCATCGAGCAGCTCACCGACCAGATGCACACCGCCGCGGCCGAGCTCCAGTTCGAGGTCGCGGCCCGCATCCGGGACGAGATCAAGGAGCTCAAGCACGAGCTGAGGGGTATGCAGGCGGCAGGGGTCTAGCCAGCTCGCCTGACCAGGACCCCGGCCGCTCAACAGCAATGCCCCACATAGCGGGATTTGTCGGGCGGTAGAGTCCTGGCGATGGTCGCGCCGACCCCTTGCGGCGCGCCTGCTGGAGGTAGCACATGCCGTGGGTGGTCCGCGAGGCGGTGCGCGACATCAACCGCGCCGTCGGCCGGCGCTGGCACGCCATCGACCCGCTGCTGCCCGACCCGGCGACGATGCCGGCCGGCTGCGGCGAGCCGCTCGTCGTCACCGCCGACAGCGGCCGCATCGCCGGCCTCGGGGTCTGCGTGCACCAGCACATCGCGCCCGACTCGCTGAACCAGACCTGGGGCGCCGCCGACCGCTTCACCCTGGTCCCCCGGCTGGCCGGCCCGGACGTGGCCGCCCCGGCCGACCAGCTGCTCGCCCAGTGGCGCGACCACCTGGCCGGGATCGGCGCGACCCGGGGGCCGGACACCTCGGCCGGCGTGGTCTGGCCGAGCCTGGACGTCACCGGCGTCCGCGCCCTGCTCCGGCACGGGCTCCAACCGCTGACCGTGATCGCCGCCAGGACCCGCCCCGCCGCCATCGCCGGCGGCCCGCCGCGGGGCGCCCACGGCGTCACCATCCGCGCGGCTGGCCCGGCCGACGAGGAGCAGGTCCTCGACCTGGAACTACGGCTGATCCGGTACGACCTGCAGTTCGGCGGGCCGGTCTGGCGGGCCAGCACCGCCCGGCTGGTCAGAGACGAGATCCGGGTCAGCCTGGCCCGCCCGGCGTCCAGGACCTGGCTGGCCGAGCGGAACGGCCGGGCGGTCGGCCTGCTGGTCGCGCAGTCGCCGCAGGAGGCCGGCTGGATCGCCGGGATGACCAGCGCGGCCAACGCGGCGTACCTGCAGACGATGTTCGTCGATCAGGCCGAGCGCGGCACCGGGATCGGCGCCGCCCTGGTCAGGCACCTGCACTCCGGACTGGACGGGGCCGCCGTCGACGTCACGCTGCTGCATCACAGCCAGGTCAACCCGCTGTCGGCCCCGTTTTGGTACCGGATGGGCTACCGGCCGCTGTGGACGAGCTGGGAGGCCCGCCCGGCCAGCGCGCTGCGGTGATCGCGGCCGGCCTGCCCGGTCGCGAACCTGGACGTAACCTGACGAGTCGCTGAGCCTGCGATAACAGCGGGCGCGTAAAGTGGGGACCATGCTGGTCAGCCTGATCGCGGCTCTGGTCGCGGCGCTCTGCTACGGCGTGGCCTCGGTCATGCAGGCGATCGCCGTCCGCGAGGCCAGCACCCGGGCCGGGCTGACCGGGGTCGACCCCGGCCTGGTGCCGAGGCTGCTGCACCAGTGGCGGTTCGTGGCCAGCGTCGCCATCGACACCCTCGGCTTCCTCGCGCAGCTCATCGCGCTGCAGCGGCTGCCGCTGTTCGCCGTCCAGGCCATCGTCGCGGCCAACCTCGCGGTCATCGCCGTGCTCGCCAGCCTGGTGATCGGGGTCTCGCTGTCGTGGCGGGAGTGGCTCGCGGTGACCGGCGTCGTCGCCGGGGTCGGCCTGCTCGGCTCGTCGGCCGGGGCCGAGGGCGCCCATCAGGCCGGCGCCGTCTTCAAGATCGCCCTCATCGTGGCGACGGCCGTGCTCGGCCTGTGCGGCTTGATCGCCGCCCGGCTCCCCGACCCCGCCCGCACGCTGGTGCTCGGCACGGTGGCGGGTCTCGGCTACGGTGTGCTCGGCGTCGCCGCCCGGGTGCTCACCGGCTTCGAGCCGCTCACGCTGATCCGCGACCCGGCCGCCTACGCGGTGGTGGCGGGCGGCCTGATCTCGTTCCTGTTCTACACCACCGCGCTCGAGGGCGGCAGCGTCACCGTCGCGACCGCCGCGGTGGTGCTGGCGGAGACGCTGCCGCCCGCGCTGATCGGCGTGATCTTCCTCGGCGACACCACCAGGCACGGCCTGGCCCCGGTGGCGGTCATCGGCTTCGTGATCGCGGTCGCGAGCGCGCTCGCGCTCGCCCGGTTCGGCGAAGCCGGGCAGCCGGCGTCCGGTCATCAGGCCGGCGATGGCACCAGCCATCCCACCGGTCACTCGGGCCAGCAGGCGACCGCGAGCGGCTGATCCCAAAAGTTAAGAAGTTACTTAGGGGTGGCCGGTACGGTTATACGTCCGTGACGTGTTATTCTGGTGGCCCGTGGACCTGCGGCTTTAGGCCGTCACCTCGCAAACCACGGGAGCACATCTTGGCCGCTGCAGCGACTCAGTCCAAACGCGCCTCACAAAGGCAAGTTAAGACCAAGCATCTCTTTGTCACCGGCGGCGTCGCCTCAAGTCTGGGCAAGGGCCTGACCGCGTCCAGCCTCGGACGTCTGCTCAAGATGCGCGGCCTGCGCGTCAAGATGCAGAAGCTCGACCCGTACCTGAACGTCGACCCGGGCACGATGAACCCGTTCCAGCACGGTGAGGTCTTCGTCACCGACGACGGTACCGAGACCGACCTGGACGTCGGCCACTACGAGCGGTTCCTCGACATCAGGCTCAACGGCGAGGCGAACGTCACCACCGGCCAGATCTACTCGAGCGTGATCGCCAAGGAGCGGCGGGGCGAGTACCTGGGCGACACCGTGCAGGTCATTCCGCACATCACCAACGAGATCAAGGCCCGCATCCTCGCCATGGCGGGCCCCGAGGTGGACGTCGTCATCACCGAGGTCGGCGGCACCGTGGGCGACATCGAGAGCCTGCCCTTCCTCGAGTCCATCCGCCAGATCAGGCACGAGATCGGGCGCGACCGGTGCTTCTTCCTGCACGTCTCGCTGCTGCCCTACATCGGCCCGAGCGGCGAGCTCAAGACCAAGCCGACCCAGCACTCGGTGGCCGCGCTGCGCTCGATCGGCATCCAGCCGGACGCGATCGTGGCCCGCTCCGACCGCCCGATCAGCGACGGCCTCAAGCGCAAGATCTCGCTGATGTGCGACGTTGACGAGGACGCGGTTGTCTCCACCCCCGACGCCCCCTCGATCTACGACATCCCCAAGGTGCTGCACGGCGAGGGCCTCGACGCCTACGTCGTCAGGCGCCTGCAGCTGCCGTTCCACGACGTCGACTGGACGGAATGGGACGCGCTGCTGCGCCGCGTGCACCGCCCGGCCCGGTCGATCACGATCGCCCTGGTCGGCAAGTACATCGACCTGCCCGACGCCTACCTCTCGCCCGCCGAGGCGCTGCGGGCCGGCGGCTTCGGCAACGACGCCAAGGTCACGATCCGGTGGGTGACCAGCGACGACTGCGAGAACGAAGAGGACACCGCGGGCCAGCTCGAGGGCGTCGACGGGATCTTGATCCCGGGCGGCTTCGGCGTCCGCGGCATCGAGGGGAAGATCGGCGCGATCCGCTACGCCCGCGAGCACAACATCCCCATCCTCGGCCTCTGCCTCGGCCTGCAGTGCATGGTCATCGAGGTGGCCCGCGACCTGGCGGGCGTGGCCGACGCGAACAGCTCCGAGTTCGATCCCGACACCGCCGACCCGGTCGTCGCCACCATGGGCGACCAGGAGGACGTGGTCGCGGGGGAGCGGGACATGGGCGGCACGATGCGCCTCGGCCTCTACCCAGCCGCGCTCACGCCCGGCTCGATCGTGAGCGAGCTCTACGACGGCGCGGCCGTGATCGAGGAACGGCACCGGCACCGCTACGAGGTCAACAACGCCTACCGGGACGTGCTCGAGGAGGCCGGGCTGGTGTTCTCCGGCCTTTCGCCCGACGGCCGGCTGGTCGAGTTCATCGAGCTGCCGCGCGAGACGCACCCGTTCTTCGTCGCCACCCAGGCCCACCCGGAATTCCTGTCCCGCCCGACCAGGCCGCACCCGCTGTTCACCGGTCTGATCGCCGCCGCCCTGGCCCGCGCTCGTGCCACCGAGACCGGCGCGCGCGCGGTAGCGTCTTGATGTGGAAGACACTCCGGAAAGCTGGCCCGTAGCCGCCACCGAGCCCCTGCTCAAGCACTGGCTCCTCGAGGTGCGCTCCGACAAAGTTCAAATGCCAGACCAGAATTTTGCCGAACGGACCGTGGTTTCCCACCCAGGCGCGGTGGCCGTTCTGGCGCTTGACGACGTCGGCCGGGTGCTCATGATCAGGCAGTACCGGCACCCGGTCGGGTACCAGCTGTGGGAGATCCCGGCCGGCCTGCGCGACGCCGCGGGCGAGCCGCCGCTGGAGACGGCGCGCCGCGAGCTGTTGGAGGAGACCGGCTACCGAGCGCGCGAGTGGCACGTGCTCATCGACTACTTCACCTCGCCCGGCTACTCGACCGAACGCCTGCGGATCTACCTGGCCCGGGGCGTAGAGCCGGTCGAGGCCGACCCCGGCCAGGCCTACATCCGCCACGACGAGGAGAAGTACCTCATCCAGGAGTGGGTCCCGCTCGACGAAGCCGTCCGCCTGTCGCTAGCGGGCAACCTCCACAACAGCGCCGCCATCACCGGCGTCCTCGCCGCCCAGTCCGCCCGAGCAGCCAACTTCAGCAACCTCCGCCCCGCCACCGCCCCAGAACCCTAGCCCCACCCACCCACCCATGCCCCCACCCCGCGGCGCCGCCCGGCCCACGCCCCCACCCGCACCCGCACCGGCCCCCGGCGCCGCCCCACCCGTCCCACCCGAGCCTTCAGCCCCTCGATTCGCACTTTTCGATCGGCTGGTGCCGGAGTGGTGAGCGTTGCCGACGGGGTGCGCGGGTACCTGCAGTACCTCGTCGTGGAGCGCGGGCTGGCGGCCAACACGGTCGAGTCCTACCGGCGCGACCTCAACCGGTACACCGAGGTCCTGGCGGCGCGCGGTAAGACCGCGCTCGGCGACGTCACCCCGCTCGACGTGGCCGAGTTCCGGGCCGCGCTGCACACCGGCGACGACAATCACCCGCCGCTCGCCACCAGCTCGGTCGGCCGGGCGGTGGTCGCGGTCCGCGGGCTGCACGCGTTCGCCCGCGCCCAGGGCCTGACCGTCGACGACCCGGCTCACGAGGTCGCGCCGCCCCCGCCGCCGAGGCGGCTGCCCAAGGCGATCACCATCGACGAGATCGAGCGGCTGCTCGACGCGGCCGGATCGACCGACGACACCGACCCGCGGGTGCTGCGCGACCGCGCGCTGCTTGAGTTCCTCTACGGGACCGGGGCGCGGATCTCCGAGGTGACCGGCCTCGACGTCGACGACCTCGACCACCTGGCCCGCGACCCGGCCGTCAGGCTCACCGGCAAGGGCGGCAAGCAGCGCTACGTCCCCGTCGGCAGCTACGCGGTCCGCGCGCTCGACGCCTACCTGGTGCGCGGGCGTCCCGCCCTCGCGGCCGCCGCCGTCCGGCGGGCGTCCCCGGCGGTGTTCCTCAACGCCCGGGGCGGGCGGCTCACCCGGCAGGGCGCGTGGGGAGTGCTACGCGAAGCCGCGGTCCGTTCGGGGAAAATCGATGTTTCACCCCACACCCTCCGGCACTCCTTCGCCACCCACCTCCTCGACGGGGGGGCCGACATCCGGGTCGTGCAGGAGTTGCTCGGACACGCCTCCGTCACCACTACGCAGGTCTACACTCTGGTGACGGTAGACAAGCTCAGAGAGGTGTACGCCGCCGCGCACCCGCGGGCTCTGGGGTCGCAGAGCAGCAAATCATAGGCGTCCGGAGGAAATCTCCGACGTTAACGGCGCGGTGGCTTGCCCCTGTCAGGCGGGGGTCCTAGAGTCCGAGTCAGTTCGCGACCTCTAGCCCCGGGAGGATCTTACTGGTGGCCGCATCGCGCGTAATGGAGCTACTGCCCGGAGATATCGGGCCCACGGGGCGGCCGCTGCCCGCCTTCCCCACGCCCAAGGTGCTGGCCGAGCACGGGCCGGCCCGGATCGTGGCCATCTGCAACCAGAAGGGCGGCGTCGGCAAGACGACGACGACCATCAACCTGGGCGCGGCGCTCGCGGAGCAGGGTCGCAAGATGCTCCTGGTGGACTTCGACCCGCAGGGCGCGCTGTCGGTCGGGCTCGGCATCCAGCCCCACGACATCGACTCCACGGTCTACAACCTGCTGATGGAGCGCGACGTCAAGGCCAGGGACGTGATCTTCCCGACCGGGATCGAGAACCTGGACCTGCTGCCCTCCAACATCGACCTGTCCGGGGCCGAGGTCCAGCTGGTGTCGGAGGTCGGCCGCGAGTTCGTGCTCGGCCGCGCGCTCAAGTCGATCGTGCCCGAGTACGACTACATCATGATCGACTGCCAGCCGTCGCTCGGCCTGCTGACGATCAACGCGCTCGCCTGCGCTAACAGCGTGCTCATCCCGCTCGAGTGCGAGTACTTCGCGATGCGCGGCGTGGCGCTGCTGATGGAGACCATCGACAAGGTGCAGCAGCGGCTCAACCCGGACCTCGCGATCGATGGCCTGCTGGGCACTATGTACGATTCGCGCACCTTGCACACCCGGGAAGTGCTCGGATCGGTCGTCAACGGCTTCGGCGACAGGGTCTTTCATACGGTAATCAACCGGACAGTGAAGTTCCCGGACGCTAGCGTTGCCGGTGAGCCCATCACGAGCTTCGATTCCTCGTCGATGGGGGCAAACTCCTACCGTGAGCTTGCCAAGGAGGTACTTGAGCGGTGGCGGGTGGACGGGGTCGGTCACGCCGGGTAAGCGTTCCCGGGGTCGCAGAGCTGCTGCGCCCCGCCGCGTCCCCGCCAGCCGCCTCCGATGAACGCCAGGCGACCGGCAGGGAACGACACGACCAGAAGATCACCGTCTACCTCTCTGCCACCGAGCTGCTCGAGATCGAGCACGCGCGGTTGCGGCTACGTCGGCTCGGCGTCGTCCTCGACCGGGGCCGCCTGGTCCGGGAGGCGATCGCGATCCTCCTCGCCGACCTGGACGCGCGGGGCTCCGAAAGCCTCGTGGTCCGCAACATCCGGGCTAGCATGAATGATGATGACGACGAAAGCGGCCGAGCCGGATGACGCGCCGCGCGGCGCAGGTGCCTTCGAAGTGCACCTCGACGTCTTCGAGGGGCCGTTCGACCTGCTGCTCGGGCTGATCTCCAAGCACAAGCTGGACATCACCGAGGTGTCGCTGTCCAAGGTCACCGACGAGTTCATCTCCTACATCAGGCACCGCTCCGGCGGCTGGGACCTGGACCAGGTGTCCTACTTCCTGCTCGTCGCCGCGACTCTGCTCGACCTCAAGGCGGCCCGGCTGCTGCCGTCGGGCGAGGTCGAGGACGAGGAGGACCTGGCGCTGCTCGAGGCGCGGGACCTGCTCTTCGCCCGGCTGCTGCAGTACCGGGCGTACAAGGAGGTCGCCGCGATCTTCGCCGGCCGGATGGCGGCCTCGGCCAAGCGGTTCCCGCGGCGGGTGCCGCTCGAGGCGAGGTTCGCCGGGCTGCTGCCCGAGCTGCTGTTCGCGATCGGCCCGGCCGAGTTCGCGGCCCTGGCCGCCCGCGCGCTCACCCCCAAGGCGCCGCCGGTGGTGTCGACCGACCACATCCACCAGGCGTTCGTCTCCATCAGGGAGCAGGCGGTGCTGATGGCGGGGCGGCTGCGCGCGCTCGGGAAGGCGTCGTTCCGGCAGCTGTCGGCCGGCGCGGCCGGAAACTATGAGATCGTCGCGTCGTTCCTGGCCCTGCTCGAGCTCTACCGTGAGGATGTGGTCTCGTTCGAGCAGGTCGCGCCGCTCGGCGAGTTGTACGTGAGCTGGACCGGCGGGGATCGCGAGTTCCGGCTGGCCGCGCCGGGCGCGCGCGGCGGCGACGCCGTGACGGCAACCGACCCTGACAGCCAAAGCGAAGAAGAAGAAGACTACACATGACCAGCGGTTTTGCAGATGGCGCGTACGACGGCACGGTGAACGGCGACGGCGTGCTGAATGCCGACGGGGCAGGCGACGACGTGCCTGGCGAGGACGCGATCGTCGATGGTGCCGCGGCCGACGGGGTGCCGGAAGCGGCGGAAGCCGGCGGCGACGTCGGCGATGAGGCCGAGATCGAGGAGCTCGACGGTCCCGGGGTGCGCGCCAGCCTGGAGGCGATCCTGCTCGTCGCCGACGAGCCGGTGCCCGAGGTGCTGCTGGCCCAGGTGCTCGAGCGGCCGCGGGGCGAGATCGACGCCGCCCTGCGCGCCCTCGCCGCCGAGTACACGGCCGACGGCCGCGGCTTCGATCTGCGGGAGATAGCGGGCGGCTGGCGCTTCTATACTCGTGAGGACTGCGCGCCGCTGGTCGAGCGGTTCGTCAGGGATGGTCAAGAGGTCCGCCTCACCCAGGCGGCGCTCGAAACCCTGGCCGTGATCGCCTACCGGCAGCCGGTCAGCCGGGCCCGGGTCTCGGCGGTGCGCGGTGTCAACTGCGACGGCGTGATCAGGACGCTCGTGCTGCGCGGGCTCGTCGAGGATTCCGGTACCGATCAGGAGACCGGCGCGATTCTCTACCGCACGACCGGCTACTTTCTAGAGCGGCTGGGCATGGCGTCCCTGGACGAGCTGCCGGACCTGGCGCCGTTCCTGCCGGAGAACATTGAGGACATTGAGGACAATGAACGGACGCGGGCGTAGCGGTTCCGAAGGTAACCCGGTCGAGCTGTCACCGGAGGCGCAGGCCCGCCTGCGGGCGCTGCGCAGCATGGGCTTCGAGGACGACGACAGGGACGAGTTCGCCGCCGACGCGGGCGACCGGGATGACCTGGCCGACGTGCCGGGCGGCGTCCGGCTGCAGAAGGTGCTGGCGGCGGCCGGGGTGGGCAGCCGACGGCACTGCGAGGAGCTGATCGGGGCCGGCCGGGTCGAGGTGGCCGGCCAGATCGTCCGCCGATTCGGCGCCCGGGTGGACCCAGAAAACCAGATCATCCGGGTGGACGGCAAGCGCATTCCATCCCGGCAGGACATCGTCTACCTGGCGTTCAACAAGCCGGTGAAGGTGCTGACGGCGATGACCGACGACCGCGGCCGGGCCACCGTCACCGACTTCCTCGGCGACCGCGCCGAGCGGCTCTTCCACGTGGGCAGGCTCGACTACGACACCGAGGGCCTGATGCTGCTCACCAACGACGGCGAGCTCGCGCACCGGCTTGCGCACCCGAGCTACGAGGTCGCCAAGACCTACCTGGCCGACGTGCCCGGCCCGATCCCGCGCGACCTCGGCCGACGGCTCGCCACTGGGGTCGACCTCGAGGACGGGGTAGCGGTGGCGGACAAGTTCCGGGTCCTCGAGCAGGCCGGCGGACGCGCGCTGGTCGAGGTCACGCTGCACGAGGGGCGCAATCGCATCGTCCGCCGGATGCTGGCCGAGGTCGGCCATCCGGTCAGCCGCCTGGTGCGGATCTCGGTCGGGCCGATCAAGCTCGGAAACCTGACCCCCGGCAGCACCAGGGACCTCACCACCAAGGAGATCGGCGAGCTGTACGCCGCCGTCGGCCTGTAGGCGACCGGGCTCGCCCCCCGCGAGCCACCGGCCTCAAGCGCCCGGAAGCGAGCGGGGGAAGCGCTGTAGCCTTGAGGTCGAGATCGTTAGGAGTTGAGCACGTGACAGTCATCGCCATTCGCGGCGCGATCCAGATCGACGCCGACGAGAGGGACGCCATCCTGGAGGGCACGGCCGAGCTGGTGAGCGCGGTGATGAGCCGCAATGACCTCACGCCCGACGACGTCATCAGCGTGCTCTTCACGTCGACCCCCGACCTGGTGGCCGAGTTCCCGGCGCTGGCGGCGCGCAAGCTCGGCTTCCACGCGGTCCCGCTGATGTGCTCAGTCGAGATCTCGGTCCCCGGCGCCATGCCCCGCGTCGTCCGGCTGATGGCCCACGTCAACACCGACAAGACCCGCGCCGAGATCCAGCACGTCTACCTCCGCGGCGCCGTCGGGCTCCGCCAGGACATCGCCCAGTAATGTCAATGCCGGGGCGGGTGCTGGTCGCGGGGGCCGGGCTGATCGGGACCTCGATCGCCCTCGCGCTGCGCGCCAAGGGCGTCGACGTGTGGCTGAGCGACGCCGACCAGGCGACGGCCAAGCTCGCGGCCGACCTCGGGGCCGGCGTCGTGGTGCCGGACCTGCGCGACGCCAAGGGCATCGCCGACGTCGCCGTGCTGGCGATGCCGCCGGCCGTGGTCGGGGAGATGCTCGGCCACGCGCAGGACTGCGCCGTCGCGGAGTGGTACACCGACGTCGCCAGCGTGAAGGCGCTGCCGGTGGCGCAGGCGCGCAGGCTCGGCTGCGACCTGGGGACGTACGTGCCCTCGCATCCGCTCGCGGGCCGGGAGCGGCACGGGCCCGCCGCCGCCCAGGCCGACCTGTTCCTCGGCCGGACCTGGGCGCTATGCCCGCTGCCGGAGACCAGCGCCGACGCGGTGGCGGCGGTGACCTCGCTCGCGGTCGCGTGCGGGGCCGTTCCGGTCACGACCGACCCGGAGACCCACGATCGCTGGGTCGCGCTCGTATCGCATGCCCCGCACCTGGTCGCGGTGGCGATGGCGGCCCGGCTGGCGCCCTCGTCGGTCCCGGCCGACGCGCTCGGCCTGGCCGGGCAGGGCCTGCGCGACGTCACCAGGATCGCGGCCGGCGACAGCGCGCTGTGGACGCAGATCCTCACCGCCAACGCGGGCCCGGTCGCCCAGGTTGTCGCCGCGGTGGCCGAGGACCTGGCGGCCGCCGCCCGCGAGCTGGCTGGCCAGGTCGGCCCGCAGGATGCCGGCGAGCGGGATCCCCGCGAGCAGAGCGTGGCCGGGCTGCTCGACCGGGGCCGGGCCGGGGTGTCGCGCATCCCGGGCAAGCACGGCGGCCAGCCGAGGAACTTCCGGCTGGTCCAGGTGGTCATCGCCGACCGTCCGGGTGAGCTGGCCCGGCTGTTCAACGCGGCCGGCGCGGCCGGGGTGAACATCGAGGACGTCCGGCTTGAGCACTCGCCCGGTCTCCCGGTTGGCGTGGCCGAGCTCTCCATCCGCCCCGACCAGGCCGGCACTCTGCTCGACGCCATGGAAGCGGGCGGCTGGCCCGTTCGCCGGTAGCCCGAAATGGATTACACGACGGCCGGCTCGGTGTGCGAAGCTTGACCTCATGACCAAGAGCGCGAAGCAGGACACCTCGAACGCATCGGCCGAGGCGGCCGAGACCAAGGCGGCCGAGACCGAGTCCGCCGCGACCACCGAAGCTGGCGCGGCCGAGGCGGCCGGCGCCACGCCGGATGCCGCGGCCGGGCCCGCGTCCGGGGGTACCGCGGAAGACGCCGACAAGCCGGACATCGATGACGTGAAGGCGAAGTTCCGCGAGGCACTCGACCGCAAGCGCCAGGTGCACGCCGAGGGCCAGGGCAAGGGCGCCCACGAGGCGGGCAAGGTCAACGGCGCCCACGGCCCGGCCGGCGGCCATCGCAACTTCCGCCGTAAGAGCGGCTGACCGCCTCAGGAAGGCGCTTTTACCCGCCGGAAACCGCCGGGCCAGACGGGACGGGCGTGCCCGGTACCATTGGCAGGTGGGAATCTCATCGTCGAGCGGGTTTGTGGTGGCCATTGACGGGCCATCGGGGTCCGGCAAGTCAAGCGCGTCCCGAGGCGTGGCCAGCTCGCTCGGGCTGAGCTATCTGGACACCGGCGCGATGTACCGGGCGCTGACCTGGTGGCTGATGTCGGCCGGGGTCGACACCGCCGACGAGCAGCTGGTGGCGGCCAGGACGACGGAGGCGGCGATCGAGGTCTGCACCGACCCGGACGACCCCTGGACCCGCGTCAATGGCGATGACGTTTCCCGCGAAATCCGCTCCGAGGCGGTCTCCGCCCAGGTCAGCGGCGTTGCGAGGATTCAGGCGGTGCGCGACCACCTGATCGCCGCGCAGCGCGCGATCATCTCCTCGGCCCCCGTCGGCATCGTCGCCGAGGGCCGCGACATCGGCACCGTCGTCGCCCCGCACGCCCAGCTCAAGGTGTTCCTGACCGCGGACCCGCAGGCTCGCGCTCGGCGGCGGGCCGCCGAGCGCGGCGCCGCAGTCGACGCGACCGAGGCCGCCCAGGCCCGCCGGGACCGGCTTGACGCCGCGCAATCGCAGATGGCCGCCGACGCGGTGCTGCTTGACGCGACCGAGCTGACCCTGGCCAAGGTCATCGAGGAGATCGCCCGGCTGGCCAGGGAGCGCAGCGAGCTCGCCTGCACGGGGGATAAGCGCAGTTGATAACGAACGGACGCGGGGCGAATTAACGTGGAATCACCTGACATCAGTGGCGACGCCGGCTGGGTAGACATCGGCGACGTCAGCGACGCTGACTTCGACGACGCCGGCTTCGACGTCGCCGACGGCGACCTCGACGGCGGACCGACCGGACAGCCGATCCTGGCCGTCGTCGGCCGGCCCAACGTCGGAAAGTCGACCCTGGTCAACCGCATTCTCGGGGCGCGGCAGGCCGTCGTCCAGGACGTGCCGGGGGTGACCAGGGACCGGGTCACCTACGACGCCAACTGGCGCGGCCGGTCGTTCACCCTGGTCGACACCGGCGGCTGGCTGGCGCGGCAGCAGGGCTTGGCGGCCCAGGTGGCCGAGCAGGCCAGCGTCGCCGTCGACCTCGCCGACGCCGTCCTGTTCGTCGTGGACGCGCGGGTCGGCGCGACCGACGAGGACGAGGCGGTCGCGAACGTGCTGCGCCGCGCGGGCAAGCCGGTCGTGCTGGTGGCCAACAAGGTCGACGACGCCAGGAGCGAGGCGGACGCGCTGTCGCTGTGGTCGCTCGGACTCGGCGAGCCGGTCATGGTCTCCGCCATGCACGGCCGGGGCAGCGGCGACATGCTCGACCTCGCCCTCGAGGCACTCCCGGAGGCGCCGCGGGAGCGGATCGGCGAGACCGGGCCGCGCCGGGTGGCGCTGATCGGCAAGCCCAACGTCGGCAAGTCCTCCCTGCTCAACAAGCTGGTCGGGGAGCAGCGGGCGGTCGTCGACTCGGTCGCGGGCACCACCCGCGACCCGGTCGACGAGCTGATCGAGCTCGGCGGCACCACCTGGCGGTTCATCGACACGGCCGGGATCAGGAAGCGGTTCAGGGACAGCCAGGGCGCCGACTACTACGCGACCCTGCGCACCCAGGGGGCGCTCGACCGGGCCGAGGTCGCGGTCGTGCTGATCGACGCGAGCGAGCCGCTGACCGAGCAGGATCTGCGAATCCTGACGATGGTGGTCGAGTCGGGCCGGTCTCTCGTCATCGCCTACAACAAGTGGGACCTGGCTGATGAAGAGCGCCGACACTACCTCGAGCGGGAGATCGAACGGCAGCTCTACCACGTCCGCTGGGCGCCCCGGGTGAACATCTCGGCGATGACCGGCCGGCACGTCGAGCGGCTGGTCCCGGCGATCGAGCAGGCGCTCGCGGGCTGGGAGCAGCGGATCTCCACCGGGCAGCTCAACAACTGGCTCAACGCCGTCATCGCGGCCACGCCGCCGCCGCTGCGCGGCGGCAAGCAGCCGCGCGTGCTGTTCGCCACCCAGGCCGGCATCCGACCGCCGCACTTCGTGCTGTTCACGACGGGCTTCCTCGAGGAGACCTACCGCCGGTTCATCGAGCGTCGGCTGCGCGAGGACTTCGGCTTCGCCGGCAGTCCGATCAAGGTGAGCATGCGGATGCGCGAGAAGCGCGGCAAGGGCGCGGGCGGCGGCCCCAAGCCGGGCGCGAAGCCGAGCTCCCGCCGGGGATGATCGAGGATCTGCTCGAGGTCGACCGGCGCCGGGTGTGGCATCCGTACGGGCCGATGCCCGGCGCCCAGCGGCCGCTTGTGGTCGAGTCGGCCGAAGGGGTGCGGCTGCGGCTGCCCGACGGCCGTGAGCTGATCGACGGCATGTCGTCCTGGTGGGCGGCGATCCACGGCTACGCGCATCCCGCGCTCGACGCCGCCGCCCGCGACCAGCTCGACCGGATGAGCCACGTGATGTTCGGCGGGCTGACGCACGAGCCCGCCGTGGCCCTCGCCAGCAGGCTGGCCGAGCTCGCCCCGGACGGGCTCGAGCACGTCTTCCTGTGCGACTCCGGCTCGGTCAGCGTCGAGGTCGCGGTGAAGATGTGCCTGCAGTACTGGCGCTCCCGCGGCCGGCCCGCCAAGACCAGGCTGCTGACCTGGCGGGGCGGGTACCACGGGGACACGTTCATGGCGATGTCAGTCTGCGACCCCGACGGCGGCATGCACCGGATGTGGGACGGCGTGCTGCCCCGGCAGGTCTTCGCCGGGCTGCCGCCGGCCGGCTTCGACGCCGGCGTCGACGAGGCCTACGCGGCCGAGCTGCGCGCGCTCATCGAGGCGGGCAAGGATGAGCTCGCGGCGGTGATCGTCGAGCCGGTCGTCCAGGGGGCGGGCGGGATGCGCTTCCATGACCCGGGCTACCTGCGGGTGCTGCGGGAGGCGTGCGACGCGCACGGCGTGCTGCTCGTATTCGACGAGATCGCCACCGGTTTCGGTCGCACCGGCACGCTCTTCGCGGCCGCGCACGCGGGCGTGTCACCGGACGTGATGTGCGTCGGCAAGGCGCTGACCGGTGGCTATCTGACGTTGGCGGCCGCGCTGTGCACGCCCGAGGTCGCGGACGGCATCACCAGCGGCGAGCTGCCGGTACTGGCGCACGGGCCGACGTTCATGGGCAACCCGCTCGCCTGCGCGATCGCCGGCGCCTCGCTCGAGGTGCTGCTCGGCCCGGGCACGTACCCGCGCGGCTGGCAGGCCGAGGTCGGGCGGATCGAGGCCGGGCTGACGGCCGGGCTGGCGCCCGCCGCGGGCCTGCCGGGCGTCGCCGACGTGCGCGTGCTCGGCGCGATCGGCGTCGTCCAGCTCGACGCGGACGTTGACATCGCGGCCGCGACCCGGGCCGCGGTCGAGGCCGGGGTCTGGCTGCGGCCGTTCCGCGACCTGATCTACACCATGCCGCCGTACGTCACCGGCGACGATGACGTGGCCGCGATCTGCACGGGCGCGCTCGCCGCAGTCGCAGCGGCCACCAACGCCGCCAACGCGACCAACGCCACCGCGATGGGATAGCTAGCCGCCGTCGGGCGACCAGTGGGACGACAGATGGAACCAGACCGTCGTGCCCGCCGGATCCCGCAGGTAGCCCCACTGCGCCGCGAGCTGCTGCACCAGCAGCAGGCCGTGGCCGTTGGTGGTCAGCACGTCGCGCTTGACCACCGGGGTGCCGGCCGATCCGTCGTCGATGACCTCGACCAGCACGCCGTCGGGCACGTCGACCACCACGATCGTGACCGTGCCGCCCGGGGCGCCGGACGCCGTGTGCTGGATGGCGTTCGCCACCAGCTCCGACGTGAGTAAGGTGGCCGCGTCGGAGTCGAGCGGGGGCGTCTTGTCGGCGGCCGCGAGGGTCCGCGCGACGAACGCTCGGACCCCGGAGACCTCCTGCGGCCGGCCGGGGATGGTGGCCGAGCCGAGGATGGCGGTGGCACGGCTTTTCAGGGGGGTGTTCATCTGCGCGGGCCTCCCGTGGTGCGCATTATGTTCCTGCAGCCGATAAGAACCTTATTTCCGACAAGCCCCAAATGTCCAATTTATAACTCTTATGGACTTGTGAATTTAGCGTCCGCCGGGTCATCGCCCCGTCGGGCCCTCGGGGTTCTCTATAATGCAGTTGCAAGTTCATCCGACGCAAGTGCGTAGGGCAAATCTAGCAGATGAAATCGCGCCTGGGATTTCATTTCGCCTCGTTTGCGTGTACCGTGCTAGTTGACAGGGCTGGTTTGTCGCGATCCCGTCTGCGTCTGGCCCCCGCGCGCTTTAATTACATGATCAGAATGTGGTGGCGTCCGCGCTGTAGGAGGTGGGCTCGCGATGACGACCGGTCCGACCGTGCGCAGAAGGCGTCTCGGCACTGAACTACGCAGGCTCCGCGAAGCCAACGGGTTCAAGCTCGAGGAAGTGGCCGCGCAGCTGGGCGTCGCGCCTTCGACCCTGTCCCGCATCGAGACCGGCAAGGCCCCGACCAAGTCGGCATACCTCAGCCAGATGCTCGAGACCTACGGCGTCACCGACGCCGAGCAGCGCCAGGTCCTGGTCGACATGGCCCGCGAGGGCCACCGCAAGGGCTGGTGGGCGGCCTATGACGACGTGCTGCCGAGCGGGTTCGACATCTACGTCGGCCTCGAGGCCGAGACGGCCGCGATCCGGGGCTACGAGATCTCGGTCGTGCACGGGCTGCTGCAGACGCCGGACTACGCCCGCGCGGTACTGCGCGAGATGTTCCCCCGGCACACCGCCGAGCAGATCGGCCGCCTGGTTGACCTGCGGATCGAGCGCCAGCGCCGACTCGACGACGATCCGCCGCTCGAGCTGTGGGCGATCCTCGACGAGGCGGTGATCAGGCGGCCGGTCGGCGGCACCACGGTGATGCGCGCGCAACTCGAGCACCTGCTGGTAATGGCGGAGCGGCCGGGGCTGACGGTGCAGATCCTGCCCTTCTCGTGCGGCGCCCACGCCGGGCACGGCGGCCCGTTCACGATCCTCGAGTTCCCGAACCGATCCGACTCGCAGGTCTCCTACGTCGAGTCGGTGGCCGGCAACATCTACCTGGAGAAGGACCGGGAGATGCGACTGCGGGCCGAGGCCTTCGACCGGCTCATCGCGGCGGCGCTCGCGCCCAGCGCCTCGGCCGACATGATCGCCCAGGCGGCGCACGAACTTCGTTGAGGCCCTGGCTACTGGGGTGGCAGCCAGGGACGCAAGAAATAGGGGAAATAGGGAAATCAATGGGAGGAAACGGATGGAAAGGGAGCTAGGCAGCCTGCATTGGTTCAAGAGCAGCGCCAGCGCGGCAGGCAACTGCGTCGAGGTGGCGCACCTGCCCGGCGGCGGCGTTGCCGTCCGCGATTCGAAAGACCGCGTCAAGGCGCCGCACGTCTACACCCGCCCTGAGTGGGAGGCGTTCCTGGTCGGTGCCAAGAACGGCGAGTTCGACCTGCCGCTGGCGTAGCCGGGGGGAGAGTAGACGGCGGGTCCCCCGTTGCGGGGGACCCGCCGTCGCGCTCACCGGTCGTCCGGGCCCTCGCTCTCGAGCTGCCTGATGATCTCGTCGAGGATCCCGGTGGTCTCATTCGGCTCGTGGGCCACGATCGAGAGCCGCTCCATCGCCAGCAGGTAGCGGTCCACGTCGGCCTGCTTGTCGAGGTAGAGCGCGCTGGTCAGGTTCTCCACGTAGACGACATCGGGCAGGTCGCGCTCGGCGAACCGGAGGATGCTGAACCCGGTCGGCGCCGCGTGCCCGCCCGCGCCGTACGGGATGACCTGAAGGGTGAGCGTCGGGCTCTGGCAGGCCTCGCGCAGATAAGCGAGCTGCTCGAGCTGCGCCTTGCGGCCTGCCACCGGGCGGCGCAGCGCGGCCTCGTCGAGGACGATCCAGAGCTTCAGCCGGTCGTCGCGAAACCGGCGCTGGCGCTCCTTGCGCAGCACCACCAGCCGGTCGGCCTGATCGACGGGGAAATCCCCGAGCGAGATCACGGCGGCCGCGTACTCCTCGGTCTGCAGCAGGCCGGGGACGAACTGCGCCTCGTAGACCCGGATCGAGCGCGCCGCCTCTTCCATGCCGACGTACGCCTGGAACCAGTCGGGCAGGATGTCGTTGTAGCGGTGCCACCAGCCGGGCTTGTTCGACTGCTCGGCCAGGTTCAGCAGCTGCTCGCGCTCGCGCAGGTCCACGCCGTAGAGCGTCAGCAGATCGAGCACGTCGATCTCGCGGATCGCGTTCCTGCCAAGCTCGATACGGCTGATCTTGGATTCCGACGCACGGATCTTGCTCGCGGCCTGCCGGGCGGTGATGCCGCGGGACTCCCGGAGCCGCCGCAGGTGAGAGCCAAGCAGGATGCGCAGGACGGTTGGCCCCTCGGAAGAATCAGACACGTCACCGACCTCCTCGGTATATTCGATGCACGCGACTGGCACGCAATTGCGCCGGCGGGGCCCGACCTTGCGGCGTCAGCTAATGATATCTCATATGCGATTCCAGGTCGGCTATCCGACCCTCACGTTAGCGCCTCCGGCCGGCCGGCGCACCCGCTTCAACCGGGGGTCTTGACAAGCCGCCCGCCGTGGCCCCGGCCTCGACTGTGCATGCACGTGACCTCCGGACGTGCGTGCACAGCGGAGGGCCCGCCGCTGCGCGCCCAGGGCGCCGGATTACCTGCGCAGGTAATTGCGCGCCGATTTTCATCCGCGTTTAGCTGCGCTGAGAAGCAAGTGAACATCATGATATTGGCGTGCGCAAGCAATTGCGTGGACATTTTTTCGGAATCGCATCATTACCCGATAAAGGACCCGTCAGCGGCCCAGCGTAGGATGCGGAGCTATGCGCTACGGAACCTTGGGTGACTCCGGCCTGCTCGTCTCGATGGTAGGCCTCGGCTGCAATAACTTCGGCGGACGGCTCGATGTTGGCAAGACCCGGGCGGTGGTCGACGCCGCCATTGACGAGGGCATCACGCTCTTCGACACCGCCGAGACCTACGGCGGCGCGGGCGCGTCCGAGCTCGCACTGGGCGAGGTCCTGCAGGGCCGCAGGGACAAGGTCGTGCTCGCCACCAAGTTCGGCCACCAGAACTCCGACCTGGGCTACGGCCCGGCGGCCGGCGCCAAGGGCAGCCGCAACTACATCAAGCTCGCGGTGGAGAAGTCCCTGGCCCGGCTCAAGACCGACTACATCGACCTTTACCAGCTGCACACCCCGGACCCGGTGACCCCGATCGAAGAGACCCTGGCCGCCCTCGACGACCTCGTCACCGAAGGCAAGGTCCGCTACCTGGGCCACTCCAACTTCTCCGGCTGGCAGATCGCCGACGCCGCCCACACCGCCGTCGCGTCGGGCCGCACGCCATTCATTTCCGCCCAGAACCACTGGTCGCTGCTCGAGCGCGACGCCGAGGGCGAGGTGGTGCCGGCCTCGCTGCACTTCGGCGTCGGCCTGCTGCCCTTCTTCCCGCTCGCCAATGGCCTGCTCACCGGCAAGGTCCGCCGCGGCCAGGCCGTCCCCGAGGGCAGCCGGCTGGCCGAGCCGCGCCGGGCCGGCTACGTCACCGACGCCAAGCTCGACGCGGTCGAGTCGCTGATCGCATGGGGCGAGGAGCAGGGCGTCTCGATCCTGCAGATCGCCATCGGCGGCCTCGCCGCCCAGCCCGGCTGCTCCTCGGTGATCGCCGGCGCCACCTCCGCCGCCCAGGTCCGGGCCAACGCCGCCGCCGGCCAGTGGCAGCCGACCGACGACCAGCTGGCCGCCATCGACAAGCTGGTCCCCCCGCCGGCCCCCAAAAGATAAAAACCGCAAATCAGTCATCTCGAACGGACCGTTCCTCCGGCGACCTGTCGCCTACGCCAGCAAGAAGCGCGCAGCGCAAGCGCGGCGCGGCACTCCGCGGGCAGAACGGTGTCACGAGCGGATGTCAGCCAGCAGGTTCTTGGGCCACCAGAGGATCATGTACTGCCCGACGTGGTACACGCGGCTCGGTTTCCCGAAGGCGGCGAGAACCGCCCGCTGGTCGGTGAAACCGCCGAAGCCGGTGACGCCGGGGGACATCACCATGAAGTCCGCCCGGGAACGCGCCGGGTTGAACCAGACCGTCCGCACGTTGCTCGGCGTGCGGACGATCCGGCCGTCGGTGATCCCCAGCGACCGCACCGCGACCCGCCCGCCGCTGGTCAGCGTCACCACGTTGGCCTGCCAGTAGCCCGACAGGCCGGTGCCGATGGGGTGGCTCTCCAGCCACCCGGTCAGCTGCGCGGCCTGCGGCGGCGCGACCGGCGCGGTCAGCTCGTGGCCAAGTCCGGCCAGGTAACCGGCCAAGACGAGGCCGAGCGCGGCGACCCCCAGCCGGCCATAGCGCGGGGCGCTGATGAACCGGCCGAGCTCGCGGCCGGCCAGCACGGCCGCGAACGGCAGCGCCGGCGCGAACTCCCGCACCGACGGCACGTTGTAGACGTGGGCGGTGACGACGAAGGCGACGACATTGACCACGATCCCGGCCAGCAGCAGCTGGCTCACCAGGTCCGCCTCCCGGCGGCCGAACCGCCAGGCCGCCAGTCCGAGCGCGGCCGCCGCCGCCGCGACCCCGGCCAGGTGCACCGCGACGAAGAGCGTGCCGGGGCCGCCCGGCAGGCCGAGGAAGTCCGCCCCCGGCAGCAGCAGCAGGCCCTGGGCCGCGATCGGCAGGTTGTGGCCCAAGATCACGCTCAGCGGCGCGAGCTGGGTGCCGAGCGGCCGCTCGGTGTAGCCGCCGGCCGCGTGGATGACCCAGTAGGCGATCTGGGCCACGGCGAACCCGGCCACGGCCCCGCCGGCCAGCGCGATCTCGAACCACCGGGCCGCCAGCCGCTGGCGGGACCGCGCCACCCGGAACCCGCAGACCACGGTCAGCGGGATCACCGCCGCCAGCAGCACGACCGAGTCCGCCAGGTCCGCCCAGGCGATCAGCGCCGAGACGACCGCCGGCGCCCACCAGCGCGGCCGTTGGACGCGGTCGATGATGAGCAGGATGAGCAGCAGCGGGACCGACGTGCCGATGTGGTCGGGGGAGGACAGGAGCAGGTTGGTGCCGGAGGCGAGCTGCGGCGCGAGCATGATCCCGACGCCGATCGCGATCCGCGCGGCCGCCTCCCGGCCGGTCGCCGCCGCCTTGGCCACCAGCGCGACGAACAGCAGCACGAGCGTGTAGGTCATCGCCGCGGCGATGTGGACGACGCCCTGGTTCAGCCCGCGCACTAGCTCGATGAGGGCGTACTGCGGCACCTCGGTCGTGTAAAACGACACGTCCGTCGTCGTCCAGCCCCGCAGCAGCAGGTTGCCGTGGAGCATGTCCCAGCCCTGCAGCGCCTGGGAGGCGCCATCCGAGTTCACCGCCCGAGTACTGGCTAGCCGCAGGTAGACGGCGAAGGCGGCGATCGCCGCGACCGTCCACGCGCCGCCCGCGAACAGCCGTCGGCGCGCGGACGGCCCGCGGCCGCCCCGAGCGCCCGCGCGGCCGGCCTCGGCCCGCCCGGGCGGACGCCCGGTCACGCCGGTCACCAGCTCGCGGGTACTCGCAGGCGAATTCACCGCACCCACTTTTGCATCACGATCGGGGCCATGCGGGCCGGATAGGTGAGAGCAACGGTCCGTTCGAGCTGAAATTGAGTTTGATCGTGACTTCCCATGGGTGCCGCTGCGGCCAATGTCACAGTCCGCACCGTTATGGGATACCCCCGCCAATGACCGATGCTTAAGCTGTCTATGACGATTTACCTGGCGTGCGCGCTCCTCGCGGCCGGCCTGGGCGGCGGGATCGCCATGTCGGTGGCCAGCGTCGCCAGCCTGGTCTCCTACCCGGCCCTGCTGGCGCTCGGCCTGCCGCCGCTCGCCGCCAACGTCACCAACACGATGGCGCTGGTGTTCTCCGTCCCCGGCGGCATGCTCGGCTCGCGCCCGGAGCTGGCGGGCCAGCGCGACCGGGTGCTCCGGCTGGCGGCCGTCACCGCCGCGGGCGGCGCCGTCGGCGCGACGATCCTGCTGGTGGCGCCGCCCGGCGCGTTCGCGTACGTGGTCCCGGTGCTGATCGCGAGCTCCTCGGTGGTGCTCGTCCTCCAGCCCCGGCTCCGGGCGCTGGCCCCGCGACCCGGCGTCGAGCGGTCCCGGTGGCGGCTCGGCGCGCTGTTCGCGGTGGCGGTCTACGTGGGGTACTTCGGCGCCGCGGGCGGCGTGCTGATGCTGGCGATCCTCGCCGCCACCCTGTCCGAGTCGCTCATCCGCGTGAACGCGATCAAGAACGTCGTCGGGGGCGCCGCCAACCTGGTGGCCGCGGTGATCTTCGCCTGCTACGCGCCCGTCGACTGGGCGTTCGTGCCGCTGCTGGCGCTCGGCTTCGCGGTCGGCAGCTTCACCGGCCAGCACCTGGTCCGCCATCTCCCGGTCCGGCTGCTGCGCGTCGTCGTCGCGCTGGCCGGCCTAGGGCTCGCGGTCAAGCTCGGCGCCAGCGCCTACGGCTGAGCCGGGCCGCCGGTCGCCCATCGCCGGTCCTCGATCGCCGATCGCCCGCGCCCAGCGCCGGCCGAGCAGCACCGTGCGGGCCGCCATCCAGCAGCCGAGCGCCGCCCACACGCCCGGCAGGCCGAGCCAGTGGAAGCGGAGCACCAGCAGCGCGAGCGGCGCGAAGGCGAAGATCGAGATGACCATCGCCCGGCGCATCGCGGCGTAGTCGCCGAGGCCGAGGATGACGCCGTCGTAGACGTACGCCAGCGCCGCCAGCGGCTGGGTCAGCGCGGCGCACAGCAGCGCGATGACCGCGTCGTGGCGGACGGCCGGGTCGGACGTGAACGCCCGCGGCGCCCCGAACGCCAGCGCGGCCGTGACCACGGCCAGCCCGACGCCCGCGGCCAGCCCGAGCACCAGGGTGCGGCGCGCGGCCAGCCGGGCCGCCTCCCGGTCGCCGGTGCCGAGCGCTGCGCTGACGTAGACCTGGGCCGGGACCGCGAGCGCGTCGAGCGAGAGCGAGAGCAGGTACCAGATCCGGTAGGCGATCTGCTGCCCGGCCAGCGGGACCGGTCCGAGCCTGGCGGCGACGGCGGTCACCGCCAGCGGCACCACGCCGAGCGCGATCGTCCGGACCGACAGCCGATGCCCGTCGCGCAGCAGCGCCCGCAGTTCCGCCCGCGTCGGCCTGGCCGGCGGCAGGGCCGAGCGGCGCGACGCCCGGGCGTAGGCGGCGGCGGCGATGACCTGCGCCGCGACCGTGCCCCAGGCCGACCCGGCCAGCCCCGCGTGCAGGCCGAACACCAGCGCCACCTCGAGCGCGACGTTGACGACGTTGGCGCCGACCGCGATCCGCAGCGGCGTTCCGGTGTCCTGCTGGCCGGTGAGGTGCCCGTTCCCCGCGAACGACAGGTAGAGGAACGGCAGGCCGATCGCCGAGATCCGCACGTACTCGGTGGCGGCCGGGCCGATCGCCCCGCGGCCGCCCAGCACCGCCACCGCGTACGGGGCCGCGATCACGAGCGCTGTCGCCGTCAGCGCGCCCCAGGCCGCCGCGACCGCGTAGGCGGCGCCCACCGCCTGGGCGGCCGCCCGGTGCGCCCCGGTGGCTGTGTTCTTCGCCACCTCGGTGGTGGTCGCGGTCGACAGGAAGATCGCGAGCCACGCCACCACCGACAGCACGCTGACCGCGATCGCCAGCGCGTCGAGCGGTGACCGGCCGAGGTGGCCGACGATGGCCGTGTCGGCGAGGTTGTAGAGCGGCTCGGCCGCGATCGACCCGAGGGCCGGGATCGCCAGCTTCGCGATCCGCCGGTCCAGGTCGATCACGCCCACCAGCATAGACCTGAGAATTTCTTGGGGGCTTCTAAGGGAATCTGCAGGAACGGTAGATACTATAAGCGCACCTCGATGATAACGATTGAATATCGGAGCGGTGGAGCGAGAAGCGCAGGGCGCGTGGAGGAATGCGGATGCGGGTGATCGCAGGCCGCCGGTCGGACGGCGACCGGCCGCGCGGCGGCGGGCGGGCGAGGCGGCTTTCCGTCTGCCTGGGCGCCCTCGGCGCTGCCGCGGCCCTGCTCCTGCTCGCCGCGGGCAGCGCGGGCAGCACCGACCGGGCCCGCTCGGTGCTGGCGGCCGGACGGGGCATGGCCATCGAGCAGCTCGCCCCGGCGGCGGCCGCGCCGGCCGGGGCCGGGCAGCCCTTCGGCGGGGTGGCGGCGGTCGGCGCGCTCTTCACCGAGACCGATGGCAAGCTCGGCTCGCACTTCTGCACCGCCAGCGTGGTCGACAGCAAGGCCGGCGACCTGGCCGTGACCGCCGCCCACTGCGTCTACCAACGGACCGGGACGATCGTCTTCGTGCCCGACTACGTCAACGGCAAGAGCCCGTACGGCGTCTGGCCGGTCACCAAGGTCTACACCGACAACGCCTGGGACTCCAGCCAGGATCCGGACCACGACGTGGCGTTCCTGCGGCTGTCGGACGCGTCCGGCGGGACGCCGATCGAGAATCTGACCGGCGCCGAGACCCTCGCCACCGACGCCCCGACCGGCCAGTCGGTCCAGGTCATCGGCTACCCCGACGGCTCGTCGGAGCCGGTCTGGTGCTCCGCGCCGCTCAAGGGCTTCAGCGCCACCCAGCTCGAGTTCGACTGCGCCGGGTACACGACCGGCACCAGCGGCGGACCGTTCCTCACCGGGGTCGACGCGGCCACCGGCCAGGGCACCGTCATCGGCGTCATCGGCGGCTACCAGCAGGGCGGCGACACCCCGCAGGTGTCCTACGCGGCGGCCTTCGGCACCGCGGTCGCGCAGCTGTACGCGACCGCCGAGGCGGGCGGCTGACCGGCCGCCCCCCTGCCCGCTCTCGCCCGGTATGTCCCGATCGGGCCCGCTGGGCGGTGATCGGGTAGCGTTAGCTACTCGTGACCCGGATACAGCCCGCGCCGCCGAGCGCCGCGCCAGCGACCGCGCGCGTCAGGCTGGAGCGGACGCTGCTCGTCATCGGCGTGATCGCGCTCGGCTTCAACCTGCGCGGCGCGATCACCAGCCTGCCGCCGATCTTCCCCGAGCTGCAGACGGAGCTCGGCCTGTCCGGCGCGACGGTCTCGATCCTGGCCGCGACCCCGGTCATCTGCTTCGGCGTCGTCTCCGGGTTCGCGGCCGCGCTCGCCCGGCGGCTCGGCGAGGAGCGGGTGCTGCTGGCCGCGATCATCACGCTGACGGCGGGCCTGGTGCTGCGCGCGGCGGCGCCGTCGGCCCTGCTGTTCCCGGGCACGATTCTCGCCGGGGCCGCCATCGCGGTGATGAACGTGCTGCTGTCGAGCCTGATCAAGCGGCGCTGGCCGGAGCGGGCGGGGATGCTGATCGGCCTCTACATCACCGCGCTTTCGGTCGGCGCGATCGCGGGGTCGGTGGTCAGCGTGCCGCTGTGGCAGAGCAGCGGCGGCTCGCTGCTGCTCACCCTCGGCTGGCTGGCCGCCCCGGCGGCGCTGGCGGCCCTGCTGTGGCTGCCGCAGCTAAAGTCAGAATCACCCCCATCCCGCCGAACGGTCCCGGCCGGCTCTGGTGCCCCTCCGCGCGCCTCGGCCGGCCGGCTGGCGGTGCACCGGCACCCGCTCGCCTGGCAGGTGATGCTGTTCATGGGCCTGCAGTCGCTGGTGTACTACGCGACGCTGTCGTGGCTGCCGTCGATCCTGCGCGACCGGGGCGAGTCCGCCGCCGGGGCGGGCGACCTGCTGGCGGTGATGGGGGTCGGCAACCTCGCGGTCTCGCTCGTCGTCCCGGTCCTCGCGCAGCGCCTGCGCACGCAGCACGTGCTGGTGGTGCCGACCGTGGCCGCGATCGCGGGCGGGCTGGCCGGGCTGGTGTACGCGCCGCTCGGCTCGGCCGTGGCGTGGGCGCTGATCCTCGGCGCGGGGCAGAACGCGGCGCTCGCGCTCGCGATCTTCTTCACCGCCGCCCGCACCCCGGACGCCGCCACGGCCGCCTCGCTTTCGGCGTTCTCGCAGGCCGCGGGGTACCTGCTGGCGAGCACGGGACCGCTCGGGGTCGGGCTGCTGCACTCGGCGACCGGGAGCTGGACGGCGTCGATCGTGGTGATCTTCGCGCTCACGGCCGTGATGCTGGTCTTCGGGCTGCTGGCGGCCCGCCCGCGGACGCTGCCGGCCGGGCTGCCCGCGCTGCCCGCCCTGCGGCCGGCCGGCCCCGATCTGTCCGCCCAGGGGCAGTCATGACGCCCGCGCCGGTCGGCTTCGACTTGGACATGACGCTGATCGACTCGCGGGCGGCGATCCTCGCCTCGTTCGCGGGCGTGGCGGCCGAGACCGGGGTGGCGATCGACCCGGCCGGGGTCGACCGCCGGCTGGGCATCAAGCTCGAGGATGAGCTCGCGCACTGGATGCCGCCGGAGGCGATCGAGCCCGCCGTGGCGGTCTACCGGACCTACTATCTGCGGCTGGCCGGGCCGCTGACCCGGCTGCTGCCGGGCGCGCGCGAGTCGCTGGCGGCGGTCCGCGCGGCCGGGGCGCGCGTGATCGTGGTCACCGCCAAGCTCGAGGCGACGGCGCGGCTGAGCCTGGACGCGCTCGGGCTGGTTCCCGACGCGGTCTTCGGCGGCGTGCACGGCCCGGAGAAGGCAACGGTGCTCACGTCGGTCGGCGCCGCCGTCTACGTAGGGGACACCCCGGCCGACATGGCGGCGGCGGTCACCGCCAGCGCGCGAGCGGTCGGCGTCGCCACCGGATCGTTCACCGGCGACGAGCTTCGCGTGGCGGGCGCAGCCGACATTCTGACTTCCCTCAGGGACTTTTCAGCTCTTTACCAGTCACTTACCACTTAACACTCGTAACGTTAAGAGTGTCGCTATGAGTCTTCAGATCCGGTAAGGTTCCGCTGGTGAGCTCGGTGCTTGAACGTCTGGGGTCCGCGACGCCTCGCGAAGGCGTCGCGAAGAATCGGCTGCTTATCGTCGGGATTGTCGCGTTTGTAGTCGTTCTCGGCGGCTGGCTTATTTACGCATTCACGCAGCCGGAATCCTCGACCCTGTGGCCGGTGGACCTGGCTGTGTACCGCGACGGCGGGCTCATCGTCCGGCAGCTCGGCCCGTACAACGCCAAGCTCGGCGCGCAGCCGTTCCCGTTGTACGACTGGACCGGCGCGGGGAACCTTAACTTCACCTACACGCCGTTCGCCGCGCTCTTCTTCGCCGCCGTCTCGTTCATCCCGTGGTCGGTGCTGCCCCGGATCGTCCAGGTCGCGAACCTGATCTTCCTGTTCATCGCCTGCTGGTGCACGATGGGCGCGCTGGGCTACCGCGACCGCCGGGTCCGCCTCGGCGGCGCCCTCCTCGGCGTCGCGGCCGGGCTGCTCACCGAGCCGGTCTTCCGCACGCTGTACCTCGGGCAGATCAACCTGCTGCTGATGGCGGCGATCATCTGGGACCTGCGCCAGCCGGACACCCGGCGGTTTAAGGGCATCGCCACCGGGCTCGCGGCCGGGATCAAGCTCACCCCGCTCGTCTTCATCCCGTACCTGCTGCTGACCAGGAAGTGGCGGGCGGCGGCGGTGACGACCGCCAGCTTCGCGTTCACGATCGCGCTGGGCTTCCTGATCCTGCCCCGCGACTCCAAGGACTGGTGGTTCAACGGCCTGTTCATCCAGGACGGCAGGACCGGGTTCGTCGGCTGGACCGGCAACCAGTCGCTCCGGGCGATCGCTACCCGGCTGGCCGGTTCCATCGACGCCGGGACCGCGCCCTGGGTGATCCTCGTCTTGATCGCGACGGTGGTCGGCCTGCTGGTCGCGGCCCAGCTCGACCGGGCCGGGCACACGATGCTCGGCCTGCTCACGGCCGCCCTCGTCGGGCTGCTCGACTCGCCGATCAGCTGGGACCACCACTGGGTCTGGGTGGTGCCGGCCATGATGGCGGCCGGGCATTACGCGGCCCGCGCCTGGCAGGCGCGGAAACGGGCCGCCACCTACTGGTGCTCAGGCCTGATCGTCGCGCTGCTGCTGATCTTCGCGCCCTGGCCGGGCAATGACTGGGGTGTCCATAACACCGGTCCAGGTAACTTCACCCAGGGCCTGATCTGGGACGGCCCCTACACCCCGGTCACGAAGTACATCGAGTTCGGCGACCTGCCCTGGTTCAAGGAATACCACTGGACGTTCCTGCAGGACCTGGCGGGCAACGCCTACATCCTGGCCGGCGTCGCCCTGCTCGCCCTGCTGACGGTGGTGGCCCTGCGGTCCCGCCGCCGGGGGGACCGCGACCTCCTCGGCGGCGACGCTACTGCGCAGGCTTCGGCAGACGCGGTCGTCCGGCCCGCCTGACCGGCCTGGCCGCCGTCAGCATCTCGCCCACCGACTTCTCCGTCACCATGGCGCCGAACGCGTCGGCGTCCATCGTCACCCGCCGCGGCTGCTCCTCGCCCGGCAGGTACACGTCGAGCACCGCGACCCGCAGCGTCTCCTTCTCCATCGCGAGGGCCTCGTCCGCGAGGGTCTCGATCTCGACCGGCCCGTCGCCCAGGTCGGGGTGCTCGTGGATGACAATGCGCGCGAGAACGTCATCGCGCATGATGAGCTGGCCGCTGAGATCGCTAAAGCGAACCGTCTTCTGACCCATGACCCTGACCCCTTCAGGAAAAAACTTCTGAACGTATCCCGCTAGGATCAACTATGGCGTAAACGTGTTCGCCTGTCAAACTCATGTTCTATGGGTAATCTACCAGGCGAAACTACTCTCGATCCCGGTGCCGCGCCCGAGCTAGAGCGGCTTCTTCATCTGCAGCGCCATCACCCCGTAGCCGAGGCTGTCGTACAGCGACCGCGCGACCGTGTTCTGCCCGTGCACGTTGAGCCCGAGCGACGTCATGCCGCGGGACCGCGCCTCGTCCTCGGCCAGGATCATCGCCGCCCGGCCGAAGCCGCGCCCGCGGAAGGCCGGGTCCACCTCGATGTTGTAGACCCACCCCATCAGCTGGTCGCGATCGGGCCCTGGCACCCCCAGCCAGAGCCAGCCCGTCGCCGCGTCCCCGGCCATCAGCCGGAAGACCAGCTGGCCGGGGGTGGCGAAGCCGGCCTGGAAGCTCCGCGCGGTGTCGGCCTTGGCCTTCGCCCACGCGTCGGCCTCGGACATCTCGCCCGAGGCGATGATGTGCTCCGCGTACCCGGCCATCTGGCGGGGCATCCACTCGTCCCATTCGGCCCGGGTCATCGGCCGCATCGTCAGCTCTGCTTGCGTCACCCCGTCATCTAACCAGGCTAGGGTGACGGTCATGAAAGACGGGACGGCGTCGCAGACGGCGCGCAGGGTGGCCGCGCACCGGCTCGGGTACCAGCGGCTCGCGGCGGGCTACGGCGACCCCGCATCCGACCAGTCGCTCACCGCCGACGTGGCGGACGGGGAGCAGCCGAACCCCGGCCGCATGCACGAGCACCTGCGGGCGCGGACCGCGTTCTTCGACCGCACGGTGGTGGACGCCCTCGGCCGCGGCGTGCGGCAGGTCGTGATCGGCGGGGCCGGCTACGACGGCCGCGCCCTGCGCTACGCCAAGCCGGGCGTGACCTGGTTCGAGCTCGACCACCCGGCCACCCAGGCGGACAAGGTCGCACGCGTCGCCCGACTCGACCTCGACCGCGACCATATCCGCTTCGTCGCGGCCGACTTCACCGCCGACCTGATCGCGGAGCCGCTGCTCGCGGCCGGCCTCGACCCGGCCAGCCCGACCTTGTTCCTCCTCGAGGGCGTCGCCGCCTACCTGGACCGCCCGGTCGTCGAGCGCGTCCTGGCCGCCTTCCGCCAGGTCGCGGCCGACGGCAGCGAGCTCGCGATGAGCGTCTCCACCGGCACCGCGACGCCGGAGGCGCGCGCCCGCCTCCAGCAGCGGGTGGCCGAGCTCGGCGAGCCGATCCGGTCGCAGTTCACCCCCGACCAGGGCCGCGGCCTCCTCGCGGCGGGCGGCTGGCAGCCGTGGGAAGCTCCCGGACGTCAGCTGGACGCGGGCCTGCTGCTTGGCCGGGCGGGCGTTCCCGGAGCGTCCCCGGC
>Ga0302326_10003752_pt1 | contig 35627 bp, 35 predicted proteins | sample Palsa_T0_3_FD_202264 | JGI IMG/M metagenome (GOLD analysis project Ga0302326, IMG submission 202264) | Peat permafrost microbial communities from Stordalen Mire near Abisko, Sweden - Palsa_T0_3 | ecosystem: Environmental > Terrestrial > Soil > Palsa > Peat permafrost | place: Sweden: Abisko...
TCGGATTGAGGATCCGCAGGGGACGGACCTGCACACCGTCGGCACCATCGGCAAGGTCCACAAGATGGTGCGCATGCCAAATGGCAATACCGTTGCGTTTTTGGAAGGCATCGAACGGTTGCGGGTGATTGAGATTCTGGGCGTGAAGCCGTTCCTGCGCGCCAAGATCGAACGCCAGCCGGACGTCGAGGCGGAAGTGGATGCCGACCTGACCGCGCTGGTCCGCAACGCACAGGAAGTTTTTCGCGAGGTAGTTGCTCGCTCGCCGCAGCTTTCCGACGATCTGCAAACTGTGGTGTTGAATATCGAGCCGGCCGGGCGCTTGGCGGACTTCATTGCCGGGACGCTGCCGTCGCTTTCCACCATGCTGCGGCAGGAGTTGCTGGAAACCTTCAGCGTGCGCAAGCGCCTGGAGGCGTTGAGCCGGGAACTATCGAAGGAGCGCGAGGTTCTGGACCTGCGCAACAAGATACAAGAACAGGTGCAAGAGCAGGTGAACCAGAGCCAGCGTGAATTTTTGCTGCGCGAGCAGATGAAGGCGATTCAGAAGGAATTGGGCGACGGCGACGACGGCCAGGCGGAAATCGACGAGCTTCGCAAGAAGGTCGAAGAATCCGGCATGCCTGCGGAAGCCAAGAAAGAATGCGACCGCGAACTCAAGCGCCTGGCGCGGATGACTCCCGCGTCGGCCGAATACATGGTCGCGCGCACTTATCTGGAATGGATGACTTCCCTGCCGTGGAATAAATCCTCCGGCACCGAAGACATCAACATCGCCAACGCCGAAGCGATCCTGGAAGAGGATCACTACGACATCAAGAAAGTGAAGCAGCGCATCCTGGATTACCTGGCGGTGAAGAAACTGCAGCCGGGAATGAAGGGGCCGATCCTGTGCTTCGTCGGGCCTCCTGGAGTGGGCAAGACGTCGCTGGGGAAATCGATTGCGCGAGCGCTGGGACGCAAATTCGTGCGCATCTCCCTCGGGGGTATGCACGATGAAGCGGAAATCCGCGGCCATCGCCGCACTTACATCGGAGCGCTGCCGGGGCAGGTGATTCAAGGACTGCGCCGGGGCGAAACGCAGGATCCGGTGTTCATGCTGGACGAAGTGGACAAGCTGGGAAGGGATTTTCGCGGCGATCCGTCGGCGGCGTTGATGGAAGTGCTCGATCCCGAACAGAACTCGACGTTCCGCGACCACTACCTCGACGTTCCTTTCGATCTTTCCAAGGTGCTATTCATCGCCACCGCGAACTCGATCGATCCGATTCCGTCGCCGTTGCTGGACCGGATGGAAATTCTCGAGCTCGCCGGCTACACCGAAGAAGAGAAAATCCACATTGCCAAGCGTTATCTGATTCCCCGCCAGACCGCCGAACACGGGGTGAAGCTGGGCGAGCAACTGGAATTCACCGACGAATCGTTGCACGAAATAATTCATAGCTACACGCGGGAAGCGGGAGTGCGCAGCCTGGAACGCCAGATTGCCACACTCGTCCGCAAGCAGGCGCGGCGGCTAGCCGAAGGAAAAACCGACGCGCTGGTGGTGACCGCGGAAATCGTCCGGGAAGTGCTGGGCCTCTCGCGGGTCCACGTCGAAAAAGAAGTGGAACAGCGAGTGGAGCGGCCAGGAACAGCAATCGGGCTGGTGTGGACTCCTGCGGGCGGCGATATCGTGTTCATCGAAGCCACCAACATGCGGGGCGGAAAACAGTTCACGATGACCGGGCATCTCGGCGAGGTGATGCAAGAATCCATGCGAGCGGCGCTCTCGTGGGTTCGCGCGAACGCGGAGCGGTACGGCATCGATCCGGACTTCTTCCGCAAGCAGGACATCCACATCCACGTGCCGTCGGGAGCGATTCCGAAAGACGGCCCGTCGGCGGGGGTGGCGATGGTGACCGCGCTAGTCAGCCTGTTGAGTGGCCGCGCCGTCCGTCCGTACGTGGCGATGACCGGAGAAATTTCTCTGTCGGGCATCGTGCTTCCGGTGGGCGGGATTAAGGAAAAAGTCCTGGGCGCGAAACGCGCCGGGATTAAGGAAATCCTGCTGCCGGCGGAGAACGAACCGAACGTGAAGGAGGACTTGCCGCCCGACCTGCTGGAAGGGCTTCAGATCCACTTTGTCCGAACGGCGGACCAAGCGCTCGAACTTGCCCTGGGCAAGATCGAGAATCCCGTCCGGCCCCTCACCGGGGGCGGGAGCGCGCGCCGGGACCGGCCCGCAGCGCCGCCGGTACACTAAACGGCGGGAGTGCCGGGCCGCAAATCAACGCGAAGAGCAGTGCCAAGGGCTCGGAGAAATCTCCGAGCCCTTTTTTGTTGCGTGTTTCCGTTCTTCTACGGATTGACGACAGTTTTGGCGCATCGTATGGGGATCGAGCTGAGCGCGTGTTTCGGAAGGTGTTGTCAGTTGGGAACTGAACACGTACTCGACAATCGTTGGGGCGGCTATTTGAGTAGCCGACCGGAGTTCGAATCTCCGACCTTCCGCCCATGTTTTGGGTCGCCCCCATTTTATTTATTGATCGAAAGAGTGTAGCTGGGCATACTAACTGTGTCGGGTGCGCGTTCAAAAGTTCCTAAGGCCGGAGATGCTCAAACGTCTCTGGCCCTTTTTTTTCTCCGCACTGCTCGCGGTACCTCGCTTGCAATTAACTAGAAGGGGCCACGCTAAGGGCTCGGGCAAATCTCCGAGCCCTTTTTGTGACTCGGGCGGCACCAACAATTTCACTAATGTAAGACTTCGGAAGGCCGATACTCATCTTGTCAAGGGCGTGTTCACAGAAGTTACCGAGGCCCGAGATGCTCAAATATCTCGGGCCTTTTTTCGTGACTCGCCTGAGGCCAATTCTGAGAGCCCTTAGAACTGATATTCCCGCCGAGGTTACTCCCCCCTTGCGCCGCTGTTTTGGTTCAAAGAGTTTCTCAATCGTTTTCACGGTGTAGAAGAAGCGGTTCGGCTGCGAGGGCAGCCGGATAAAATCGTGGCGCAAATAGAACTCGCGCGCCCTTTCATCCTTCGCATCGACCACCAGGACGGCCGATCCGACCTCCTGGGTATTCGCCAACACACGCCTGAATGCGTCCAGCAACAATAGTTCACTGATGCCCCGGCCGCGGAAGTCTGTACTATCCGCCAGCCTGCCAAGCAGAGTTGCGGGAACGTTGGGGTAGCGAGGAAGTTTTTTCGCGACGTTATCCGGAAGATCGCCGAGATTCAGGACGTGGGCCGAAAGAGTGTAGAAACCGGCGACAGTCTCCCCGTCCGGCGTAATGACGAACGCTGCGGCTACATGCTTGCTGACGTCCTGGCCACCTTGCCGATGCAAATAGCGGTCTAGCGCTTCTACTCCACATGAAAAAGCCGTTCGATTATGTTTGTCTGCGAGCGGCTCGATGCGATATTGAAGTGGGTCGTGCTCTCGACTCACGAAGCACTCACTCGGCTTCTGTAGCTCCGAGCGGCAGCCTTCATTCGCGGGCTGGGGGCCGGCGGATGCAGTAACGCCTTCACGAACACCTCACGATCCCGGCCGGTTAGGATCCATACTTCATGTTGCTCGATCGTGCGCACCGCAGCGTCGTCAGCGCTGGAAACCATAAAGTCGGAAATCGAGCGGCCTTTGAGGCTGGCGGCATATTCGATGCGGCGCTTTTGCTCCGGATTGAGCCGAGCCTCGATTCGCTCGATCTTTCTGATCTCCCTGCGCGGTCTCTTCAGCACCAAAGCCATAGTACCCTCGATGTCTAAATTGTACGGCAATCTACCGTACATGACAACGAGGCAGCGGCAACCCTGTGGCCAATGATCATCAGCGCGATCCGTCACCGTTCATGGTGCTGGTGTTGGCTTTTGGCGACCGGTGCGAACGGTTGGAGTTGCGTCGGGGCGCGCAATCGCGTAGAGCTAGTGCGGTAAGTTTTTCGCGCGCGACGGAATGATCGCGGCGCTTTTTTGCCGATCGCGGGCAAGATTGTTGTTGGAACGCGGAGTGAGGCCAGGTCTGATTTCTTCCCATGGGCTATACACCACGGCAAATCGCGGTACGCGCGCAGGAAACGGCGTGGCGGATGCTCTCGGCGCTGGATCGGGAACGGATCGTCTTGAATTTTGTCGAGTCGTACGTGCGGGAAAACAATCGCTTCGGGATTCGCGCGCAGGCGGAATATTCCCGGGAATTTATGGAGACGATTCGGCGGGAATGTTTGCTGGAGATGGTGACCAACCTGGATTCCGAACTTCCCAAGCGGCTCGGTTTTCTGGCGCGGCGCCCGAAGAAAGCGGGGCGCGGCAAGAAAACGGGAAAGAAAAAGGGAAAGGGTGGGGCGGGAAGCGCGGAGACCTCGGCGGCAAAAACGGCGCGCCAACAGGTGGCCGAGCGGCAAATTCTGGAGCTCTTTCGGCAGGAGTTTTACGTGGCGCTGGGGACCGCGCTGCACTGGGACCAGGAGGATCTCGATGCGTTCTGGCGAGATCGGGAACTCTACGAAAGCTTGAAGCCGGTGGAGCGCAAGAAACCGGGGCGTGGAAAGTTTGCGGCGCCGCCGAGCGGGCCTTTCGCGGATCGCTGCGGATTTCTGCTGGATCCTTCGTTGCTGGAGTTCGCACGGCGCGCCGCGGCGAAGTTTCGGACCGAGTTGCACACCGTGGCTAGCGCGGTGCTGGCCGAGGCGTTTGTCCGCCGCCGCGACAACTAGATCGTCGAGCTTCATTTCGTCTGATCCCCGCACTGCGGTATTCTTCCCGTTTGGACAATGGACAATCGGGCTTGAACACGCAATCCACCGTGACCGGAGCTGCATCCAGCACATTCGGCGTTCGATTCAAAACTCTGCTGACGTCTATATCGCTCATCGTTTTGGTCGCGCTGGGAACGCGAGTGGGATACGCATGGGAGCAGCAAAGCACCACCCCCCATTGGGCGCTCGCCTCGGTGCCTTTTCTGTACGAACCGGGAAACATCGCGCATTCGCTCGCGATCGGGAAGGGATTTGCTTCACCCTTTCATGAAGACACTGGGCCCACCGCCTGGGATCCGCCTGTGTATCCCTTGATCGTCGCGGGAGTGTTTCGGGTTTTTGGCACGTTCACGTTTGCCGCGTTTGTCGCTGCGGTCGCGCTGAATATTCTTTTTTCTGCGCTGGCATGCCTGCCGATTTTTTTCGCCGGTAAACGCATCGCCGGAACGGGCGTGGCCGCCGGGGCCGCGTGGCTGTGGGCGATCTTTCCCAATGGATTCATCATCCCGTATCAATGGATCTGGGACACCTCTCTTTCCGCATTGCTCGCCGCGACGATCTTATGGGCCACTCTCGGGCTGGACGAATCCAACCGGGCTCGCGATTGGTGTGGCTACGGGTTGTTGTGGGGCTTCGCGCTGATGACCAACGGAACGCTGGCCGCCTTGTTGCCATTCTTGCTGGGATGGCTCGCGTACCGCGTTCGGGCCCGCGAGCGCGGCCGTGCTTGGCTCGCGCGGCCGGCACTCGCGGTGGGAATACTGGTTCTATGCTGCGTTCCGTGGACGGCGCGCAACTACGCCGTGTTTCATAGCTTCGTTCCGCTGCGCTCGGTGCTGGGTCTGCAGTTGTGGCTGGGGAACAACGACCAGTATCAGGATCACTTTCCGGGATGGCTGCACCCCATCGATAATTCGGTGGAACGCGCGAAATATGTGCGCATGGGCGAGATGGCGTACATGCACGAGAAGCGGAGGGAGGCCGTTCGCTGGATGGCGGCGCATCCGTGGCGGGAAGTGCAGCTATTCGCGCAGCGTTTTACGGCAACCTGGCTCGGGACGCCGCACCCCTTGCGGGATTTTCTCAGCGCGCATACGTTTTCGATCCGCGGTGTTTTCTTGTGCAATCTTTTGGCCGCGGCCGGCGCGCTTGCGGGAATCGTGATCGTTTTTCGGGATCGCAAGATGCGGGCGTACGCGATTCCCGTCACGGTGTTTCCGATACTGTTTCCCTTCGCGTTCTATCTGAGCCAGGCGTTGTTCAGGTATCGTTACCCGATTGACCCGGTGGTGATGCTGCTGACGGCGATCGCTGCCGGGGCGTTACGGCGCAGGTCTTCTGCGGGTGACCGCGGCGGTGAGAGTGAGGAGGCCGAAAATCCGCACCCTTGAAGGCGAAGGGTGCGCCACCCACCTGCAACGGCAAGTGAAAACATCAAGTTCTGCATGTTTCCGGTGTATATTACGGTTCCTTGCTGGCTGATCGCCTGGCGCTGGCTGGGTAACCCCCGGACGTATTCAGGCGTCTTAGTGGACAGAATCGGAGCCATGAAAGTATCGGTCATCATTCCGGTGTATAACGAATTTCGAACCTTTAACCAGGTTCTGGAGCGGGTGCGGAGAGCTGTTTTGCCGGAAGGCTGTTCGAAAGAGATTATCGTGGTGGACGACGGCTCGACCGACGGCACCGCGCAAATTCTGGGCGAGCATGCTCGCGCCGGGGTGATCGTGGGCCAGCATTCGGAAGTAAACTTCGGCAAGGGTACGGCGATTCGGGCCGGGATTGCCGTTGCGTCCGGGGACATTGTGATCATCCAGGACGGCGACCTGGAATACGATCCGAACGACTATGCGCGGATCCTCGAGCCCATCGTGCGGGGCAAGGCCGACGTTGTATACGGCTCGCGTTTCCTCGGCAAACCTGCGGGAATGGCGGTGAAGTATCGGATCGCCAATCGAATTCTTACCGCGGCGGCAAATTTTCTCTACGATGCGCACCTCACCGATGAAGCTACGGCGTACAAAGCATTTCGGGTGTCGGTTCTGCGGGAACTGCGTTTAGACTGCCAGAGATTCGAATTTTGCCCGGAAGTTACGGCCAAACTACGGCGCTTGCAGCATCGGATACACGAAGTACCGATCACCTACAATGCCCGGGGCATCGCGGAAGGGAAGAAAATCCGTTTCCGCGACGGCTTGGAGGCTTTGTGGACCTTGCTGAAGTATCGCATCGCGACCCGCCGGTCGCTGGCACCGGAGGAGAGCGTTCCTGTGCTGGTCACCCACCGCGGGTATTTCTAGTTTTCCTCTGAAGCGCCCGCGCTCTCGGTAAGGCCGAGGCGCGGCAGTCGCCCGCCGCGCCCAAATTGTCCCAATCGCGCCAATTAGAAACTACCTTCCGCTCCACGTGCCGTTCAGGGCCGCGCTTCCAGGACGATGTTAAACGGAGTCTGGCTCGCTCGACGCACACGGGTAAACCCAGCCGACTTCATAATCTTGGAGAGCGCCGCTTCGCCCGCCTGCGCGCCTAACGCCAAGCCCACTTCCTGCGACTTGGATGCCGGAGTACACAGCATCGTAGACGCGCCATAAAACACCCGCCCAATCGGATTCAAGTTGTCTTCCAGCTTGTCGCCGGCGGCTGGTTCGACGATCATCCACGCGCCGCCGGGATCGAGCGACGCCAGCACGTGCCGCGCCGCGCCCTCTGGATCACCCATATCGTGCAGGCAATCGAAAAACGCCACCAGGTCAAAACCCTTGCCGGGATATTCCTTGGCGGACGCAACTTCAAATTTCACGCGGTCGCCGACACCCGCCTTGCTGGCGGCTTCTTTCGCGAGCTCAATTGATTTGGGATGGTAATCAAAACCGACAAACGTGGATTTGGGATACGCCTGAGCCATCAGAATGGTGGAAGTGCCCAGGCCGCAACCGACATCGGCCACGCGTCCCCCGGCTTTCAATTTTCCTTCGATATCGCCGAGCGACGGAATCCACTCCGCGATCAGGTGCGCGCGGTAGTTGGGCCGGAAGAAGCGCTCGGTGCCGGCGAAAAGGCAAGCGTCGTGTTCGTGCCATCCCACTCCCTTGCCGGTGCGAAACGCTTCGGTCAATTTGGGTTCGTCCCGCATCACCGCTTCGACGATGTAGAAGAAGCCGGGAAGGAACACGGGACTTTCCTCGTTCGCCAGCGCAAACGCTTGTTCCGGAGGCAGGGTGAAGCGCTTGGTGGCCGGATCGTATTCGACGAACCCGCCCGCCGCCTGCGCCGACAGCCACTCGCGGACGTAGCGTTCCAGCGTTCCGGTCTTCTTGGCCACTTCCTCCGAAGTCATCGGGCCGCTCCCGGCCATCGCCTTGTACAGCCCCAGTTTGTCTCCCACCACAATCAATCCCGCATTCATCGCGGCGCCCATTTCTCCAACGGCTTTCATTACAAAATCGTGCAACTTCGTTTCACTGAGAGGTTGGGCAGATGCGGACATGCGTTCCTCCTTGACCGTCAGGCTCTGACGGAATTTGCGTGAGTGTACGCCGGGAAAAAGGGTAAGGTCAATCGTGTCGACGGAAACAACGGGTTTCTTCTTTAGTATCAGGGGCATGCGCGAGGGTGGTGGTTCTGTTATTCTCAGCACACGTGCTGCCCATCTACATTTACATCTTCTATTTCCTGGTGCTGCTGCAGATCGTGCTGGGGTGTGTCTCGCTGTGGAATGGCATTGGATGGTTCCGCATGGTGCGCCGCAGCCTGGAAAAGCACGGGGGATTTTACCAGCCGCACGCGGCGGTAATTTGTCCGTGTAAAGGCGAGGAGCTGGGGCTGGAAGAGAATTTGACGGCGCTGGCGCGGTTTGATTATCCCAACTACGAGCTTTTCATTCCGTTGGCGTCCAATACCGATCCCGCGATGCGCATCATCGGGCGGGTGCAGACCGGGACCAAGGTTCGCGTCCACACGGTGATCGCCGGGCCGCCCGAGAAAAACAGCGAAAAAGTCCACAACCTGACCAAAGCGATCGAGGCGATCCCCGAAAAATTCGACGTGCTGGTGTTTACCGATTCCGACGCACGCCTCGGACGCAACTGGCTGGCAAAACTGGTGGCTCCCCTGGGCGACCCGAGCGTTGGCGCGGCCAGCACCTATCGTTGGCTGATTCCCACGCCGCGCGGCGGCAAAAGCTCGGTAGCCGGGGCGCTGGCATCGTCGTGGAACGCCGCGGTGGTGACCCTTCTGGGCACTCCGGAGCGAAATTTTTGCTGGGGGGGAGGCACCGCGATCAAGCGGTACAAATTCCTCGACATCAACGTGCTGGGATTCTGGGAAGGCTCGGTGAGCGACGATTGGTCGATGACCGCGGCGCTACGGAGGGCCAACGAAGCGATTCTATTTGTTCCGGAATGCCTGGCGCCATCGCCCATCGCCGTCACCTGGGGCGAAATGCTGGAATTCACCACCCGGCAGCTGAAAATCACCCGGGTGTACGATGCCGGGACGTGGAACAAGGCCGCGCTCACCCACTTGATGTATTGCGTTACCACGCTGTACGCCTTGGCCGTAATTTTTATGGAAATGATATACGGCGAGCCGTGGATTCAGCTCGCGCTGGTGGCGCTGATCATCCCGCTGTTAGCTTCCGCGAAAGGTGCGCTGCGCTGCGTGGCTGTTTCCGATCTTCTTCCGGAGTGGAAGAAGGTGCTGGGAGACTGGAGCTGGGCGTGCGTCCTGCTGCCGCCATTCGTTCCGTTTCTGGTGATGTGCAATATTTTCGGCTCACTGGCCAGCCGGAAGATTTGCTGGCGCGGCATCCGCTACGAACTCATATCCTCGAATCAAACCCGGATTTTAGGCCGGTCGTAGGCCTGTAGCGCAGACGCTAATTCCTCGCCGGTTCTGAGCGTCTCGGTGTGGACTGAGACGAGCCATGAAAGGCCGCCGACGGCTATTCGGACTCGCATCCGTCTGGGAGGGGCGTCAGTTGTACCCAGACCGGAGGGCGCTTGGCGAGTTTCGTAACGTACTCTCCCACCGCCTTGTAAGTTGCCATACCGCCGTTCCCTTCACTTGCCCACCACACGCCATCTGCGCGCCTCATACGGTATTGGTCGTCTATAGCTGCCCCGGAGGCTCCGGCTGCCACCTCCACTCGTCTTGACCATCGAAATAGCGGAACTTCCTTTCGACCGAGATCGCCACATGTTCATCGAAATTAAAGATGACTTGGTACAGACCGATGCGTAGCTGCACGAGTTCGCGGCCATTCAAGAAGCTCAGATCTACATCTTCTTTCTGTTCGTGCACGTCTGCTCCTTATAGCGGGCTATGAGTGGTCGCTTGAGGCCCCGGTCCCCAGTGGAAGGAACAACCGGCTGCCCGCTGGAGTGGTAAATGCGAACATAGCCTTCCGGAGACCGGCCTTGGGCATCTGCGCCCATGACCCTCATTGAAGCTGACGCACACGGAATTTCCCGCGGTGCATGTGCCGCTCCCCAGAGCGCTGCCTGCCGTCTGCTGCCAGCGGCTGCCGTAGCGGTCGTATGCATACCCGAAGTAGGGCCCGACCTGGAGGTAGGGAGAGATGACGCTCGATTTCAGGCGGTTGAAGTCGTCGTAGGCGTAGGTGAAGATCCCGGTGAGACCATCGGAAAACCACGTTACGTCGCTGTTGGGAGCGTATTGGTAGTAAAGGTGTTCAAACCCAATAATGCCGGTCGCGTTCGACCAGGTCTGCGTTTCCAGCAGTCGCCCGCGATTATCATAGTGAACATGGTCGAGGAAAACTTCGTGCCCATCGTCGCCCTTGGACGCGGAACAAAACACAAACCTTTCCGCAAGGCTTTGAGTTCTGGCGTGGAAACGTCGAAGGGGGACGGCTTACGTTCGCACTGACAACAGTAATGTTCTATTTCGCCGGCAAACTGAAGCCAACGGTACTTTCGTTTGGAGGGCGGCATTCCGAGTCAACGTCGGCGATGCCAAGGGGCTGGTGTTGAACCGATTCCCAAAACGGGTCCCAAAATGGGAATCCCTTTCCCCAATCGGGTGTTCCACGTGAAACATTTTATCTACTTCTCTTCGTTGTGATTGCCGCTCGCGCCGCTGGACGCGGCGCTTTCTTGCCGGAAGGCACGGTGGACGCGATACAGAATGAACGACGTGGCGGCGCCTACCGGAATGGTCAGCCACCAGCCGGCGTCCAAAACTGTCTTGGGCCCGAAGGTGATCAGGGAGAGGATACGCGAAGGAGTTTGTGGCGACGCGGCTGCCTGGCGGCCCCAAATTCCCAGACCCCACATCTCCAGTACCGCTAGCAGCGCGCCGGCGACTACCCACCCCGCGGGGGTTTGCCAGCGCGCGAGCGACGCAATCGTGCGCAGCAGAAACGCTCCGGCCAGCGCGGGCGCCCCTCCGTAGATCAAACCGTAAAAACAGAAAAGCAGGACGCCGAAACCGGTCGGCGGGGAAAACTGGGTAATGCTTGCGCCGCTGGGATCACGCAACCAGACGCCCAAGCTCATGAAGATGGCGCCGATGATCCACGCCGCCATGTAGTAGGCGAGCGCGCCGCTGCGGGTCATATCCGCCGCGTGATGTTGGGGAAATCCACCCACACTTTAACGCCGCAGAAGTGGGAGCCCTCGGTGCAGATGGGGGTGCTGACGCCGGCGCGGACGTAACACGGAGGCCCGATGTAGCGCCCCAGCACCGGGAAAATGGAGCGCACCTGCGCCACTTCCTCCATCGACGCCTGATAAATCTCTTCCTGAGCGTTGAAGCAAGTCCGCATGGTCCACTTATGCAAAAGGTGCAGCAGCGAGCCGGATTCGTGCAGGCGAATGCATTTCGCGTTGGGCAAAAGGTACAGGGCAAATTCCGCGGGGACGCCGCGATCGAGCAGCTCGTTCTTGGCGGCCCAGGCGTCGGCCATGGCGCGCTGGTAGACGGCGCGCGCGCGGGGATCGGCGGCGATCAGCATGGGAACCACTACATCAAGATCGCGGGTATCGGCCAGGGTAAGCAGCGGGCGCGAGCCGGGGACCATGCGATGGCGCTGGTCCTGGCTGTCGGCGGTGTGGCTAATTTTCTTGGCAAAAGTGAAATTGGCGTGCTGCAGCGCGCGCATCGCTGGGGAGTGCACGCCGATATTGAGGGTCTCGCGGCGATACGGGTTGCGCGCCGGATTCAGGAGCAGGTCGATCGCTTCGCTGTCCGGGCACGCCTCGGCGGTAAGGCCGACGACGGCGCGATATGCGTCAGCCATCACTTCCAGGGCGCGCGGCGAATAATCGACGAGCTGGGAAGTGTGGCCGCCCAGTTTCGCATCGAACTCGCGGGCAAAGCCATCCGCGCCACCGCGCGGGTGCTGCCACTCCGGAAAATCTTCCCGGGTATCCGCGGGAAAGCGGTCAAAGAATTGCGGATCCTGTTCGCGCACCCGCGCAACCATCTCGCCGATTACCGTTCGCGCTTCGAGGGGCGTGTCGCTGGCGCCCACCATGCGCCACAGGCGATGCAGCACGATCCCAGAGATGGTGTGCACCATGGTGGTGGAGGCGGCCACCGGCAGCACGTAGCGCGCTACTTCGATGGCGCGGCGCTCGGTTTGCTTTTCCACTTTTTGCACGCGCTTGGGATGCGAGAGCGGCCCTACGTGCCAGATATCGCCGAGAATTTCCCGCGCGGCAGGTTGCAGCAGCATGGTCAGTTCGCGGTAGTAGTCCCAGGCGCGAACGATGGCCCGCTCGTAGATTTCCCGCTCGGCCGGACCGAAACTCGGGCTCTGCGGAGGAACATAGGCTTGCGCGCGGTCCAGGCGAACGTAGCGCTGGCTTTGTTGCTCAGAATTGTAAAAAGGATGGGCGTGCAGGAAAGACCACACGAATTGCCGGCTGACGTTTTCTAGGCCGAATTCGAAATGGGCGTGTTGGTAGACGGTGTGATGCCCGCCGTAATACGTGGCCGCGCCAATGTTGATGCGCTGCTTCTCGGTGATTTCCTCGGGGCCGATTACCCGCGTGGAATAGCAGGTGCGCGCCGCGGCGATCGCGGAATCAAAGGGATGGGCGAAGGAGTTGCGCAGTGTAACGCGGGGAACGCAGGCGTCGATCGATCCGGGCAAGCCCGCCGATGTGGGGTCAGGAGTTCTGGCTGCAGCTGTTGCAGGAGTCGACATCCGAGCAGGCATTGTACACCGAGGCGAACTTCCACCACAGTCCGCCTTGACGCTCAACGAAAGAAAAACGCAGCGCGGTTACTTTTTTGCCGCGGCAGCCGTAGCCTCGGCAGCCTTGGCGTATTTTTTCTGGAAGCGTTCGACGCGGCCGGCGGTATCGATCAGCTTTTGCTTGCCGGTAAAGAACGGATGGCAGTTGGAGCAGATTTCTACCTTGATCAGATCGCCGCGGTGAGTGGAGCGGGTCTGGAAAGTATGGCCACACGCGCAATGAACGGTGACGGCGTGATAATCGGGATGAATTCCTTCTTTCATGAGGGAGCTCCTGTGCGCACGCCGGTCTGCGCGGCGTCTGGGTCAACCCAAACATATAAGCCGCGTCGCTAGGCGCACGACCAAACCGCAATTATACGTCACTTCTGCAACGATTGCCCGGCGTAAATGAATGCCGGACCAGTTGGATGCCAGGAAACGAAAAGCGATTCACGCTCTCGGGTCATTGGCCCTAAATGATTGATGTTCTTAAACTTGCCGTGGTAGTACGAGGCGGGGACTAGGAGATGAAGGCGCAGCCGACGCGGAGCCGGCCACCGTCGGCCTTGGATGAGTACATTTGCTTCAGGCAGACGCGGACCGGAGGCAGAATCGGGACGTGCAGGGTGGCATAGAATTGCGGAGGCAATTCGTCGGTGTCGTCTACCAATAACGCCACTCCGCCATAGCTTAGGTCCAAAACCATCGCGGTCTTTTGGGGTTCCGAGAGGGTAGCGCTGGCGCGAGTGCCTACCAGCGAAACTCGCTCCCATTTGCGGCGCTCGGCGTAGGACGGCTCTGGCTTTGGCGCAGCACGGGGCGCAGCGCTGGGCGCAGCAGTTGGCGGTGAGGGCGGGGCAGCAACGGGTCCGGAGGCCGCGGGTTTTGCGGGCGGCACAGTGGCTCCACGAGGAGCTGCTTCTCGAGGAGTAGCCGCACGAGCCAGCGGAGCTTCGATAGGAATCACGCGGGAATTATTCACGCGTCCTGCAAATTTCAGTTGGTACAGGCGCTCATCGGCCAGGCGCAGCAGCCCTTCTTTTTCCTCGCCGTCATTGGGAAGAACGGCCACGCCAAAATCGAGGGTGACGTCGCTCATATCGAGTTCGAGGCCTGGCACCTGGGATTCGTAGAGCGCGCGAACGCGCTTACACAGTTTGGCGGCTTGTTCGGGATCGGTTTCCGGGAGCAACAGTGCGAATTCATCGCCACCGATGCGAAAGGCCAAGTCGGAAGCGCGCAGCGTCTTGCGCAACGTAGTTGCGGCGAGCCGCAGAGCTTCATCGCCTTTCAAATGTCCGTTGCGGTCGTTCACTTCTTTCAAACGATGCAGGTCAAGAATCACCACGGCTAACTGCTGATTGTAGCGGCGTGCGCGGTTCACTTCGTTGTCGCAATATTCGTTGAAGAGCCGCCGATTGTAGAGGCCGGTGAGGCCGTCGGTGGCGGCATTGATCTGCAGCTTTCGAAATTCGTCGTATTCGACAAGTATGGGCAAACGCAGTTGGGTGCTGGCGACCAGCACATCCATCATCGCGGTCTTCAGCGAGACGCGCCGGCCGAGGCCGTCGGAAAGCTGCTGTTGCTGCTGCAAAATTTGATTCCAGGAGGCCAGGCTCTGTGCTTCGGTGAGGTTGAGTTGAGCGACGTTTCGGAAAAAGCGCTGCAGGAATAGTGCGCGGGCATTTTCTTCCACCCCGGCCAAGGTCTCCGCGAGCAACTCGAGAAACGAGTCGTCAGGGGGCGGGGGCGGCGGCACCGGGGCTGAGGGCTGGACGATCATATTTGTAAGGTGCGACACTTCTCCTGGCGACCCTAGACTCTAGGGACACGCAACATTAGGGTACATGCAACGGTGTGGCCAATGGGGCTGGGGAGGGCGGCGCAGAGGGGTGTGTAAACTATTGAAGCCAAATGGCATGGCAGCGCGGGGAGCATGAGCAATATTTGGCTCATGGTTCTGGACCGAATTGGATAAATGTTTTCCCCGTTTCCGCCCTCGCCGGTCTCTTTTATTTCCTATTCCAGCCACTTCATTCGAGGGGTTTTAGGAACTCTAGTCCCACCAGGTGGATATCACCGGCGGGCTCCTCACGACGCACCCGGGCGCCTATCGGATCCGTGGAGGCCGGTATCAAACCAGACGAAGAAATCGAAGGAGATGGAATGGTGAGATGGATGACGTCATCGACGCGCAGGGGGCGCGCGGTGGCCAAAAGTGCGCCGACCGAGCTTATATCGAGTATTTTGGCGAGCTCGAGAAATTCCTCACCGTAGATGTCGGTAGCGCGAACGAAGACAGGGATCTGCAAGCGCAGGCGTGCCTGCCGGCGCTGCTCGACGATCGGATCCACCAAGATCCCCCTTCCCGAAATGACGACCTCCCGGCCCTGTCCACCACCGGTACCTAAGTAACGGTACGGTTATCCCGCCTATTTCACAGTGCAACTACAGTACCGTGTTCGGGGACACGGTAAGTGCTTCGAGGTCAGCAACATGATAAGCGATGTTCCAAGGTTTAGCCACACTTGCGAACCTATCCTTCCATCGACGCTCCACATGTTTTCTTCTATTGTGCAAACTGGGACTCCTTTACCATTGACTCGTGCAGTTCCCTCTGCGAGCATTAATTTTCTCAAGAGCACTCCTTTTCCGTATAAATCTGCGCCGTGACGGTGCGCTTGAGCCAAGGGGAATGTGTCGCTGGACACTAAAACTAGTCCCGAAGCGATTGTACGCGTGGAAGATGGCCTGGAGAAGCCGGACGAAAAGGCCAATTCGGGAATCGATTTCCACATTACCGCCAGCCTGCTGGATGCGGTCGATCGACCTTTGATCGTTTCCGAGCGGGGAGGCAAGATTCTGTGCTCGAACCTGTACGCCCAGGATTTCCTCCATTCGAATTTCCCTCCTTCGGGATCACCGCTGAATTTATTCCAGGATGTTTTGAAGGTGGATTCCCGCGGGCTGATGCACCAGTTCGAAGGCGGCGAGCAGGAGGTGGATTTGCCGCTGGAGACTTCGGCGGGCAAAGCACGAGCGCGAATCCGCTGGCTGCCGGAACCGGATTGGGTGGTGGTGTCAGTCGAACGCATCGCGGCAGAAACGCTCGCGGACGATTCAGGCGCGAACGCCGTCGAGATGCGGCACACGGTAGAAGAACTGATGCAGGAGCGGGAAATTACCTACCGCAACCTGCTGGCCGCGTATCTGCGTCTGCAGGAAGTGAACCGGCAGAAAACCGTTTTCCTGGCATCGGCGGCGCACGAACTGAAGACGCCGCTGGCGGTAATGAAGGGCTATTACGACTTGCTGCTTTCGGGTTCGCTGGGAAAGCTCACCGAGCGGCAGCGGGACATGCTGCAGGAATCGAAGGAAAGTTGCGACCGGCTGGTGCGGCTGGTGGCCATGTTCCTGAACTATTCGGCGCTGGAAAGCGGCAAGCTGGTACTGCAATTGCGGGCCAACGATGTTCAGGATTGCATCGCGGACGTGGCGTGCCGGTGGGATGACGCGTTTCAACGCGCGGGAGTACGCCTGGAAAGGCACGTGGAAGCGGGGCTGCCTAGTTTCAAGTTCGACTACCAGAAAGTGCAGCAGTGCGTGGCCAACCTGATCGACAACGCGCTCAAGCACACTTCGGCCGGCGGCTGCGTGACCATCAAGGCGTCGCCACATTTTTGGGAGCGGCGCGTTGCTTCCGCCGCGCCGGCGCGGGAACGGCGGGCGCCGCGGGGGCCGAAGACCAACAGCGTGCTGATCGCGGTGGCCGATTCGGGAACTGGAATCGCCTCCGAGTACCATCAGGAGATTTTTGAGGAATTTGTGCGGGTGGATCCCTCCACATCGGGGATGGGTTTGGGACTGGCCATCACCAAGCGGCTGATCCAGGCGCATCGTGGAAAAATCTGGGTGGATAGCGAACCCGGCCAGGGAAGCTGCTTTTCATTTATTTTGCCCATGAATGCGGAGTGAAGTAACGCCATGAAGCACCACGGAATGGAAGACGGGAAAACACGCTAATGCCTGAAAAAGAAAAAATACTGGTTGTGGACGACGAACCGAGCATCCGAAAGTATCTCCAGACGCTGCTGGAGGTGGACGGGTTTGAAGTGAGCACCCTCTCCAGCGGCCGAGAAGCGCTGCAGCGCATTGGCACCGGGGAGAACCGGCCGAATTTCATCATCCTGGACGTGTTGATGCCGGACCTGGACGGACTGGATACCCTGCGGGAACTGATGAAGCTGGACCGCACCCTGAACGTGATCATGCTGTCGTGTTCGAACGAGGTGGGCACGGTGGTGGAAGCGATCCGGTTGGGAGCGCTCGATTACCTGACCAAGCCCTTCGAAAAACCGGAACTGGATGCGGCGCTACTGAAATGCCGTCAGAAACAGGAATTGCGTACGGAAAATGCGGCGCTGCGCGAATATTGCGAGCAGTTAACCGAGGACCTCTCGTTCCTGGCGGCCAGCCCGCAGATGCTCAAGATTCGCCAGCAGATCCTGCAAATCGCTCCGGTAGATGTGCCGGTATTCATCAGCGGAGAAAGCGGAGTGGGAAAAGAAGTGGTGGCGCGGATGATCCACCTGCGCTCGGGGCGGCGGAATCAGCCCTTCGTTAAGGTGAATTGTGCGGCGCTGCCCGGCGAACTGCTGGAATCGGAGCTATTTGGATACGAACAGGGCGCTTTCACCGGCGCAGTGCGCGCCAAGCCCGGTAAATTCGAGCTCGCCAATAAGGGCACCATCTTCCTGGATGAAATCGCGGAGATGAGCACGCACCTGCAGGCCAAGCTGCTGCACGTGCTGCAGGACGGCCAATTTTCACGGCTGGGCGCGCGTTCGGTGGTGCAAGTAGACGTACGCGTCCTGGCCGCCACCAACGTCGCGGTGCAGGAAGCGATGCGCTCGGGCAAGTTCCGCGAAGACCTTTATTACCGGCTGAACGTGCTCTCCATCCATATTCCACCACTGCGCGAACGGCTGGCGGAGATTCCGCTGCTGTTCCGCCATTTCCTGGTGAAATACAGCGAAAAATTCCAGAAGCAGCCGCCCGAGCCATCCTCGCACCTGCTGGAAGCGGCGCTGAAATATGGCTGGCCGGGAAACTTGCGCGAGCTGGAGAACTTCGTCAAGCGCTACGTGATCCTGGAAGACGACGAAGGCAGCTTCCGCGAATTGCTGGAGATGACCGGCACGCAGCAGCGCGTGGCTCCGCACGCGGAAGTGGCCGCGCCGAAGGAACAAGGGTTAAAAGCGCTGGTTCGCGGGTTGAAAGACGAAGCGGAGACCGAAGCGATCGCCGACGCGCTGGAAAAAACGAATTGGTGCCGCAAAGATGCCGCGAAGATGCTGGGCATCAGCTATAAGGCGCTGTTGTACAAGATGCGGCAGTTTAATTTGGATCCGGGACGGGGATCGCGATCGACTAGTACCCCAACTCCTGCGATAACGGGTGTGCGCGGGTCCTAGTTCTAGGACTCACAATGTACTAATTTGTTGCATACTCACGACACATCACTACAAAAAAGTCCTTCTTCTTTCTTTTCCACTTGACTTACGATTCGCGCGGAACTTCTTTTGCACTAAACGGCTCGGTACACCTGGGCGTTGCCGGCCGCTTGGAAAAAAGAGACGCGATTCGTTTGATTCCGCGTTTTACAAGGCCTTTTTCCGCGTTCGGCTGCTCCCCAGCCCCCGAGCCCGGCGTTTTCTTTCGGCGCAATACGAAAAGAATGGCAATGAATTGAGCAGTGAGGAACCAGCCCGCCCTTTGGTACCGGGATTGCTCCCGTGTCTAAAGCGGGGCGGGGGTGCGCCTCACTATCTCCAGGGGAGGACCAGTGGGGATGACAGAACGTCGTACGGCTCGACGGTACGATTTGTCCCTTCCGGTGAATGTTCGTACACCACTCAACCGGGAACCAGGGGCACAGAGCGGACAAACTCGCGACATTTCCACGCGAGGGGTTTATTTCATCATGGAAAGAGAGCTGTCGGCCGGGACCGAAATTGATTTCACTTTGACTCTGCCCGCGGAGATTACTCGCGGAACGGAAGTTTTTGTGCGGGCTCATGGCCGAGTAGTGCGCGTCGATCGCAAGCCGGATGATGCCCGCGACTTGAGCGGGGTGGCTGCGATTATCGAGCGCTACGACATTATTCGGGGGGAGGCAGCGCGCATTTAGCAGGGCGAATTCATTTTTATTCGTTGAGTTCCCTTCCTCATCAGTTATTCCCGAATAACAAAGACTGCTCTCATAAGTTTTGACGCCCCGAGGCTGCGGCCTCGGGGAGACTCACGGGGCGTATTTCGCGCAACGGCCTGTGAAAATTATCGCTTCCGATTTTTTGTTGCAAGAAATGCTGTTCAAGTCTAGTGTTTGTGTTGCATGCCGGAATTGTGCGCGACCAATGTACGGTGCGTGACCTTCGGTCAGCGATTCGGCACGCTCCTGCCTCCGGACGCTGATATTTCGACCCTCAGCCGCTCGTTTCGTCCTGATTCGGATAACCTTTCCCGGGCTGTGAAGTGTTTTTCCATTTATCTTGACCGAAGTGGTACCTCGCGGGCGGTAAAAGCCGGCGGCGGCGGATGGAATCTCGTAGTCTTGGCCCGCGCAGCTTGCGGAAGGCGCAGATAATAGGCGGCTTAGCCTTTTGGGCGCGCAGTTTCATTCTAGAATGGCAACTTAACTGCTACCTATTGTTCGGGTAATCGCGCCCTCACTGCTAGAGGAATACCCAGAAGCGCTTTGTAATGAACAAAAACGACAAAATCGTCGCGCCCGACCAAGTCACTGGGCCCATCCCGGAAGAGATCATATTTGGATCTTCCGAGGTGATGCAGGCGATCCGCCGGAAGGTGGGCAAGCTCGCGCAGACGGTGGTGCCGGTACTGGTCCAAGGGGAAAGCGGGACCGGAAAAGAAATTCTGGCGCGCTATATCCACGTGAACTCGCCGTATCGCGAAGGACCGTTCATCAAGGTGAGCTGCGCGGCGATTCCCAACGAGTTGACGGAGAGCGAACTATTCGGCTACAGCAAGGGAGCGTTCACGGGCGCCAACGACTCCAAGCCGGGGCGGGTGGAGATGGCGCACCTGGGCAGCCTGTACCTCGACGAAATCGCGGAACTCGATCCCACCCGCCAAGCCAAGCTGCTGCAAGTGCTGCAGGACGGCCGCTTCTATCGGATCGGCGATCAGGAAGAAACACGGATTGATACCCGAGTGATTTGCGCGACCAACCGCAACCTCGAGAAGGAAATCATCGCCGGCACGTTCCGGCAGGACCTTTTCTACCGCATCAACGTTTTCCACATCTTCATGCCGCCGCTACGGCAGCGCCGCGAAGACATCCCTGGCATGGCGCAACATCTGGTGACGATGTGCGCGCGGCGGTTCGATCGCCCGCGGCCGGCGCTTTCCGGCGAAACGCTGCGCTGGATGCAAAACCACGACTGGCCCGGCAATATTCGGGAGCTGGAAAACTGGGTGATTCGGTACGTGCTGATGGGTGCGCCGGAAATTCGGGCGGCGTTCGACAACCGCGAGCCGATGCCTGGCCTGCCCGGTGGCGACGGATCGAAAGCGGTGGTGCCGCTGAAAGAGATCACCAAGAACGTGATCATGGAAGCGGAACGCGCGCTGATCCTGAAGACGCTGGAGCTGCATCACTGGAATCGACGCCGGACGGCGGAGACCCTGAAGGTGAGCTACCGGGCGCTGATCTACAAGATTCGGCAAGTGGGATTGCCATCCAAGCGCCTGACGAAGCGCGCGGTGGTTGCGCCAAGCGCGATAGCTCCAGGAGCAAGCGCGGAGGCAATGGCCAGCGCGGCAACCGCAGCAGCCACCGCCGCGGCCCCCCCCACCCCCGCGGCATCCACGGCCACCGCGACTGCCACCGCTATGGCTTCCGGGCCCGCTATCCTTCGCGGAGAATAGTTTTAGATTCAGCTCTGGCGCCGGCTGGCGCCGCGCCGCCGCTTAGCCCGCATCAGCGAAGCAACCACCGTAACGGCCATGATTCCCGCGACAACTGCCAACGACACCTGCGACGAAAGACGAATGTGCTCGCTGGCGATCATCTTCAGTCCGACGAACATCAAAGTGGCGGCGATTCCGGTTTGTAGGTAGTAGACGCGCGGCAAAAAACCGGCGATGGTGAAGTACAAAGCGCGGAGGCCCAGGATCGCGAACAGGTTCGAACTGTAGACGATGAACGGATCGCGGGTGACCGCCAGAACCGCAGGCACCGAGTCCACGGCGAAAAGGATGTCGCTGGCCTCTACCGCGATCAGCGCCAGCAGCAACGGGGTGCCCATCCATTTACCTTCCACGCGCGCGAAGAACCCATTTCCGGTCTGCTGCGAGGTAAATGGAAACCAGCGTCGAGCCAGGCGGACCATCCAGTTGCGGTCATAGCTGACCTCGCGGCCTTTGGAGAAGAGCATCGGGAATCCAGCAAACAGCAAGAAGGCGCCGAATAAGTAGATGATCTTTTCAAAATGCTGGAGGAGCGAAACGCCGCCGGCAACGAACGCGGCGCGGAGAACCAGCGCGCCGATAATCCCGGCGAATAGAACCTTGTGCTGATTCTCTTCGGCCACGTTCAGGGCGCGAAAGAGAACCAGGAAAACCAGGATGTTGTCGATGCTCAGGGACTCTTCCACCACGTAGCCGGTGAGAAATTCCACCCCGGCCTGGTGACCCTTGGCGAGATAAATCCATGCGCAGAAAGCCAGAGCGGCCAAGACGGATAGAGCGGTGGAGAGCAACGCCTCACGAAATCCGGTTCGGTGCGCGCGGCGATTGAATACGCCGAGGTCCAGGGCGAGGAATACCACCAGCACGACGGCCAGGGAGATCCACATTGTCCAAGGAGTCGTCACGGTCGGTTTGGGCAGTCGCGAAAATCCTGCAGGCGCGTTTCCAGTATTCCACGAATACGCGCTGTGGGCCATTGCCGCATGGGCACCTGATTTTCGGTCCGGGCGCTGGGAAGCGCACGATGCTACGAGCCAGGGCTCGCCCCGCCACATGGGCCCGGGCCCGAATGGACGCCGGCCAGGGCACTCCCGGATTTTCAAAGACCCGGATAGTTGCTAATCTCGGGGCATGATTCGGGCGCTCACTTCCTGCTGTACAGCAAGGATCCGGCAGCTGACCGCGCGTTCTTTCGCGACATTCTTGAATTTCGGGCAGTCGACCTTGGGCACGACTGGCTGATATTCGCGCTGCCGCCGGCGGAACTGGCGGTGCATCCAGCGAACACGAATTTCGTGCAGCCGCATGCAGGGGACGACCTAATGGGTACGATACTTTACCTGATGTGCGACGATTTGGTTTCGATGTTGAAGTCGCTGGAAGCCAAGAACGTCCGATGCGCGCCGGTTACCGAGGGACGCTGGGGAATGTCCACGTCGATCCAGTTGCCCAGCGGCGGCGAAATCGGCCTATACCAGCCCACCCACGCTACCGCCTTCGATTTCAAGTCTTAGCTCTTCCCTGCACCGATTCGACGAATCGCACCTGCGGTTGGCATATAGGGTCGCCGGGAGGACGCTGGCGGGGTGGCTGTGGCCCTCAGGGCGGTCGCTACGCGAAGGCGCGGCAGCCGGGGCCCATCATTCGCTCCCGAGTGCCATATTGCGTTAGACTGTCTGCCCGCGATGAATCGCATTGTTGCCATTGTTCCGGCTGCAGGTCTCGGCACCCGAATGGGCGCCGACAAGCCCAAGCAGTTTCTCGAACTGGACGGCGTCTCGCTGGTGGTTTTTGCGCTGCGGCGGCTGGCGGCGTGCCCGTCGGTTACGGAATTTATTGTGGCGACGCGCCCGGAAGAAATCGGAGTGCTGCAGGAGCAGATCGCGCGGGCGCACCTGGAGCGCCCGGTGAAAGTGGTGCCGGGAGGAGAGACCCGGCAGGATTCGGTGGCGAATGCGCTCGCGCATGTTCCAGCCGACACCGAGATCGTGCTGGTACACGACGCGGTGCGTCCATTTGTGACGCGAGATCAGGTGGAACGGGTGATCGCCGAGGCTCGCGAGCGCGGCGCCGCGATTTTGGGGATTCCGGCGATCGATACGGTGAAGGAAGTGAAACGCGCCAGCCTGCCGCAAGACGTTGCGTTGATCAGCACCACCATCCCACGGGAGCGAATCGTGCTGGCGCAAACCCCGCAGGTATTTTCCTATCCGTTGCTGCGCGATGCATTCGCGAGGGCGCGGCGCGACGGACTGAACGGTTCGGACGAGGCGACGCTGGTCGAACGCTACGGCCACGACGTTTACGTGGTGCTGGGCTCCGAACGCAATCTGAAAATTACGCGTCCGGCGGACATGGACCTGGCCCGCTTTTATTTACAGCAGGAGCAGGCGCACTCGTGACGCGCTGCGGAATCGGCTACGATTTGCACCGGCTGGCCGAAGGGCGAAAGCTGATCCTGGGCGGAGTGGAAGTGCCGTTTGAAAAGGGCCCGGTGGGCCATTCCGACGGCGACGTGCTGAGCCACGCGGTGTGCGACGCGATCCTGGGCGCGGCCGGGCTCGGCGATATCGGCAAGCACTTTCCGGATACCGATCCGCAGTGGAAGGGCGCTTCGAGCCTGATCTTTCTCGAGCACGCCCGAAAATTGCTGGACGCCGCCGGGCTGCGTATTTCGCATATCGACGCGGTGGTGATTACCGAAAAACCGAAACTGGGGCCGCATTTTTCCAAGATCCGAGACGCGCTGGCGCACGCGCTTTCCGTCTCGCCGCAGCAGATCAACCTGAAAGCCAAAACGAACGAGGGAGTGGACGCCATCGGACGCGGTGAAGCCATCGCGACGCATGCGGTGGTCACTCTCGAAAATTAATTCCGTGCCGACCCGACCCACACCCACCAACCTGCTGACCGGATTTCACGCCGTGGAAGAAGCGCTGGCCGCGGGCCGCGCGCTCGAACGCATCGTGATCGCCAGCGGACGACACGGCGAACGCGTGGAGAAAATCGTCCAGTCGGCCAAAACACGAAATGTGCCGGTGCGGTTTGAGGATCGAGCGGAGGTCGATCGGCTGGCGGGGACGTGCGAACATCAGGGCATCGTCGCGCTCGGGGGTTCGAAACGCGCCGTCGCGCTGGAAGATTTGCTGGCCCCAGGAACCACGAACGGATTGATCGTGCTGCTGGATGGGGTGGAAGACCCGCAGAATCTGGGAGCGGTGGTGCGTTCGGCGCTGGCCGCAGGCGCGGCCGGCGTGGTGATCACCGAGCGTCGCGCGGCGGGGCTCACCGAAGCGGTCTCACGTTCTTCGGCCGGCGCTCTAGAGCATTTGCCGGTGGCGCGGGTGGTAAATCTAGTGCGCGCGATGGAGCAATTGAAAGAGGCCGGCTATTGGCTGGCGGGAATGGACGAGCGAGCGCCGCAGAGTTATACGGATATAGATCTCACTGGAAACATGGGCATCGTGCTGGGCGGCGAAGGCGATGGTTTGCACGAGCTGACGCGGAAGCGCTGCGATTTTCTGGTTTCGATTCCCACCCAGGGGCCGGTGCGGTCGCTCAATGTGTCGGTGGCGGCGGGGGTGGTGCTATTTGAAACGGTGCGCCAACGCGCGGCGAAGGCTAAGAAGTCCGCGGTTGGAAAACCCTGAGCGCCGCGTTTGCGCGGCGCTTGATTCAGTCCCCTGCTGATCGCGCAAGTCTGAAACCTCAATTCGTAGACTCGACGTGTGGGCGCGCACCTTCGACTGCTAGGCCTAGGCGCCCACCCTTCCCATCTGCCTCGCGCAAAGGCGGGGCTGGGGCAGATGGGAAGAGTGTGGCACCCGGAAAAGATAACGGCGCAAAATCGTGAACCGGGAGTCAAAACCCCCACACGTAAATTCGACGTGTGGGGCACCCACCTTCAACGGATAAACACAAAGCAACTTCAACGGCGCTACTTGTCGTATTGCAGCGATGAGAAAACGTCGACGCCTGGGAGTTTCGTGCGTCCGTGCAGGAAATTTAATTCTACGGCGAAGGCTGCGCCTACTACCTTTCCGCCTAACTGGCGAATTAGCTGGATCGCGGCGGCGGCGGTGCCGCCGGTGGCTAGCAGGTCGTCGCAGAGCAGTACGTCGCTTCCGGGTTTCACTCCGTCCTGATGGATCTGGAGTTGGTCGGTGCCGTATTCGAGCTGGTAAGTCACTTCCGCGGTCTTCCAGGGCAGTTTTTTGGGTTTGCGCACCGGAACGAAGCCGGCGCCCAGGCGGTAGGCCAACGCTGGAGCGAAAATAAATCCGCGGGCCTCGATGCCAACCACGGTTGCGATCTTTTTGCCCTCGTAGTGGCGGCACATATCTTCGATCAAGTCATGAAAGCCGGTGGCGTCCTGGAGCAGCGTGGTCAGGTCGTAGAAAAGGATTCCGGGCTTGGGGTAGTCGGGGATTTCGCGGATCAGTTTCTTCAGGTCGCTCATTGGATGTGCTTCCTTTCACCAGGAATCGTGTTCGATGGAAAACGCCGATGCGTAGCGGCTTTCCAGTTCCGCGTCGCTTTCGGCCAGGCCGGAGACGCTGGCGTAGCTGGGCCCGCGCTCGAGTTCGATGCGAAACTCGGCGAGCGATGCGGGTTCGCCGATGGCGTAGGCTTCCACCCGTCCATCACTCAAATTTTTCACGTAGCCAGGCAGATCCAGCCGGCCGGCCACGCGCTGCACAAAGAAGCGGTAGCCGACGCCTTGCACCATTCCGGAAACGTAGTAGCGCCGCGCAATTCGCTTTTCGCCCGCAGCCATGCCGCTCGCCGGTCTCCCGTTTGCTTACACAAACGCACAAGTTTATCAGAGAAACGGCTTCGCCGCGCGGCAGGGACGCGGTGGGCAGGGTGGAACCCGATCATCGGTTTCCCTGACAATCGTCATTCCCCGGAAACGAGGCGGTGTGACAAAACTGGAGTCACAAGGGTGGTAGAATCCGGGCGCGTACGAAGAACGTTACGGGAGGAAGTATCTATGGCTGAACCGCAGAATTTCAAGAACCATACCAAGCTGGTGCCGGGATTTCATTATTTCGTTTTGCCGGTATTGGTGATCAATTTTGTCTGGGCGGTGCGTCACGCGTGGCGTGTATTGACTCCCGACACCGAGATGCAGGTGTTGCTGGCGGCGGCGCTGTTCGTGGGTTTCGGTCTGACGCGGGGTTTCGCGTTGAAAGTGCAGGATCGGGTGATCCGGTTGGAGATGCAATTGCGGCTGGAGCGACTGCTCTCCGCCGAGATGCGTGTGCGAATTCCCGAATTCACGCTGGGCCAATTGGTGAGTCTGCGTTTTGCCAGCGACGCGGAGTTGCCGGCGCTGGCGCGCAAGGTGCTCGACGAAAAATTGGAGAATCGCTCCGCGATCAAGAAACTGGTGACCAACTGGCAGGCCGATAATTTACGGGCGTAAGGTCTGCGAGCGCGCACTCGGCGGGCTTCGCGCGTCACAGCACCAGGGGGCGCGGGTTTTAGTTACCGCCGCCGCAGCCGGCAGGCCAAGATTGCCGGGCGCCACGAGAACCAGCCGCGGACCGCGCGACGCGACGCAATCCGGCTGCATCTAACAAACTGTGAGAGCTCACTCCGCTTATTTCCTGCTGTCCACCGCAGCCTCGCTGCTGCTGGCTGGCATCGCGCTGGCTCGGCCACAGGATCCGGGGCCCGGCCCGATTGCGCCGCCGCCGAAGTTCGAGGTAAAACGCATGCCGGCGGAGACCCCCGAAGCGCCGGCCGTTGCGCCGGAGGAAATTATCCGGCGGTTCACCGCCAACGAAGACAAAATGAAAGCCGCATACGACCATTTCACGTTCACTCAGTCGTTGAGCGTCAAGGAACTGAGTACGCCGGGTGGGGAGTACGACATCACCGGCGAGTTTTATACCAAGCCGGACGGGCAGCGTTTCGAAAGATTTGCCGGGCCGCCGGAATCCACGCTGAAAGTGACGTCGCTCACGATCCAGGATGTGAAGATATTGTCCACCGTGCCGAGTTTCGTGCTGACGACCAACGAACTGGCCAACTACAGCCTGCAGTATCTGGGAACGGAAAAGCTGGACGAATTGAAGACCTACATCTTCCGGGTGAAGCCAAAACACGTGGAGCGGATGCGGCGGTTTTTCGACGGCGTGGTGTGGGTGGACGATCACGACTTCGCAGTGGTGAAATCTTCCGGCCGATTTGTGAGCGAGATTGCCGACGACGGCACCGGGCTGCCGTTTCGAATGTTCGACATGTACCGCGAGAACGTCGACGGCAAATACTGGCTGCCGACCTACATCGGGTCCGATGATTTCGTAAAAGTTCCCAACCACCCCGACATCCATCTACGGCTGGTGATTCGCAGCAGCGATTTCAAACCAGAAGTTGCGCTGGCGGCCGGCGCCGCAGCTGCTGCCGCTCCCGTTCCGGTTCCAACGCCAACCGAAACGCCAGCCACCCCAGTCCCGGCCCCAAAGCAATAACCGGCCACACCATCCGCTCGAGGTTCGATCGCAAGATTCGCAAGATTTCACAACAGCAGGGGCTAGAGAAAACGAGAGGTGAATCAGCGGGCGAGGTAGCGGCCGGGCACGGTATCGTCACGATTAAAATCGATGTCATCAAACGAGGCGGCATAACCGTGCCAGCCGGGGCTGCACTCTTCGCCTGCCTCGGTACGAATCACGCGCGCGGCAGTGTGCATCTGGACGTTTCCGTATCCCGGGCGGCGTTCGATCAAACCGATTTCCATTTCGATGGAAGTGCCGGGCTGCAGCGGCTTGGGCGAGAAGAAAAAAACGCCGTTCGAACTGATGTTTTTAATCACCAGCGAGACTGGGGAAGGTTCCGGCCGCCCGGCGACCTGCATAAGGCGCAACGGCAAGATCAAGCTGGCGCGAGGCGAACGGCGGCGTTCGGGAACCACGCTCACAGCATGGGTCGGAACACCCACGAAACGGCGGCGCGGCGCAGGCACACTGTCGAGCGCTTCTTCCTCCGCGTCCGCGATCAAAATATCCGGGGTTTCTTCCTCGCGAACCGGAAGACGCCACATCCGAGATTGAAGTGTTGCTCCCATTACTTCCAGTTTCCTCTAACCGAGGCATTCCGCCTACGGTTTTTGCAATATGTAGGATGGGCGAGTGGGCGTCAATCGCGAGGTCTGAGGCCGTGTTGTAACGGATACCCGGGGCGCCAGCGCTTTTTGGGCCGCTCGCCGATCACTTCAGCGGGACGAATCGAGGCGGAGTTTGCGTGCTAGATTCGGATAGTCAGCCGCCGCGCATTCTGATTAATTAGATGCCATGCTGAACACAGGGATGCCGAGCCCGATAAGAAACTCGATGAGAAGAAACAAAACAAACCCAGCCCTCGCCGATCGCGCCCGGGGCGCCGCGGAGCGGATTGCGGTGGGTGCACGCCGGAACGAAGCGCGCCTGTGGCGGGCGGTGCTTTCCCGCGATCGCAGCGCCGACGATCGCTTTGTGTTCGCGGTGCGTTCGACCGGGATTTACTGCCGGCCTTCTTGCCCTTCCCGGCGCCCGGGCCGCTCCCAGGTGGTCTTCTATTCGGCGCCGCGAGCGGCCGAACACGAAGGCTTCCGCGCCTGCCGCCGTTGCCGGCCGAATATGGCCAAGCCGTCCGATCCGCACGCCAACGCGGTCGCCAAGGTCTGCCGCCAGATCGAAGCGTCGCTGACCGAGCGCTCCGGCGCGGCCGAAAACCACGCTCTGAAATTATCCGCGCTCGCCGTGTCCGCCGGCATTAGCGCGCACCAACTGGAGCGCGCATTCCAGCGGCTGTTGGGGATCACTCCCCGGCAATATGCCGACGCGCAGCGGATGCAACGCCTGAAAGCTCAGCTTCGAAAAGGAGACGACGTGACCACAGCACTTTACGACGCAGGATTTGGATCGAGCAGCCGGCTCTACGAACGCGCCCCGGAACAATTGGGAATGACGCCAGCCACATACCGGCGCGGCGGCAAGGGCATGCAGATTAGCTACACCATCGTCGCGTCTCCGTTGGGGCGGCTGCTGGTGGCAGCCACCCAGCGCGGCATTTCCGCTCTGTACCTGGGTGAGGACGACGCCAAGCTCGAAGCGGAGCTCGCGCGGGAATATCCCACCGCCGAAATTCGACGCAACCGAAACGGTTTGCAGGAGTGGGTTCGCGCGCTACTAGCGCACCTGCGCGGGCAAGAGCCGAATCTCGAGATGCCGACCGACGTGCAGGCCACCGCGTTTCAACGTCGCGTGTGGGAGGAGCTGCGGCGCATTCCGTACGGGACCACCCGCACGTATACGCAGATTGCCCGCGCGATCGGCAAGCCGTCGGCGATCCGAGCGGTGGCGCGGGCGTGTGCTACCAATCCGGTTTCGATTGTTGTGCCGTGCCATCGCGTGGTTCGCGAAGACGGGAACCTGGCTGGTTACCGGTGGGGGCTGGATCGCAAGAAATCTCTGCAGGAACGCGAGCGAACTTTTGGGGGAGCGCAGCCGTCGTAAGCGCACAATCTCGGAATCCGAATACGCGCGGACCGAACAGGGAAAGCTGGACCCTCAGACACTAGCTGCGCTTTAGCCGCTGGGTGCCTTTGGGCCATTTGGGTTTGAAGGTGTTTTCGTCAATTCGTGCGTTCGCCACAATGTTGGTGTACCCGATGATGAAATAGTCGTCGGTGCCTGCTTCGAAGAATTGCTGCTGGATGGGCAGCCAGTTGGATTCGTCGAGCCATAGATCGATCTTGGCGATCTGCTGGCGAACATCATCAGACTTCGGGGTGAGTTCGAGCTTTACGGCCTTGTGATTGTCGAGCGGCGATTCACCCATGAAAGTCAGCAGATATTGGCTCTGCAAATCCTTCCCGGAACTCCCGAACCCCAGCAGCACGAACGAGTCAACCATTTGGCGTTTCCCGCCCAGGTTGTACTCCTCCACCCGCTTCAGGCCGGGGGTGTAGATGTAGAAATCGTCGCCGTCGCGCAGGATGGTGCGCGAATCGGGTTTGGTCATCTCCAGACGCATCTTGTCGCCGCGCACGGCGATGGTACCGGTCTCGGTGGATTTGTCGTTAACCACCACGGTGACCTTGGTTCGCTCGATGTCCGCCGTAAAACCCTTGAAATTGTGAGCCCGGATGTCCAGTTCGTGCAAAACGGATTCCAACGTCCATGGCGCGTGAGACTCGCAAAGTGCGGTGGATGGCAAAGATAAAATTCCCAATAAGGTTATGAGGACCCAACGCAAAATATGACCTCCTGCGGGCAAACCAAGCGCCATGATAGCACACCCATTAGACGCAGCCCGGTTCAGGACGGTTGCGCTTTATATTGAAAACAGTGGATTTAGGGGTTTACTACCACTTCACAAAGACGTCGTAATACGCGATCGAGCCGTTCGGGTTGGGCACCGGGTCGATTCGCCACACCTGGAAGCTGTGCCCCTTCAGATCGTCCACCGTCCGCCCCAGAATGTCGTGGGTTTCGCGTTCGAGTTCGGGAGTGGGATGGGTGCTGCGCTTGGGCAGCGGCAACATGGCAGCATCCACGCGGTAGGTTCGCTGGCTGTTGCCGGCGTCCTCGGCGATGAGCTGAACGTCGGTGGTCGGGAGCCCGGCGCGTTGGGGCTGATCGTGGAACAAACGGCGCGGCGTCAACAGCACGAAAACTACGATGCCGATGACCATCACGTCGTAGGGCCAGCTGCCCCGATCGTAGGACCAGAAAAGGATGTGGAGGATACCCTGCCAGGCGGAGCGCATGCTAGTTGGCCGTCGCGCCGTCGACCACCAGGCCATCGCGCATGTGCAGGACGCGGTTCCCGTGGGCTGCCGCTTCCGGGTTGTGGGTGATCATCACGATGGTTTGGCCCATCTCTTTGTTGAGGTGGCAGAGCATGGCCAGCACCGCTTCGGAACTCTTGGAGTCGAGATTGCCGGTAGGCTCGTCGGCCAAGACGATTTTAGGTTCGTTGATCACCGCGCGCGCGATGGCCACCCGCTGTTGCTGGCCGCCGGAAAGTTCGGAGGGCTTGTGCTTTAGCCGATCCTTGATCCCGAGCATCTCCACGATGGCTTCAAAACGATGCGGATCGAAGCCGTCACCGCGGATGTGCTGGGCCAGCGCGATATTATCGTAAGCGTTCAACGTGGGAAGCAAGTTGAAGCGCTGAAATATGAATCCAACTTTTTGCCGCCGCAGCCGGGTGCGCCCCGCATCTCCCAGAGCAGCCAGGTCATTGCCGTCCAACAGGACGTGCCCGCGGGTGGCCTGGGTGAGGCCGCCGATCACGTGCAGAAACGTGGATTTCCCGCAACCGGATGGGCCCATCACCGAAACAAACTCGCCGGGCAATACCTGTACGTTCACCCCACGCAACGCGGCGACGTCTAGTTCGCCGGTGCGATAGACCTTCCACAGCCCCTCGGTTTTGAGTATCGGCTCCACCTAACGCTCCATTCTAGGGCGCTTTTGCTTCTCTGCCTAGCCAATTGCCACGGTTGGTTCACCCGATCATTGGGCGCTGGGTCCCGGCGCGGCAGCGATCGCCGGTAATTTCGGGCCGCGTGGCGCCAGGCCTCCCTCCAAAACGAAAACTGTAGGACAATTGAGATGATGGCGAACCCCAACCCAGACGACGATCGCCGCACACCATTGACCAAGGTCCGCGGGCTGATGCACATGTTGCCCGAGGCCTGGGTGTTTATGCGGCCACAGCGCGCCTTGTTGCTCTTGGGATTCGCGCTGATCGGGCTCAACCGCGTCGCCGGGCTGGTGCTGCCGGCCTCCACCAAATATCTCTTCGACAACATCATCGCCAAGCGGCAGGTGCAATATCTGCGGCCCCTGGTGCTGGCGATTCTCGCCGCGACCATCATTCAAGGTTTGAGTTCCTACACCCTGACGCAAGTACTCTCCAAGGCCGCCCAACGTATGATCACCGACCTGCGCAAACAGGTGCAGACTCACGTGGGCCGCTTGACGGTGTCGTTCCACGACGCCAACAAGACCGGCGCGCTGGTCAACCGCATCATGAACGATGTGGAAGGCCTGCGGAACCTGATTGGAACGGGATTGGTGGAATTTGCGGGCGGGGTGCTGACCTCGATTCTGGCCCTGGCTATGCTCCTGCGGCTTAGCCCGATGCTCACCGGGGTGGCGTTCTCGATTCTGGTAGTGGTGGGGATCGCGCTGAATAAGGCCATCGGGACGATCCGCCCGATCTACCGCGCGCGTTCGAAACTCACCGCCGAGGTGAACGGGCGGCTGACCGAGTCGCTGGCCGGGGTGCGGGTGGTGAAGGGCTATCACGCCGAAGGGCGCGAAGAGCAGGTGTTTGCCGGCAACGTGCAGCGTCTGCTGGAAAACGTTCTGAAAACGCTGACCGCCACTTCGGTGATGAGCTTGACGGCGACCATGATCCTGGGGACGGTGAGCGGCCTGATTATTTTTCTCGGCGCGCACCGCATCCTGAACGGGTCGATGACCGTCGGCTCGTTCGTCACGTTCTCAGCGTTCCTGGCGCTCTTGATCGCGCCGGTGCTGCAAATTGTAGGCATCGGCTCGCAGCTCACCGAAGGGCTGGCCGGACTCGAGCGCACCCAGGAAATCATGGCGGAATCGCGGGAAGATGCGGACCCGCGGCGGCGCGTGGTTCTCGGGCCGATCCGCGGTGAAGTGGTCTTCGATCACGTGGACTTCGCTTACACCGCCGGCAAAACCGTGCTGTTTGACGTCTCGCTGCGCGCCGATCCCGGAACGGTGACGGCGCTGGTGGGCGCTTCCGGCGCGGGCAAATCGACGATCATCGGATTGATTGCGGCGTTCTACATTCCCGCATCGGGCCAGGTGCTGGTGGACGGCGTGGATCTTGCCACGGTGCAGCTCTCGAGTTTTCGCAATCAACTGGGAGTGGTGCTGCAGGAAACGTTTCTATTCGACGGCACCATTCGTGAGAATGTCGCGTTCTCTCGCCCCGGCGCAACGGAGGCGGAAGTGATGGAGGCTTGCCGGATCGCGCGCGTGGACGAGTTCGCCGACGCCTTCGAGTTGAAATACGATACGGTGGTCGGCGAGCGCGGAGTTCGGCTGTCTGGCGGACAGCGGCAGAGGGTTTCGATCGCCCGTGCGTTGCTCGCCGATCCCCGCATTTTGATTCTGGACGAAGCGACCTCCAGCCTGGATTCCGAATCGGAGGCCATGATCCAGCAGGGGCTGGCGGTGCTTATGCGCGGACGCACCACGTTCGTGATCGCGCATCGCCTGTCGACCATCCGCCGCGCCGATCAGATTCTGGTGGTCGAAGGCGGGCGAATCATTGAGCGCGGCAACCACGCGTCTTTGTACGCCCTCGGCGGACGCTATTACGAGCTCTACACCCGGCAGCACGGGATTGAATCCAATCTGTTCCTGGCTCCGGGTGAGGGCCAAAATAATCTCGATGCGCCGGCCGAGACGAATTCCGGCTCGAACCGTCCCGGCGCAGGCGGGCCGAACGGCGGCGATCCGGATGGGAGCCCGGGTCAGCGGGTGCGCCTGCTTCCGAAGCAGGACGTGTAGCGGGCGCACATCTCTCGCCATGCGGTAAGGTTTTGTTCTGGTGTCCACCGTGGGAATCAAAGAACAGAACGACGCGGCGAGAGTAGGGCTGTGCTGCCAGTGCGCTTTCGCGAAGAAAATTACCTCGGACCGCGGATCGAATTTCTACCTCTGCCGCCGTTCGGAGACCGACCCTCGATATCCCCAATATCCCCCGCTGCCAGTGCTCGCCTGCCCCGGATTCGAACCTGAACCGCATCCCTCGGCATAGAAAATCGCGAAACTCCAAACGGCCCAGTCCCGTATCCCCTTTGACGATGCGTTACGCATCGCATCCGTAAGCTCGGCGGCCCGTTCGACCCTTTGCTTGTGCCCTCTCACGATGGCTGAATTTGCCAATTTGACCAGAGTCCCCAGTTTTGCTGCTTTCAGGCTGATGGAATAGTAGTAGCCACCTTCTTTCCAGCCGACAGAAGAGTCGTCGCAGTGCGCCCCACACGTGAAATCGACAAAGTACCCCTTAATGCCACCTTCTAGCGTAAGAGGCACTCGGCGCCCCTCGTTCTCCACAAGCGGAGCGGTGCCACCTCGAACAGTTCCCGCATGACAATAATTGCCACCAGTACAATCGTTGGTCAGTGCTATCTGAATTTCATAGTGCGACGAATCCGCGTTCTCCAAAATCGCATACAGGGAACCCGCTTTCTCGCCGAAAACGACATGAAGGTCAGGCAACCTCAAGGGTACGCTCGTCTTCGCTGCCAATAGTGGCCTTATATCTGCTAGAACGTCGTGCCGTCCCGTCTGCGATGCTGAACGCTCAGTATTTCCAAGCGCCTGCAAATGGCCAAGGGAGAACCACGGTATCGTGCTTCCCTGCGCGGCGTTTTCCATTACTCCACTAAGGCACGAAATCAGCACAGGAATCGCCAGCGTCATTCTCAAAATGTTTCCTCCTATCGGCAACCCGAAAGGCTGCTCGAGAATCCAGAACGGATCGGCAGACATAATCAGACCCGTTGCCGAGGAGTAGTATCGGGCGCTAAAGTCGTCGTTGCCGGATTCGGCGTCTCATTCCTTGCCGGTAAACTTCTAGTTACTCTTCTTGTTGCCAAGCGAGTTTATGGCCGTCCCAATAAATCAGACCGCCCCCCTCTTCGCCGATGAGAATTGCTAACGAATCATGGGTAATCTTCGGATGTACCGAGAGCAGCTTGCTCTGTTTTCTGACCAGGAACCAAGTAGTAAAAGGGGACGATATCGATCCCGCAAGGGTTCTTGCATCCCACAGAACAGTTTTGCCTTGGCCGAAACAGAACAAGATGTGATGAATCCCGGCTCCCTTATCATTCGGGCCTCGGACGAGCACGGCGAAGTCTGTCACCCCATCTCCATCAAAGTCTCCAGCTATGTAATAAGGGTTGATACCCCCGTCAAATTGAAGTCCTGGGTGCGAATGCAAGCATGATCGAAGGTCATCGGGGACTCCGTTCGGATCAATCGCTTGCGCATAAAGAGAGCGCTGTACCCCCAGCCCCATGATCATCAGGGCTGCGACCGCGAAAGAGATTCGGGCAGTCGTAAGTTTCATTTTTTCAAGGCCGATCACTTGGGATCGAACTGGGGATGTTTTATTTCTTGGCCGGCGCCACTCCAATAGTACTTCGGTAACAATTTAAATCTGTTTGGCTCGGCGATTTGTGGAGTCTTCGCGGCCTGGCGCGCGAGTCCCAAACGGGCTGGATCGGCGCCAATGGACATATCCAAAACCAGAACCGATGGGGGCTACTCGTAGGCGAGAGCTTCGACGGGATCCTTGCGGCTGGCCACCCAAGCCGGATAGGAGGCCCCAATCAGGCCGCCAAGCACCGCAATCGCTCCCGATTTCACCAGCCAGGCTGGAGTAATGAGGATGGTCAACGTGGGGAAAGCATGCAGGAATAATTCCTTCACCCCGTAGGCCATACCGATGCCGGCGGCAATTCCGATCAGGCAGAGCAGCGTGGTCTCGCTGAGTATCACCCGGGCGATGTAGGCCTTCGACGCGCCCAGCGCCTTCAGAGTTCCCACCTCGCGGGTGCGCTCGGTGACGGTGGTATACATCGAAAGAAAAATCACCAGGAATCCGATGGCCACCGCCAGGCCGATCA
>Ga0302326_10003754_pt1 | contig 35617 bp, 20 predicted proteins | sample Palsa_T0_3_FD_202264 | JGI IMG/M metagenome (GOLD analysis project Ga0302326, IMG submission 202264) | Peat permafrost microbial communities from Stordalen Mire near Abisko, Sweden - Palsa_T0_3 | ecosystem: Environmental > Terrestrial > Soil > Palsa > Peat permafrost | place: Sweden: Abisko...
GGCCTCGACCTGGTCGAGGCGGCGCCCAACGCGACCCCGGTGCCCGTCTGCCGGATCATGGATTTCGGGAAGTACGTCTACGAGGAGCAGAAGAAGCACTCGCACGCGAAGTCGACGGCGAGCAAGATCAAGGAGATCGAGTTCACCGCGCGAATCGCCCAGAACGACTTCAGGACCAAGCTGCGCCACGCCGAGGAATTCCTGGACCACGGCAACAAGGTGAAGCTGCGCCTGAAGTTCCGCGGGCGGGAGATGGCGCACACGGAGCTCGGGTTCGAGGTGATGAAGCGCGCGGTCGTGGATCTCGCGGGCATGGGCCACCCGGACGCGGATCCGAAGCTGATCGGGCGCAACATCCACGTCATGCTCACCCCCTTGCCGGCGAACAAGAGGAAGCCGAGGTTTCACGTGAAGAACGGGAAAGCCGAGGATGAGGCCGCGCCTCCCGGCGGGGCCTGAGCCGGCCGCGGCCATGCGCGCGGCTCTCGCCGCCCTCCTGTTCGCCCCGATCGTTCTTTCCGCCGCGGGGACCGACCTTCCCACGACCCGGGTCGGCGCGGCCGATTACGTGAACCTCCAGGACGCGGCCGAGAACCTCGGGCTGAGGCTTGTCCGGTCCGTTCCCGATACGGCTGTCATGCTCAAGTCAGGCGCGCAGCCGGTCGCCCGCCTCTCCGACCACAGCAGGCAGATCGACGCGAAGGGGCTCAGGGTCTTCCTCGGCGACCCGGTAGTCGCGCACGGCGGCACGTTCCTCGTCAGCCGAATCGACTTCCAGGACCGCCTCGTCCCGAGGTTTCGGCCGGACCTGTGCGGCGCCCCTCCCGCCGTGCCCCATGTGATCGCGATCGACCCCGGCCACGGCGGCGAGGACCCCGGCGCCGAGAACAGGGTCCTCGGCACGATGGAGAAGACGTACACGCTCGACGTCTCGCTCAGGCTGAGGAAGCTCCTCGAGGGCGCGGGCTACAAGGTCGTGCTGACGCGGGATTCGGACAGGGACGTCCCGAAGCCGGTCCGCTCGGAGACCGCGAACCTCGCGGGCGCCGACCTCTTCGTCAGCGTCCACTTCAACCTGATCCACAACGACCGGAAGACGACGGGGGTCGAGGTGATGTCCTTTCCGCCGCGAACCCAGAGGTCGACGGAGTCCTGGAGCCCGGGCTACCGCGACGACGCCGAATCCAAGGCCTCGCCGGTAAATGCGTTCGACGCCTGGAGCGCAATCCTCGGCGGGGCGCTGCACAGGAGCCTCCTCGATGCGCTCCGTGACGGCGACCGCGGCGAGAAGTTCGAGCACCTTGCCGTCCTGAGGGGCCTCAGGTGCCCCGGCGTGCTGGTCGAGCCCGCCTTCATCTCCAGCGACGTGGAGGGCGCCAGGCTCGAAACCTCCGAGTTCCGCGACAGGATCGCGGGCGCGATCCTTGCGGGCATCCAGGAGTATGCCGCCGAGATCCGGGCCCTGCACCCCGCGCCTGTCCAGGCCCAGCCCGCCGCCGCGCCCGGCCAGCGGTCCCAGCCGACGCGGCCTGCGCCGAGCCCATGAACCCGCCGCGAAAGGTCTCGGCGGCGCAGGCGCGAAGGTTCCTCCGCCGCGCCCACCTGTTCGACGCCCCGGCGCCCGGGGTGGGCGAGGTGATCGCGCATCACGGCTACGTCCAGATCGACCCGATCAACATCTGCGGGAGGATGCATGACCACATCCTGCGCAACCGGGTGGCCGGCTACGGCGAGGGCGGCCTCATGCGCCACCTGCACGGAGGCGAAGCCGGCTCCCGGCTGCCGGCCGAGAGCCGCACCGCGTTCGAGCACCACCTGCCCATGAAGGGGATCCTGGTCGCGCTTCCGGTCGAGGCGTGGCCCCATCTCCAGGCGGGGATGCGCGCGCGGGCAAAGCGAACGAGCGCCTGGTCCGGGCGCCTCACGGCGCGCGAGCGCGAGTTCGAGAAGCAGATCTTCGAGGCGCTCGCGTCCGGCGGGCCGGTCGGCCCCGAGGCGTTCGCGGACGACCGCAAGGCGCGGGCCGTCTGGGGATCGGCCACGCTGGCGAAGGCGACGCTCCAGAAGCTCTTCTTCCACGGGCGCCTCCTCATCGCGGCCCGGCAGGCGAACCGGAGGCTCTACGACCTGCCGGAGCGGGTGCTGCCCGCGGGCGTGCTCGCGGGCAGCGAGAGCACGCCCGGGGAAACGGCCCGCTGGGCCGCTGTCACGCGCCTGAAGCAGCACCGCCTGGTGGCGCTGAAGCGCAGCGAGCTGGCCCTCGTCGGGGACGTCGTCCAGCCCGTTGCGATCGACGGCTGCCCCTTGCTCCACTGCCTTGCGGAGGACCTCCACCTGTTTGATGACGGAGGCGGCCCGGAGCCCGCCGTGGACCCCATGCTCCTCGCCCCGCTGGACCCGATGATCTACGACAGGCGCGTCACGCGGGGCCTGTGGGGCTTCGATTACACCTGGGAGGTCTATGTCCCGGAGCCCAATCGCAAGAGGGGCTATTATGCCCTCCCGGTCCTGGCGGGAGGAGAGCTGGTCGGGCATGTCGACCTGAAGGCCGACCGCGAAAAGGGCCGCCTGGGCGTCGTCTCGCGCAGCATCCGCGGCGGCCACAGGACCGCGCCCGCGGTGACGAGGCTGGCCCGGTTCCTGGGCCTGGGATCATCCAGTTAGCAGGCGGCGGAAATCTGGCCCCCGCCGCGGGCCGGCTCGAACCAGTCGGCCGGCTCGGAATCGCGCGCGAACTCGGGGCACTCCTCGGCCAGGCAATTGCGCAGGCGCTCGCGGGCCCGGGCTATCCGGCTCTTCACGGTCCCGACGTTTATCCCGAGCGCCGAGGCGATTTCCTCGTAGGACTGGTCGAGGACCGTGCGCATGGTGAGGATGCTCCGGTGACTGGGCTCCAGCCTTGCCATGCAGGTTTCGACCGCGTCCACGAATTCCGCCCGCGAGCTCTCCTGCGACGGGTCCGGGTCGGCGGCCGACATGAGGTCGGAGAACACACCGTCGCCCTCGCCGCCCACGGCCGAGTCGAGGGAGAGGGTCGCGTGCCTGCGCCGGCGAAAAAAGTACCAGTAGCGGTTGCGCGCGAGGTTGACCGCGATCCGGTGGAGCCAGGTCGCGACGGAGGAATCCCCGCGAAAGCGCGAGAAGCCCCTGTGGGCGCGCACGAAGGTGTCCTGCGTGATTTCCTCGGCATCGGCGTGGTTGTGGAGGAGATTCATCGCTGCCGCGAAAATCTTGGACTTGTGGCGGCTCATGATCTCCCCGAAGGCGGACTCGTCGCCGCCGTTGAATCGCCGCACGAGGTCGGCGTCCTGGATGGCTTCGGCATTCATAGTTGCCCTGTGCACACCTTTCCCCGTGCCATAGGCCTCTACGTGGTTCTAAGGCATTTTATCGCTTGATCTTACAGATCGAAATAATTTTCGGGCCTCTTTGGGCGCCCGGGAATTCGTGCATTTTGCAGTTTGAAAATAAATGAATTCCGCAAATGGCATGATTCACGCTCTCAAGGTAGCAGTTACAAATTGACGTCATCTGGATTTGAACGACTTCGATGCTTGACGGAACCGCAAAGGGAATATGTCCCTATGCGCGTTAGCATTTGCTCGTACCTGGGCAAAGACCGTTAAGAACAGTAAGAACCGTGCCAGATGCGTAAGGCCTAGCAGCTACAACACTACAAAATGAAATACCCATCCCCTAAGTGGATCCTGGCCGGAGCTGTCGCTCTGGCTTTCACAGCGACGAGCTCAGTATTCGGCCAAGGCGTGACGACCGCCGGGATTTCCGGTTTCGTCACCGACAAGAGCGGAGCTCCGATTGCCGGTGCCAAGGTCGTCCTGACCCAGATGTCCACGGGCACTCGTTACGTGGCCGCGTCCAACAGCACCGGCACCTACGCCATCGACGGACTCCGTCCCGGCGGCCCGTACTCCATCCAGGCCACCGCGCCAGACGGCACGACGGCCTCGGATTCCGGCCTCTATGTTGAGGTCGGAGGTAATCTGAGCGAGAACCTTAAGCCTGGCTCAGAAGTCGTCACCCTCGCCGCCGTTCAAGTCGGCGCCTCGCGCGACACCAAGTTCGACGGAAGCGTGATGGGCACCTCCACCACGTTCAACGCCAGGGAAATTGCCACGGTCAATAGCGTGCGCCAGGACATCCAGGATATCGAGAATCTCGATCCCCGCACGAACCTGCAGCAGAGCGCCGCCGGCGACTCAAACTATACGCTCAGCGTCGCGGGCCAGAACCCCCGTGAGAATCTGGTGCTGATCGACGGTGTGTCGGCCTCCGACAACTTCGGTCTCAATTCCAACGGCTACGCCGGTCTTCGCAGTCCGCTCCCGTTGGACTGGATCGAATCGTTCTCGTTCGACATCAACGAATATGACATCGCCTACAGCGGCTTCGTCGGTGCGGTTTCCGATGCGACCCTGAAGTCCGGAACCAACCAGTTCCATGGCGACCTCTACGAACTCTACACCGGCACAGACTTCCGCGGCCCCGACCCGATCCCCAACCCGCTGGGCGCACACGAGTCGATGCAGGCTCACACGACCGGTGCCACCCTCGGCGGCCCGATCCTCAAGGATAAGGTCTTCTTCTTCGTTGGCTATGAGGCCTTCCGCGAACTCGCAGCCCCGTCCCCCCCGACCTTCAATCCGTTCGATACCCCCGCGGACACCGCGGTGATCAACTCGATCCTCGCCCAAGCCGCGACCGAGGGTGACGTCAGCCAGGGCACCTACACCCCGATCGCCCATACTTGGCAGCAGAACTTCGTGGCCAAGGTCGACTGGAACATCTCGGACAACCACAAGTTCGACTTCACGTTCCGCCACAACGACGGCCGCGCCCCGCTTGAGTACAACTACACCTCGAGCTTCGAGACCTCGCTCAGCGGCTCCTGGTATGACTCCCACCGCGTTGACCAATCCTACACGGCCAAGCTCAACAGCGACTGGAATTACGTCATTCCGGGCCTGACGACCGAGCTGGAGGGAACCTTCCGCCTCTACAACGGCACAGCGATTCCCGAGGGCACACTTTGGCCCGCGGTAACAATCATTCTTGGAAACTTCGGCAGTTATCCCACTGGCGCCGCCCCGACTGAGCTGTTCCTGGGCACGTCCGCCAGCTACCAGGACAACAACCTCCACACGCAGGAGGTCGAGGAGCATCTCTATGCCGACTACGCCCTGGGAACGCACACGTTCAAGTTCGGTGGCGACGTCGACCGCGTGCAGCTAACGAACACCTTCATTCAGAATACCCTCGGCTCGTACACGTTCTCGAACGTCCAGGACTTCCTGAATGCGACGCCGACCGGAGCGCAGAAGACCGTCGCATCGCCTGGCTTCACGCTCCAGAACTCTATCGCGCACTTCTGGCAGCTCAACATCGCCCCCGTACTCCAGGATACCTGGAAGCCGACTGAGAACATCACGCTCCTCGGCGGTGTCCGCCTCGACTATCCGTACATGGACCAGAAGCCGCCCCTCAGCAGCGTCTTCCTAAGCTCCGCGGGCTTCCCCAACACCCAGACGATCAATGGTCATTACACGGTCTCGCCCCGCTTTGGCTTCAACTGGGACGTCTCGAAGGACGAGACCACTCAGATCCACGGCGGAGCCGGCCTTTTCGTGACCTCCCCCCCGTATGTGTGGCTCGAAAATTCGTTCAACAACGCGGGTCTCACGACATCGGCTGCCGTGTCGAACAGCGCCAAGATCATCCCGGGCTACACCTTTGCAGGCGCCAATACCGGACCTGTTCCAGCTGCTGCGGGAGCCCCCTCGCAGAACATCGACTTCATTTCGCACGATTTCCAGAATCCAGCCAACTGGAAGGAAAACATCGCGATCGACCACAAGCTGCCCTTCGGAAACCTCACCGTCACGGCCGAGGCCGACTGGAGCGAGGTGGAGAAGGACGTGTACTACACGTCGAACAACCTGAAGTTGGCGCAGTCCGGTCCGGCGCTGATGCCCGACGGCGCAATTCGCTACGCCGGGAATATCACCCCGACCAACATCGGCAGCGCCTACTTCGTCCCGGGGTACACGACCAGCAACTTCTACACGGGCCTCACGAGCCAGTCCTCGGCGACGTTGGAGGCCAATCCGGCGCTCGCGCAGGTCCTTGAGCTGAACAACACCGACAAGGGTGGTTCGCAGGAGTACACCCTTGAGATCGAGCGCAAGATGAAGGACGGCTGGGCCTGGAGCCTCGCCTACACCCATACCCATGCCACGGCCGTGTCAGAGCTCGGCGGTACGACCGCCTCCGGCGGCACGACCAGCCCGGGCATCAACCCGAACGACAACATCGCCTACCGCTCGCAGTACGCGATTCCGGACAAGTTCGTCGCGACCGGGGAGGAGGAGTTTCATTTCTTCAAGATGCGCCACTCGGAGACGGTCTTCACCGCCCAGTTCATCGCCCAGAGCGGCCAGCCCTACAGCTTCGTGTTCAAGGGTGATGCCGACGGTTCGGACTTCGGCAGCGGCGGCAACGACCTCTTCTACGTGCCGTCGGGTCCTAATGACCCGAAGGTCGCGTGGATCAGCCCCACTGAAGAGGCCAACTTCTTCAACAGTTGGCTGCCTTCACATCCGGCCCTCGAGAGGTACGAGGGCCAGATCGCTCCCCGCAACGCCTTCGCCGGCGCCTGGCAGCATACGCTTAACATCAGCCTCTCCCAGTCGATTCCGATCTGGCGCGATATCGACGTGAAGGTGTTCGCGACGATGTTCAACTTCGCGAACCTCATTAACAAGAACTGGGGCATCGTTACAAACTACGGCCAGTACAACTATCCCTATGGTGAGCAGTCCGTGGCGGGTACCGGGTACAACCCGGCCGGCAACGGCGGCGCAGGCCAGTACCTGTACACGTTCAATCCGGGCACCCTTGGTGCGCCGCAGACCTACTCGGACCTGTCCCGCTGGTACCTGCAGGTCGGCGTGAAGCTCGAATTCTAATCGAGCTCGGTCTCCCAGCTTCGAGCCGCCGCGCCTTCGGGCGCGGCGGCTTTTTTGCATCTGGCCATAGGGAATTCCGGGGAATTGAAAGTCTCGCTTCTTTAGGGTCCCAAATGCTACAAAATCGTTCGCAGCATCGATATGCGCAAGAATCATGACGGCGGGTCAAATCGTGCTTCCTCGGGCCGTGGTGTCCTCATCCTGGGCTCCGTGTCTCTGGTGCTTGGTTCCCTGGCTGCTTACCTCGGAAGCTTCCGGGGGCCGTTCCTCTATGACGATCTCGGATCGGTAATCAACAATCCGACCCTGCGTCAGTGGTCAACGGCGTTTCGACCGCTGGCGACGGGCTGGCCCGTGAGCGGTCGGCCGGTTCTCAATGCGAGCTTTGCGGCGAATTATGCCTTTTCGGGGCTCGGTACGCCCGGGTACCATTGGACAAACTGGCTGATTCACGTCGGGGCGGGCTTGCTGCTCTTCGGCCTCTGCCGGCGTCTCCTTTTGCGCGTGCCCTCGCTGGCGGCGTCCGCGACGGGCATTGCTTGGGCCACGGCACTCTTCTGGACGCTGAGCCCCCTTCAGACCGAGTCGGTCACCTATATCAGCCAGCGGGCCGAGTCGCTCATGGGGCTATGCTACCTGGGATGCCTCTACGCCTTTATCCGGGCCTACGGGAGCGAGGCGACGTCGCTCGGCTGGGCCACGGTGTCGGTCGTGGCGTGTTTTGTCGGCGTCGGCTGCAAGGAGGTGATGGTGACGGCGCCCGTGGTCGTCCTCGTCTGCGACCGCGTCTTCGTGGCGGGCGGCTGGAAGGCGGCACTTGCCGCGCGACGGGGGTACTATTGCGCGCTGGGCAGTTCATGGGTCCTCTTGGGCGTCCTGATGCTGGGGACGGGAATGCGCGGCGGGACCGTAGGCTTCGGTTCCGGGATCGCATGGTGGGCCTATGCGGTCACCCAGTTCCGCGCGATTGCGACCTACCTGCAGCTTTCGTTCTGGCCGAGTCCGCTGCTCTTCAGCTACGGCCTCACCCTCGGGGGTCCTACCTGGCCGCTGATGATCGATGGCGTGCTTGTTCTCGGCCTGGCCGGCATCTCCGTGTTGGGGGCCGCGAGGGGCTCGAGGCTTGGATTCTTGGGGGTGTGGTATTTCGTGATCCTCGCCCCGACCTCGTCGATCGTGCCGGTCTCAACCGAGCTGATGGCGGAGCATCGGGTGTACCTTTCGCTGGCGGCGGCTGCATGCCTGGTGGCTATCGTCGGCCACGCCCTGCTGAGCCGGCTTGGTCGATTGATCGGCGCAGGAGCGCGACTTGTCGCAATTCTCGGGGTGGGCGCCACGGTCGCTGTCGCAGCCGCGGAGATCGGGGCGACGCGGTCGCGCAACCAGGTCTATTCTAGTGTCTACGCTCTGTGGGCGGACACCGTGGCCAAGTCGCCGGACGATGCCGGCGCCCGTAATAACCTGGGCAACGCCCTGGTTGAATTGGGGCGGTCCGACGAGGCGATCGAGCAGTTCCGGGCGGCTTCCCGCCTCTCTCCGGGATACAGCGGTCCCCACATGAATATGGGCAACGTGCTGACCCGGATGGGCCGCGACGCCGAGGCGGTCTCCGAATACCGGCTGGCGCTGCGCGGAAACCCGAGCGACGCGAACGTGCTGTACAATCTTGGGCAGGCCCTCGGAAAGACCGGCGACGCGGCGGGTGCAGCCGAGGCCTTCGATCGGGCGCTTGGCGGACGAAGCGAGTCGGCTGTTGTTTGGTACGACCTGGGCAACGCCTTCATGGACAAGGGGCAGCCGGACCAGGCTCTCGCTGCGTTCGGCAAGGCCCTGGCGCTGCGTCCGGACTACCCGGACGCCCTGCTCAATCATGCCGGACTCCTGGCCCAGGGCGGCCGGGGCGGCGAGGCGATCCGGGAGTTCCAGAGGCTGGTGAAACTGGAGCCGGACGCGCCGGATGTTCACAACGATTTCGGGACCCTCCTCGCGCAATCCGGCGACCTTGCCGGGGCGAAGCGGGAGTTTGGGGAGGCGGTCCGGCTGAAGCCGGACTACGCCGAGGCGAGGAACAACCTGGAACGTGCGGAGGCGCTTGGAGCCCCGCGTTCGCCATGACCGCGGCCGTCACGGGGACCCGGCTCCGCTCCTCCGGGATTGCCGCTGCGATCGCGATCGCGTCGCTTGCGGCCTACTGGCCCGCGATCCACGGAGCCTGGCTGTGGGACGACCGGCTCGAGGTCGTCGACAATGTGAACGTCCACGCGGCCTCCGGCTGGTGGCGCTGCTGGGTCGAACCGGAGGGGATGGACTACTTCCCGGTCAAGGGAATGGCCCAATGGGCCGAATGGCACCTCTGGGGGGACTCCACGACCGGCTACCATCTGGCAAACGTCGCGTTGCATGTCGTCGCATCGCTTCTTGCCTGGAGGCTGTTTGCCCGGCTTGGGATCAAGTTCGGATGGGTGGGCGGCGCGGTCGTGGCGCTCCACCCGCTGGCCGTCGAGTCGGTCGCATGGATTGCCGAGTTCAAGAACGAGCTTTCCCTCGTGTTTCTCCTGGTGGCGGCCAACGGCTATGTCGCCTCCGAGCAGGGCGGCCCCAGACGGTCCTATGTGTTCGCCCTGGCGGCCTTCATCCTGGCGCTCCTGAGCAAGAGCACGGTGGTCATGTTCCCGGTAGCCTGCCTATGCTACGATCTCTGGGCCAGGGGGCGAATTGTCCGGCGGGACTTGCTCCGGGCCGTGCCCTTCTTCCTGGCGTCCCTCTTGCTCGGGCTCGTGACGGTCGCCTTCCAGTCCAGGCGGGCGATCGGCCTGGCTGGTCCGATGCCCGGCCTGCATGATCGCGCGGGGCAGGCGGGCTGGAGCCTCCTTTCCTACCTTGGGCATGCGGTCTTTCCCTGGCGCCTGGCTCCGATCTATCTGCCGATTGCGGCCGATTTGCCGGTGATTGTCCCGTGGGCGCTCCTTTGCCTGATCGCCGCGGCCTTGTGGATCGCCGGGGGCGCATGGCGCCCCCACGGGCTCATCGCCCTGGCGGTCTTCTCGGCGCTCCTCGCGCCGATCCTCGGGATCCTGCCGATGTCATACCTGCGGGTGGCCCCCCGTGCCGATCATCTTGCCTACTTTGGCCTCATTCCGCTGGGGGCGCTCGCGGCGGGAATTGCAGCGCTATTGACGAGCCTGAACCGGCGCCTCGGGGCTCTTGCGATCGGCTGCATTTTGATCGGCTGCTTCGCGGAAACCCGGTCGCAGGCGGCGATTTTCGCCAGTCCGCGCGCTCTCTGGTCGGCGGCCACCGAGCGCACCCCGCGTTCCTGGCTGGCCGCGGCCAACCTAGGCAAGGTCGCGCTGGACGAGGGGCGATTCCAGGACGCGGCAGCGTTGCTCGACCGCGCCGAGGCACTCAGGCCGGACTCGGCGGAGGTCAGGCTTGATCGCGGCAACGCCTACAAGCAGCTCGGCCAACCGGGCGTGGCCGAGGCCGAATACAGAAGGGCGATGGCGATCGATCCCTCGTTTCCGGGGGCCTACTACGATCTCGGGGTTCTCCAGCTCGAGGGGGGCGACGCGGCGGATGCCTCGGGGACCCTGAGGAAGGCGCTCCGTCTCGACGCGAACAATGCGGCCGCGCACAACGATCTCGGGCTGGCCCTGAACCGCACGGGGGATGTTCGCCAGGCAAGTTTCGAGTTCGGAGAGGCCATCCGGCTGGATCCGGGCAACAAGGAGGCCCACCTCAACCTGGGAAACCTCCTCGCAAGGGGGGGGGAGCCGCTTGCCGCAGTCGGGCAATACCGGCTCGCGCTGGCGATCGACCCAGCGTACGCGGCGGCCAGGGCGAATCTGGAGGCGGTCCTGCGGGCGTATGGAGGGCCTTCTCCGGATGATGGCGTCCCCGGTTCGAGACCGTGACTGATCACCGCTCCAGCGCGCCGCCGTTGCCCATGGGATGGGGCGCCCGGTGTGTCCAATTCGTTCTGGTCTACCTTGGGCTGATCGCGGTGTATTGGCCGGCGCTGCAGGGTCGGCTGCTCTGGAACGACCCCGACTATGTCACGAGGCCGCAGCTGCAGTCTCTTCGCGGGCTGTCGCGGATCTGGCTCGAGCCGGGGGCGACCGAGCAGTACTATCCGCTGCTTCACTCGGCCTTCTGGCTCGAGCACCGGCTGTGGGGAGAGACTGCCCTGGGCTATCACCTTGTGACACTGGCGTGGCACGCTCTCTCCTGCGTCCTCTTCGGCCTGGTTCTTGAAGCGCTCGCCCCCCGAGCCGAAGGGAATGGAGCATCCGGCTTTCCACGGAGAGCCGTTGGGCTGGCCGTGGCGCTCTTCGCCTTCCATCCGGTGTGCGTCGAGTCGGTTGCGTGGATTGCCGAGCAGAAAAACACGCTCTCCCTCGTGTTTTCCCTTGGCGCCGTTCTGGCCTACCTGCGCTACGAGGATCGTCGGACGCTCGGGCCTTACGCGCTCGCCACGTTCCTTTTCGGGTGCGCGGTATTGAGCAAGAGCCTGACGGCGACGGTCGCCCCGGCCCTGGTGGTGATCGCCTGGTGGCGTCGGGGGCGCCTGGAGTGGCGGCGGGACATCGCGCCCCTCCTTCCCTGGTGCGCGGCGGGCGCGGCGATCGGTCTCTTCACCGCCTGGGATGAACGGCATTTTGGCGGCGCCGAGGGTGTTCACTTTGACCTCGCGGGCGCCGGACGATGGATCGTGGCGGGAAGGGTGGTGTGGTTCTATCTCGGCAAGCTCGTCTGGCCGCATCCGCTCATCTTCTTCTATGAGCGTTGGACGGTTGCTCCGGGGGCGCCGAGCCAGTACCTCGGGCTCCTGGGAGCCATTGCGGCGACGCTTCTCCTCCTCGGGGTCGCCAGGCGATGGCGCGGTCCCCTGGCCGTGTGGCTGTTATTTGTTGTCACACTCTTCCCGGTGATGGGCTTCCTGAACGTCTACGCGTTCGTGTTCTCCTTTGTGGCCGACCATTGGCAATACCTTCCGATGCTGCCGGCGATAGCGGGCCTTGCCGCCTTGGCGAACTCGGGCCTGAGCCGACTGGGCCGCCGCGCCTCCTGGGCCGTTCAGGGCCTGGTGATCGGCGTCATTTCGGTTCTTTCGTGGCGCCAGGCCCACCTCTACGCGGACGTCGAGACGCTCTACCGCAGGACCCTCGATCTGAATCCCGGCGCATGGCTCGCCCACGCCAACTTGGGGACCCTTGAACTCGACGCGGGCCATCCGGAACAGGCGGTGCCCGAATTTTCCGCGGCGCTCAGGCTCGTCCCGTCCTATCCCGAGCTCCATGCGAATCTTGCCGACGCATATGTCATCCTCAACCGCTACCCGGAGGCCATTGCAGAGTATGAGGATGCGATTGTCCTGCGCCCGGATTACGCCGTGGCGCACGTGAACCTCGCCCGGGCGCTGGTCGTTACCGGGAGGGCGCCAGAGGCCGTCCCCCATTACCTCGAGGCCCTCAAATACCAGCCCGACCACGCCGATTGGCAGCTGGGACTTGGTGTGGCGTATTCCGAGGCGGGCGATGCGGCCGGGGCCTTGGAGCATGACCAGGCGGCGGTCGACCTCGACCCGGGATTTGCCCAGGCGCACAACAACGAGGCGACGATCCTCGCGGCTCTTGGGCGGTCCAACGAGGCCCTGGAGGAGCTGCGGACGGCCCTCCGACTCAAGCCGGACTACGCTGACGCCAGGAGAAACCTCGCCGCGCTCCTCGAGCGCGCTTCCAGCGAGGAGGCAAACCGGGGCGACCTTGCGCACGCCATCGCGGGATACCGCGAGGCGGTGACGGTCGAGCCCGACAATGCGGACGCGAGGGCCGACCTCGGGCTCGCGTTGGCGACGGTCGGGCAGGTGGCCGCGGCGTTGACGGAACTGACCGAGGCCGTGCGGTTGGCGCCCCAATCGGCGAGGGCGCATGCCTATCGGGGCTTGGCCCTTGCTCGCGCGGGCCGGTATGCCGAAGCCCTGCAGGAGTACGATGAGTCCCTCGCCATGAAGCCCGGCGACGAGGACGTCCTCTTCCAACGGGCGCAGGCGCAAAGGGCGATGGGCGCGCCCCGCTGAGCGCCAGGGTGGCCACCGAGGTCCTCTTGCCATGACTGCACCCGACCCGCACACTGCGGCGATGCCGACTTCTGACGCAGGTGCGCCGCATCCGGGCGCCGGGACCCCGTCCAGGGCCCTATGGGCGGCCGTGGCCTGCCTCATCGCGCTGGGACTGTTCGCGTATGCCGGCAGCACGCGCGGACCCTTTGTCCATCTGGACCAGGCCGCGATTCGGGACAATCCGACGATCAGGCACCTGTGGCCGCTGACCCGGGTCCTCATGCCTCCCACCGATCGGGGCGTCACCGTCGAGGGCCGGCCGCTCGTTAACCTGAGCTTCGCCGCCAATTACGCCGTATCCGGCCCGGGCGTCACGAGCTACCACGTCGTAAACATCGCGATCCATCTCCTCGCGGGCCTGGCCCTCCTTGGGATCGTGCGACGGACACTGAAGCGCCTGGGCGACGCGAACGCCCTCCTGGCCGCCTGGCTGGCGGCGGCCCTGTGGACGGTGCATCCCCTTCAGACGGAGTCGGTGACCTACATGGTTCAGCGCGCCGAATCGCTGATGGGGCTTTTCTATCTGCTCGCGCTCTATGGGCTCATCCGCGCATGCGGGGAGACGACGCGCTGGCCCCGGGGATGGATGGCCGTTTCGTGGACGGCCTGTCTCCTGGGGATGGCCAGCAAGGAGGTGATGGCCTCGGCCCCGGTGATGCTCTTTGTCTACGACGCGGTCTTCCTCGCGGGAAGCCCCCGGGGCGCCTGGACCGCGCGCCGGCGCTTTTACGCCGCGTTGGCGCTGACATGGCTTCCGCTCGCCTGGTTTGTCCTGTCGACGGGCGGCAATCGGGGGGGCACCTCCGGGTTCGGGCTGGGAGTTTCACCCTGGCAGTACCTCCTGACCCAGTGCGTGGCCATTGTGCACTACCTGCGCCTGGCGCTGTGGCCGCGGCCGCTCGTGTTCTTCTACGAGGTCCACTGGTACAATGCGGTCGACGTGATCCCCGAGGGATTGGGGGTCGTGGCGCTCTTGGCATTGGGCGCGGTCCTGCTCTGGCGGAGGCCGAAGTGGGGATTCCTCGTCCTGTGGTTCTTCGCCATCCTTGCCCCCACCTCGCTTGTGCCGGGGATCACCCAGACGATCGCCGAGCACCGGATGTACCTGGCCTTGGCCCCGGTCATGGTGGCGCTGGTCCTCGGAGTGCGGGCGGGCGTCCGCCGGCTGGGACTGCCCCCGCTCTTCACCGCGGCCGTGCTGGTCCCGGTTGCGCTGCTCTTCTGCGCAATGACGATCGCGCGCAACAGGACCTACGCGACCGAGGTGGGCCTCTGGTCGGACACGGTCGCCAAGGCCCCCGGCAGTCCGTACTCGAGGAACAATCTCGGCGTCGCGCTCAGCAGCGCCGGGCGAAAGGCCGAGGCGGTGGACGCATTCCGAGGCGCGCTCGAGATCGATCCCGCCTACGCGGGCGCCCGCGACAACCTGGGCCTCGCCCTTGACGAGTCGGGCAGGCCCGAGGAGGCGGTTCAGGAATACCTCAAGGCGGTCGCCGTGGACCCGAACCTCGCGGAGGTGCGGATCAACCTGGGCATCGCCCTGATGCATATCGGCCGGCCGCTCGAGGCCGTCCGGCAGTTCGAGAAGGCGACTGAGCTGTCTCCCTCGGATCCCAATGCGTTCAACGACCTTGCCGGCGCCGAGATGACCGTCGGCCGGGTCCCGGCGGCGATTGCCCACTTCCAGCGGGCGGTTGCCCTTGATCCCGGCAATGGCCAGGGTTGGGCGAACCTTGGCAACGTCCTTGCGCGGGCCGGCCAATGGCCGGAGGCCCTGGAGGCATACCGCAAGGCGGTCGTCCTCATGCCGCCGTCCGCCGACGTGCAATCGAACCTGGGGGCCGCCTGCGCGAGCGTCGGCCGCCTGCCGGAGGCGGTCGACGCCTACAGGAGGGCGCTTGCGCTCGCGCCGAACGATCCGGACATTCACGAGAACCTGGCGCAGGCGCTTGCCCAGCTTGGCCGCGCCGACGAGGCTCAGAGCGAACATCGGGCGGCCGAAAGGCTCCGGTCGGCTCCCTGACCCGTGAGATCTCCGCTCATTCCCTGGCTTAAGGGCCTCGTCCTTGTGGGCATCGGCCTCTGGGTATTCTCGCCCGCCTGGACGGGTGGGTGGATCTGGGATGACACGGCCGAGATCCTCCGCAACGAGCCGATCCGATCGTCCTGGCGTGCGATCGCGGGGATGTGGACCGCGCCCGCGGGAGCCGACTATTTGCCGCTGAAGGAAACGGTGCAGTGGATTGAGTGGCATCTGTGGGGTGACGCCCCGGTGGGATACCATCTCGTGAGCGTTTCGCTGCACCTGCTGAGCGCCCTCCTCTTCTGGAGGCTTCTCGTGCGGCTGGGAGTGCCGTTCGCCTGGACGGCCGCTCTCTTCTTTGCCGTGCACCCGATGGTGGTCGAGTCGGTCGCATGGATTTCTGAGCTGAAGAATGCGCTCTCGCTGCCCTTTCTTCTCGTCTCGGCGCTCGCCTACGCCGCCTTCGACGAACGCCGGGACCGGCCAAACGGTGCATGGAAGGGAGCGTATGCCCTTTCGCTGCTCGCCTTCCTTGCTTCGCTCCTCGCGAAGGGATCCGGGGTCATGTTTCCGCTCGTGATGCTGGTCTATGGGTGGTTCCGCCACGGCCGCATCACGCGGCGGGCGATCCTCGCCGCCGTCCCGTTCGCCGCGATGTCGGCAGCGGTGGGTGTCGCGACGATTTGGTTCCAGGAGAACCGGGCGATCTCCGGCGTCATGGCACCGGTGGGAGGGCTCGGTGAGCGCCTGGCGATCGCCGGGCATGCGCTCGTCTTCTATTTCGTCAAGGCGATCATACCCTGGCCGATCGGACCCGTCTATCCGGGCTGGAAGGCGGGCGGTTCGTTCGTGGCAGACGCCTGGCCATGGCTCGCGATCGCGGCCGTCGCCGCCGTCCTGTGGAATCGCCGGGTCACGTGGGGCAGGGGACCGATCCTGGCGTCGGGATGGTTCGTCCTGAACCTTGTGCCGGTCCTCGGTTTCATTCCGATGTCCTTCGCGCGCCTTTCGCCGGTCTCGGACCATTTTGCCTATATCGCCTTGCTGGGCGTGGTCGGAGGGCTTGCCGGAGGCCTTGGGAGCCTGACACAGGCGCTGGGCCAAAAGACTCCCCGTTTGGCCTTGGCCAGTGCGGCGGCCCTGACCCTCGGCGTCTTCGCCTGGGAGAGTCACGGGCTTTCGGCGGACTATCGCGATGACCGGACCTTCTGGACGTTCGCCAGCCGGCAGAACCCGGAAGCCTGGGCTCCGCGCAACAACCTGGGGCTGATCGATCTTGCCGACGGACGGCTTCCCGAGGCTGCGGCGCAGTTTGAGGCCGTGCTCCGTTCGGGCGAACAGCAGGCAGAAGTCCACAACAACCTGGGGGTCGCCTACACCCGCCTGGGACGCTACGACGAGGCGGCGGCCCGGTTCGAGGCGGCCCTCCGTTTGCAGCCGGGCTACCCCGTGGCCGAGGCCAACCTTGGCAACGTGCTTGCCCAGACCCGCCAGTATGACCAAGCGGTGGTGCATTACCGGCGCAGCCTGGAACTCAAGCCGGATATGGCCGACGTGCACACCCGCCTTGGGACGGCCTATCTGCTCACCGACCACGCGAATGAGGCGGCGGCCGAGTTTGCCGAGGCGATCCGCCTCGATCCGAATGCGGCCGAACCGCGCTATCGGTTGGCGACGCTCCTCGCCAACGCAGGCCGGATCTCCGAGGCGATCACCCGGTTCCAGGAAACCGTCGCCATCGATCCCGCGCGTGCGGACGCGTATGCGGGACTCGGCTTGGCGCTGACGCTCTCGCAGCGGGCGCAGGAGGCACTGGAGCCGCTTCGACGGGCGGTGGCCCTTCAGCCCAGGAGCGCGGAGGCGAGGGCCTACCTGGGCCTTGCGCTTTTCCGGTTGGGAAGAATCCCCGAGGCGATCGAGGCATACCGCTCCGCCGTGAGGATAAGCGGGGGCAATCCGGACATCTGGTTCAACCTGGCTGATGCCTTGCGTTCGGCCGGACGTGTCGACGAGGCGCGGCAAGCGACAGCGGAGGCGGAACGCCTTCAACGCAGGCACTGAGGACCGGCAGCTGATCCCCCATGTGCAAGCCATGAACCCGCCATCGCGTTCCGCCTCCCGGCCGGATCCGTCCCTAGGATGGCTTTCTTGGTTGGCGGCACTTGCGGTCATCCTCGGGACGCTCGCTGCGTACTCACCCACGGTTCGGGCCGGGTTCATCTGGGACGACGACGGCCATGTGACGCGGCCCGCGTTGCAGGGTCTTTCCGGCCTGGGCAAGATCTGGACGCAACTTGGCGCGACGCAGCAGTACTACCCGGTCCTGCATACCGCCTTCTGGCTGGAACACCGGGCGTGGGGCGACGCGCCTGGACCCTATCATGTGGCCAATATCCTGGCGCACGCGGTTGCCGCGTGCCTGCTTGCGCTCCTTGTCGAATCCCTCCTCGCGATTGAGCCGGCGGGTGCTTTCCGGGGAGCCACAAGGCGGTGGCTTGCCGCCTGGGGCACGGCGGTCCTCTTTGCGCTCCACCCCATGGGCGTCGAGTCCGTGGCCTGGATCTCGGAGCAGAAAAACACTCTCTCGGCCCTATTCGGCTTCGGGTCGGCCCTGGTCTATATCCGCAGCGGTCGATCCAGCCGAGGCTGGGGGTATGCCGCAGCTTCCCTTTTGTTTGCCGCAGCGATCCTGACGAAGTCGGTGACCGTGACGCTCCCGGCCGTCTTGCTCGTGCTCCTTTGGTGGAGAGAAGGTCGATTGGAGAGGCGCGACATCGCGCGCCTGCTCCCCTGGCTCCTGGCAGGCGCTGCGATGGGAGGCGTGACGGCCTGGGTCGAGCGGACCTACATCGGGGCCAACGGCGTCTCATTCACGCTGAGTGCCGCCTCCAGGGTGGCCCTGGCCGGCCGAATTGCGTGGTTCTATGCGAAAACATGGGCGTGGCCCCGGGAACTGCTTTTCGAGTACCCGCGATGGTCGCTGGTGGGTGCGCCCCGAGAATGGATCGGAACAATGGGAGTCCTTGGAGTGGTTGGCCTCGGCTTTGCGTGGCGCCGGCGAAGCCGCGGTCCGCTCGCGGCAACGCTGCTCTTTCTGGGAGTCCTCTTTCCGGCGCTGGGGTTCTTCAACGTCTACCCCTTTGTCTTCTCCTATGTGGCCGACCATTTCGCGTATTTGGCGACCGCCGTTCTCGACGCCGCCCTGGCGATCGGGCTTGCCGGCTGGATGCTTCGCGACGACCGGCGCCTCTCTGCCGCCTATGTGGGCGTGATTGGGACGATTGCGGCGGCGTGCGCGGTTGCCACCCACCGCGACGCGAGACCCTACGTCTCTGCGGAAGCACTCTATCGGCGGACCCTGGTAGGAAATCCGGATGCGTGGCTCTCCCAAGGGAACCTCGGCACAATCCTTCTTGACCGGGGAGCGATCCCGGAGGCCATTGACCACCTGAAGCAGGCAAGGGCGCTCAACCCCCTTTATCCGGAGCCGGCCAACAATCTCGCAAACGCGTATTCGCGCCAGCGCGACTGGGACGATGCCTTGCCGCTGTACGCCGAGGCGGTCCGCCTCAGGCCGACGTATGTCGACGCCTATCTCAACTGGGGCAACGCGCTGAGCGCAATGGGCCGCTATGCGGAGGCCGTCGAGCGCTACCGCTCAGCGTTGGATCTGAGTCCTGACTTCGCCAAAGGCTACTACCAACTCGGAAACGCGTACGGAAACAGCGGAGACCTGGAGTCGGCGATCGAGGCCTACGCGCGAGCGGCCGCGCTCAATCCTGCCTACCCTGAGGCCGAGGCCAATTGGGGTCTCGCGCTCGCAAAAAGGGGCCAGGTAGGCCAGGCGCTGGGGCATCTCCTTCGGGCCGTTGCCCTCAATGATCGGTACGAGGAAGCGCATGCCTATCTGGGCTTTGTGTACGCCAAAGCGGGGCAATATCCGGAGGCCATCAAGCAGTATCGCCGGGCACTGGCACTGAATCGCGATGACGCCGAGGTGCATTTCCAACTTGCGATCGTGCTGCGCGCGATCGGCCGGACGGCGGAAGCCCTGGCCGAATTTTCCGAGGCCCGTCGACTCGAGGCCCCGCACTAGGCCCATGCCCAAACTGCCCACCATTGTTCACCTCGACGCGGACGCGTTCTTCGTATCGTGCGAGCAGGCCCGCGACCCGACCCTGGTCGGAAAGAAATGCGCCGTCGGCGGCACGGAGAGGGGCATCATCTCCTCGGCCAGCTACGAGGCCCGGGCCTGCGGCGTCTATACGCCCATGCCGACCGTCCGCGCCCTGAAGGTTTGCCCGGACTTGATCATGATCAGGCACACCTCCGGCCTTTATGGCGAGATTTCCCGAAAGATGTTCGACCTGTGCGAGTCGGTGACGCCCTTGGTCCAGCGCAATTCGATCGACGAGGGCTACATGGACATCGGGCCCTGCGCTCTGGACTCGCTCGAGTCCGTCGAGCGGGTCGTGCGGGACCTCCAGCAGAGGATCTGGAAGAAGCTCAAGATCCCGGTCTCCATGGGGATTGCGGCCAACAAGCTCGTGGCCCAGATCGCGTCAAAGCTGCGCAAGCCCCGGGGGTTCGTTGTCGTGCCGCCGGGAGGCGAGGGTGATTTCCTGGCGCCCCTTCCGATCGGGCGACTTCCGGGAATCGGCGCGAAGACCGAGGCCGCGCTGGCGCGCCTCGGCATCCGGCTCATCGGGGATCTGTTCAGCCGCAGCGAGAGGGAGATGGCCGAGGCGTTCGGCTCCCACTGGCAGGGGGTCTTGGAGATGGCGCGCGGCATTGACGACAGCCCCGTCGAGACCGAGAGCGGGGACGCAAAGAGCTACTCCAAGCAGGAGACATTCTCCACGGACGTGGCCGATTTCGCCGAGATCGAGAAGGTTGCGAAGCGAATGCTCGACGAGCTCATGCCCAAGGTGAGAGCGGACGGAGCGAACGTGAGGACACTCACGGTCAAGGTCCGCTATTCAGATTTCACCCAGGAGTCCCACGGCACGAGCCTCGAGTCGCCGACCGATCTTGAGAGCGCATTTTATCCGCTTGTCGCGCCCCTCCTTCGCGGCGCCTGGAAACTGAGGCGGCCCCTCCGGCTGGTGAGCGTGCGCCTCTCGGGAGTGAACGCCGGCCCGGCGCAGCTCGAGATGTTCGGTCAGGCCGACGAGAGGCGCAGGAAGCTGGCGGGCGTCCTGGACCGCCTCAACCGTGGCGGCACCGAATCCGTCGTGATCCACGGGCATCAGCTGGCGCCCGCGCCGAGGCGTATTGTAAAATAAAATACACGTTTGACGGCGGAGGAGGGGTCCTGACTCGCGGCCGGCTTTCGGCCGGCCTCGGGCGCACTTCGGGCGTCTCCACGGGGCGCCAGCCCGGGCGGAACAGGAATTATGAAAAATTTAACATTTCAGGCTCACAAACCTGTTGACGGCTGAAATCCAAAGCTCAATAGGTTGTGGCCGTCCCGGTCAATGACCACATCCTGTTGTGGTCAACAACGCGTTAATAAGTTCCAGCAACTTTAGGTCGCCTAGGCTTATTCCGCGTTGAAAAAGGCCCTTGTTACCCCGAATACACACAACTTCTCCGCCAGCTGACATGCAAAAAATCTTCCAGGTAGGCACCAAGACATTTGTCCTAGACCAGGCCAAGGCTGAGGCCGCGTTTGCGGCGAAGCGGGTGATCAACGGCCGGCAGACCATGACGTTCAATCTCCTCCCGCTCAAATACCAGTGGGCCTACGACCTCTACCGCACGATGAAGGCGAACCACTGGGAGCCCGAGGACATCCCGATGGGCAAGGACATCGAGCAGTGGCGCGACGGGAGGGCTGTCTCGGACGTGGAGCGCTGGATCATCCGGATGGGGATAGGCTATTTTTCGGCCGCGGAGGGCATCGTTGGGGACAACATCCAGCACGTCGTCCGGGAGCTCGTGACGGCCCCCGAGCTCAAGCTAGTCCTTGGGCGCCATGCACATGAGGAGAACATCCACGCGGATTCCCTCCTCTACATGATAGCCTCTCTCGGGATAAATCCGCACGAGTGCGAGGCCATGTTCGAGGATGTGCCGACCATCGTGCGCAAGAACGAATTTGTAACCCGGATTTCACGCGAACTGCGCCGGGACATCGACCTCACCAAGGTCGAGAACAAGAAGCTGCTCGCCTCCAACATCTTCGTCTTCGGCCAGTGCATGGAGGGGACGCAGTTCTACGGGCTCTTCGGGATGATCCTTTCCCTCTACCGGCAGAACAAGTTTCCCGGTATCGGCCAGATGTTCCGGTACACGCTCAGGGACGAGTCGAACCACATCGAGGTCTTCCGCAACCTGTTCATGGACCTGGTGGAAGAGAACCGGGAGATCTGGACGCCGGAGTACAAGGAGGAGCTGCGCAGCCTGATGCGCGAGGCAATTTCCCTGGAGAAGGACTTCATACGCGACTGCCTGCCCGTCAACGCGGTGGGCCTGCGCCTCGAGGACTTCCAAAGCTACATCGACTACATCGCCGATCGCCGCCTCGAAGGCTGCGGTCTGGCGCCGCTTTCCAGCGGCATCAAGAATCCACTCCCCTGGCTCGCCGAAATGATGGACATAGCGAAGGAGCAGAACTTCTTCGAGGGCAGGGTCACCGAATACCAAAAAGCTTCCTCATTGACTGTCGCCTCGGACGACGAGCTCTGAACAACGAGCCGTTCGAACCGAGCTTACAAGCGCCGACCGTCCCCTCACTGCGTTAGAGGCCTTTTCCGCCGCCGTTGGCGCGTGGGATCATCGCGGCTCCGCCCCGATTTTGGCTATTGCAACTCTTTAATAATTCACGACATAGACAATGAACAACAATCCTCTGGCCCATGATCTTGCGCTGAAGCGCACGGTCCACGCCCCGGTCGAACAGAAACCCATTTACGCGTGGCGCGATGTCGTCGCCATCGGGGAGATTTCATTGCCGCCGATCGTGCTCCTGTGCCCGCACGGCGAGGAGCGGTTCGACCTGACGGAGGTAGCCGACACTTTGGGCAAGGCGTTCACGAACGTCTGCATCTCCCAGGGCGAAAAGGAGATTTTCACGGACAAGAACAGGGCGTGGGTGGCCCAGATTTGCCGCGAACTCGCCGGCAACCTCACAGAACTTGCACGTTTGCAGAATCCGCTCCGGCTGACGCTCAACGGCCTCTACGAGCTCATCGAGAAGACCCTCGTCGACAACAATGCCTACATGGTTGCGAAGAGCCTCTTGCTCAACCGGTCGAGGAAACTCTCGGTCAGCCGCGAATCCGCCGCACAAAGCACCATCAGGGTGATCCGCCGCAACGGCCAGATCGTGCCGTGGAGCGACCACAAGGTTGAGATCGCCGTGCGAAAAACGTTTCTCTCACTGGCGCGCGATTCGGCGCCCGCGGTGGGAATCTCAAAGGCCGTCTCGGACCGGGTTCAGGCCTCAAATCAGGCGTTCATGCGCATCGAGGAGGTCCAGGACATCGTCCAGGAGGAGCTGATGAAGGCCGGGCATTTCAAGGTGGCGGAGGCTTACATCCTCTACCGGGCCGAACGAGCAACAGCCCGCGTCAACGGCGCGGCCGATGGAGCTGCAGTGGTCCCAGAACAGCGGGAAGCGGGACAGGAGACGCTCGTCGTCGTCAAGCAGCGCAACGGCGAAACGCTCCTCTGGGACGGCGCGGACCTGCGCAAGAGGATCGAGTTTGCCCGGACCGGCCTCGACCTTTGCCTTACGAGTGAGGAAATAGAGCAGGAGCTCAGGCGGGCGGTCTACGACCAGATCCTCCAGAAGGACCTGGATTCGACGATCATTCTCAACTCGAAGACCCTGATCGAGAAGGATGCCGATTTTGCCAAGTTCGCTGGTCGCATTCAGCTTACCTACATTTACGAGGAGGTGCTGGGCTGGGACATCCTGAGGGACGGAATCGGCAAGCTGAAGGAGTCCCACCAGAAGATGTTCAGGAAGTACGTGGAGCACGGGATTGCGATCAAGAGGCTCAATCCCCGCCTGCTTGAGTATGACCTTGCGAAGATTGCCGGTGCGCTCGACCCGTCCTCTGACCTCGAACTCGATTTTTTGGGTGTCCAAACCCTCTACGACCGGTACCTGATCATCGACAAGGTGTCGAAGCAGACCCGAAGGCTCGAGACCCCACAGTTCTTCTGGATGCGCGTGGCGATGGGGCTTTTCCTTGACGAAAAAGAGGGGCGCGAAGGCAAAGCCACGGGTCTGTACGATCTCTATAAGACGCGGCGTTTTTGCTCGTCGACACCCACGCTGTTCAACAGCGGCACGCTCCACAGTCAGCTGAGTTCATGCTATTTATATTTTGTGGATGACTCAATTGAAGGAATCTTCCAGCGCGGTATCGCCGAGAACGCCTACCTTTCAAAATGGGCGGGCGGCCTGGGCGGATCCTGGACCTCGGTTCGCGGAACGGGTGCCTACATTGGTGGAACAAACGGAGAGTCGCAGGGCGTCATTCCGTTCTTAAAGCTTCATAATGATCAACTTGTAGCAGTTAATCAGGGGGGGAAACGTCGAGGCTCCGGATGCGCGTACCTTGAGAGCTGGCACAATGACATTTTCGAATTCCTCGAGCTGAGGAAAAACACGGGCGACGACCGGCGTCGTACCCATGACATGAATACGGCTAACTGGATTCCGGACCTGTTCATGAAGCGGATGGAGGCGCGCGGGACCTGGACGCTGTTCCGGGCAAACGAGGTGCCGGACCTCCATGAGACCTACGGCCGGAAATTCGAGGAGCTCTACGTCGGCTACGAGAAGCTCGCCGAGGAGGGGAAGGTCTACGGACAAAAGATCGAGGCGCTCGACCTCTGGAAGAAAATGCTCTCGATGATTTTCGAGACGGGGCATCCCTGGATCACCTTCAAGGACCCCTGCAACGTGCGCTCGCCGCAGGACCACGTCGGCGTGGTGCATTCGTCTAATTTGTGCTCAGAGATTGTTTTGAACACGTCCAAGGACGAGACCGCCGTTTGCAACTTGGGTTCGATAATCCTGGAGACGCACCTGCTGCCCGACGGCTCGCTCGACCATAGGAAAATGCGCGAAACGATCCGGATGGCGGTGAGGGCGCTCGACAACGTGATCGACATCAACTTCTACCCGACGGAGGCCGCAAAGCGCTCGAACATGCGCCATCGCCCGATCGGGCTCGGAGTGATGGGCCTTGCGAACACGCTCTACATGAAGGGTGTGGCCTTCGCGTCGGACGCGGCTGTGGAGTTCAACGACGAGGCGATGGAGGTGATCGCGTACTATGCCTACGAGGCTAGCTCCGACCTAGCCGCGGAGCGCGGCGCCTATTCGTCATACAGGGGTTCGAAGTGGGACCGCGGCCTCCTGCCGCCGGATACGGTCGATCTCCTTGAGAAGGAGCGCGGGCTGCCCATCCAGGTCCCGCGCACCTCGAAGATGGACTGGTCGTCGCTGCGCGCGAAGATCGGCGTTCAGGGCATGCGCAACAGCAACGTGCTCGCGATCGCGCCGACGGCGACGATATCGAACATCACCAACACGTCCCCCTGCATCGAGCCGACCTACAAGAACCTGTTCGTCAAATCGAACCTCTCGGGCGAGTTCATTGTCCTCAATCCCTTCCTCGTGAAGGACCTCAAGGCGCGCGGGCTCTGGGACCGGGAGATGATGGACAGCCTCAAATATTTCGACGGAGAGCTTAAGGACATCGACCGGGTGCCGGAAGACTTGAAGCAGAAGTACCTCACTGCCTTTGACATAGACCATAAATGGGTCATCGATGCGGCGGCGCGCCGGCAGAAATGGATCGACCAGTCCCAGTCCGTCAACCTCTGGATCAAGACTCCCGACCTGAAGACGCTCTCCCACATGTACCGCCATGCGTGGCGTGTCGGCCTGAAGACGACCTATTACCTACGGGGACTGGGCGCCTCCAACATCGAGAAGTCCACGGTTGCCGTGAAGAAGGAGATGCGCGGCGCAGCGGGCGAAACAAAGGACGAGACCGCGACGCGGGACGCCGCGGCGCTCCTGTCGACGGCGCCGTTTCCCGAGGCGATCACGGCCACGAGGCAATATTCGGCCGAGGAGAAGACCGCTTGCTCGATCGAGGCGATGCGCAACGGCGGAACGTGCGAGGCGTGCCAGTGACCGACTGACGTTGGTTTGTCGGGCGACCAACCAGGGACGCGGGCTAAAGCTGCTCGTTGCGGCGGACCGCGAATTGGGGATCGACCCTTCCTCCGGGCTGAGTAGAAAGCCTCCCCACCGGGTTACCCATCCGCCTTCAATGATATTCCGCGGCCTCCGTCTCGCCCCCCTCGTCGTTGCCGCCTGTGCCGCGCTGATGCCCCAGGCCCGGGGGCAGGTGGTGGATGCCCCTGCCGCCGCTACGGTCAGGGCCCTGTGCGACGCCATCATGGCGTCGATGAAGGAGGGACCGTCGCTCACCTTCGCCGCGCGCAAGGAATTGCTCAACCCAGAGATCCGGCGCGACCTGGACCTGGCCTTCATGACGCGGATCGTGGTGGGGCCCGCCTGGCGGGGGTTTCCGACCTCAGACCGCGAGTCATTGGAGGACGCGTTCAGCGATTTCAGCGTCGCGACCTACGCGGAGCGATTCAAGAGCTACTCCGGCGAGCGATTTGAGGTAGACCCCTCGCCGACCGCCCAGCCGAGCGGCGACTGCATCGTCCATACCAAGCTTTTCACGGGGGGCCCAAATCCAACCCCCGTGCAGCTCGACTACCTGCTGCGCAAGATAGACGACCAGTGGCGGATAATTGACATCTACCTCAACGGAACCATCAGCGAAATGGCGGCGCGCCGATCGGAGTATTCCGCGGTCCTGCGCGAGGGCGGGGCACCCGCCCTCGTCGCGCTCCTTCGGAAGAAGGCGATCGAGCTCGGCGGCTAACGGCCGGGATCCTCGTACAGGTCGGCCGGCGGCGGGGGTGGCGCGTTGCCGTCGCTCTTGAGTTCGGCCGCACGGTTCTGGCGGTAGAGGCTCCGGAGCGAGGCGTAGTAGTCGACCGACTCCCGCTGCATCTCGTCAATTGCCTCGATGTTCCGGGCCCGCTTGTCGAGCCCGTCGATAACCAGGCGCCCAACGACCACGGGGGCGCCAAAATCGTACTCCCGGGCGGCGAAGCGGAAGGGATCGAAATACGAGTCGACCGCCATTCCCACGCCGTTGCGCGGGCTGGAGGGCCCGAAGACGGGCAGTACCAGGTAGGGCCCCTCCGGAAATCCCCACGCCCAGAGTGTCTGGCCAAAATCGCCGATCTGCCTGGGCAGACCCTTTGCACTCGCCACGTCGACCAGGCCGCCTATCCCTGCGGTGCTGTTGAACAGAAACCTGCACACGGTGGTCCCGGCGGACTTCGGCCGGCCCTGCAGGATGGTGTTGGCGAGGATAAGCGGTTCGTTGAGGTTGTCCAGGAGGTGCCGGAGGGCGTCCCGGGCGTTTTCGGGGAGGGCCTTCTGGTAGCCCTTTGCCAGCGGCTTGATGAGGACCCGGTCCAGGGAGAGGTTGAACGCGAAGATACCGCGGTTGAGCGGCTCAAGCGGATCGTTGTTGGCGTTGAATTCCGCGCGGGCCGCGGGGTCGGTGGGAACGCTGGCGCATCCCCCAAGGAAGACCGAGCAGGACAGCGCGAGGAATGCTGCGCGCAAGAGGTTCATTTTGATTCCTCTGGCTCCGCCCGGGCGCCTCGCCCCAGGAGCGCGGGGAGGACGATCAGCGTGCAGGCTAGGATGAAGAAAAGGGCCAGGCCAAGGAATTTCCCCATCTCCGCCATGCCGGGAGACCGGGATATGGCCAGGCTGCCGAATGCCGTGCCGGTCGTGAGCGCGCTGAATATGATCGCGCGCGCCGTGGGCGACTCCAGGAGGCCGTGCTCACCGCCCCGATGGCGCATGACAAAATAGATATCAAAGGCGACGCCAATCCCGAGCATCATCGGAAGGGTGATGATGTTGGCAAAATTGATAGAGATGCCGAGGAGCGCGGCCGCGCCGAGCGTGAAAATCCCGGCGAGCAGCAAGGGGACCATCACCTGCAGGGTCCTTCGCACCTGCCTTAGAACGGCGAAAAGCAGCACCGAAATTGTCACGAGCGCCAGGAGCCCGGCGGTTCCGAAGGCCCGGGGGGCGAGCGCCGTCCACTCGTCCACGGCGACCGCCGACCCCACGGCGTTGGGAACAATCCTCTCCACGGCGCGAGCGAAGCGCCTAAGGGTCTCGTTGTCGCGGGTGTCGCCGCTCGGAAAGGCCTCCACCCGCCAGCGGCCGTCCGGCGCCACCCAATCCCGCCGGAAGTCGGCGGGGAGCGTCTCGAGCGAGACGGGCCCGGCGCTCAGCACCTGGCGCAGGTCGTCCAGCCGCCGGTCGATGCCTCCGCTGAGATTTTCGGACAGCGCCTGGGTGGCGGCGGGGCCGCGTTGCACGATTCCGCGAAGGGCCGCAGCCAGGCGGGCGCCGGCCTTGTCGCCCTTCTTGCCCAGTGCGGCCATGTCGTCGGCGCAGCGGCTCGCGGCCGCGAGGATCTCGCCGGACCCGGGTGCCGGCTTGACCACGGATGGAGAAAGCGTTGGCCCGAGAAGGGCGGAGGCGTCCGCCAGGATCTCAAGCTTCTGGGCCTGGTCCGTGGGAACGAATATGCCCAGGCTGAGCACACGGGTCACTTCAGGCAGCACCCCGAGACTTGCGGCTTCGGATCGCGCGGCCTGCGGGTCGGCCAGGAACTCTATGGAATAGGGGGACGTATTGGGATCGGCCATCAGGTCGAAAAGGGTCCTGACGGACTCAGCGCGAGGACTCTCCAGGTCGACGGGGTTGAAGTCGAATTTCAGCCTCGGCAGGACGGCGGCGGCAAGGGCGGCGAGCGCCAGCGAGACCGCGATCACCGCGCCCCGACGGCGAATGAGAAAGCCGTCCACGGACGCCGCCCATGCAAAGCCCGCCGAATGGCGCTGACCCACTGCCCGAAACAGGACAAGGAGGGCGGGGAGCAGGGTGAGATTGAGAATGAGGGCGATGACCATGCCCGCCCCGGCGATGAGACCCAGGTCCCTCACCCCGAGGTAGGCCGTGGGCGCGAAGGCCAGGAAGCCGACGGCGGTCGCCGTCGCCGCGACGGCGAGCGGCGGGCCAACGCCGGCGGCGGTCCTCTGCATGGCGACAATGGGCTCCGACCCCAGCCGCTCCGCCGAGTAGCGGACGCTGAATTGGATTCCGAAATCGATCGCTATCCCGATGAAAAGGGGGGCGAAGGCGATCGAGACCGGATTGAAGGGCCCGATCACCGCCACCGCAAAGGCGGCGCATCCCGCCAGCCCGACAATCAGGGTCAGGAGAATCGCAGCGATGGCCCGGATCGATCGCATGCCGACGGCAAGCCAGAAGCAAATGAGGCCCAGGCAGAGCACGGTCGAGAGGGTTGCGCTCTCCGACAGGGCCGCGAGCTGGTCGTTGTTCAGGGCAACGGGGCCGGTCACCCTGACCGTCACTCCGTTCTCGGGCACAAGGCCGGCGTCGCGGGCGTCGGCCCTGATCTGGTCGATGGCCTGGGAGGCGGCCTCGACCTGGCCGTAGCTGAGGACCGCCCGGGCGAGGACGAAATGGCGCAGCTCGCCCGTTTGGGCCTTCCGGCCGGTGAGCAGGTTCTGCCAGGACAGGTTCTGCCGGCGCCCGGCAAGCGCGGCCTCGGTCGACTCGGCGACGGCCCCCAGCGGCTGGTCGATTCTGGAGGGCTCGACTTCCCCCCGCAGGCCCCCCTGGGCAAGGAGGTCGATCGCGTCCAGGACGCCGCGGACGCTCGGGTCGGCGGCGAGTGTCCCCAGAAAGGGCTGGGCCGAGATGATGTGGTCCGCAAAGTCCTGGACCTGTCCAGTGGGCAGAAGGAGGAGGCCGTACCGCCGGAAATAGGGGTTGGCGTCGGGCTGGCGCACGTAGCGGTAAAGGTCGGGCCTGAGCGCCAGCCGCCGGGCGAGCTCCGCGGCGGCATCGGACGATTGGTCGGGCGTCTTGCCATCCACCACCGCCACGAGGAGGTCCTTGTCCTGCGGAAACTGCCGGTCCATGTCGGCCGCGGCCTGCTGCCAGGGAAGGTTGGGGTCGACCAGCTTCCCGGTGTCGCTGTCGATGCTGATCCGCCGGGCCACGAAGAGCGCGGCGCCAAGCGCAAGGACCAGGACGACGGCCGCCAGCGCCCCCGCTCGCCGGCGGCTGAACTCAACCGTGCGGCAGATGAGTGAGTCCATTAATTATCCCAATGACTTGTCATGGGGGGCAAATTTGCAAGCCTCCACGAGGCATCCGTTGAAGCCCTCTCTCCTGCTCTCTTTTTTGTCGCTCCTCGTCCCAGCGGTCGCGCCGGCGGCAGAGCCCGCCGACTTCGCCGCGGCCCGGGCGTTGTTCGAGGCGAACAGGCCCCTGGAGGCGCGCCGGGCCTTTGAGGCCCTCGCGGCGGCCGAACCCTCAAGCGCCGATGTTCACTACTATCTCGGCCGGCTGGCATTGGGACGGGACGAGGTGGACACGGCTGTCCGCGAATTGGAGAGGGCCGAGGCGCTGGATCCCGTCAGCGCGCGGATTCACCAGTCCCTCGGCGACGCCTATGGCTACTCGGCGATGAGGGCCGGCATAATGAGCAAATTCAGCCTTGCGACGAAGTGCCTCGCCGAATTCCAGCGCGCGTCCGAGCTCGACCCGGGCAACCTCGACACCCACGCCCGGCTTCTCGAATACTACTCCCGGGCCCCGTGGATCGCCGGCGGAGGCGACGACAAGGCCCGCGCCGAGGCGGCGAAAATTGAGGCGCTCGACCCCAGGCGCGGACACGAGGCCTACGCCGCGCTCTATCTTGCCGATGGGGAGTACGATCTCGCGCTCGCGGAGCTCGACGGGGCCCTGAAGACCGCGCCGGACGACTATGTGGCCCTCTATCAGGTGGGCCAACTGGCGGCCGTCAGCGGCCAGCACCTTGACCGGGGCCTGGCGTCCCTTCGCCATTGCCTGAAGATAAAGGCCCCCCAGGGTGCGCCCTCCCATTCGGCCGCGCAGTGGCGCCTTGGGAACATACTGGAGAAGAAGGGCGACCCGGCGGGCGCCCGCGTCGCGTATGAGGCCGCCCTCAAGCTTAACCCGAAATACAAGCCGGCGTCGGACGCCCTGACAAAGCTTGGGCCCGCGAACGCAGGGGGCTGAGGGTCGTTGGGATCCGCGCCGGAGGCATTCCGATCGCGGAAGAAGGTCGGCTTGCATATCGGGCCGATACGGCCAATGTCCTGACCCCAGAGTGCCCGAGCATCCATGAAAACGCTTTTTTTGCAGGCTCCCTCGTACGATGGATTTGATGGCGGCGCGGGGTCGCGCTACCAGGCGAAGCGCGAGATCCGATCGTTCTGGTATCCGACATGGCTTGCGCAGCCGGCCGCCCTCGTGGCCGACAGCCGCCTGCTCGACGCGCCGGCCGACGGACTCTCGGTCGAGGCGTCCCTGGGGATCGCCCAGGATTACGACCTGGTCATCATCCACACGAGCACGCCCTCGTTCCCGACCGATGCGCTCTTCGCGCAGGACCTGAAGAAGCGCAAGCCGTCGGCTCTCATCGGAATGATCGGCGCCAAGGTGGCCGTGGATCCGAGCGGCTCGCTGGCGGCCACCGAGGCGATCGACTTCGTGTGCCGCGAGGAATTCGACTTCACGTGCAAGGAGATCGCCGATGGCATGCCGCTCGAGCAGGTCAAGGGCCTCAGCTACCGCGCTCCCGACGGCTCGATCAGGCACAACGAGGCGAGGCCGATCCTCGAGCAGATGGACGAGCTGAAGTTCGTGGCGCCGGTCTACAAGCGCGACCTGAAGATCGAGAACTACTTTGTCGGGTACCTGAAGCATCCCTACGTGTCGATCTACACGGGGCGCGGCTGCAAGTCGCGGTGCACATTCTGCCTGTGGCCCCAGACCGTGGGCGGCCACCGCTACCGGACGCGTTCCGTGGAAAACGTGCTGGGGGAGGTCAAGTGGATCCGCGACAACATGCCCGAGGTGAAGGAGATCATGTTCGACGACGACACGTTCACCGACTTCACCGCGCGCGTGGAGGAGATTGCGCGCGGCCTGGGGAAGCTCGGCGTCACGTGGTCGTGCAACGCGAAGGCAAACGTGCCGTATGCGACGCTCAAGATCATGAAGGAGAACGGGCTGCGCCTGCTGCTCGTCGGATACGAGTCGGGCGACGACCAGATCCTTGTGAACATCAAGAAGGGGCTGCTCACAAAGACGGCCAGGCGCTTCAGCGAGGACTGCCGCAAGCTCGGCATCAAGGTCCACGGGACGTTCATTCTTGGGCTGCCCGGTGAGACCCGCGAGACGATCGAGAAGACGATCGAGTACGCGAAGGAGGTCAACCCGCTCACGATCCAGGTGTCGCTGGCCGCGCCCTATCCCGGCACGGCGCTCTACAAGGAGGCCGTCGAGAACGGTTGGCTCGAGGAGAACAAGGCTGCCAACCTCGTGAGCGCGGGCGGCGTCCAGCTTGCCGCGATCGGCTATCCTCACCTGTCGCGCAAGGAGATCTACCACCAGCTCGAGCGCTTCTACAAGCGCTTCTATTTCCGCCCCTCGAAGATCTGGGAGATCGTCAGCGAGATGCTCGTGAGCTGGGAGATGATGAAGCGCCGCCTCCGCGAGGGCGTGGAATTCTTCCGCTTCCTGCGCGCGCACGAGGCGTGACGGGCGCTTCCGTGTCCTATTGTTCGGCGTGCCGCTTGTGACCGGGCTGCTCGCCTTTGGGGGGCTCCTGGACGCGGCCCACATGCTCCTCGGGGCGGTCGCCGTTGCTTGCGAAGTGTGCGCCGTTCTCGGCGTCATCTATACACTGGCGGCTGCCGTGCTGGTCGGGCGATTTTTCGCGCGCCGGAGGCCGGAGCCCACGAGCTTCCCTCCAGTCACGATCGTCAAGCCGCTGCGCGGCGCCGAGTGGGCGCTCCCGGGCAACCTGTCGAGCTTCTGCAGCCAGGACTATCCCGGCAAGGTGCAGTTCCTGTTCGGCGTAGCCGATCCCGGGGATCCGGCCCTCCAGGCCGTCGAGGACCTGCGGCGCCTTCACCCCGACGCGCATATAACCGTGGTGGCCGATCCTAGCCTGCACGGGCCGAACAGGAAGGTCAGCAACCTCATCAACATGCTGCCCCAGGCGCATCATGATCTGCTGGTGTTCGCGGACAGCGACGTCTCCGTGTCCCCGGATTACCTGCGCAACGTGGTCGGAGAGCTGCAAAGGCCCGGGGTGGGGCTGGTGACGTGCGTCTATCGCGGCGTGCCTGATCCCGGCCTCTGGCCGCGCTTTTCGGCGATGGCGACCAACTACCAGTTCCTTCCGAGCGTGGTGGCCGGACTCGCGCTTGGGAGGGCGCGCCCGTGCTTCGGCCAGACGATCGCGATGCGCCGGGAGACCCTCGATAAGATAGGGGGATTGGCGCAATTCGCCTGCCATCTGGCCGAGGACCATGCGATAGGCGAGGCCGTGCGCCGGCTGGGCGCGGTGGGCGCGGAGGTGGCCGTGCCTCCGTTCGCCATCTCGCATGCGTGCGTCGAGACCACCTTCGCGAGGCTCGTTGCCCACGAGCTGCGCTGGAGCAGGACCATCCGGGCCGTGGACCCGGCGGGCCACTTGGGTTCGGCGCTGATCCACCCGCTTGCGTTCGCTTTTCTTGCCTTGCTGCTTTCAGGCTTAGCGCCCTGGGCGTGGCCCGTTGCGTTCGTGGCGCTTGCCGCTCGCCTCGCGCTGAAGCTCCGAGTAGACCGCGCGCTGGGCGGCCCGAGCAATGACCTTTGGCTGCTGCCGCCCTGGGACCTTGTTTCCCTCGGCATCTTCGCGGCGAGTTACTACTCGTCCCGCGTGACGTGGCGCGGAATCAACTTCAATGTGGATAAAAAGGGTTTTCTGACTCCGGTTGGGGATAAGTGACCCGTGACGGCGTTTCTTTACAAGGCGCGCGCAATTGGATGTCACTCGGTGATGCGGGTGCGCACAGGGCCAACGGAAGACATGGCGACGGGGCAGCAATAGGCGATGACTCGGCCATGAAGAACCTTGGCCGCGTAGCGGCGCTCATAGGATTCCTGGGGGCGCTCTGGCTTGTCTGGCACAGCAATCCGGGGGTTGTTTTCTCGCTGATGCGCACGGCGGGTGCGGGCCTCGTGCTCGCGGGGCTGGTGCATGTGTTGCCCATGCTGGCCAACGCCAAGGACTGGCAGACGCTGATTTTCGGCGACAACCGGCCGAGCCTTGCGGGCATGCTGCGGCTGGTATGGATCCGCGAATCGGTCAACAGCATGCTCCCTGTGGCGCGGATCGGCGGCGAGATCGTCTCGTTCCGCCTCATGCGCCGCGGGGGCCTGGGCGCATCGATGGCGACTGCAAGCCTGGTCGTTGACATGCAGCTAACGCTCATCAGCCAGATGATGTTTGCCTTGGTGGGCATCGGATTCCTTCTCACGGACAAAGCGTCCCCCGCGCTTCACCTGGCAGGCGACATCGCCTGGGGCGTGGTCGCGCTGACGCCCATCTTGATTCTGTTTGCCCTCGTCCAGCACGCGAGCCCGTTCGAACGCCTCACGCGCCTGCTCAACCGGATGACGAGTGGGCATTTCACCGCGCTTGTCGGCGAGTCCGCGCAGATCGACGAAACGATCAAGATGATTTGGCGCAACCGCGGTGTCGTTTTCCGGTATCTTTTCGTTTGGCAGACGCTCCAAAATCTAGCGACGTCGCTTGAGATCCTGTTGGCCCTGCATTTCATGGGCACCCGTGTAAGTGTCGTCGAGGCGTTCGTGATTGAGTCATTGATCCAGGCCATCAGCAGCACGGCTTTCTTTGTCCCGGGCGGCCTGGGTGTGCAGGAGGGCGGCTTTGTCCTCATTGGCGGAGCGCTTGGCCTTGACCCCGCGACCAGCCTTGCGCTCGCCGGCGCGCGCCGCATCCGCGACCTGGTCATCTTTACGCCGGGCTTGGTCGCCTGGCAGATCGCGGAATCGTCAGCCTAGGGGTGATGTTTCAGGACATTGTCCGCATGCGGCGGTCCGATCGAACACCCGCGATCGACTGTCTCCACCAGCCTCATCTTTTACTTGGGTTAATCTTCGTGTGTCCACAAACGAGCCTTTTCGGGCCTCCATCAACACTGCATGCTGTTTTTTTGTGTTCAGCCTTGAGGTTTCAGGCTGGAGTCGGCCGCATGGCGCCCGTGCTGAACATCCATGCTGGCCGACGAAGTGCCGGGGCGTATTCGATTGGCCAACCGAATGACAAGTAACCAGGGAGGGACGCAAGCTGAGGCGCCTGAGTCCGGCCGCCTGGGCGCGGCAACGCCGGAGGTGGAAGCGGCAATTGTCCGCTCGCGGGAGTTCCTCCTCTCCAAGCAGCATCCGGAGGGTTACTGGTGCGGAGAGCTCGAGGCCGACTCGATGCTCGAGGCCGATTATATCTATCTCCACGTGCTGCTGGGCAGCGGCGAACCCGCGCGCATGAAGGGCGCGCTCGCCGAGATCCTTCGCTGCCAGAAAGAGGACGGCAGCTGGAGCCTCTACCCCGGCGGGCCGGGCAACATCTCGCTGGCCGTCAAATGCTATTTCGCCGCGAAGCTCATGGGGATCGGCGCCGAGGATCCCCGGCTCGCCAAGTGCCGGCGCTGGATCCTGGAGAATGGCGGCGTCGTGGCATGCAACACGTTCACGAAGATCTATCTCTGCTCGCTCGGCCAATACGATTACGGAGCCGTCCCCGCCATACCCCCCGAGATCGTGCTCTTTCCCAACTGGTTCTACTTTAACATATACGAGATCTCATCCTGGTCCCGTTCCATCCTCGTGCCGCTTGCGATCATCTATGCCAAGAGGCCATTCCGCCAGATCCCCCCCGAGCAGGGAATAGACGAGCTGTTTGTTGGCGGGCGGGCCGGGGCCAACCTGCGCCTGCGGATGGATCGCAGCTCCCTTTTCACGTGGCGCAATTTCTTTCTCGTCCTGGACAGATTCATGCACTTGGCGGAGTCCTCGGGGATCCGGCCGTTGCGGGGCCTCGCGGTGCGCCGCGCCGAGAAATGGCTCCTGGAGCGCCTGGAGATGTCGGACGGCCTGGGAGCCATCTATCCCGCCATGCTTAACGCCATCGTCGCGCTGCGCTGCTTGGGCTACGCCGAGGACCATCCGCAGGTCGTCCGAGCCCGCAGAGAATTCGAGAGGCTGGGGATCGTCGAGCCGGCCGCCGTGGGATCGGACGCGCCGGTCTTCCGCATGCAGCCGGCGGTGTCGCCTGTCTGGGACACAGCCCAGGCGGTCTATGCGCTGGGCGAGGCCGGATTGCCTCGAAGCGATCCGCGCATGGTGAAGGCGGCCGACTGGCTGCTGTCGAAGGAGGTGCGCCACATGGGCGACTGGGCCGTGAAGGCCCGGGACGTGGGCCCCGGCGG
>Ga0302326_10003755_pt1 | contig 35609 bp, 42 predicted proteins | sample Palsa_T0_3_FD_202264 | JGI IMG/M metagenome (GOLD analysis project Ga0302326, IMG submission 202264) | Peat permafrost microbial communities from Stordalen Mire near Abisko, Sweden - Palsa_T0_3 | ecosystem: Environmental > Terrestrial > Soil > Palsa > Peat permafrost | place: Sweden: Abisko...
CCGTGGAGCAGCGAGTACGGCACCCTGCTCGAACTCGCCGAATCCTGCGATGTACCCGTCCGCTGGTCATGCCGGACCGGCGTCTGCCAGACCTGCGAGACGACTCTCATCGCGGGAAATGTCGATTACAGCCCGGACCCGGTTGAGCCTCCCGCCGACGGAAGCGTGTTCATCTGCTGCTCGCAGCCCCGCGGCGACATAGCGCTCGATCTCTGACCGGCTTTCGGGCCGCATGGCGCGGCAGCTCGGAGGCGATACCTCAGACCGTGGTTTGACTAGGGACTCGCACGGGCGCGACCGGCGTCTGAGTGCGCGAGGGTTGCTCGCTGGCAGCGACCGGGAGCGACGAGCCCATGACCGACAGCAGCGACAACAACACTGATTACAACGTGATCGTCCTTGGCGGCGGCGCTCCTGGGGAGCACTGCGCGGGCGCGCTCGCCGAGGGCGGGCTGCGGGTGGCCGTGGTGGAGCGTGCCCTGGTCGGGGGCGAGTGCTCCTACTGGGCGTGCATCCCGTCCAAGACATTGCTACGTCCGGGCGAGGCGGCGCAGGGTGTGCGTGAAGCCGCCGGGTCCGCCGAGCTGGATGTCGTCGCGGCCCTCGCCTGGCGGGACTTCACGGTCAGTGGCTACTCCGATAGCGGGCAAAAGCGGTGCCTGGCCCAGGCGCGGAATCGATCTGCTGCGTGGTCGCGGACGATTGGATGGCGTGGGGGCCGTGATGGTGGACGGCACGCGCTTCACCGCTGACCAGGTGGTTCTGGCCAACGGGGCCGACCCGTTCGTCCCACCGGTCGACGGTCTGCGTGACCTCGACGGGGTGTGGGGCACACGGGACGCGACGGGGATGAAAGCTGTGCCTGGGCGCCTGGTGGTGCTGGGTGGCGGGGCGGCCGGGGCCGAGCTGGGTCAGGCCGTCCATCGCCTGGGGGCCGAGGTCGTGATCGTGGAGAGCGCCGACCGGCTGCTGGCACGTGAGCCCGCGCCGGTTGGCAACGCGCTTGTGCAGGCGCTCCGGCACGATGGCGTCGAAGTGATCGTTGGCCGGCAGGCGACGCGCGCCCGGCGGGAAGGCGAAGATTTCGTTCTGTCACTCGACGACGGGCGGGACCTGCGCGGTGATCGACTGCTGGTGGCGACGGGGCGGCGCCCGCGCGTCGCGGACATCGGCCTGGAGACAGTCGGGGTCACCGCCGACCCGCACGGGGTCCCGGTCGACGACCGGCTGCGCGTCCGCGAGCGCCTGTGGGCGATCGGCGATGTCACCGGCATCTGGCAGCTCACCCACGTGGGCGAGTACCAGGGCGAGATCGTGGCGTCCAACATCTTGGGCGAGGCGCGCACCGCCCACTACGAGGCCGTCCCGCGAGTGACCTACACCGATCCGCAGGTGGCGTGCGTGGGGGTTGCCGAGGACCGCTTCAGCGGGACGGCCCTGCTGTCCGAGATCGCGCGGACGGCGACCTACACCCAAGCCTACGCCGAGTCCAACGGCTTTCTCACCCTGCTCAGCGACGGCCAGCGGCTGACCGGAGGCTACGGCCTCGGCCCCGAGGCCGGGGAGTGGATGCAGCAGATCACCCTGGCCGTCCGGGCCCGGGTGCCGCTGGAGACCGTGCGCGACACCATCCAGCCGTTCCCCAGCTTCTCGGAGATCGTGACAGCTGCGGTCAAGGCGCTTCGGCATACGATCACCGCGGCCTCAGCGGCAGAATCCCAGGCGCCCGCGGTCGGAGCACGATGAGCGCCCCACAGAAGGTCGCGAGTATTGAGTTAGCGGGTCTGGACTGACGGTGCGGGTGTCAGCTGGCGAGTCGTTCGTCGTCGGCGATCACGCTGGCGAGGCGTCGCAGCAGTGGGAGAGGTCCGGCGTGGGTTCCTTTGCCGGTCATCGTGTTGTGCTGGTCGATCGTGCCGGTGACGGCGATGAAAGCGTGCGCGGTGGCGTCGAGGATGACTGTCTCGGTATCGCCTTCGAGCTCGTAGCAGACGATCCGGTAGCGGGTCTCGGGGATTTGGGTGCGCTCGGGCATCGCGGGTCAGGCTGCGAGGGTGGTCGGGGACGCGCGGGCGGGGAGCGTGATCAGCTCGCTGACGGCGGGGGTGCGGGGGCGTTGCGCGGCGGCCATCAGCTCGACGGGGTCGAGGTTCTGTTGGCGGGCGGTGCGGATCACGCTGGCCGTGATCTGCTGGGTCCGCGCGCCGGACCAGGTGCGGTTCCCGCCCCAGCTCTTGCGGTTCACGATCACGGGCCGCAGGGCTTGCTCTGCCCGCCAGTTCGTGGCCTGCACGCCGGGCTCGGTGAGGAACGTGAACATGTGCTCGCGTTCGTTGGCGAGGTGCGCGAGCAGCCGCCGGTTCGGCTCGTGCGTGGGACGGATCTGCAGCAGCTTGTCGGTCCGTCGCTTGAGATCGGTGACCTTCAGCCCGAACTCCTCAGCGTCGATCACGTCGTGCGCGCGCTGGTCGCGCAACTCGAGCGCGTCCTTGAGGATCCGGCGGGCGGCGTGCGGCACGCGCGCCTGCCCCGCCACGGAGTCGGCGATCAGCTCACCGGTACGGCGCAGCAGGTGCGCTGCGCACGTTTGGTGCTTGGCGGCGGTGGACCGGCGATACGGCGCCCACCCGTCGCGCTCCAGCACCCCGGAGAAATCCTCGCCGAGAATCTCGGCGGCGTGCTCGTACCCGCGACCCGCGGCGATCAGATACACCGTCACGTTCTCCCCAGCGAACGCCCACAGCCACGCCTTCTGACCGTTGATCCGCCAGCCCGTCTCATCCGGCGCGACAGCCCGGCTTGAGCGGACCCCCTCGATCAACGCCTCATATGTCGGCTCAAGCCGCCGTGCTTGGCGGGCGACAGCGCCAACGATCCCGCCCGCTGTGATCCGGATCCCGAACCGGGCCAGCGCCTTCGCGGTCTTCTGCGGCGAGAGCCCCAGCTCCTTGTTGAGCTCGGTCGCCAACGCGACCGCCCACGGACCGAGCATGCACCCAGCCGCACCCAACGCGTCCGAGGTCTGAAACGGGTGACGGCCCTGATGCCTACGCCCGCAACACCGACACGTCCCGACGTGCACAGCGAACCGCCGACGCAGGCGCCGCGGCTCGGGCAACTCGTCCTGATACTGGTACTCGATCCGGTCTTCCCCGATCTCACCGCCACACTCACACAACGCCAGTAGTGGCGCGTCGAGCTGCTCATCGACCTCCCCCGGCGGCTCGCGATGCCTATGCCGACCGTGATCATCACCCGACCGACGCCCCGATCGGCCCGGAGCCCGCTTCGGCTCCCCGCGCGAGAACGGCGCCGCCTGACGCTTGCCCGCCCGCCGCGCCTCCTCAAGAGCGCCCTCCAGCTTCCCGACCCGGGACCGCAACCGCTCATTCTCGCCCGTCAATCGAAGGACCTCGTCCCACAAGTGCTCGTTCTCAGTCGACAACGCAGAGCAAAGCGCCTCCAGCCGACCGAACTCGTCCACCGGCTCGACCGGGAGCACCTCAACCTCTGACGCGGCGACGGCAACCACCGCCACCACGTTCGCCCCAGGCTACATAATCCCTGCTGAACCCGCTAAATCAATACAACTTGACTAAGCTCGTCGATCGACCACACTTGAAGATTGGAACGCTGTTGACGGTGAGGATCGTGGAACCAGACACGATCGGCAAGCAATACACGTTCACGATCCGCGCCAACCGGCAACCCTCAAACACGGTCACCTACCCCGCCCCGTGATACCAGCTAGCTAGCTAGGCACGAAGCCAAGAAGGCCGCTGCTGTGCACCACCGCGGGTCTCCGCACCGCGCGCAGCTCCGGCGTCTTGAGGCTCGAGGAGCCTCAAGACCCGGACGAACCCGAGTCGTGGGCTGTCAATGAGTCGTTCGCGCAGGCCTAGGCGGGGTAGCGCCCGCAGCGCAGGCGCAGATGAGGTGGCCGTGATGGAAGACGGCGAGCGAGCGCGCGTTTTGGGGCGGTGCGTAGGACGGGTGGCCGGCCGGGATGCTCAGCACTCCTCCAGATGCGATCGACTCAGGAAGTTGCTCCCGCGTGAGCCGATCGAGCTTCCGCACTAACCGCTACCCGTAACAATTTTTGTGGTGGAACTCTTCGACGGTTCCTTGCTGGCTGCCGGCTCCTTTGGAGGCCCATTAACCGCTGGTATCAACGGCTTGGCTAGCGCAGTGGCAGGAGATGTCAGGCCAGGACCCGGCGTCGTGAAGGTTGTCGCTGGCGCCGGTTTCGAGGCTCTCTTGGCGCTCGGTGACTTCGCAAGGCCGGGCAATGATCCGCTGATGGCCTGGGCGGGAACACTGATCGATGACTGCGACGGCGAGGAGAGCGGCGAAACCGAGGTCCCATGACCGGTCCCGCCGGTTTCGGTCATCGCCTCGACAACACCGAACGCTGCTGCAAACACGAGGAGGATGATCGCCAGCAGCACCAACTCGGGTCGGACGTGCAAAGCGCGCACGGAAGACGATGTTCGCGTGCCACCCGTCACCGCCAACGTTCCCATGCCGCTCACTCCCCGTTTGGTCCCAGTCCGCGGGTCCATAATAGCCGCCAGCCCAACGAAACGCCACATTACGGAGCCAGACGTTTGCCGGGCAATCCCCGGCCGGCTAGTCGGAACCTTCGGCTAGTGCTTGGCCGCACAGCCGAAGTACCGAACGATCGGCCCGATAGGGTGAACCGAAGTTCCTCGGACGCCGTGGGCCGCGAGGCAGCGTCTCGCATGGAAGATCCACGATTTGCCGACGTCGGCCAATGGCGCAGCGGATGGCTCGCTCAAACGCGACTTCTGGAGGAGACCAATCGTGCCGCGACGGCCCGTGAAGCCAATCAGGCGCTGCCGGGAGTTCCAGCGCTAGCTCTGCGCTCCGCTTGGCAACAGGCTGCAGGAACCGGACGCGGACGCTCAGACCTGGTAACCGATGCTCCGCAGAGACGCGACGGCCGTATCGAGTTCGCGCTCGCCTGCTGCCGCCGCTGTTTGTGCCGCCGCATAGCGGGCGCCGTCGTCGGCTCGGGCCGCACTCTCTGCTTGCGCGTACGACGCACACACTGCGGTAGCAGCCGTAGCGATGCGGGTCTCGATCGCCTCTTCTTGGGGGCCGGCTGGACTGGCCTTGAAGTCGCTCGCGGCGCGGTCGCACGGGGTGCTGAACGCCGAGAGCGCGGAGGCCTGCGCGCTTGGCCTACGTGCCGTCCGCAGCGCGCTGAGTAGCGTGGTGTGGGCATCGTCCAGCTTCGTGACGGCTGTGCTGATCGCGTGAGCGTACGCCGGGTTCGGGGCGACCGGAAGCGGCTTGGCGGCGTGCAGCACGAGCGTTGAGGCGATCGTCTCGCAGCTGTTTTCATCGCTGGGCGTGAACGGCGCCGAGCGCCCGCAGACGACCACCGCCGCGCCACCAGCGATCGGCACTGCGAACAGCATCAAGTGATGCCCGTCACTGCGAATCGACACGTTCCTGTACCGGAGGGCCTGCATTGCTCCGAGCCTGACCCGATCTGTCGCGGCGATGGGACCCACGAGCTCGGAGCGCAGCGTGCCCGGAAGCAGAGTCGGGTCTGGCACTCGCGAAACGCCTGCCACGAGCATCAGCCCGTCGCCAGGCTCTCGTAAAGAAACAGGACCGGAGACCGCGAGTCCGGGCACGGACACGACGCTGCTCGTTCTGACCCAGGGATATGAATATCGGAGCCCGACCTGCGCCGAGGAGGCCGTACGGCTTACCACGGATCCGGCCACCGTTGCCCGGGCGACGATAACCCCGCCGACGGCTGCCAACGCGACTAGCACCGCCGCAACGCCGATTCGGTAGGGAGTGCGACTGCCCGGCGAGCTGACTCGCTTGGGGCGTGTCGGCGCGCGCCGCTCGGGCATCGAAACTGGCGCCACGTCCGGCGGGGCGGTTTTTGCACCGGTAGCGGCCGCCGAGACAGGCGGCTCCGACGGAGGGCGCGAACTGGCGGCTGCACGCTTGCGCGGAGGCGGGGGTACGACGGTGGGAGCCAGTGCCTCTTGAGCGTCATGGATCAGCTCGACGGCTGCGGAGGGGCGATCACGAGGTTCCTTCGCCATCCCGCGCTCGATCACCGAGTTGAGCGCTTCGGGCAACTCGGGCCGCACGTCGGTGGGACGAGGCGGCGGCTCGTTGGCGTGGGAGTACAAGACCGCGACGTCGTTGTCCTTCTTGAACGGGACCGAGCCGGTCAGGCATTCGTACAGGACCGCGGCCAGCGAGTAGATGTCAGCAGCGGCTGTGGTTGGTAGCCCTCGGATCTGCTCGGGCGCGATGTATTGGACTGTTCCGACGAACTGGCCGCTCCTCGTGAATCCGGTGTCGGCCGCGAGGCGCGTCAGGCCAAAATCGGCGAGGTACGCCCGGTCGCCGTTCTCGATCAGGATGTTCTGTGGCTTCACATCGCGGTGCACCAGGCCCGCCCGGTGCGCGGTGTCGAGCGCGTCCGCGATCTGACTGAGGATGCCCAGCACGCGGTCCGGCGGTGCTGCATCGTTGCGGAGCAACTGCTTGAGGTTCATGCCGTCAACGAGTCGCATGACTAGATAGAGGTCGCCGTCGACCTCACCGAAGTCGTGGACGGTCACGATGTGCGGATGCGAGAACCGGCCTTGCACCAACGCTTCGCGCCGGAAGCGTTCGCGGAAGTCCTCGTCGTGGCTCAGATCCGAGGAAAGCACTTTGAGCGCGACTCGGCGCTCGAGCGACAGCTGCACTGCTTCGTAGACGACGCCCATGCCGCCCCGGCCGAGCACGCCGTCGATCCGGTACCCATTGATCACGTCGCCGGCCGACAGCATGCGACTAGGCCGAACTCCACGGTCGCCCGACCCGTACGACGGACGCTCGGATCTGTGGATCGTCCTGCCTGCTGTGCGGAAGGGCCGGCAACATCCGCCCGTCAAGACTTATAGCGCCCACGGTCGAGGCAGAGGGTACCGTCGGTTCGGGACGCGCGAGCGGCCAGCGCGGCCGCTAGCAGCGCCCTCGGTCCTTGTTGGATCGCACCGTCACGGTCGAGGTGGCAGCTTCTCCCACCAAGGGTCCCTTGGTGATCGCCTCGAGCACGGGGAGGATGGTCGGCAGCAGCGTCGACGCGAAGAACTCGCCCGATGAACAAGCAACCACTCAGCGGGGATCCAATGAACGACTCAGATCCGGCACGTCTCGAGCAGCGAACTGTGGTCCGTGTTCCGAAGGGCTCCTCGAGCTCGCCGAGAACCCTCCGTCGCTGGGGTACGCGCTCCGCGCGCGCCTGCGTCTTCTTCTGCGCGTTGCTCGGCACTTCGGCGGTAGCCGCGGTCGCGGCTCCCCTCGCCGCGGCCTGCCCGTCGGTGGAGTTCGTCGGCGTGCGCGGCTCCGGTGAGCACTCGAACTTCGGCAGCACCATCGGGGCCGTGCTGAGTGGCGTGAACGGGATGGCGGACGGGGTGGGCAACAAGGCGATCGACTATCCGGCGATCAATGTTCCCAATGACCCGTTGACCCGTTCCTACCGCGACGGCTACGTGGACAGCGTCGCGCAAGGCGTCGAGGCACTTCACGATTTCGTCGCGACGTTCCAGCAGAAATGTGGAGGCACGCCGCTACTGCTGTCCGGCTACAGCCAGGGGGCTGAAGTAGTCGACGATTGGCTGATGGGCGCGCTCAGCAACGGACAGCGAGCGAACGTCGCTGGCGTCGCTCTGTTCGGAGACCCGCGGTTCAATCCCGCGCAGGTGCTCCCCGTCGATGTCGGGACCTTCAACCACAGGTTCGGCGGGATAGGCATCTACCAGTTCCAACCGCCCATCGGCACGTTCGGCACGCTGGTCAGCTATCCGGTCGCGGACGCCGGGCTTGTGCGCAGCTACTGCGCCAACCACGACCCGGTCTGCAACTTCTCGAGCCCAGCGCTCGCGATCTCATGCGGGCGTGACAACAGCTGCGCACACCTCCACTACATGAACCTCAAGGTTGCGTCAGGGTCGAGCGAGACCTATACCACCGCGGCTGCTGACTTCCTTGTCGGACGGTGGCGCCAGTTGACTGGCGGGGGTGGCAACAGTGGCGGCCCCACGGGCGACGGCCCCGGCGCTGGCGACCCGGGCGGCGGCACGCCGGGTGGCGGCAGCCCAGGCGGCGGAGCTCCGCCACCGCCCCCGGCGCCCACGTACGCGGAGACTTCCGGAAGCGTGGTCCACACCTGGACTGACTACGCGGATGCTGGCGGTACTGGGGGCCCGGAGATCCCGTCGAACGCGACGGTGCAGATCCAGTGCAAGGTCAGCGGATTTGCGGTCGCCGATGGGAACACCTGGTGGTATCAGGTCGCGTCGAGCCCATGGAACGACACGTACTACGCCTCCGCGGACGCCTTCTACAACGATGGCGCGACTTCGGGCAGCCTGAGCGGCACCCCGTTCGACGACCCGAACGTGCCGGACTGCGCGGGGTCCGGCGGCGGGTCAAACGGCGGCAAGCCCTACCCCACGTACGCGGAGACCTCCGGGAGCGTGGTCCATACCTGGACTGATTACGCGGATGCCGGCGGTACCGAGGGCCCGGAGATCCCGTCGAACGCGACGGTGCAGATCGAGTGCAAGCTCACCGGATTCGCGGTCGCTGACGGGAACACCTGGTGGTATCAGGTCGCGTCGAGCCCATGGAACGACACGTACTATGCCTCCGCGGACGCCTTCTACAACAACGGCGCGACGTCGGGCAGCCTCAGCGGCACCCCGTTCGATGACCCGAACGTGCCCGACTGCTAGGAGGGCTTCGGTGCACCATTCACGTACATCGAAGGAAGCGGTCCATGCTCGGCTCGTCGAGACAGGAAGCGATTTCGTCAAGGCGCCGCCCAGCGGTTGTGGGCAGATCGAGCGCTGCGACGACCTGAAGACCTCGAGCGGTCGGTGGCCGGTCGCAGGCTCGGATCTTGCGGTGCAGTTCCACCAGTTCGCGCCTGAGCCGAGCTGTCCTGGCACGCTCTCACGCGTCGCGCGTGCCGCTCTCGGCTCGACCATGCTCGACAGCGGCACGCACGGTTTGCGCTATGGACCGAAATCCAGTACTTTGCGGAACCGGTCGAACAACGCGCCGAGCAGCCGGGATCATGCATCGGGATCAGGTCGCGATCTTTTGAGGAGCGCGGCCCGTGTTGCTCGCGTTGCCGGCCTGGCTTCTGTGGACGCCTGTGCGGCGCGTGGCGAGGTTGGGCCGAACGGGGAGATCGCAACATGAGTGACGTCGTGTTCTGTGAGCAGTGCGGTTCCGTCGGCCCTCCGGCCGCGAGATTCTGTGCCAGCTGCGGCAGTCCGCAGGAGCTAGACCCTCCGCTTGCCGCTGCGGAGTCGTCAGGGGCAATCGCGCCACTGCCGGGGGATCTCGCTCCGGAGTCCGATCCGACGACGCTCTCCGGGGACCTGTCGCCCGAGCCACACCCGGTCGTCACGTTCACCGGCGCCTTGGGCGCCTCACAAAGAGACGCCGACGCTGGCGCATCCGGCGACGCCGGCGCACACGCCCCGGCGTCGGAATCTCGCAGCGAGTCGTCGACCGCAGCGGCCGCTGCCGACCCGCGCCCGGTCATGGCCGGGCAGCTGCCGATCGAGCTTTGGCTCGTGATCCTGGCGTTCGCGATCCCCGGCGGATGGCTCGTGTTCATGACGCTCAAGGCGCTGCCTGACTCGCTGCAGCTCCTTGGCGCACAGTTCTTTGGATTCCGCATCGGCCTCGCGCTGACGCTGATAATCGTGCTCGTCGGGTTGCTCGGAGTGGGCATGCTCGCGATCTCGTGGAAGCTCTACCAGCGCGATCGGGTCGGACGGGGGCTCGCCTACGTGTTCTGCGGCGTTCTCGCCGTCAGCGTGATCGGCGCGGGTGGTGGCAGCAGCGCGGAGACCATCGCGCTGCTCTGCAGCATCGGCGGGATCGGCATCCTTGCGCTCTCTCCGAGAGTCCAGGAGGTCTTCAACTCGCCGATGTCAGCAGACGGGGCGCCGACGAGCATAATCGTGAGCCGCGTCGTGATAGCGATCTTCTGTGCGTCCGGTGCTCTCACGGCGATCACATATCTGCTCCTGGCCTCGGAGAATGGAAGGTTCGCTCTGGTCGCGATCGGGATCGGCGCAGCCACCATCTTCGCGTCGCGGACGTCTGCGAGGCTGATGGAGGGCAACCCGTCCGCTCGCCAGCAGCTGACGATCGGCGGCGTCGGACTGGCCGTGCTGATGATCGCGTTCGGACAGTCGGCGCCCGGGCTGCTGGTGTCCCTGGGCCTGGTTCTCGGCGCGATTGGGATGCTTTGGATCCCGAACGACGCCCGCGTGTACTTCGGCGACGCGCCGATCGCGTACGCGTCCTCGAGCTGACGGCGTACCCGGACGATCCTCCTTCACGGCGCCCGGATACGGTGGCCACGCCCCCAGGGCGGATCAGCTGCCGATCGCCTGCCTGAAGCGGAAGTAGTGGTCGGGGTCCACAAGCTGCTGTACGGCGACGAGAGGCGGGTAGTTGGACCCGTAGTAGGCATGGCGCCACTGGGCCAGATTCGCGTCGATGTAGTTTTGATAGGCGTATCCGGAGACGAAGGGGCGCATCGCGGCATGGGTCGCCTCGAGCCACGGTGCGCCTCCGTCGTAGCTCAGGTACTGGATGCAGCACAGGGAGTCGCGGTGCACGAACGCAGTGGCGTCCGGAGCGACGCGGTTGATCGCGCCGTCGCGAGGCCGAAGGCGCGCCCGGCGAGGCCCATCCCGCCGCCGAGCGCGTGACCGGCAATTCCTACCGAAGGACAAGATCCGGCCGGAAGCGTGGCGCCGTGGGCGGCGAGGGCGGCGTAGATGTCGATCAACTGCGCGCCAGTTCCGATTGTCGCCGTGCCGACGATCCTGTCGACGCGGATTGATCGCATCAGCCGTAGGTCGAGCACCACCGCGCCCGACAAGGTTGAATACCCCGCGTAGCTATGGCCGCCGGAGCGCGCTGCGAGCCGCACGTCGTGCGCGACCGCCCAGCGCACTGCGCCTTGCACGTCCTCGACGCTCAGCGGCCGAGCGATCGCCTGCGGCAGCACGTTGTCGAACCGCTCGTTGTAGACGTGCGCGGCTTCCGCGAACGTGGGGGAGTGGGGACCGATTACTGGGCCGTGGATTGCCTCTGCGAGCGTGCGTGGAATCGGCGGTCTGGGGCGCGCTGGCCGATGACCGTGCCGGACGGCGCGCCGCGGCTCGCGGGCGCGTGCCGGCGCCGCATCCGGCTGCGCCGACAGCAAGGCTCGTCGCGAGTGCACGCGAGAGGAAGGTACGGCGGGTGACCTCAGGCCGCGACATGATGATCGTTCAGCCTGATGCCTCGGGAATCGCTACCGCACGGCATTCCGTTGCCGCAACCTTCGCAGGACGAGCTCCGCTGCGTATCCCGCCGGCATGCAGACCGTGAGCGCTCGCAGCGCCAGCACCACGCCGGGAACGAGCCTTCCGTGCATGGTGCCCTTTGACGTCATCAGTACGAACGCGAACACCAGCACAGCTACCGTCACGCCGCGCGCAAACCAGCTCTCCACGTCGGCGAGCTGTCCGCAGCTCTGCGCCATGCCACATGCAGTGCAGAACTTGGCGGAGGACTTCAGCGTGGCGCTGCACTCCGTTCAGAACCGTGCATGGCTCATCCTGCACGCCCGGGCTCGTGCCCGGTTGCTCGGCGCTTCAGCATGTGCCCCGAACCGATCCGGCGAGGTTGGTGAAGGTCGGCAGGAGCGCGGCGAAACTGCCTGTTGGCGTTGACCCGAGCACGGCGAAGTCCTCGCCGCAGGCGGAGAAGAAGTAGTCGACGCGTTCGGCGCCACTCGCGCGGAAGACCCATCGCCAGGAGTTGACGCCGGACAGGTCGCCGGGGCCCCACGCGACCTCGGTGTAGTCGCTGAGGCGGCGCAGGTCTGCGCGAACTGGGGCGGCATCCTGTTCGGGGCTCCCGCCGCGGTCTGGGGTCGCGTCGACCAGGGCGAAGTCAGCGGAAGTGGTTGGGCTGCGCCATTTGCTCTCCGTGAAGCCTTCCTTGGAGATGTCGTTCTCCTCAATCTTCCATCCGGCGGGGATCTCGGCCGTGAAGTGCGCTCCCGTGTATGCGCTGTTACCAGCCGCGGTACCGGTACCGGCACCGGTGCTGGTGGCGGTACCGGTGGTGGCCGTGGTCGAAGTCGAGGCCGTGGTGCCCGGAGCTGTAGCCGTGCCGCCACCGACGCTCGCCGCGCCGCCCGGCGATCGGCCCGTTGTCGGTACGGTGCCCGCCGATTCATGTGGCGCGCGACCGGTCCGGCTGACGATCAAGACTACGGCGACGGCCGCTCCGGCACCGGCGAGCAACGCAACCACCACTGCCAACGCCATGTGCGGCAGGCGGCGTTGAGCCGCCGGCGGAGCAGAAGGTTTGGCGGCGGGTTCTCCGTGACTCGGCGGCGGAGCGATTCTCGTTGGCGCCGTGTCGTCCTGAGCCGCTTCAGCCGCGGCGACGCTCGTCAGCTCGGATCCGCAGCTGCGGCAGAACTTGCTGTCCACGGGGTTCGCGTGGCGACATCGTAAGCAGAGGGCGGCGACGGGGCGTGGCACGGCGGGCGCGCCGCAGGCGCGGCAGAACTTTCCCCCCGGGCGAAGCGCGGTGCCGCAACTCGAGCAAGCACTCTGGGCGTCGTCCGTCGGCATCTCAGCGCCGGCTGCTTCGATCGGCGTGTCCGTGCACGGTCAGTACGTTTTCCGGCGGGCGGGAACCCTGCTGGCCTCAAACCCGTGCCCCGTGCTCGCGTCCCGGCATGTAACTCCGCGTCGCTGATTGGCTCGAGGGATCACGCAGGTGATCGATCCGCGCGTCACGGAGACTCCATATCCGGCGATCGGCCCGTCCCCGGTGCTCAATACGCGCCCTCTTTGTACATACGCGGAGGTGGCCGCCGGAAGCACGAATGTCTCGTCAGCGGACGCCACGCTACATTGCGCATTGTTCGCCCCGATTTCGCAGGTGACGTTTCCGTCCGGCGCGTGAAAGACGTTCATCGCTCCGGACGGGGTGAGCGGGACGGTTGCGCTGTGGCTCGCGGCAGCCGAAGTGCCCTTACGCTGGCTTCCCTTGTTCGTCGCCAAGAGCACACCGGCCCCGGCGCCAGCGCCGATCAGCAGCACCAGCGCGATGCCGGCTACCAGGAGCATGCGGTGACGTCCGTTCGAGCCCTCACGCGGCGGCTGGTTCGCGATCGCCGGTGGGGGAGATGGTGCAGCATCCCCGCTCGTTGGCGGCGTGAAAGCCGGCGTGGCTGTCGGAACGGCGCGCGTACTGGCGTGTGGGCCTGTCAGTGCCGATCCGCAACTGCGGCAGAACTTGCTGTCCACCGGGTTCGCGTGGCGACACTGGGAGCACATCGCGGCGACCTGCCGGGGGGATGCGTCAGCTGCACTCACGCCACAGGAACGGCAGAACTTCGCGTCAAGGCTCAGCGTGGCCCCGCAACGGGAACACGGCCGGCCCGACGCGGCCATTACGTCGTCACCACCGGATCGGCCATGATGAACGAGTCCTCGCCGTCCGGTTCGCCTGAGGTCGGCTCGAGCCAGTCGAACACGAGGTCTGTGGCGCCATCGGTCTTGAAGCCCATCGGGTGAGTGTCGCTCGGACCGTCGAACGTAGCCTGGTAGAGCACGGTGGCGCCCAGATTCATGTTGTTCTTGTAGACCTTGAGCGTGTAGACCGCCTGAGCCGACGCGTTCGTCTCCAGGCCGACCATCGGGGAGCTGAAGTGTGTGAAGCCCGGCACGGGGATTTGGTACGTCTCGGTCGTGGGGGAGGAGTTGTTGTTGTCGCCCAGGTCGAACGCGACGGCATGCTGGTAGGTCTGTCCCTTGAGCTCCAATGTCGACGCAGAGTTGTCAAGCGACACGTTGTTGCCGAGGCTGTCGAGCTGGCCGTTGTCGTTCTGTTGCGCGACATATGGGGCGTAGTACTGCGAGCTGGGCGGGCTGCCGGGCGACGTCTGCGTGCCAGTAGTTGTCTTGGTCTGAGTGGTGGGCGTCGAAGCTGTGGTGCTCGTGGGGGTCGAGGAAGTGGCGGCGGCGGTGATGGTGCTGGTGTGAACCACCGTTACGGTCGTGGTCGCCCTCGCGGTCCCAGAAGTTGTCTTGCCGCCGATGGCGGCGCCGACACCGAGTCCTGCGGCCGCGACGAGCACGGCACCGGTGAGGCTGGCCTTCCAGTTCACAGACTCCTCCCAAGCAGATAGGCGCCGATCCAGACAGGCGCGTAGATGGACGCGTGCAACAACGAGTTACGAACCCACGAGCTTGCCTTCTTCGGCTCCTCGGGCGGGACGGGCGGCGGCTGCAGGATCGTGTCCTCGGTCGGGCTGTCCTCGGTCACCCGTGGTCTGACCGCGGCGTCCTGTTCGAGCTGCGCCGCGGCCCAGCGCATCAGCGCGCCCGCGGACCGCGCCCGCCGTTCTGGATCCTTCTCCATCGCGCGCGCGACCACCACGTCCAGTGGGGCGGGAAGGCCGGCGACGGCGTGGCTCGGGATCGGAACGGGCGCGTTCGCGTGCGCGATCATCGTTGCCGTTCGGGAGTCGCGCTTGTAGGGCAGCTCGCCGGTCACGCAGCGGTAGACCATGCAGCCGAAGGAGTAGACGTCGGCGCGCTCGTCTAGTGGGGCGCCGTTGATCTGCTCCGGCGCCATGTAGTCGATAGTCCCAAGGATCTCCCCGGAAGCGGTGTTCTCGTTGGTTTCGTCGTTCGGTTTGGCGAGGCCGAAGTCGGTGAGGAAGGCATGCCAGCCATGATCGGTGGGCTCGAGCATCACGTTCGCAGGCTTGACGTCGCGGTGGATGAAGCCGTGCTGGTGGGCTGCGTCGAGCGCATCACCGATCTGCGACAGGACCGCGATCGTCTCCTGCGCGTCGAGTGGTCCCCGCTCCTTCAGCAGGCTGCTGAGATCCGGTCCGTCGATGAATCGCATCGAGAGAAACAGCCGACCGTTCGGAAGCTCACCGGTTTCATAGACCGGCAGGATGTTCTCGTGGTGAACAGACGCAGCCGAGCGAGCTTCGCGCCGGAATCGCTCGCGGAACCGTTCATCGGTACCAAGGCGCTCCGCGATCACCTTCAGGGCGATCCGACGATCCAGCGAGAGCTGTGTCGCCTCGTACACGTCGCCCATACCGCCGCGCGCAACGTGTCGCTCGATCCGGTACCCCGCGAGCTCAGTGCCCGGCGTTAGGAGTTCATCGGTCAAGATGCTGCTCCTGTCGACCAGAACAGCCCCGATCCGTTTCCGGTCGGCAGGGCAGCGAACGTCGGCCGCGGGGTGTCGTTCGCGATCGGGCGCTGGCTGGCCGCGCCTTGAACTGTCGGTCCGGTCCGGGCATGCCGGCAGACCGGCGCGGCGATTTTCACCGAACTGGTCTCGACCACCTGTTCGCGGTTACGCTCGAATGAAACGCTGATGCTCATATCCGGGATGCCGCCTTGCTTGCTCGACGTGGATCGCTACGGGGTGCTGACGGTGAACCTATCGCCAGCTAGCGGCGGTGCGAGCGCACAAAGGTGTTCGATCGCTAACCCTGACTAGGCGCCGACCACTTGCGCGCAGTGCCCGCAGAGCGATCGCTCGCCTTCGGTAGGAGCGCCGCACACTTCACAGGTGTGGGCCGTGCCGGCCGCGCTTTCCGCGCCCGCCGCCTTGAGGCGCGCGCCGCAATGGCGGCAGAACTCCGCCCATTCTTCGACGTCTTCGGTGCAGGTAGGGCACCGCGACGGCGCAGGTCGGGTCATGATGACCGTCGCCGCTGTGTCATCGAAACTCGCGCCGCACGAGCGGCAGAAGCGCGCCGTCTCGGACACCGGCGCACCGCATACGAGGCAGGTGAGCTTTACGTCTCGCGGTGGCGTAGGGGTCTCGCTAAGGCTGCCGGAGGCGATCGTCTCCTCCTCACCGGTTGCTGGGGCCGGCACGTCGGCCGATGGCCGCGTTGGAGTCTCGACCGTGGCCGCTGCGTCATCGAAACTCGCGCCGCACGAGCGGCAGAAGCGGGCGGTCTCGGACACCGGCGCGTGGCATACGAGGCAGGTGAGCTTTACGGCTCGCCGCGGCGTAGCGGTCTCGCCGATACTGCTCGAGACGATCGTCTCTTCATCTCCGGTTCCGTGGGCCGGAACGTCGGTCGCCGGTCGCGTCGGAGTCTCCGTCGCCTCGGTGCTACCGATGAGCGCGGCGACGCTCGTGAGGATCTCCGTCGCGGAGTCTGGGTCGATGGCGTCTGCGGTCTTTGCGTCCGAGAGTTCGTCCGCGCGGGATGACGGGGGGACATGGGGCGGTTTCGTTCCCGCGAGTACTGTCACCTGCTCTGAATCAGGTTCGTGATCCTCCGCCAGCGTCAGCTCACGCTCCGGCGGCGTGTCGGGCTCATGCGCGGATGGCGAGGTCAAGAGCGGTATGGGTGTGAGTTCCGGCACCGGCCCGGTGCTGGACGCCTGAGCCCCAGCCACGGCATCGTGTGGCGTCGGTGCGAACGTTGCGGCGATGGCAGTCATCGCGGCAGACTCGAACGCTGCGGATTCTGCCGCCGGTTCCGCGACTCGAATCGGCCTACTGTCCGGTCTCGTCGGGGAGCCGCAATAGCGGCAGAACTGATCGACGCCGTCGATCTCCTGATCACAGGTCGGGCAGAGCGTCCGCTCCGGGATCTCGGGCTCCGGCGGAGGAGGTGGTGGTGGGGCGGCCGCGCCGCAGCCGTGACAGAACGCGGCGCTGTCCACGAGCGTGATCCCGCATGCCGGGCAGTCCTGGGTCGGTTCAGGCGGCACGGGTTCAGGCGGCACGGGTTCGAGCGGCGGATCGGCGAGGACCGCGGTCCCACATGAGCGGCAGAACTTCGCGGTCGGCGAGACGGGGGCGCCGCATGACGGGCAGGTGCGGCTCATAGGTCCCGCTCCGAGACGAGCCCCCATTGGAAAGCGCATTCAACCAGCCGGGCGCGCTTCTGGTTCTGCGGCAGGTCGCCGATCTCGAACCGCTGGAACAAGACCCGCAGGTGGTTCTTCACCGCGTCGAGGCCGAGGAAGACCTCACTGGCGATCTGGTTGTTGCTCGCCGGGGTCGCGTACGCCTCGCCGGACTTGTACGGGCGGCAGAGCGCGACCAGGATCTTGCGCTGCGTTTCGGTGAGACTCTCGACCTTCGGCAGGTACATCGCCGAGTCGGTCATCGCGGTCGATCCTTCCGCTGGGCAGCGGTACTCGACGACGGTCTTGCCGAACCGCATTGTGTCCCCATCGGCCAGGCGCTTGCGGCCGGAGATGCGCCCGCCGTTGACGAACGTACCGTTCCGCGACAGGCCGTCGTCGCTGACCGTCCAGTCCTCCCCGACGAGCTCGAGCTCGGCGTGGGTGCGGGAAACCTCGCCGTCGTCTAGGAGAACGATGTCGCTGGAGGATCGGCGTCCTACGGTGACGCGCTCGCGTCCGCCGAGGCTCATGATCTGTTGCACGCTGGCCATGTCGCGCCAGAGTAGGAACGGCACGCCGAGGCGCTCGGTCTCGATGATGCTCTTGAGCTCGACCGCCGATCTGGCGTGTGGTGTCGCCTGAACCGGCATCAGTAGCTGCTCCGCGTCGTATCCGCGGACGCAGTCGAGTTGCCCATCGGCCCGTGCGTCTCGTATCTCACCCGGTACACCCTTCGGTCCATTCCTCCACCCACAGAAGTGCGCTCAGCATCCAGCCGAGTGCCGCACAAGTGAAGCATATGCGCAGCCGCGGCGTAGCGCTTGCGTGGTCGGCGATCAACACCGGGCTGATCAGCGCTCACCGGGGATGACCGACGCGTCAGGATGCGATCGTGTTCGGTGCCTCGTTGGGCGCCCACGCCGTTCCGGTAGCAGCCTCAGATCGCGAGCCTGAGTTCGCCTTCGCGCCCTCTTGCGAGGTGGAGTCGTCCGCCACCTTGGGGGTCTTGTGCGCGCAGAACGTGCGAACGATTCTGCTTGCGTGGCCGGGACGAAACATCACCCGGCACGGACGGACACGAATCGGTGGCTGGCGCCATCGGCGCCACCGCAGACCGCCGTGAGGCGCAATTCGGGTAACCCACACCCCAGCAGAAAGGCAGGAAACCGATGGCGATAGTGAGCCGCAAGGCAACCGTGATTGCTTGCTTGGCGCTGGCCGTCCCTCTGGTGGCTGGATACGGAGGATCGGGCCTCAGCGCGGCTTCCTGGGGGCTCGGCTACTTGGCCTGAGCTTGCCGTCTCACGGGTGAGATGCCCAACAATGACGATAAGGAGATGCCCAATGATGACTAGAATCTTCGCTTTCTTCGCGGCGGCCAGCATGGCTGCTGCACTAACTGGCTGCGGGGGCGCGGACGCGAAGACGTATGACATCTCGCCGATCTTTCCGCTGTCCTCAGGTAAGTGTGCGCGGTACGGCGGTGACCAAGAGGGGTCGGGCATCACCGCCACCTGCATGGTCACCAAGGCCGAGTGCGAGAAAGCCGCAGCCGACTGGAGAAAGGCAATGGCGACCGGCGGCGTCAACGATGCAATCGAGTTCAGTTGCAACTGAATCGAATGAGGGCGCGTGATCGTGATCTGGCTCTGGTGAGCAGGATCGCCGAAACAGTCCCCGCGAGCCGACCGTCGCCGCACCACCGGTTCGTATCCGTCGCGCCGGCACGGAGATAGCGCCAACTGCTTGGCCCACCGATGCAGAGTAGGGCGGGTCGCGCTCTCGGCGCGGGTGGGGCTACAGCCGAGCGTGGCGATGAACATCACATCGCACGTACTGCGGTAAGGCGGACCCACGGTCGGCGTCTAGGTGCAAGCCCCAGCCACCTTGGGGGTCTTGTGAGCAGCGCACCGTCCAAGGATCCTGTCCCGGGGCTCCCCGGCTAGCGGCATAGGACGCGCAGCAGACCCGCCGCCACGCGGTTCTTTTGCGAGGAGTGTGGCGAGTCCAGCGTCGAGTCCGCGAGGTTCTGCACGGAGTGCGGCCACGAGCACAACCCAGAGAGCGTCCGCTCCACGTCGGTCATGGACTAGCCTCCTCCTCTATCTCCGGCGAATCCGTAGTCCGATTGCGTCGCCAGGGTCGTCGGCCGTATGGTCTCGAGCGACGGCCGACTTGGTTGAGTCTGCTCGTCGGGGGTGAGCGAAGCGACCATCGCGATGCCGAGCCTGACCCGATTGCCTAGTAGTCATCGAGAGGCGCCTTGCAGCGCGATCCTTCACGGCGGGTAAGAACACCGACCCGTTCATGCTTCGTCTCCTCTCCCCTGCGAGCAATACGGGGCGAAGATAAGCGCGTCGACGAGTGTCTGCCCAGGGTGGGCAGCGTCCAGCTCGTCACGCACCCTGTTGTTCAATTGACAGCGCCTTTCTGTCGCGCCTGATACCCAGATCGCGGGCCGGAGCCTTTGGCTCCGACAACTCGCCCGACGGTGGGCAACGGACCGTCGTGGCGCTTTGCCGCACACCGGCAGGGTCAGCCACCAGCTCTTCCGAGCAGTCCCGGCTGGGCCGTCACACGGGCACGGCATGAGGGGGATGTGCCTGCCACCTTGGGTGCCTTGGCGGCACCCGGCTTGAGAGTCATCCTGTTCGAAGAGTCCGAGCAGCCGCCCGGCGGAGGCGCGCCTAGGTCAGTCAAAGCGCACTTCGCCAGCGTCCGCCGGCACATCACGCTCAAAATTCGACTCGTTGGTTCATCAGACAGGGTGAACCTGTCGACGACAGGAAAGGGAGGCGCCGCGATGGCCGCCAAGACTGATGCTCAGGTTGGGTTGAACGCAAAGCTCCACACCACTCGCGCCGACGTGCTCAACGCGTGTACCCGAGCGGCCGCTCCGCTCGGTGAGCGCGCCACAATAAGCGCCAGCGGGGCGAGAGTGACGGTGCAGATTCGCCCGGGTCTGGTTGCGAAAATGTCAGCCGTGTCGCCTGTGGTTGCCATCAGCCTCAGGCCGGAAAGCGACGACACTATCCAGGTTCGTGTGCGAATCGAGAAGTACAGAACGCTTCAGAGCCGCGTCATGTTGATCCCGATCGGTCCCAAGCGGCTTGTCGGCAATACTCAGTACAAGAAGTTTCTCGCGTCGCTTGAGCAGGAGCTGGGGCAGCTAGTGAATGGGCGTGGTTCCGTCGAGCGTACGGGGCAGGGCCAGTGAGCCAGTCAGGACTGCGACCCGCAGTGTTCGTCCCGGTGAAGACCATCGCGGCGGGCGAGGCGAGCTCGCAGCGGATCCATCCGGCTGTGACCGATGATGGCGTTCCGATCTGGCAGGAAGGTGATGGAGACGTCGCGTCATGGGACCTTGAGTCCATTGGATGGTGTCATGGCGCCGCCGCTAACCGCCGCGATACCGCCGGCATCAAGGGCCGGGTGTACCTGACCCGTTGTCGAGCCGTCGTGACGTCTGTTCAGTTCGCGAAGGGATCCCGCTACCGGGCATACGGAGTCGGGAATCAGGTGCTGGTGGCGGCCGCTGCGTCGAAGATCTCGCAGAAGCGGGCTCAGCGCCAGGCTGCCGGATCGGTTCTGTGCGGGCAGGTGCGCCTGCCGTGGCTGAGTGGGGTCATCTTCGCCCCTACGGGCAGTCCGAAAGGCCTCCGGGGAGAGGTACGGTTACGCACGCAGCACGTGACTGAGTTCGGAGACGCGGAATCAGTCATGTTGATCTTCCGTCTCCGACGGCCCCACGAGATACATTCATTCGTAGCGGCGGTGCTGGAACGTGCCCGTCAGGATCGGTACGACTGGAAGGACACGACCGATGCCGAACGCACCGCTCTCGATCGCGTTGCCGACCCGGCCGATGCTGTCGGTGGTAACGGGCACCTCCCCCTGCTGCCTCTAGCGGGCTCCTTTCGCGTGTCGGGCGGGTCGGCGTCAAGGGGGGTTTACAGCTCGCGTTCGTTCGATGCGCCGGAGGCCTAAAACGCGAACTCATGCAATGCCGTCCTGCCATTTTTTGGCACCACGCCGGCGCGGGTCCGGTTGGGTGTCGCGGCGGAAGCGGACCACGCGGTGGACGAGCCAGCTCTGCCTTTTGACTACGAGCCGGAGACTGGGCTACGATCCCGCGCCGGATGCCGTAGGGCGCCCATCGTCTTGGCGGGGCGACCCGGGGCCCGCCCCCATCGATGCGCGGGTGCACATGTGCGGGAATGGTGGTGAGGGATGAGACTTCGAATGCTGTGGCGGCACGCTTGGCTGGCCTTGTCTGCGTGGTGGCCGCGTCGTCCGGCGTCGCCGCTCGAGCGGCGGGCGCTTCCGTCTTGTCGTGGTCGGCACCCGTCCGGATCGACAACCGGCCGCCGTTTCAGAACGCGAACAACCTAGTGTCCTGCGTCTTAAGTTCGTGTGGGATTTATGGTGTACTTGGTTATGCCAAGAACTGGACGTAGGAAAGCTGTTCTGGAGTTGACAGATCCCGAGCGTGAGCAGCTCGTGCGGTGGGAGCGGCGGAGGAGGTCCTCGCAGGCGTTGGCGTTGCGCTCACGGATCGTGTTGAAGTGCGCGGAGGGGTTGGCGAACACGGAAGTCGCCGAGGCTGTGGGGGTGACTGCGACAACGGTGGGGAAGTGGCGCTCACGGTTTTGCGAGCTGCGGCTGGATGGGCTCTCGGATGATCCGCGGCCGGGTCGGCCGGCGACGATCACGACAGAGCAGGTGGAGGCGGTGTTGGTCGCGACGCTGGAGTCCACTCCGGAGAACGCGACGCACTGGACGCGCGCGAGGATGGCTGAGCGCTCCGGCTTGTCGAAGTCCACGATCGGTCGGATCTGGCGGACGTTTGAGCTCAAGCCGCACCGCACGGACACGTTCAAGCTCTCGACCGATCCGTTGTTCGTTGAGAAGGTGTATGACGTCGTCGGGCTGTACCTGAACCCGCCCGAGTCCGCGGTCGTGTACTGCGTGGATGAGAAGAGCCAGGTACAAGCGTTGGCGCGCTCACAGCCAGCGTTCCCGATGATGCCCGGGATGCCCGAGAAACGCACCCACGACTACCTCAGGCACGGCACGGCCAGCCTGTTCGCCGCGTTCAACACCGACGACGGGTCGGTGATCTCAAGCCTGCATCGCCGCCACCGCACGATCGAGTTCAAGAAGTCCCTGACCAAGATCGACACTCAGGTCCCAGACGATCTCGACGTGCACCTGGTGTGTGACAACTACGGCACGCACAAGAGCCCCGCGATCCGTCGCTGGCTCGAACAGCACCCCCGGTTCCATATGCACTACACCCCGACGTACTCCAGCTGGATCAACCAAGTCGAGCGCTGGTTCGCGTATCTCACCGACGATCTACTGCGCCGCTCCGATCACCGCTCAGTCCAAGCGCTCGAGAAAGACATCCGGGACTGGGTAAAAGCCTGGAACGAGAACCCGAAGCCGTTCATCTGGACCAAGCCCGCGGAGGAGATCCTTGCCAAGCTCACACGACTTCCCACACGAATTAACGGCGCGGGAAACTAGCCGGGGTTGCTTGTCGATCGACGTCCCTTTGCGTCGTGGTCGACAGCGGGGGCAATGCGGTGGTCACGACCGACCGAGCGCCGCGAAACCTACCTGGAGCACCCCCGCGGAAATCGACGACCTTCGCCTCAACGGGATCTCGTGTCCTTCGACGTCACTGTGCGTCGCGGTCGGCGACGGGAATGCCGCGACCACGACCGACCCAGCTGCGGCAAGAGCCAGCTGGAGCGCTCCCACCAAAATCGACAAGAACAACTTCTATGGAATCTCGTGTAGTTCGAGGTCTTTGTGTGCGGCGTTCGACGCTGCAGGGGATGTCGCGATTTCTACCCACCGACGGCGGCGAAACCAACCTGGAGCACCCCCAAGCGCATCGGCAACGTCAGGATCGATGGGATCTCGTGTCCTTCGATGTCGCTCTGCGTAGCGGTCGGAGCTCGAGACGCGGTCATCACGACCGACCCGACCGCCGCGAGACCCACCTGGAGCGCTCGGACGAGAATCGACGAAAGCGACCTCGATGGTGTCTCGTGCCCTTCCACGTCGCTGTGCGTCGCGTTCGACGCTGCGGGGAACGTGGTAATTTCGACCGACCCGACCGCCGCGACAGACACCTGGAGCACGCCGGCCAAAATCGACGACGTCGCCATCGGTGCAGTCTCGTGTTCCTCGATCTCGCTGTGCGTCGCGGTCGGCGACGGGAACGCCGTGATCACGACCGACCCGACCGCCGCGAAACCCACCTGGAGCGCTCCCAAGAACATCCACGGGAACGGCCTCGATGGCGTCTCATGTCCTTCGACGTCGCTGTGCGTCGCCGTCGACGCTGCAGGGCATGCGGTTATCACGACCGACCCGACCGCCGCGAAACCCGTCTGGCACGCTCCCAAGGAAATCGACGATACCGGCACAACCCCAATCAGCACGGTGTCATGTCCGTCCGCGTCACTGTGCGTCGCCGTGAACGAAACGGGCGATGAGGTTATCTCTACCGACCCGCTCGCCGCGAAGCCCACCTGGAGCGCCCCCACGTTCATCGACGGGTCCGCCGCCCTTTCGTGTGCTTCGGCGTCGCTATGCGTTGCGGTCAACGGGGCGGCTGCCGTGATCACGACCGACCCCACCGCCGCGAGACCCACCTGGAGCGCCCCAAGAACATCGACGATTACGGCCTCGACGGAGCGTCGTGTCCCTCCACCTCGTTGTGTGTCGGGGTCGGCGGCGCGTATGCGGTCATCACGACCGACCCGACCGCGGCGAAACCCACCTGGAGCACTCCGGCGAAAATCGACGGCCCCCTCAACAGCCTGCGCGGCGTCTCGTGTGCGTCGACGTCGCTGTGCGTCGCAGTCGATCAATCGGGGAACGCGGTGATCACAACTGACCCCTCCGCCGTGAAACCCGCCTGGGGCGCTCCCAAGCACCTCGACGACGTCGGCTTCGATGGGGTCTCGTGCCCTTCGACGTCGCTGTGCGTCGCGGTCGGCGCCCGCGATGCTGTGATCACAACCGAACCGACCGCCGCGAAGCCCACCTGGAGCGTCCAAGACACGCGCCTCCAAGGCTTGGACGCGGAACTCGGCGGGGTTTCATGTCCCTCTACGTCTCTGTGCGTCGCGGTCGGCGCCCGGGACGCGTTGATCACCACTGGCCCGACCGCCGCCAAGCCTTCGTGGAGCGCGGGCAACCACATCGACGGCACCAACTCTCTGGAAGCAGTCTCGTGTGCTTCGGCGTCGTTCTGCGTGGCGGTCGATGACGTCGGGAACGCGGTCGTCGGACGCGCGGTCGCACCGAGCGTCGCACAGGTTGGGGCGCGTCGGCAGCGGGAGATGACGCCGCACCGCGCGCAGGAGACGATCGCGACGCTGCAGAAGAAGGAGCATCAGCTGTCGTTCACGTCAGCGGATCTGGGGAGCACCTCAGCGGACCGCCCGTCTCGCCACCTTCGACCAGGCCGGGATCAGCTTGCGCTATCCCGCATCCTGGCGCACGCTTGACGCTGACCGACCCTAACGACCGGACGCCCTCCACAGCTCTGATTGTCTATCTGAGCAACCAGAACCTCCACGATCCCCGCAGCACGACCCGGCAGGGTGAGGGGTGCCATCCCGCCCTCCCGTGGGTCACCCATCGACCATCTCGCACCCGACTCGATCCTCGTCGCAGCTTCCGACGACGGCTCTCCGTTCTGGACCGGCTCCAGGTCGCCACGAAACCGGCACGGCTGGGAGTTTGGATCCAGCCTGGTGCGCCCGGCTTGACATACCACACGGTGCCAACTTTCGCGCGGCGCGCCACCACTATTGAAGACCCGTTCGTTGTTGTGCCTGCGTCGCCGGCGGGCTGGTGAGCTACGGCGCGGGGCTCGCTCCGTGCGAACCGGTGAGTGCGAGCGCAGCCCCACCGCCCGCGATCACAGCGACGATCACGGCGGCCGCTGCGGTCCAGCCTCGCCTTGCCGACCTTGGGTTCGACGGGCGGGAACGTCTGGCTGCGATCTGTGCGGCGGTTCCTGTCCAACGCGAACGGCATCGGGCAGTCGCATGTCCAAGCGGGTTGGATCCGCTTCGGGAGTCGCGAGCGCGCGCGTTTCGGTGTGCGGTGTGTCGGGCTGGTCATGGGTGCCATCGGTGATGCCGGGCGGGATCGCGGCCATGCGCTCGGTGACGGCTTTCTTCGCTCGGGCTGCTTCATCCCGGGCTGCTTCGCCGACAGCGACGCTGTGCTCCGCCCGAGTCACAGCGTGACCCTCGGCTGCGGCGAGGGCGGCGTGACCGAGATCCCCCGCCGACGGGTAGCGGTCATCGGGATTCTTCGCGAGCGCGCGGGCGATGACTTCATCGAACGGTGCGGCGGCCGGTACGAGCGAGGAAACCTTTGGCGGCGGTTGGGTCAGCTGGGCGTACATGCGCGCCGGGTGCCCGTTGCGCTCGAACGGAACATGACCGGTCAGCGCCTTGAGCAGCACGTAGCCAAGCGAATAGACATCCACGCGCGCGTCTAGCCGGCCGCCAGTCCACTGCTCCGGCGGCATGTAGTTCGTCGTGCCGACGAGCATCCCCGTTGATGTCATGCCGCCGCTCAGCTCGAAGCTCTTGCTTAGCCCGAAGTCGGTCAGATAGACGTGTTCACCTCGGCGGCGGCTCTCGGCGAGGATGTTTACCGGCTGACATCGCGATGCACGAGGCCTTCTCGTGTGCGGCATCAAGTGCGTCAGCGACCTGGTCGACGATCCGTGCTGCTCGCTCGGGCGCAAGGCTGCCCTCGGCTCTGATCACGTCCGCCAGGTCTTGGCCCTGGATCGGCCTCATCGCAATGAACAGGGTTCCGTCCTGCCCTCCGACCGGGAGGATCGGGACGACGTGCGGATGCTCGATCGACGCCGCGATCTGCGCCTCGCGAAGAAAGCGGGCTCTAAAGCCCGGGTCTGCGGCTAGCTCGGGCGCAACGACTTTCAGCGCGGCTGACCGATCAAGCTCTAATTCGCGCGCGCAATAGATCACGCCCATGCCCCCACGGCCGATCACATGCTCGATTGAATATCCGACCATCGTCGTCCCCGGCGCAGAGTCTGCCATCCGACTGTCATATCGCTTATCTCGAGTGGCACTCTTGATCTACGGGTCAGAACTGGCGGCGTGGCGATGGCGTCCAGTGCGACTTAGCCGGCATGTGCTGCCACGGCCATGGCCGCATGGCAGAGAGCGGGGGCGAGCGCCTCCATCTCGGCAATTTCAGCTGCGGACGGGTGGAAGCCGAAGAACAGCGTGCCATACACCCGCTTGATTCCGACGTCAACTTGGATCCCGTCAAACACGCCCGGACATCGAAGGTTGAGCCGCTGTTTCTCTCCGAGCCCGTTCCGCAGGCTGGCCACGGTCACTTCGGTCGACTGCACTCCGAAGACCAGTGACATCTCAAGGGGAAAGCCAGGGGCCTCGATCCGGTAGTAGCAGTTGCGACCGCTGTGCGCGTTACTCAAGTCGGGCGTCGGCGAGCCCGCGAGATTCGCCGAGAGCAGATGGCAGGGGTTCACGCCTGGCACGGGAGCCACAGCGTCCTCGACACGCGGCGCTGGCGACCGGTGAAGCGCGAGCACTACGCCGACAGCCACAGCGGAAAGCGCCAGAACGCCGAGGATTTGGAGCAAGTCTCGACGCCGTTTCGCCCACCGGTCGGCGGCGCCGCCAGCGGTCGGAGTCAGCGGCGCGGGCGGGAGCTCTCGCTCTGGCGTTCCCACCCCCTGGCGTGCGCCGCACTGCTCGCAGAAGCTCGCAGACATCGTGACAGCCGCCCCGCAGTTCTCGCAGGAGGAAGAGCCAGTCACGCTGTCGACGCCTCGCTCGCGTTCGGTGAACGCCAGTTCGACGGGCCGCGCTCCCTCATGCCGCTCGCGGCGGCGACACACTCGGCGACGAGGCCGCGGGAGGAACGCTGGCGGTGTCGGACTTGCATGATCCCGGCTTCTTGAACATGCTGCCAGGGGGCTCGCCCGCCTGGAACGTCGGGGCGACCCCACGACATCGACGCCAGCATTCAAGTTTCCCTAGCCGCAGAGCCCAAGCACCACAGCCGCGACGCTCGCCGAACCCTCCGGTGTCCGGCAGCCAGGGACCACATTGCTCGCGGAAGCCAATCGCTCCCATATTCACGCACCCCTTCATGGAATCCACGCTAGCGGCGGTGCGACGATGTTGTAGGCATCAGACGCGCGACGTCGGAGCGACTTGCACCAAAGATGGGTAGCGCACCGCTCGTGCGGCAGCCCTTTTCGCTGCTTTGTGTACGCAATGATAGGGGGTGGCGCGGCCGACCACAACGCAACCTTGGGGTATGTGCCTGCCACCTTCTTGCTGCGAATCGAACCCCCACGACGCCGGGGCGACGCCAACGTCCACGGTACCCTGGGTTACGGAACACCGATCAACATCGCCGGGGTCAGACGCGGCCGGTCAGAACTCGGTGATGGCCTCGGCCGTCACCTTGGCTGCGTGCGGGGATGGATCGCCGCGCCGGCCGGGTTATATCGGGCTCAGCCCAAGGCGCGGACGGAGGGGGCCGGAGTTTCCACCTAGGGGGCATTGCCCTGGTCGCGAAGGTTATTAGCCTTGGCGCATTGGCTTAGCTCGGTCGCTCGGCGGACATCGTTCCACCAGTACGAGAGGTCACATCGCCACTAAGACCACATAACAACCGCAGGAGGCAACTATGAGGAGATGGATCGTTTTGACTATGGCGCTAGCTGTGCTCGCTCCGCTGACCGTCAGCGGTGCCGCGAGCGCACAAGGCTTCCATGATTCGAGAATGGCGGCAAAAGAGTGTGCTGACGAGGCCCCAGGAGATTGCCCCTCCACTCTCCCTCGATTGGAGATAACGGCAGGACGAACGGTCGAGATGGACTGCTGGACGACGGGACCGTACACCGACGGCTCCGGGAAATGGTTCATGGTTACGACCGTGAGCGGCGCGCCAGACCTAACTGGGTTCGTGCCCGCCAACTCCGTTAGCGGTCAGTGGCTTTCCTCCCCGAGTTGCTACAACTAGGATTCAACGATTGGGATGTATCCCGGGGCTGGGTGGCGTTCTCCCGGGTCGCGAGATCGGGATTGCTGAGGTCTCGAGACGCGACCCGGGGACTACCCTGATATAGCGTCTCCGAGGTACCTTGTGTCTCGACTGCATCTTGCAGCCCCTCGCGCGAGCTCGGGCCGACCGTCGAAAGCGTTTGAGCGTCGTAGCTCTGACTCGAGCTCGCGCCAGATGGTTGCGACAAGGGGGTGGCGGGATCCGCCGCGGCCTGCTCGTAGACCGCAGGGACATCAGCCGGTGCTCTTGGCCCGTGAGATCTCGGCGAGCAGCTCAGCGCTCGCGTGCTGGCCATGGTCGTAGACCGCCTGCTGGACCTGGCTGCGCTCGGCGCCTGAGAGCAGCCAGGCGATCACCCGCCGAACGTCGGCCTGGTCGTAGATCGTGTAGTTCTCGGTGCGACCGAACAGGCTCGCGTGCTCGCGGAGCAGCCGGGCGCACACGGAATGGAACGTCGCCGCCGTGACCGCGCGTGCGATCGTTTCGCCCAACAGGTCAGCGAGCCGTAGACGCAGCTCCCCGACGGCTCGGAGCGAGACAAAGAAGCCGATAGATGCGCAGGCTAGGTTGGCGGCGAAACCGAAGGATTGCACTGCGTCGAGCCCCATCTGGGGCGACTTCGTGCCCGTTCATGAAGATGCCTGCGCTGGCGGATATGCTCCCGCTCGGAGCGATGGGATCGGGTATGGAAGATCTTGTTTCGATAGCGGCGGCGCTACGCTGGCGGATACTCACGGGTTCGACCACGCGTCTGACCGTGACGGTGTCCGAGCTTCTACGCGAGTTTGGCAAGGACACGTTAGATGTGCGTACGGCAGCGACCGTGGGCGCCGCGCTCACGACTTCGGGGTTGTCATGCCGTCCCGATCTCACTGCGGTTCTCCCGCCAGATGCGCGAGTAGTCCTGAAGCCCGTGGATGTCAGTACGCCATTCGAGAACAGCCCGGAGGCCGCTGGAGGTGGCTCGGAGGCCGCGGTCCTGGTTTCCACGACATTCGGGATTCCGGGATACGAGATAGTCGATTTCCACGGGGAGGTATTCGGGCTCGTCGTACGGTCGCGCAACCTCATGGCTAACGTGGGAGCAAGCGCTAAGGCGATCGTCGGTGGCGAGCTCCGGGGATTGACGAAGCTGCTCACCGACGGGCGAAACCAGGCTCTGCTAAGGATGCGAGGGGAGGCTCTTGCGCGAGGCGCCAACGCGGTAGTCGGTCTCCGCTACGACACGTCGGAGATTGGCGACGCAGCGAACGAAGTGGTGGCATACGGCACCGCGGTCACGGTCCGTCGGTTCGAGTCTGGCCCGCAAAGCCTCACTTAGCAGAAGGGCACGCCGACGCCGTAGCGCTTGTAGTCGATACCGATGCTCGCGACCTGGCTACCGGCGAGTCGTCGCATCGCCTCGCCTGGCGCGGGCGGCGGCGCTTGGCCCGGCGCGCTCGATGGCTCTGCGCCGACCGGAGGGCGGGCTCCTGCCACCGCGCAAGAGGCGCCCGCCCGAGGGCCCTGGTAGCCCGGACGCCGGTCGAGCTGTTCTCCGGTTGAGCCAATCGTCGGCGAGCGCGACGCCATCGGCCGCAGGACCGCATAGAGGGCGGGAGCGATCGCGGAGCCGGCGGAGTAGGCGCGTACGCCGCGCGCGAGCACGGCGATTTACGGCAGGCTCACGCGCCTCGTCGCGTGGACGGACGTTCCGGAGCCCTCCCCGCGTTCCGGGTCGCGGCTTCAGGTCCCGATCTCTGCGTGAAAGGAATACTCCGCTGACACTTGGTCGTGCTCAACCGATGCTCGCTGTCGAGCTTGTGTGTGTGAACGCACACCCGATGCAAGGTCCGCCCGGGTTTTCAACCACGAGCCCTGTCACGGTCTCGAGCGGCCGATCTTTATCGCCTGGGTTCCTTGACGCCCGGGCGCAGTCCCTGGCGATCATCCCGTGGACGTACGCTACCGCGGTCGTGCCGCTGTACCGGCGCGGAACGGCGAGTCCCGGTCGGATTTTCGCGGCGTAGCGTTGCTGGAGCGTGAAGGACGCGGCCGCCCATTCGGCGCAGGTCGAGAAGCTGGTGAGAGCCGCCCTCGCCGCCGTCCTGGACGCCGTTGTGCCGGTCCGTGTCGACGTTGTCGTCGCGGCCGCCGTGCTGGTGGTGGTTGGAGCCTGAACGCCGGCCCCGTTGCCGCAGCCGGCGGCTACTGACGCTACACAAAGCATTGCTGTGACCCGCAGACCGAGCAGCTCGTGTCTCCTCCAACGTGGTCTCATTCGAATCGATCCACGACCTTCAGCGTCGCGATCCTGCTGAGATGACTTCCCCAGACTCACGCGTTCGCCGGTCGGTGGTGCGTCCGGTGCGTCTGGACGCCGACCGGATGGCCGCCACGGAAGGTGGTCGGCGGATCGGGATGCCTCATACATAGCGATATACGACGAGCAACGGGTTACGTCACGTGACCCTAGGGCGAGCCAGCGTCATTTCGCCCGAACGCGTCGAGGTCCTTTCGAGCACGCACTTAGGGCTCTCGTCGGCCCAGCGTTTTCTCGCTGTCGATCAGCCAACGGCCGTTGGTGTTCGCGAGCTTCAGGATGACTGTCGTGCCGACGGACGTCCCACCGGTGATCCGAGCCGTGGCCACGTCCCCGGTGACCTGCAGGCGCGAGATCGTAGCGGTTAGGAGTACCTGCTTCTGAACGCCAGCCGGAGGTCCGAAGTACGCCTGCTCGCAAGACTTGGCGGGCAGCCCGGTGTCGCCAGTTCGCGCGTAATCCTGCATTGCTTGGCGCTGCGCGGCGGTCGTGAGAGTGGCGCAGAAAGCCTGTGCGGGTCCGTCCGCACTGGCACGAAGATAGGCGCGGATGGCCCCGGTGACCGGCGCCGTGTCAGTCGGCGTCGTCCCTGATGCCCCTCCGCCCGAGCCGCCGCATCCGCCAGCGAGAACCGCCGAGCCGAAAGCCGCGATCAGCGACTTTGCCCTCATCTCATCCCGCCCCGTTCATCCTTCCGCTCTCTGGCACGCCGACGAAACGTACCGCACCCGACAACGCCGAGCAACCGGCCACCGTCTCCGATCCGAAGCCAACGCGGGCCGAGGACCGACGTAAGCCTGGGCGTCCGCGGACACACCCCAACCCCACAACGCGCCAACGCACCACCCCCGAACCCAACCTGGAAGAACGCCACTGACGAGAACGGATGACTTGACCACCTCGAGCGGGACAAGTAAGCGCAAGGCGGGACGCCCGGCAGGCGGTCCGCCGCTCCGGCTGCGCCACCGCCGACCGGGACGATCGGATCCGTGGCGATGCGCGCGTCAGCCACCGAGGCCTGAAGGCGGCCGCTCGTTGTGACGAGGCGCGAGTCGGTGACCGGCACGGGAATCGGGCCCGGCGAAGTCGGCGCCGAAGCGATAGGACAGGGGCACCGCAGCGAGGGGCTGCGAGCCGACCGCACGAGGGGCGCGAGTTCCGCGCGTTGCGGAACCTAGTCGCATCGGCAACGAGATGCCCGTCCGACAACGAAGGCGGGCCAGCGTCAGCCGTGGCGAGCCGGGCGTCGTGGCCGCGGTGGGTCGGGACAGACCGCGAGCTGAAAGGCGGATGCGTTCCCCGTGTCGGTTCCACCTTGGCAACCGCCTCCCCCCTCGAGATGCCATCGCGGCGGCCGGAGTCTCATGACGCAGGGTTTGTCGAGGTGTACACCGTACCGTCGGGATCGGCAGCCGCGCAGAAGCTGCTCGACGGACAGGAAACTGAGTCGAGGCCCCACTCGCCGTTGTCGATGTGGACCGGATGGCTCCACATGCTGCCGTCATAGGTCGCAACGTTCCCATCCCAGTCGGCAGCCACGCAGAAGTTGCTAGACGCGCACGACAGCGTCAGCCGTCCGCCGCCGCCGCTGTCCATCGGGCTTGGTTGGCTCCAGCTGCTGCCATCGTAGGTGAGCGCATAGCCTTGGCCAGCGTCGGAAGGCCCCCCACCGGCAAGTCCGACGCAGAAGGTTGTGGAGACACAGGACACGGAATGCACGCCGCACCAGGCAGTCGCGGAGGAACATGGGGCCCCCGGCCGGGATGTCGGGGATCGTCGCTGCCTGGCTCCAGCTGCTGCCGTCATACACTTCGGTGACGTCGGGCACATCACCTTCCCCTTCCGTCCCGTCGGGGCGAGGCAGAAATCGCTGGTCGCGCACGACACGGCGCCTGGTGAGTACCCGGAGGTATCGATCTGGTGCGGTTGGCTCCAGCTGCTGCCGTTGTAGGTTAGAGCGACTCCGTCGCCGTAAACGGTGGCGCAGAATGCACTGGTGGGACACGACACCGAATCAGGCTCGACGGGTCCACCGTCGTCGACGCTGCTTGGCTGGCTCCACCCAGATCCGTTGAACTGCACCGCGTGCCCGCCCCCGTCGATCGCCATGCAAAAGCTGCTTGACGGACAGGAAACAGACTCCAGGTCTAAGTCTAAGTTGCTGTCGATCGCGGTCGGTCCACTCCACTTCACGCCGTTGTACGTGAACGCGTTGCCCCTGTCGTCGACGGCGACGCAGAACCCGCTGGACGCACACGAAACCGCCCGTTGGCGCCGTATGCCGCCGGGCGCTTGGTGTTGCGTCTGCTGGCCAGTTCGATCACGTCGATGCCGGCGGATGTCGAGGCGTGGGCGTTGTCGGCCTCGAGCCCGTCGAGCCCGTCGAGGATCCTGCGCAGCGACCGCTCGTCCCCTTCCAGCAGCTCCACGAGCCGCACGTTCTCGTTCTGCTCGGCGCATTCGCGCAGCGTCTGGGTGTGCGTGAGCTGCTGCTGGTGGACGTGCCGGAAGGAGCTGTCGGTGAGGAAGTTCTCGCAGCTCAAGCACGCGTTCGGGTGCGGGCATGACTGCACCAGCGGCAGCCCGCAGTACCCATTCGGGAGCGCCTGCTTGGCGCGCGCGATCCGGTCCTCATCCACGCCGCCTTGCCGAGCGGGCCGTCGACGGGCAGCGCGATCCGCTCGCCGCGGACGTTGACACGGTCGTGAGAGCTGTCCATCTCGCGCTTGACGGTCGCGTCGTCAAGATGGGCGTAGAGCGCGGTCATCTCGATCGAGCCGTGATCGAGCACCACCCTTCGACCGCGCGCGGCCGCTGCTGCCCTCGCGCGGCACGATGTCGATCCGCCGCTCCCACGAGACGATGTCCTCGTGGCGCAACCCGAGCGCCTGCCCGACGCGCATCCCCGTCGACGCCAGCAACACGAACAGGAACCGGTCACGCAGTCGCTGCTGGCTGTCGATCACCGCCGCGACCTGCTCCAAGCTCAACGTCCGCGGCAACCGCTGACGCTCCGGCAACCGCACCGGCCGACCACGCGGCCGGTCGCGAGCGATCCCGTGCAGAAACGGCTTGAACGCGCCGACCGCTGCGCGTGCGAACCACGAGATCCCGCGCCAGATCATTCCCGCGCCGTGGAACTCGTAGAACGACACGATCGCCGCGAGCATCCGGTTCACCGTCGACGCCGACCGCTTGGCTGCCTGCTCTGACAGCACCAGCACGTTCTCCGCCGGCCGACGTCCCCACGCCGCGAACTCGCCCAGCTCAACGACCGAGATCCGGTCCCACATCAGCCCGCGCGTTCCGAGGAACGACCAGAACGGGCCAAGACCCGCGCGTACGCCTCGACAGTGTTCGGCGAACGCTCAATCCCGGTCAACCAACCCAGGAACTCGTCGATCACCTCGACCACACGCCCGTCCGGGCCGACCACCGTCCACGACTCCACGCCGCTGGACGGCATCCGCAACCGCCGCGCGACGAACCCCGGCTGCATCCGATCCTCAAGCTGACCGTCATCCATGACGCACCAGAAACCAGAGTGACGGTCGGACGGAACCACCCCCGAACAGACCGGTCATGTCCTTCACGTCGATAACAACCTCACATAACGAGCGCGCCAGACACCGAAAAGGCCCGTTCGTTCGCGTCATTCACGGTCCCGAACCACCTGCACATAAGGCGCCAATGCACTGGTTCGAGCAGAGCTGCCGCGAAGGGCGAAAGCTATCGCTCGGACGGGTCACTGGGCTCTACCATGTGCTCGGCGGATGCATGCCGGCAGCGAGCGTTATGGAGTGATTGGCTGTGACGCGCCGTCGGCGCTGGTGCAGCTTTCGCTTCGGAGCGGCAGCGTCGCGTAAGGCAGCAGCGCAATGCCATTATTCGCGCAGTTGGCGGCGTGCGGGCCGCTGGCGCTCAACGTCGTCGTTGTCTGGCTAGCGCCCAAGGGAATCTGAATACTGATCACATTCGCTTGCTTGGCGGTGATCGTCGGGTTGGCGTTGCTGATGACCTGCGGCATGAAGATCCAGAAAGGGAGCGTGATCGAGCCGCCGGGCTGGAGCGTGAACGACGCTGCGTTGCCGCCGTTCTGATCGGCGATGTTCGGGCAAATCCATTGTTGATTCAGGTCGACCGCGTACTCGCCCAGCGGGTTGGGGAAGACGCTGGTGTCGACGCTGTTCTGCGCTGAATCGGAATCTGCGCTCATCGTCAGTGGAACGCTGCCTTGAACGTAGGACATCTGGACGACGCCGTAGATAAAGGCTTCGGTCGGCCAGTCGCTAGAGGAATCTGAGCAAGCGGCATCCGCGGAGGCTTCTGGCTCGTGGTTGTCCTTCCCGTAGAGAATCGGGCCAACCCGGTACGTCTCTGTGTACTTGGTGCCAGAACCCGAATAGGTCAGCGAACCAATTTCAGCGGTGGTCGGGGCGACGCTGGCCGCGGTGGTTGTTGTTGTTGTTGCGGTCGTGGTGGTGGGGGTTGTCGCTGGCGCGGTGGTCGGGGCGACCTGCTGAGTTCGGGTCGTCGTTCCCGCCTGTGAACCACCGCAGCCGGCCAGTGCGCCGCTCACCACCAGCATCAGACCAAGGTGGAGCGAACCCCTCCTCAGTGTCACGGCCATCGCGTCCCCCTGATGGGCGAGTCGGCGAGAGCATCGGTCTGGGAAGGGCCCGAGCGCTTCGCGGCGGCAGTAGACGTTTCGGCCCCGCGGTCAATCACGTAATGCAGCTTACGCCGTGACCGTGGCTAGTGCATCAGGCGCCCGCTCATGGCGCTTTGCAACCGCGCCGAGCATCGTGGCTGAGCGGTGCGAGGGAACCCCGCGCCGAGCCAAGAGCAGCCCAGAAAGGTGCTTTCTGGGACATGACTGTGGCGGACGGTGCCACAGTTTGCCTATGGCTTCAGACAATCGCCGCAGACAGAGCCTCACGCTTGCCGGCCGCGTGGTCAAAAGATTTTACCTCGTCGAGGCGGCCGAGTTCGGGATCGAGCTATGCCCTAGCTTCCCGAGCACAGCAGCTTCCATGATTGCCCGATCGAAGAGTGTTGGAAAAAGGTGCCGTTTCGCGCCCTCATGTGCGGGCTCGAGGATGTCCCGGTCGCCGTGGAACTTCGTGGTGGCGGCCCGGTGGCTTCTAGACGCTGGTGAGGGTAGCGGCCTCCTTGGTTGACAGGGAGGATGG
>Ga0302326_10003756_pt1 | contig 35604 bp, 31 predicted proteins | sample Palsa_T0_3_FD_202264 | JGI IMG/M metagenome (GOLD analysis project Ga0302326, IMG submission 202264) | Peat permafrost microbial communities from Stordalen Mire near Abisko, Sweden - Palsa_T0_3 | ecosystem: Environmental > Terrestrial > Soil > Palsa > Peat permafrost | place: Sweden: Abisko...
GCGCGTGAATGATGGTGAGTGGCACCACCGGTTCCTGGCACAGCACGAGGACGTCGAGTGGATCGTCGTCTTCAGCCAGCGTTTGCGGAATGAAGCCGTAGTTCGCGGGATAGTAGACAGCGGAATAGAGAATGCGGTCCAGCTTGATCAGGCCGCTCGCTTTATCGAGTTCATACTTCACGCTCGATCCGAAGGGGATCTCGATCACGCAATCGAATTCCTGCGGAAGCTTGTCGCCGGGAGTCACGTCGTGCCAGGGGTGGATCATAAGATTGTCTGCTTCCATTCTAGCGGAGGGGGCGCAACAGGTCTCTCCAGAATCTTGATTCTGAGGGCAGGGTCGGGTAGAGTCGAGGGAACCGGAGATTGCTCCGGTGGTGGTTGCTTATGTCCAGTCAAGGCAAAACCTATCTCAAATTCGGCTCGGCCACAGTCTTGATTCTCTTGCTGCTGGGCTACCTCGCTTACACTGGCGTGCAGGAAAGCAAGAGCTACTACGTCACCATCAGCGAACTGCGCAAAATGGGCAACGGCGCTTACGCCAAGCGATTGCGCGTCGCGGGGAATGTGCAGCCGGGGTCGATCAAGCGGACTGGCACGCATGTGCAGTTTGTTCTGATGGAGCAAGATCAGTTGCTCTCGGTGGATTACACCGGAACCGAAGCGCCTCCCGATACCTTCAAAGATGATTCGCAGGCGCTGGCCGATGGCAGCTTTGGCCATGATGGCGTTTTTCATGCCAAGGGACTGCAGGCCAAATGCGCCTCGAAGTATGCGCCACAACGGGGCGGTCCCGTGAACGGCACGCCTTCCAGTGCGCCGCCAAAAACCATAACGCAGTTGCAGAGTCCCTCCTCGTCGTCCAACTGAGTCTCGACGGTGCGGCGATTGTGTTACGGCCAGAACTACTCGCTTTGTTGTTTTCCGCTTACCGGTGACAGTGGCCCAGTTGAGCCGCTGCCTGCACGATAGTTCCATTGACGCTAGTTTCTCTCGGCCGTAAGGTGTTCGCGAGTCTTTCATGGACTCGACCCTCGGGTTCAGCACCAAACTAAAATTCCAAATTTTGAGGAGATTTCTATGATGTCCTTCGTGTGTCGTCGTGCGGCCCTGTCGATTCTGGGCGCTGCTATTTTTTCCTTTGGGGCGAGCCGAAATGTTTCGGCCGCCGCAGTCGTCGTTACCCCGCCGGGTATGACGGCTTGCAAAAACCTTGCCAGCTATCCCACCATTTCGCTAGCCGTTAGCAGCGTGCCCGCAGGCTCAACCATCTACATCTGTCCCGGCACCTATGCGGAGCAGGTCACGATAACGAAGAAACTGGCGCTGGAGGGCGTGTCAGGAAACGGCGTAATCGGTACAACCGCGGCAGGATCGAACAATCCGGTAATCGTATCTCCCAGCGGCGGCGTGGCGGTAAACGCAGCTGATCTCTACGGATACCCGAACGGGCAGCCGACCGCCGCCCAAATCCTTGTCCAGACCCTCCCAATTGACGGTGTTTGGCCGGCGCCGATTGTGGTCGACATCAGCAATATCACCGTCGACGGCAGCAATAACGGTCTTAACGGGTGCGCGACCGACCTGGTGGGAATCTACTACCAGAATGCCTCAGGCACCGTAAATCACGTGACGACCAGATACCAAGAGCTGCCCCCGGCCGATTTCGGGTGCCAGGACGGGCTGGCCATTTACGTCCAGAGCGGCTATGGAACAGGAACGGCTACGGTCACCGTCGAAAACAGCAGTGTCCATGATTACGACAAGAACGGAATCACCATCGACGGCAGCGGAACGGTTGCCACGGTCACGGGGAACTATGTGGTCGGAATAGGCGCGACGCCCCTCATCGGCCAAAACGGCGTTCAGTTGAGCGACGGAGCCGGCGGGAAGATTTCAATCAACATTGTTACGGATGATGTGTATGTCAATCCCTCGGATTGCCTGACCTCGGGTGGTTGCTACAGTGCGACCGGGATTCTTCTCTACGATTCCGGCGGTACCAGCACCAGCCCTGTCACCATCAGCGAAAACACCGTCAGCAATACCCAGGGCGGGATCGTTGTGATAACCGACGGGAACGAAACTGCCGACTACAATGAGGTTACCTCCAACAAAGTGACGACGAATGCAGCGATCGCGGTCACCGGCGCGACGTATCTTCTGGATGGGATCGACCTGTGCAGCAATAACAATACGGCGACGTCGAATACTGTGTTCAATAGCTCCGGGTCCGGGGTCCATTTAGACAGCTCATGCACGGAACCGGGTGGCGGGTCGAGCGGAAGCAGCAGCACAGCAAAAAGCAACACCATCAACGAGGCTTGCGCGGGCGTTCTGACTGGAAACTCAGGCGGCAGTGCATCCGGAAATCTTACGTACAATGTAGTGGAAACCACGGCCACGGGCGACTCCTGCCCGGTGGGCAATGGCGGCTCCAGCGTGAAGCCGGCAGGGAGAGTAAGGCCGCAACCGAAACGCCACTGATCGGACGTTTGCGCTTCTGGCGAAGGCCGCTTCACGGCGGCCTTCGCGTTAACTCCCGCGACTCCTGCCTTTGCAAAAACCCGTCAAAATCCTTAGATTCGTTGCTGTGGCTGCTGGAAAACTAACTTCTTTCGGGCCTTCGCTGTGAGCATTCCCGGGAGCGCGCCGCCTGGCGTACCAATCATCAAGCTTAGCAATCTCATAAAGCAATTTGGCCGCTTCGCTGCTTTGCGGGGTGTGGATGCAGAGTTCGTCGCCGGCAAGTTCCATGCGATTCTCGGCGACAACGGAGCAGGGAAGACCACTCTGTTGCGTGCGCTCGCAGGATTAGCTCATCCCACGCGGGGCACCATTTCTATCTTCGGCAAGACGCCGAATGAGGCCTGCCGCGAGATCGGCTACATGGCGCATCCCTCGCTGCTTTACGACGAGATGAGCGGAATGGAAAACCTGCGCTACTTCGCCCGGCTCTATGAAATTCACGGTGACAGTCGTTGTGAGCAGGTGATTCGGTCGGTGGGGCTCGACCCGGAGTTGTCGCGTCCCGTGGGGAAATATTCCCAGGGTATGCGGCAGCGGATGTCGCTGGCCCGCGCCATTCTGCACGATCCTAAGATCGTTTTGCTGGACGAGCCATTTTCCAACGTAGATGTGCATTCGGCGCGGGAGATGGTCGGCTCGCTCAAAGGCATGCGCGACGCCGGTAAAACCATTTTTGTGGTCACCCATCAGTCTTCGCTGCTGGAAGGCGTGGCCGACGAATTTGTGTGGATGCAAGCAGGGCAGATTGTCGATCGCACTTCTCCCCGCGCTTCGGGTGTTCGGGCGGAGCAAATGTGAGCTCATTCTGGTCAATCACGCTGGCGACGCTGGCCAAAGACATCCGACTGGAGTGGCGCTCCAAGGATGCGCTGAATGCCATGCTGTTCTTTTCGTTGCTGGTGGTTGTGATCTTCATGTTTTCATTCGATCCCCTGGCCGAAGAATCGCGGCACATTGTGGGGGGATTGGTTTGGGTGGCGTTTCTGTTCGCAGCAGTGGTTGCGCTCAATCAAACCTGGGCACGCGAACTGCGGAACCAGGTGCTCGACGCTTACCGCGTCTCTCCGGCCTCGGCCAATTCACTTTTCCTGGCCAAGGCGCTGGGCAACTTTATTCTGGTCAGCCTGCTGGAGGCGCTCATGGCGCCTCTTTTCGTGGTTTTCTACAACCTGCGCCCACTCGGCCCGGCGTGGCAGTTGATTCCGGTGGCGCTGCTGGGCACCTGGGCACTGGTGGTGAATGGGACGTTCTTTGCTGCGATGTCCCTGCGCACTCGCAGCCGCGAACTGATGCTGCCGTTGTTATTGTTTCCCGTTTCCATTCCCGCCGTGATCAGCATGGTCGCAGCAACCACCAACATTCTCACGGGAGAGGATTCCGCTCACTTCTACATCGTATTGCTTCTCACCTACGATGTGGTGTTTACTACTGCTTGTCTGGCCTTGTTTGAAACGGTGTTGCAGGCAGAATGAAAAAGGCCTTCCCTATCCTGGCGGTCCTAACGGCGGTTTTGCTGGCCTATGCTTTTTATCAGGCCATGTTCGTAGCGCCCACGGATGCCATGCAGGGCGACGTGTACCGCATCATCTATTACCACGTCCCTTCGGCATGGACCGCTTTTCTCCTGTTCTTCATCAACTTTGTCGCCTCGGTGCAATATCTGGCCAATGCCAAACCCTCGACGCAGCGTGCGGCAAAATGGATTGTGATTGCGATCGGAGTTGCGGGTGCCATCGCTCCCTTCATTCCGCAGGTACGGCAGCAGCTTCCCACGGGGATGTATCCCAGCTCAGTCGCGACCACGGCCATCATCATTGCCGGTCTTTATTTTCTGGTCGGAAGGTATTTTCCCGGTCAGAGTCTTGATCTGCTTGCAGTGACCACGGCTGAAGTGGGCGTAGTTTTCTGCACCATCGTTCTGATTACGGGTCCCATCTGGGCGAGGCCGGTGTGGGGCATCTGGTGGGCGCCGGGGGACATTCGCCTCACTTCAACACTGGTATTGTGGCTGATTTACGTGAGCTACCTGGTGCTGCGGCGCTTCTCCGACAGCGCACAAACCCAGAAGCTGGCTGCGGTGCTGGCGGTGTTTGGAGCGCTCGACGTTCCGCTGGTTTATTTTTCGATCTGGTTTTTCCGCACGCAGCATCCGCAGCCCGTGATTGGCGGAGGCGGCTCGATCGATCCGGGGATGTTGCATGTGCTGTTGATCAGCTGGATGGCGTTTCTGTGCTTCGCATTTCTGGTGTGCTGGTCGCGGTACGGGCTGGAAAAACTGCGCCGCGAAGTGGAAGAGGCGGAGGCGCTCGAATCATTGCTGGAACCGGCAGGGCATGCCGCGCCGTCTTCTAAAGCCAAAATTCCCTTGAGCCGGGGGTCGCGATGAATTCAATCAAATTCCTGTACGCCGCATACATTGCCACTTGGACGATTCACGCTCTCTATATTGGCAGCCTGGTGCGCCGCTACAGCCGCCTGCGGCGGCAGATGAAGGATCTGGGTAAGTAAGAAGCGGCGTCCGGTTCTCGGCTTTCCACGCCGATCATGGTGTCTCTAAAGACCTAATCCCGGAAGCCGGGTGCCGGAAGGCGGTGTTAGTTTTCCGTTCCACGTTGCAGCGCACTGAGGAAATCCGTACTCCCGCCAGAGCGCAGGAATTCGTAGTCCTCGATCATGGCTGCGGTTCCGACACGCAATGAAGGCAGAGGCGATTCTACGCGGATCACGCGAGCGGTAAAACGCACGCGGACTGCATCCGTCAGCGTGATGTGAGGAGGGAAGGTGAGAGTGACTTCACACGCGGTTCCCGCCGGTACTGGCCGGTCGAGGTAAAAAAAAACTCCGCGCGCGCTCACGTTCTGGGTTTCGGTGTGGAATTCATTGTCCTGATCGACTCGAACGACTGCGGGCAGGCGCATATCAAAACGCCGCATCATTCGCCGTTCCTGAGATTCCGGTTGCATCCGTGACCTAATTTCCGAAAGCACCTTCATTTACGAAGACCGATCAGGGCAGTACGGAATCAACTCAGGCTGGGAGGCCAAGGCGCCGCCGCCCCCCGGCGCGCCCTGATTAAATTCCTCGATTAAGCATCCAATGTATAGAAATGCCAGCGCTTTGCAAGAGCAAAAAGACTCCGGAACTGATTCGGTAAATGCTCCAGCAGATACAGGGAGGAGGGTGCGATGCAGAGTCATCCATTACATTAGCAATCCCGGTGCCATCCGGCGCCCGTCGCATTTTTCCGATTACCGCCGAGAATCGTCGTGTTCTCGCTCTCGTCGCGGCAACTGGCCGGGCTCCGGCGTGCAACGCTTTGCGGGAAAAGCACCCCAGGCTGCGCTCTGCAATTCCCTTCATTCCACTTTCGTGCCAGATTGCGGCATCTTTCTTCATCCCGGAACGCATCTGACAAATTCGGGAGCGCTCCAATGGCGGAGCCTCGCTTGACTTGGCTATCCGCCAGATGTTTAAGTAGTTGTTTGTTTCCGCCAAGTTCTAAGTAACACGTCAGCGGCGGGCGGTTCGCCGGCGCAGAGGTGCTAGCTTGCGCGCCGTTTCTACCCTCTCCAAATTGATCTGGTGGGAAGTGGTTTTGTTGACTCGGAGGAAAAGCGTGATGGGAAATGGCCGTTCGTTGGGAGAGAGCTCGGAAAGCAGTGGAGGATGGGTTCGACCGCTTGTCGCGTCGCTGGTGCTGTCGTTGGTCGGTGCCGTGTTGCTTGTATCGGGTTCGCGACGCTACACACAGAAGGCTGCGGTTCAGCCTTCAGCGTCTCGGAGTGCAATTTCCTCCCGATCTTCCCTGAAGTCGAAGCCGGACGCGCGCGCCATTCTCGCGCAGCTGCCGCTGATCTTCGAACCCAACCAGGGCCAGGCTGATCCCAGTGTGAAATTCCTCGCGCACGGCGCGGGATATGGGCTTTTTCTGGACGCCACGGGTGCCCTGCTCTCCATCCAGACCGCGCACTCGCACAACGGACGATTCGTGCGCATGAAGCTGGTCGGGGCCAACCGCGCGGCCGCCACAACCGGAGACAATCCGCTACCCGGCAAGAGCAACTACATTCTCGGCAACGACCCAGGCAAATGGCATAGCGGCGTTCCACAATTTGCCGGGGTCCGCTACCGGGGTGTTTATCCCGGAATCGATCTGGTCTTCTACGGAAACCAGGGCCACATGGAATACGACTTTCGAGTCGCCCCGGGCGCCGATCCATCGCAAGCCGAAATGCAGTTTGACGGCGCGGCCAAGCTCGAACTTAGCGGCGGCGGCGATTTGATTCTCACCGGCAAGGATGATGGCGGCCTGCGCATGCAAGCGCCTCAGGTTTACCAGAGCGAGGGGAACCGGCGAAAGCCAGTGGCAGGTCGCTTCGTGCTCCGCGCTTCCAACCGCGTCGGCTTCGAAATCGGCGCTTACGACCGCAGCCGTGAACTCGTCATCGACCCTTCCCTCAATTTTTCCACCTACTTTGGCGGCAGCGGCTCGGAGACATCGCCTTCCGTCGCCGTGAACGGCAACGGCAATATTTATGTCGTGGGCACGACCCAGGGCTCGCCGGCCAGCTCCTTTCCTAATGCCGCAACGACGCCTCAGACGTTGATTCCATCGACGCTGTCGCTCACCACGACCAGTCCTAGCCACATCTTCGTCGCCGAGATCAGTCCCTCGACGCCCGCGGTCTTGTATGAAACCTTCATCGGCGGCAGTGGGACCGACACCAGTGTTGGCATCGGCGTCGACAACGGCGGCAACGCTTACATTGCGGGCAATACGACCTCCCCAGACTTTCCGACCGGCGGCGTGCCCTACCAGACCGCTCCCGAGGCGAAGGGTTCGCAATGTCTCGGTATCACTTGTTCGTCGGTCTTTGTCAGCGTGCTCAATCCAACTGGCACAGCACCCCTTATTTATTCTTCCTATCTCTCGGGCAACGGCAATGACCAAGCCACCGGCATGACGATCGATCTGAATCGAGATATCTTCGTCACCGGCACCACGACCTCCAACGACGCGCCAAGCCTAAACCCTGCCGACGATTTTCCCGCGACTCTGTTGCCTGTGCCCTATCAGGTGTCGCCGGCATCGAGCCTTCAGTTCTTTGTCACCAAGGTAAATACGGCGATCCCGGGAGTAGGCAGCATCGCCTACTCGACCTATTTCGGAGGTGCTGTGCCATCCCCCGCGATCGCCGTCGGTGGCGGCATCGCGGTCGATTCAAACGGCAACATTTACTTCAGTGGCACCACGAATTTTTACAACAGCGGTTCGGGTGCGTATGGCGACAGCGGGGTGTCGGGAGACTTTCCCATCGTCAACGCCTACCAGCCCTGCCTGGATACGCCTCCGCCGTTACAGCTTCTCAATCCAAACCCATGTACCGCTCCCGCCACTTCTCCCTATCCGACGGATGCGTTCATGGCCAAGCTGAATCCCAACTACACGCAGACGGGCGGCGCCCCGTTGCCTTTCTCGACTTATCTGGGCGGCACCGGATCGGATTCGAGTACAGGCATTGCGGTCGATTTCGGCGCGGCCAACATTTACCTGACGGGAACGACGAATTCCCCCGACTTTGTTATTCCCACCGGCAGCCAGCCTTTCCAGCTTTGCCTCAACAATCCTGGGTTGACGATATGCCCCACTACTCCTCCGTCATCGAATACCGATGCTTTCGTGGCGCGCATGAGCAACCCGGCACCGACCACCACCGGAACTCCAGCCGACGTCGCCCTCACCTACTTTTCGTACCTGGGTGGATCGGGGAACGATAGCGGTCTGGCGATCACGGTGTTTGAGACGAGCGTTCCAGTCAACGACGCTCTGGTTACCGGGACGACGAATTCGCCAAACTTTCCTGTCACCGCTGGCGCGATCCAGAGCACGCTCGCTGCCGGAGCGACACAGAACGCATTCCTGGCCCAGATCGATACCACCACTTCTACGGGGCAGACCAGCCAGTCTTATGTAACCTATTTTGGCGGCAATGGCCTGGATCGCGGTACCGGCATCGCAGTCGATTCCAGCTTCAACACATATCTTGTCGGCGATACAACGTCAACCAACTTCGAGCAGGAGAATTCGTTGCAGCCTGCCGGTCTTAACGGTCCCTCCGATGCGTTCGTTGCCAAGTTCGAGCCGTCGAATGCCCTGAGCTTCACCAGCGTGGCGCCCACCGTCTCCCCGGAGGGAACGGTTGGCGAGGGGAACCCGGTCGTCATAACTTTTACTATCGTGAACGAAGGACCAGATCCGGCCACGAATATTTTCGTGAACGGCACCGTTCCGAGCACCGGCGTGACCTTTAACAGCGCCTCCGCAGGTACGGGCACTTGCACCGCTCCGAGCGGCAACGCGGTGACTTGCCAGATCCCATCCCTGCAGGTCGGCGCTCTTGCGCAAATCGCATTCACGGTGACGCCGACCGCGAGCGGGAATTATTCTGCCACGGCGACGGTCTCGAACGTAAACAACACCACTACCAACGTCACGGCGTCGGCTTCTTTTACAGCCTCGGCTTTCGGATTGGCGCCGGTCACTCCCTCCAGCGTCACCGTGTCCGCAGGCTTGCCCGCGACATATGCCGTGCAGGTCTACCCGGTGAATGGAGTGTTCGCAAACAATATCGCGCTCAGTTGCAGTGCGTTGCCTACGGGGACGGCATGCAACTTCCACAACAGCACGCTCACATTGAATGGTGGCAGCGCTTCGACCACCCTGACTCTCACCACGACAGCGCAACCGGTCACCACGCTCACTTCCGCGGGATGGCGGCGATCGTTCTACGCTCTCTGGTTGATGGTTCCAGGAATGGCCGTCTGGGGGCTCGGTTCCCGCAGCAAGGGCCGCCGCAGCCGAGTGCTGGGGCTACTGGCGTTGTGCGTGCTATTCGCGCTGGTTCTGCTGCAGCCTTCCTGCAGCAGCCCCAAGACACAGCCGCAGGTGAGCGGAACTCCCTCGGGGACCTACGCTCTGAAGGTTACGGCGACCTCGGGCTCATTGAGCCAAAGTCAGCCATTTCAATTGACGGTGAACCCATAGGGATAACGCCTGGGCACGTAGGGTTGGGGCAAGAAGCCGGGTCGTAAGGCTTTTAGGCGCCGGCGGAAAGCTTGTGATGACTCTTGGCTTCGGCGATTCCGTATTGCCGGATCTTGTAGAGCAGGGCTTTGTAGCTGATCTGCAGAAGCGCCGCAGCCTGTTTGCGGTTCCAGTTAGTTTGCTCCAGCGCCTGCCGGATGGCTTCGCCTTCGGCTTCATCCTTGGCCGAGCGAGCCAGGGACTTCAAGCCGCCACCTTCTCCGCTCATTGCGGCGGACTCTCCCCGGCCTGAGCCGCCATTCCCGTCATGGCGCGGCTGCAATTCTGACGCAGCCAGATTCTCGTCACCCAAAATCAGGTAGCGCTTCAGGAAATTATTCAGCTCGCGCAAATTGCCCGGCCAGGAGTGCGCCTGGCAGGCTTCGAGCAGCATGGGCGAAAGCGGAAGCTGCGGGCGCGCGTAGCTTTCCGCCATACGTGTCATGAAATGCTTCAGCAGAATCGGAATCTCTTCTTTCCGCTCGCGCAGCGGCGGCAGGTGCAGGGTGAAGGCATTGAGGCGGTAGTAAAGATCCTCGCGCAACCGTTTGGCCGCCAAAGCCTGCGGAATGTCGATGTTGGTGGCCGCCAGAATGCGCACGTCCACCTTGATAACCGAGCGGCTTCCCAGACGTGAGAACTGCTGGTCCTGCAGGACGTGCAGCAGCTTAGCCTGCAAGGCGGGCGGCATCTCACCGATCTCGTCGAGCAGGATTGTCCCCTTGTTGCACAGTTCAAACTTGCCCGGCTTGGCGTGCGTCGCTCCCGTGAACGCGCCCGGCTCGTAGCCGAACAGCTCGCTTTCCAGCAGATCGGCTGGGACGGCCGCGCAATTAACTTTCAGGAACGTGCGGTGCGCGCGCGGAGAAAGCTTGTGGATCAGGCGCGCAAGCACCTCCTTGCCGGTGCCGCTCTCGCCCAGCAACAAGACCGGAATGTCCACGTTGGCGACCAGCGCGGCCTGCGATCGAATCTTCCGCATGGCTGGGCTTGCCGCAATGAAGAAAACGTCGTCGCCCACGTCTTCGACTTCGCCGCCAACTGGTATTTTTCCCTGACCCAGGCACTGGTCGATCACCGCATCCAGTTCCGCCTTCTGAAAAGGCTTGGTCAGGTAGTCGTGCGCGCCCAGGCGCATGGCTTGCACCACCTTTTTGGTATCGTTGACGCAGGAGAGCATCACGACCTTTACTCCGGGCCGTTTCTGGCGAAGTTGCTCCAGAGTCTCCAGTCCGTCGATTCCCGGCATCAGCACATCGAGCAGCACAAGGTCCGGTTCCATGCCTTTGTCGATCCGCTGCAGGGCTTCTTCTCCGGTGGAGGCGGTCTCCACTTTGTAGTCATCGACCTCGAGCAACGTGCGAATGTAGCGCAGCATGGCCGGCTCGTCATCGACCAGCAGAATTTTGGCAGCTTCGCTCATCGATTCTTTCCTTTGCCCGCGGCATTCACAACGGGTTTGAACGGCATGAGGAAAGAGAATTTGCAGCCCGCGCCGGGATCGCTCTCCACCCAGACTTTTCCCCCCATACCCTGCACCAGCCGGCGCACGATGGCGAGTCCCAGCCCCATGCCTTCCTGATTCTCGGTGCCCGGCAGACGGAAGAAGTCGTCGAAGACTTCCTGATGAAACTCCGCCGGGATTCCCGGCCCTGTATCGGAGACGCTGACCTTCACGGAATTCGGCTGCAACGTCTCCTGCCTGCGCCGCTCGCCTGACGAAGCGGGCTGCGCGGCCGCGCGGCGCTCCCACATATTGGGTTCCGCGTGCAACCAGATCGTTCCACCCTGGGGGACAAACTTGAAAGAATTCTCCAGCAGATTCGAAACCACCCGCTCCAGCTTGGGAGAGTCAAAGGGAAATACCGGCAGTTTGTCATTCGCCAGGAAGTAAAGAGCCAATCCCTTTTCCTGAAAGCGCGTCGACCACAGGCGGCAAACCTCGGAGAGACATTCGTTGATGTTGGCGGGTTCGAACTGCATCTTCAGCGCGCCGGTTTCGAGAGCGCTGTAGGTCAGAAAATCCTGGATGAACTGTTGCAGCCGTTTCCCGCTGGACTGCATGTCTCCAAGAACTTCGCGCTGGCGTCCATTCAGCGGCCCCAGCTTTTCACTCTGCAGCAATTCAACGTAGCCATTCAGAATGGAGAGAGGCGTCTTCAGATCGTGCGCGGCGGAGCTCAGCGCGTTGGTGGTGCGCTGGAATCGTTCCTGCAGCTCAGTGTATGCCTGCAACACATCAGCTGGGTCGGGTGTCGCTTCCCCCGCAACGGGAGAAACCGCTGCACCGTTCTTTCCGGCACTTCGCCCGGAAGCACACATATTCTTTGGTACGGTAGTCATAAGGGGCGTGGCGGCTTGAAAAAGAGGGAGGACGCACTCGACTGGTTAAAGAAGAATGCCGTACCAAAATCGTATGCTAGCCCGCTTTTCCTTGTCAACGAAAAATGCAACCTGATTACCCAAGTGTGGCAAAACCTTGCACTTATTAACCGCTTCCGGTCTTGGTATCGATGCCGGGCCACCGGAGCTCGGGCAGCCGAAACTTGCTGAAGGCGCAGGGCCCTGACGAGTTTAGGGCTCCCTACACCCTAAGTTAGCCCGGTTCCCAGGGTCTCTCTCCGGTTTCCTTGGCTGAATGGGCCTTTGAATCAGGATTTGGCCCCTAAGATGCTTGGAATGTGCGGGTAAGGACATTAGGAAGGAGTTGTGTGTGGGTGTGAACGGCAAGACTCCGGCGGTAGAGCGTAGGCGTTTTCCGCGCTTGCCCCTGGCTATCCCCGTTTTTGTCAGAAGCCGGGCCGAGAGTGACAAGGAATTTCTGGAGTTTGCCACTGCCCTGAATGTCTCTGCGGGCGGAATGCTGGTCGCGGTTCGCCGCTCCATCCCATCCTCGGCTCAGGTTCTGCTCGAGATTCCCAGCGCCCCGCTGGCTGCGCTGGCCGCTCTGCCGCACGTGGCCCGAAGCCTGCGCGCCAAGGTGTTGCGCATGCAGCACGGCGAGGGCTATAACCTCGTTGGTCTCAAATTCTCGCGTCCGCTGGTTAAGTCCAGCCGTTCCGGGACCTCTTACGGGGGGAAAGTCGCTTCTTCAGTGTGAAAGTTTTTCTCCTGCCTTTCGCAACTCCTCTCGCCCTGATTAGCCGCACCGGCGGCTGGCTATAGTACCACTCAATCTTTAGTAAGTTGCTTTTCATCAATCAGATAGGCTAGCCTACCGTAGTAACTGTTCTCTCCCTCTGTGTTTGGCTCTCGGGGTGCACACTCCAGCATAAGCCTGGGCTGCGGAAGCCAGGACCATTATGAGCACTTCCAATCCAGTTAGCGCGCTGATTCAACCTTTGGGCGAAATGCCTCCCGAATCAATCGTCTTCGGGGGTACAGAGACTATGCGGGCGCTTCGCGAGCGGCTGGCTAAGATCGCGGGTGCGAACGTTCCTGTGTTGATCCACGGCGAAAGCGGCACCGGCAAAGACATCATCGCGCGCATGATCCACACCGCTTCGCCATGGAAGACAGGTCCGTGGGTGAAGGTGAATTGTCCGGCGATTCCCGGCACGCTACTGGAAAGCGAACTCTTCGGCTACGAAAAAGGAGCCTTCACCGGCGCCTATGGCACTAAGCCCGGCCGTGTCGAGATGGCGCATCGCGGCACGCTGTTTCTCGATGAAATTTCCGAACTGGATATGGGCCTGCAGTCGAAGCTGCTGCAGCTTCTTCAGGACGGCCAGTTCTGCCGCATCGGCGCCCAGGAAGATAAGAAGGTCGAAGTCCGCGTAGTCTGCGCGACCAATCGTAAGCTCGAAGATGAGATTGCCGCCGGTGCCTTTCGTGCGGACCTATTTTACCGCATCAATGTGGTGAATCTGCACATGCCATCGCTGCGCGAGCGTGCTTCCGACATTCCACAACTGGTCGATTACTTCCTCGAATATTACAACCGGAAATTCAACTGCCGCGCCAATGCTCCTTCCGCCGATTTAATGAACGCGCTGAAGAAATATCACTGGCCAGGCAATGTGCGCGAGTTGGAAAATCTGATGAAGCGCTACGTGATTCTCGGGACGGAGGAATCCATCTCCGGCGATCTACGGCAACAGGCGCCGGATTTCTTCAGCGCGGATATTTCCGTCGAGGGGCCAATCTCGCTGAAGAAAATCACGCGCCAGGCGGTACGCGAACTGGAGCGGAAGATCATTCTCAAGGTGCTGCAGCACCATCACTGGAACCGCAAACAAGCTGCCCGTGCACTGAACATCAGTTACCGGGCTTTGCTCTACAAGATCCGCGACGCCGGACTCCCTTCCAACCGCACCCCTCGCCGTCCCCAGCCCGATGAAGTGACTGAACCCGTAGCCGCCGACTGATCTGCACGGGATTTTACGTACAGATGTTCCGGCTGGAACCGTAGCACAACACCTGGCGCAATAATCGGCCGCGAAAATCTGCGGCAGCTCCCAGCTACCCATGCAGCTCCGACAACGCCTTGCGGGCGTCGTCCGCTTCGCGAAAGTTGGGGCTGATCTTCAATGCTCGCTCCAGTTGCTGGCGGGCCTGGGCGGGCTGGTTGGCCTTCTGATACGCGAGGCCCAGGTGATAGTGAACGTCAGCGTCGTCAGCGCCTCCGTTTTTCTCGCTGAGCCGCAGCGACTCCTGAAACATGTCGATCGCCGATTGATACACGCCTTTTTGATAGTAGGCCCACCCCAGCGTGTCGGCGAAATTCGGCGAGTCGGGCGCCCCGCGCCGCGCAGTTTGCGCCATGGCCAGCGCCACGTCCACGTTGCCCCCATGCTGCAGCATCAGATAAGCGAGGTTATTTGAGGCAAGAGAATTATCCGGCTGAATATTCAATGCCTGCTGGTACATGGCCTTAGCCTGATCCCAGTTCTTTTGCGAATCGTACATCATTCCCGCAAGAATGTAGAACGAGATGTCGCGCGGATGATCCTTGATGGACTGCTGATAGGTGGCGAGAGCCTGGCTGACTGATCCCTCCGCCGCCTGGGCCTGGGCCAGCTTCAGCAGCGCATCGGAATTATTCTTGTCGAGGTCGATTGCCTTGCGAAAGGCCGCGGCGGCGCCGCTGAAATCCTTCTTTTGAAACAAAGCAGTACCCAGCAGATCGTAGAACCCGCTGTTGTTAGGCGATTTGGCGATTTGGGTTTTCGCCGCGGCAGCGGCCGTGTCGACCTGTTTCTCGGCGATGTACGTATTCATGACTCCCTGCAGGCCGTCGGTTGAGTTCGCATCCAGGTCGAGCGCGTGCTGATAAAACTTGATAGCCTCGGCATATTGCTTCTGCACTAGGTGCAGGCTGCCCATCTGCACATAAGGTGCGGGATTTCCCGGAGCCACCTCGGCCGCCTTGCGCATGTCCTGCTCGGCTTCAGGGAATTTCTGGCGATTCATCTCCACTAATGCGCGATCAAGGTAGCCATCGGGCGCATTAGGAGCGCCCTGGATGATCTGTTGCGCGGTTTGGGCGAGTGCATCGACCTCGCCACGCTGTATCTCCAGCTTAGCGAGATAGCGTTGCGCGTCGGCGAGGTCGGGACGCATTCCCACCGCTTCGCGCAACTCCGATTCCGCCCGAGCGTCATCATGCTGCATGTCAAAGGCGAGACCGAGATGATAGTGGGCGACGGCATTGTTAGGATCGTCCTTGAGAGCCTGCTGCAACGAATCCACGGCGCCGGTGGCATCACCCCGATCGATCTGTAGCTGGCCGCGATAGTCCAGCGCGGTAGCGTCATGCGGATCTGCCTTAAGCAGTTCGTCGTTCAGCTTGGTCGCTTCGTCCAGGCGGTTCTTCAAAATCAGCAACCTGACGTACTCTTCCTTGACCTGAATATCCTTGGGGTGGTCGCGGTACAGCGAGGCAAATTCGTCAGTGGCTTTGTCGAGGTCGCCAAGCACCTGAGAGTAAAAATCACCTAACATGCGGTAGGCTTTCGGATTGTCGGAGAGGTCCTTCTTGGTCTGCTTCAAAAAGGCCTCAGCTTCGCGCTCCCTGCCCTCCGCTACTAGGGCGCCAACATAATCAGCGCGAGCAGTTGGATCTTTGGGATCCACTTCAATGGCATGTTTGAATTGTTGCTCGGCTTCCGGCAGGCGGTTGCGCAACTGGTAGAAACTTCCCAAGTCCAATTGGGCGTCCATGAGTCTTGGACCGAGCTCGGCAGCCTTCTTGAAACTGATCTCCGCCTGATCAGGCAGCTTGGCGCGAAGCTGGAGCACGGCCAAGTCCAAATAAGACACAGAGTGGCTAGGATCCGCGGCAATTGCTTTCTGCATTTCCTGCAGCGCAGAGCTCAAGTTATCTTGGGCGGCGTAAAAGTCGGCCCAAGCCAGGTGAGTGTCACGACTGTCGGGTTGCTGCTCGCGCAGCTTTTCGAGGTGAGTTCTGGCTTCCCTCAGTAAGTCCTGGTAATTCTGCCTAAGGGACCCGTCAGGATTATGCAAGGACGCAATTATGAGGTTGGCCAAATCGGCTCGCGCTTGATAGTTGTAAGGAGCCAGGTCGACCGCGCGGGCGAGTTGCTCGCCAGCGCGTTGGCCATCCCCCTGCTTCAGATAGGTCTCACCCAGCTGAAAGTGCGCCTCCGCAAAGCGGGGATCGACCTGGATCGCATTCGAATATTGGATGACTGCTTCCCGGAGCTTGCCCTGGTCCCGGTAGCGATTGCCACTCTCAAGAAACTTCTGCTTGCGTACATTAGGATCGCGCGTGCAGCCGGTAAGCAGGGTGCTCGCGATGAACCCAATCGCGAACAGACGGACGACAACCGAGCGGCTCATGTCTTCTCCAAGAAAAAAAGGCGCGAATGCGCGACGATCACGCACTTGTGGTCACTACACCAAGGTACTGCAACACGGGGATATAAGAAAAGTTACTGCCGTCATACGGGCGAGGGCCGCTCCCTTGCACTACCCGGATAGCGGCTTCCTGTGGCTTCGTTTCCAATATAAATACCCCGGCACGCCGACCAGCACGATCGCGGTGCCCCAGAAGGCTTGGGTAGGGCGAGTGATAATCGTGTTCAGCGTCCAGGCCGCACCGACCAGCACGTAGATCCCCGGCAGCCACGGGTAGCCCGCGCAGCGGTACGGTCGCGGAATCTCAGGCCGCTTCCAGCGCAGCAGAAACATTCCAATTACGGTCAGCGTGTAGGAGAGCACCATACCGTAGATCACGTAGGTGTACAGTTGATCGTAGCGGCCGCTGACGGTGAGCAAAGCGGCCCAGATGCCTTGTCCAACCAGGCTGAACGCGGGCGTGCGCCACTTGGGATGGATGACCGCCATGCGCTTGAAGAAGACGCCATCCTGAGCCATGGCGAGATAGACGCGCGCGCCGGAAAGCGTGCAGGTGGCGGCGGCGCTGAAGCACGAGATCGCAATCATGAGCGAGAGCCACACTGCGGCATGAGGAGAAAAAAGCGCGGCCGCCGCGGCATGGGCGATGGTTTCGTGCTTGGCGATTTCCGTGAGCGGCAGAGCATACAAGTAAGTCACGTTCATCGCCATGTAGATTGCGCCGACCACGAGCACGCCCAGCACCATCGCCAGCGGCACGTTACGGCGTGGTTCTTTCACTTCGCCTGCGACCCATGTAATGTAGACCCATCCGTCATAAGCCCAGAACACCGCAATCAGCGCGATGCCCATGGCTGAGATGAACTGTGCCGGATGAACGCCCAGAGACGGGCCAATGCCGTGGGAGCGGAAGTGCGACCAGTCGCCTTTGCCGATAGCGAAACCGAGAACCACGAATGCGGCCATGGCTGCGAACTTGGTCCAGGTAGAAAGATTCTGCAGCAACGTGCCCCAGCGCAAACCAACGACATTCACGTAGGTGAGGATCGCGATCAGGAGCAGGCCGAACAGGTGGGCGCGGGTGATCGTGATTCCCACGACCTGAAGCACGACGTGATCCTGCGAGATGACCGGGAAGACTTGTCCCGTATACGCCGCGGCCGCCACCGAGAGCGCGGCGATGGAACCGCCATTCGCAACGCTGAACAGCATCCAGCCGTAGAGAAAAGCCACCAGGTCGCCGTAAGCCTCGCGGAGATAAACGTATTGGCCGCCGGACTCGGGGAACATGGAGCCAAGCTCCGCGAAAGCCACGCAGCCGAAGAGCGAAATCACTCCGCCAATCACCCAGACACCCAGAAACAGCAAGGGCTGCGGCAATGGGCCCGCAATATCTTTGGCGGTAAGAAAAATCGAGGAGCCAATAATGCCGCTCACCAGCAGCAGCACGGAGTCGAGCAGGCTGAGCCCGCGGACCAGCGTGGCCCGTGCGGTCGCCGCGGGCTGTTCGATGGCGGATAGGGCGACGGTTGAGTCCATTATCCGATTCCGAGTTCGTCGGGAGATTCGAGAGGCGTCCCGCAGCGGCGGCAGATGACGGCGGAGCAGTCGCCGCAGGTCAGCGGATCATGCACCTCCTTAGCGCAGTTCGGGCAGTAGAGGGATCCCGGGCCAGGTTCTGGCGGAGGATTCTGAGGGCGTGTCGCCATGTGGTGAAGAACTGTAGCACAGAAGGTTTATCGCGGGGAGAGCTGCTACCTCGCTGCGTCTTCCGGTTCCGGCGCGACGTTGGGCGCGTTGCGCAGAAATTTCATAAGACCACCTCCAGTTGCGGCGCCGGCACGCTCTTTGAAGAACTCCGCTGCGGTTTCGGCGACGCCAACTTTTTGGGCCACGGCGGAAGCAATCCATTGATTGAGTGACACCCCGTCCTCCTTGGCCAGGCGCTCTGCCGCTCGTTTGATCGAAAGTGGAAGCTTCAAAGGGTAGGTTGCTTTGCTCATGTTTTCATCTCCTTCAGCAGGCCCGCCGGAGTAACAACTTCAATTCCAAAACGCTTGCCGCTCGACGCAAAGTCAGAAATGTTGTAAGTGATCAAGGCATCCGCTCTTCCGTTGATCGCCGCCTCCAAGACCATTTCGTCATTTGGATCGTGCGTCTGAGGCCTCCACAGGAAGCGCGTTTTAACCGGTTCGATAAGTGCGGCAAGCTCTGCCAAAAATTCATCAATCTGCTGCAGACTAAGTTTATGCGCTAGACGCTGTTCCGCACGCTTGAGAACATCTTCATATTCGAGGAATAACGGCGGTGTCGCCATCAGGATGACAGCGCGCTGTGCAACCAGTCGCAGCACAGCATTCGCTGCTCCGTTCCGACTGCGGAGCCCTGCAACAACCACCGAGGTGTCCAGAACAACCCGGCCGAATAACACCACCTATAAGGTATCACATCCCATAGGATGTTAGAAAGAGCGCACAGATTTGGACTTAAGATATGGGGTGGATCAGTCATGCCAGAAAAACCCCTAACTCCCGACGAAAAACTCCAACACGAATTCAACCGCTGGGCCGCGGCCGGTGAAGGCCCCAAGATGGAGAATCACCATCTCGACATCACGGCGAAAACGATTCGCCGGATGAACCTGCGTCCCGGTGAGCGCGTGCTCGACCTCGGTTGTGGCTCAGGGTGGGCGGCGCGATTGCTGGCGCGGCTGGTCGGTGAAGGTCCCGATGGTTTCGGGCAGGTGGTTGGGCTCGATGTTGCCGATGAGATGATTCGCGAGGCCCGCGCCGCTTCGAAAGATTTCGACAATGTGCTGTATGTCTGGGGATCGGCGCAGCAGATTCCCTGGGAAGAAAACTTTTTCGACAAGGTGTTGTCGGTGGAGTCCTTCTACTATTATGCCGACCAGGACCGTGCGCTGATGGAACTCTTTCGTGTGATGGCGCCGCGCGGAAAGTTATTCATCCTGATTAATCTGTACAAAGATAACCCGTATTCGCTGCAGTGGGTTGACAAGCTGAAGGTGCCGGTACACGTACGCTCGGCTGCAGAATACGTCGAACTCCTGAAGAAGCATGCCTTCGAAAACGTTGAGGCGTGCCGCGTTCCCGATGAAACGCCAACGCCCGACGACTATCAGACGAAGTCGTTTCACAGTCTCGAAGATCTGCGGGCATTCAAGCGCGAGGGCGCATTATTGCTGATGGCTTCGAAGCCCGACCTGCGCACGCCCGCCCCGGGCTACACGATCTACTAGGCGTTCCCAATAACCTTAGATGTCGTCAGCGTCGTTGCCATGACTCAGGTCCTTGACCGGGCTCAGGGCGCGGCCGTCGGAGGCGTGACGAATATCGATCCGTCCATTCACATCCTCCAATTTGATTCGCGCGCCGCCGCCGCCGAGTTCGCCGCGCAGGTCATGACCGACGTAGCGGTGATGAACGACGTGCAGGCCGAAATCATTGTCGATTCCGCCGTTGACTGTGTTCGCTTCAATTTCCGCCTTGGAATCGGACGGAATGGTCAGATCGACCGAACCATTGACGGATTTCAGTTCAATTGACGAGGACGGAAGCGTGTCGAACTCGGCCTCCAGGTGGCCGTTGACTGTGGCCAGTTCGGCGCGGCCGGCGAGATTGTGCGCTTCCAATCGGCCGTTAATGCATGAGGCATGCACCTCTCCGGTTACGCCAGTGACGTCGAGCGAGCCGTTGATCAGTTTGATTTCATCGAGCCGCACAGTGCGCGGGACGGTCAGCGTGTACTCGACGCTGGCCGGATTATTATGCGATCCCCAATTGAAATTGTGATCGTGGTCAGGATACTTGGTGCGAATCGAAAGATAGTCGTTGCCGGAGTCGATCTCGATGTGCGCTTCGTCCAGCCGTTCCTTCGAATCGGCATACTTCACGGCATCCACCTTGACTTGATTCTGGTCCCAGGTAGAAATGTGAACCGCACCGTTGATGTTATCGAGTTCAATACGGCCATCGGGCGTGAGACTGTAGGTCTGGTGAAATTCTTCAGTGAACACGCCACGATGATCGGAAGCATGCGCTCCGACGGCAAGAGCGAACAGGGCACCGATAGTGCCCAGGATGGCGCCGAGCCAGGAAGGGAGTTGCCGTTCGCGCTTCATAGGTTTCCTCCGTCTCAAACGGTTAGACGCGGCCAATGAGATTTGGTAACCGTAGCCCTAGCAGACCCTAAATTAACGGGTTGAATCGTACGCTTCCAGAGCCGGAGGCGATGTGCTGGCGTAGACGCTCCAGAAATGCCGGTTAGGATAATAATTCACCAGTTCCTGATTCATTTCGTGACCCATATCGCGCGCCCAAATGATTTTCTGGGCATCGATGTCGCTAAGGTTAAAAACCCACTCGCGGTCGAGATCGAAATCGGGGGAGTAACTCACGAAAACCACGTGCTGCCCTGGAAGCGACGTCAGGTGTTGGACAATGGATGCGCGTTGCAAGTCTCCGTGTTGCCATTCGCGCTCGGGATGAATATGCGTCACAGCTAATCCAATGCGGAGCACGACGGTTGCAATGTAAACGAACGTGATGGCCCGAACCAGAGCGATACCTGCAGGCTGGCCACGCCAGCGGAATAAGCGCAGGTGCCGCGTGCACTGCATCAGGATCAATAACACTAACGCGGTCGCGGGCGCCGCGTAGTGCGGTAAGAACCAGGTTTCAACCACGGCGCCGAGAGCAAAGCCTCCTGCGATCATCCAGGGCACGCGCAGTTTGCGATCGCGTACGGCGCAAGGCAAAGCGATCAGTACGAACGGCAGCGGCGGGATAAGATAGACTCGCCAGAAATAATAGAGCTTGCCACGAGCGCGAAGAATGTATCCGCTGAGAGTCCGGTTCTCGCGCCACTGGTGTAGCTCCTGCTCATATTGCGCTTGCATTTTGGCGTGGTGGTAGGTTTTCTGCGGCCACGCCGATTGCCAGATGAAATAGCGGCCCATGGCGTAGGTTTCGCGATTCACGTCGTAAGTCATGCGAAAGGGGCTGCCGGTGACGCGGTAGTAGTAATAACCAGTCCATGCGGCGAGCGGAATTAGAGTCAGCAGCAGGGGCAAGACAAACTTGGTGAGCGAAAGATGGAGCGGAGGGCGACCGCGGCCGAACATCCATGCCAGCAGGGCAACAGCTACTCCTAAACTCAGTACCAGACCTTCATAGGGACGGCTATTTGCGAGAATAAAAAGTCCAATTGCCATGATGGAAGCATCGCGCCAACCAGGTTGGCGCTTGATTCTGGGCAAAGCGCCGAGCACAAGTGCGCCGCCCAGGGCTGGAAGGCACGCGCACCAGTAGCCGTTGGTCCAGTAGCTAAGAATTCCGAAGCGCGGAATGGTGAGCACGCCGCCGAGAAGCGCCCAACGGAGGGCGATCCAGCCCTGCAGCATCCAGCAGAGGGCGGCACACATCAGCGAGGCGGCGATCAGTTGGCCGATCCACGGGTTTCCAAGAATTTCTCCGAATGCCAACACCAGACCCTCCCCCGGCGGATACATCGACATATAAGTCGGGTGCCAGATCACATGAAAGGTTTCGAAGTGGATCCACATGGGGTGAGGAGGGTTGGTGAGCCGTCCATGCGCGATGGTATCGCCCGCGAGCAGGTAGCTATATTCGTCGTGAAAATTAGGCAGCGGGATTCCGGAGACTGGAATTACTGCGGTGCGTATCACGAGTACCAGCGAGCCGACCAATAACAAACAGAGCAGCTTGCGTGATGCTATTCGCTTGCCGAATCGCTCAAGCCGCTCCAGGCCGAGCGATGACCATGTTTGCGGAAACTTAATTTGCAACCAGGCGAGGATCGCGACGATGGCGGCTGACTTCAGGATGCCGAGCAGCATCGAAAAGGGACCAGGAGCAATCAACATTGCGCTGATTGGAAGATTTGGCATGTGGCGCAAGCTCACTCGTGCGCCCCACGCTTCCTGACTGTGGCAGCCTCGGTGAGCAGATAGACTCCCAGGATCGTTATCTCGGGCTCGATGGGATGGCGGTAGCGTTGGCCGGGAAACACCACGTAGTAGATCGCCGGATACAACACAATCAGCCAAAACAGCAGCCAGGCGCCGCGTTTGCGCCGTCGCAGCGCCCGCCCCAGGCCCCAGAACGTGAGCACCGACGATGCCAGAAACAGCGAGTTCCTGAACTCCGCCAGCCACCAAATTTCTGAAGCTTTAGGCGGTCCGTTCCAGAAGTAGATAAAACGTTTGAGACAGAGAATGGCAAAGCGTCCGTAGTCCGCTTCGATGTAATCGAACGCCTGCCGCTTGCGCATCTCGACATACGCCAACTCCCCCATCGCCGCGTACTGGCGCATGGCGTAAAGATCCTGGGTGGGATGCAAATACTGCATCCAGGTGCCGTCGGCGCCGTTGCCATTGCCCAGGCGCAATTCAGCCCCGAAATTGTCGCGGACGAAAATGAACTTGCCGAAGATTCGATAATTCCGCGCCGTCCAGGGCGCGACGCAAACAACAAAAACCACGGATGCCAGTACTACGCCGGCCAGCGACGGCTTGTGCCGGCGGGCGCGGTGGTACCAGGCCCACAGTCCCGAGGCCGGCAGAAACGAAAGCAGCACCGTGCTGTTCAGCGCCGCAATGCCCCAGAGCAGCCCGAACTCCAGCCAGGGTTTCAAACCGTCGCGGTCTTCCATGGTCAGTGCGAGCCAGAAGATCACGGCCATTAACAACGCGGATAGACTGGTCTCCCAGACCCAGCGCGTACACCAATACATGACATATGGAAGCAGAGCCCAAGTCCAGGCCGAACCTACAGCCACTTTCTCGCCGAAGATCCGGCGAGCGATGAGAAAAATCGGAATGCAAGTCAACGCCGAGAAGATGCTGTTGATCGAGAGGAGCACGAAGGCCGAGGCTCGCGAGTAAATCCCAAAGATGTGGAACACGCCAGCGGTCAGGTAGGGATACAGCGGAGACTCCCAGGCGGTGGGCCCGGTGGGCGTCAGAAACGGATTGCTGAAGCCGTGACCGGATGCGATGGCTGCACCGATGCGTCCCATCTCCCAGCCGAAGCTGAAGTTGTTGTCCGCGCTTTTGAATTTGTAGGTGTGCCCCACGATGATCCAGCCCACGCGCAGAAAAAGGGCGATGGTCACCATCCAGAGCTGCGATGTGCGGATGTGATTCCACGCCTCGGCGGAGAGAGTACGAGTGCGGTCAGTGATCAAGGCGGGTTGTGAATCCATGAATCCTCTATTTGTAGCTGAGGGAGGGCACGGGAGCAACTGAAGCCGCCGGCCCTCGATTGACACCGCTCTGCGGCGTGCCTAGACTGAGGGGCTTCCCACATGATCAAAGCGATGGATTGTTTGCTCCCGCGGTTCAATGTTGACAGGAGTCAATCCTCTTGAGGTCGAACCGTTCTGTCCACAGGTTTCCGCTGGACCGTGTTCTTGCCGTTGCAACGCTGGTCCTTGGACTTTTCCATACATGGTTGGGCCGTTACGCCATGGATCCGGACGGGATCTCCTATCTGGATGTAGGTCGATCCTTCTTTCGTCACGACTGGGCAAACGCAATCAATGCCTGGTGGAGTCCCTTGTATCCGTGGACACTGGGATTCGTTGTGGGCATTGTGAATCCGTCTCCCCGGTGGGAATTTCCGGTAGCCCAGCTGGTCAACTACGGAGTGTTCGTCCTAGCCCTGCTTGCTTTTCGGTTCTTGTTGCGTGCATTGATCGATTACTCGCGCAATGTCAATCAGGGTTCCGAGCCGGAAAGAAGAGACAGCGCGGCTTTGCCGGAGTGGATGATGCTTCTCCTCGGCTACGCGGTATTCCTCTGGGTCGCATTAGAAGTCGAGACGCCGTGGGGCATGACGCCGGATTTAGCCGTGATGGCCTGCGTGTGTTTGACCGCAGGAATGCTGTTGCGGCTCGAGACCGGCGGGAAACTCTGGAGGGTCGCTCTATTCGGAGTGATTCTTGGCATTGGGTATTGGACGAAAGCGATACTGTTTCCGCTGGGCTTCGTAACGCTCGCCGCCGGCTATTGGTGGAAACGACTGAGCCAGGGTTGGAGACTCCGCATGCTCGTGGCGGGCCTGGTTTTTCTTTTCACGGCAGCGCCGTTGATTTTCTTGTTGTCTCACCAGAAGGGTCGATTCACGTTCGGCGACACGGGGAAGTTGAATTATGCATGGTATGTCTCTCCCCGAACCTTCTGGAGAAACTGGCAAGGAGAAGTTCCGGGCAGCGGAATTCCCGTCCATCCTACGCGGCAGCTATTGAAGCATCCGCCGCTCTTCGAGTTCGACGGCCCGGTCGCGGGCACATATCCTCCGTGGACCGATCCCTCTTATTGGAACGAGGGATTGCAATGGCACTTCAAGCTGAGGCCTCAACTGGAAGTGCTGGCCGTCAGCATTCCCAGTGAGGCGCGGTTATTGCTGCGCGCGCGGCCGGATCTGGTCGTGGCCGTGATCGTCCTCGCGCTCCTGAGCGGGCGAAGGTGGCTGGCAGGCTTGCGCGAGTTGTGGCCGCTAATCGTGATTGCGGTCGTAGGAATGGGACTCTATTTGCCTCTGGTTGAAAACGATCGCTACATGGGCGGATTCGTTCTGATCTTGTTTCTTACTTTGCTCGCGGCGGTGCAGCTTCGTCCGGATGATCAAAAGGGCGCAGCGTACGTTACCGTTGCGGTGTTCTTCACCATGATGCTCGCGACCGCGGATTACACCGTGCGCGTCGCCACGCATCACCTAGCCATCCCGGGCAGCGGTCCGAACTCGACGATGCAGGACATAACGGCTGCCGATGAGCTTTGGCGAATGGGAATGCAGCCGGGCGACAAAGTGGCCGTGATCATGAACGGCACGGGCGCATACTGGGCGCATTTGGCAAAGCTGCGAATTGTGGCGGAGATCATGGACACTGGCCACGGCAGTGCGGAATTCTGGAGCGCTCCCGCAGACGTACAACGGCACGTATATGATCTGTTTGCCGGCGCGCACGCCAAGCTGGTAGTAACGTCGTGTCCGTCTGTTCCGGAAACGCCGGCGGGCTGGGAACAGATCGCCGGAACGCCTTACTGCGTACATCATCTATAATCCGTAACTGAGGTTCCCATGGGCTGGCTACAAAACAAATTCGAAAAGAATTTCATGATCAGCACGGTCGACTACGTCTTCAACTGGGCTCGAAAGTCTGCGGTATGGCCGATGACCTTCGGCCTGGCTTGTTGCGCCATCGAGATGATCGCGTCGTCGACCGCGCGCTTCGACATTGCGCGCTTCGGTTCGGAGGTGTTTCGTCCCAGTCCACGCCAGAGCGATTTAATGATTGTCGCCGGCACCGTGACCTTGAAGATGGCGCCGGTGGTGAAGCGCATCTACGACCAGATGCCCGATCCGAAGTGGGTGATCTCCATGGGTGCGTGCTCATCGGTGGGCGGGCCGTTCAATACCTACGCGGTGTTGCAGGGCGTCGACAAAATCGTTCCCACAGACGTATACGTCACCGGCTGCCCGCCGCGTCCCGAGAATCTTTTCTACGCACTGCTGAAGCTGCAGGACAAAATTGACACCATGACGCTGGCGAAGAAGCCCACGGAAGTTAGGCTCGATCCGAACATGATGGAGAACTTCAAACGCCAGGTAATGATCGCGCAGACACTACAGCCGAAATGAGCAATTAGCAGTTGGCAATTAGCATTCGGGGAATCGGTCTAAGCTAACTGCCAATTGCTAACTGCTGATTCCCATGGCGACGTTCACTAAGCTCACAGTCGAATCCGATCTCCCGCCCGCCGATGAAGCCAAAGAATTTCCCTGCGGCGATAAAACGATCTGCGTCGCCAACGTGAACGGTTCCTACAGCGCCATGGATAACGTCTGCCTGCATCGCGGCGGCCCGCTGGGGCAGGGAATGATCGAGGGTGGCAAAGTTGTATGCCCGTGGCACGGCTGGGCCTGGGATCCAAAAACTGGCGCAGCCGAGCAGAATCCCAGCGCGAAGGTCGCCGTGTATCCGTTGAAGATCGAGAACGGCGATGTGATGGTTGAAGTCTGAAATCCACAAGAGGGGAGCAGCAGAAAATCATCCGCCGTAGTTCGCAACCACTCGCGTGACTCTGCCTTCCTCGCCGAACTCCATGTACTCGGCTGTCTTTGTTCCCTTCTGATTCTTGTAGCAAACCACAATACTGGACACGCCGAACATTACATCCAAGAGTTCAAAGTGAAGGTTTGGATACACTTCGAGCCCACGCTTGAAATAGTTCCGCACGGCGGTGTCCCCTTTGACGGTTCCGGAGGGATCTTGCAGGAGCGTGGCTGCAGTTGGGGAAATCAGTACGATATCCTCCGCGTAGTGAGACATGATCGCGTCAAGGTCATGTGAATTCCACGCAGTGATCCAGCGATGGGCAAAATGCTGGGCCTCCGCTTCCGTGGTCATGCAGCTCACTATACATGCAGGACCCCGAGAGCGGCTGTCCTCAAACGAGCATTTTCATCCCAGGTAGCGAAGGAATCTTCCCGGTTGATTGTCGTAGCCCGGGAAGACGTTCGCCAGATTCGTATTCCCCATGTGCCGCGCCACAGCCTCGCCGAGCACCTGCCGGAAATCAGTGGTCAAAGCCAGATCCCGCCCTTCATAAAGCTGCGACTGCTCGAGCCCCGGCCAGCGTCCGTAAACTTTGCCGCCTTTCACCGGTCCACCTAGAACGAACATGACGTTGGCGTGTCCGTGGTCGGTGCCGCGATTGCCGTTTTCGCGCGCGGTGCGGCCGAACTCCGACATGGTCACCACTACGGTGTCTTCGCCGAGGTCTCCAAGATCAGTCCAGAAAGCCGCGAGCGATTGCGAGAACTCGCGCAGCACATTGGCGATCTGGCCTTCGGTTGCGCCTTCGTTGACGTGATGGTCCCAGCCGCCAATGTCGGCGAACGCCACCTGCACGCCGAGATCAGCTTTGATCAGTTGAGCGAGCTGGCGCAGGCTGTCGCCGAAACGTCCCTTAGGATAATCCGCGCCGAGCGCAGGTTTGTACTTCGACGGATCGGCGGACTTCAACATTTTGACTGCGTCAAAGGTTTCTTCGCCAGTGCCGTGCAGCACACTGTCGGTGGAGTGATCGTACATGGCCTCGAACGCGCTCGCGACCGGCGAAGGCTTCGGGCTGCGTCCACCGCCAACCGAAAAGTCATTGATGTTGTTCATCGCGATGGCCGGCTCCGAGCCGCTCAAGATACGCGGGATCGACGGACCCATGGCGATGGCTTCGAAGGGAGACTTTTGCGTTGGCTGCGCTAAGTTGCGTAGAGAGCGGTTCAGCCAGCCGTCGTCCGTGGATTTCACTCCCGGGGTGCCAGATTCCATGAAGTCCTGCGCGTCGAAGTGCGAGCGGTTAGGGTCAGGCGATCCTGCGGCGTGCACAATCGCCAGTTGCCGCTGCTGCCAGAGCGGCTGGAACGACGCAAGCGAAGGATGCAGGCCAAAAAATCCGTCGAGGTTGATCACCGCATTGCGGGGAATGTTAATGCTGGGCCGCATCGCGTAATACTGCGGCTCGGCAAAGGGCACGACGATGTTCAAACCGTCGGCGGCGCCGCGCTGGAAAATCACAACCAGCCGCTTGTTGCGCGTTCCCGTCTGAGCTGTGCCCCAGGCGGCGCGCGCCAGAAAGCTTGGCACTGCCGCCGTGCCGACCACGGCGAGAGCGCTGTTGCGAAGAAAGACGCGACGTGTAATGGACATTAAAAACTGCTCCTGGCTCTGGGCCTTTAGCTCCCAGCTATCTCCTCTGAAACTCCGGCGAACCCAGCAACAAACCCGCGATCACGTTCGCATCCGGCGGATGCGGAGAGTCATTGGACTTGCGCACCCCGGCGTTGTTGTCCGGCTTCTGCTGCGTGCCCTGCTTCGCTGCTGCCACCGCATCGATCTGCGCCGCGATTGAATCGTGTGTCTGCTTAGAGACGCCGCTCGCGATCAGGCTCGACTCCAGCGCAGAAAGCGTTAGCGCTCTATCCGTCGACCCCGAGCTGCTTCCCGCCAGTTGCGCCGCATCGACATTCACGCCTTTAATCTTGTCGTTGGTCAATGCTAGCGCAAAATTCATGCGGTTGAGCAGGGCCGACGAACTTACCCAGGTTTCCGCTTTCATCGAATATCCCGTGGGCGGTTGTGCGCGGTAAAGGGGCATACCCATGCGATTGAGTTGCTGGACGAGCGGTCGCGCGTCCTCAACCTCGGCTCCGGTCGCCCGCACAGCAGAGGCCACGAATTCCAGAGGTGTCTTCACTTTCGCGCGGTAGGAAGCGTCGTCCCAAAACTCGGGCGAATGGAACATCGTGTTGAGCACTTCGCGTATGTCGCCCTTTTTCTTTAAGAATGTTTTCGCCATGCGGTCGACTAAACCTGGAGGCGGCTCATCAGAGACGAATCGCTCCGCCAGCTTCATCGAAATAAAGTGAGCTGTCTGCGGACTCGTGGCCAGCCGGTGCAGCACTTCCAGACCTTCGTCTTCGCCCTTGGGCTTAATTCGATGTCCGAGCACGATCTTGGGACCGGGTTCGTGCATGCGGGGATCAAACTTGAAGCCGCCGCCTTGAGCTGGCTGCTCGATCGTCCAACCTGTAAATACCTTGGCAACCTCGGTCACATCCCGCTGCGAGTAGCCGCCGTTCACACTAAGCGTGTGCAGTTCCAGCAGTTCCCGGCCGTAGTTTTCGTTGAGACCGCTCTTACGCTTCCCCTGATTTTGCGCCGGGTAGCGGTTGCCATACAGTCCCGGACGGGGCGGAATCCCCAGCGCTCTCGCCGAGTTCGGCCCCACGCTCAGCCAATTGTCCAGGTAAAACAACATTGCAGGACTCTTCGCTGTGGCCACGAGTATATCCTCAAATTTTCCAAGCGCATGCGGACGAATCACATCACGCTCGTAGCTGCTCACCATCACGCGGTCCAGTCCCTTGTCCATGAACACATTGAAGTGGTTGAACCAGAAGTCGGTCATCACCTCTTCAAACTGCCGCTGGCTGTAGATAGCGCGCAGAAGTTTTCCCTCCGATAGTTCCCCCGTGACCACGCCGCCGGGATTATTCATGGCGAGCAGCACTTCCTTTTGCCTGGGTGCCAAACCTACAAGAACTTCCTGTCCTTTGCCTCCACGCAATGAGTTGGCAAACGCAATCTGGTCCTCGGGCGACATACCGAGAATCTTCTTGAAGCGCTGATCGGGAGGCAAGCTTGGCAGTTGCTGGATTTCGACATCGGCGTAGAGTTGCTCTTGGCGAAGGCGCGCTTGATCCGCTTCTTCGGGCGATGGTTTTCTCGGTGCGGCGGCTTCCATCGTGTTGTCGCCGTCGGCGGCGGAGTTCATTGTGCTTTTCGCACTCGTCATGGTGCTACTCATCATCGAGTTATCGGCGGGAACGATGGCGCCGTCCGAGGTTGCGGACGCCACTATAGCGGGACCCTCACCGGATGCGGCGCCGGCTTTTTCCGGAGTGGCAGCTCCGGCAGTATTCTTGGAGCTTTCTTCTTGGCGCTCTCTTTTTTCCTCACGACGTGCAATTTGCACCTGAAACACGGCGCGCCGTGCCGGGTCGGACGGCATGGGCCGCTTGCCGTTTATCACCGCGACGATCTCCTGCCCATCCGGGAAGTCTTCCGCAATCTCCTTGTTGCTCATGCGGAGAGTGCGCAGCGGCTCCAGTCGTGATTCGAGTGCGCTGTCGTCGATTTTGTCGGGATGCAGTTGCAGATCAATCCACCGGTCCACACCCATCGCCATGACTTGTTGAACGTCCCCGGGTCGCGGACCGAAGGTCAAGCGATTCAGCGCGTGCAAGGCACGCCGCTGATCGTTTGCGCCGGAAGCGACTTTGTCTTTCTTCTTCGCCAGTAATTGTGGGACGGCAGACGCCAGGCTGAAGGAGAGAAAAAGAATGGCAAACTTGGTGCGGCCCAGACGCATGAGAACTCCCAGGGAAGACAGCGAGCTGCTCCCATTATCAACCCGGACGGGGGGAAAAAGTTGCCAACCTGCGGTTACGAAAGAGAGGGCGGGGGCGCTTGGAAGGCTGGGGCCAAAGCCAACCGCAAAGCGGCAAACTTACGTCAGATACATCTTGCCACGAGACACTTTATGCTGCAGGGTCGCGGCCAATTGATCGACGTCTCCGGGCGCAATGTTTACCGCCAGATGGTCGGTCAGAAGCGGCGCCCGATTGCTGCCCACGGCATCGCGCCGTACCTGGATGAGCAATGCCTGCACCACGTTGGGATCATATTTCTGCGGAGACATGCGGACCAGATCGCTCAGCGCGCTGCCCAGAGAGAGTGATTCGCGATAGGGCCGCGTGCTGGTCATGGCGTCAAAGGTGTCGGCGAGCGCCATGATGCGAACTGGTATGGGCAACTCTTCGCCGACCAGAGCGTCGGGATAGCCGGAGCCATCGCTGCGCTCGTGATGCCAGCGCACCGACTCGTGAATCTTTGGCCAGGGGAACTCGACGCTGCTGACAATCTGATGGCCGACCACGGTATGGTCCGCCATCTCGCGGAACTCCTCAGGATTAAGGGCTTCCGGCTTGCTGAACAGGCGCCGGTCGACCGCTACCTTACCAATATCGTGCAAATAACCGGCGCTGCGCAGTGCGGCCACTTCGCTGCCGTCGAGACCCATTGCTTCTCCGATCGCGGCGGCATAGCGGCCCACGCGCAGAGAGTGGCCGTGAATGTTGACGTGCTTCACATCAATGGCGGCCGCGAATGCCTCGAGTGCCGTGTCGTAGAAGCCGTGCAAAGAAGCCATCAAACGCAGATTTTCGGTCACACGCTGCGCGAGGGTCTGCGTGAGCGCGTGGTTTTGCACGGCGAGCCCAATGTAGCTGCACAGCAATTCCATGGCATTGAGTTCGGCATGTTCGTACGGCGCGTCGCCCGGGCGGCGTCCAAGAGCCACAACGCCCGCTAGCTTACCCGCAGCCTTGAGCGGGGCCACGCACTTGAAGAGCTCTGGAGCTACGTTGCCATTGGAACTCAAAAAGACGGAGTAGATAGAGGCGTTCAGCACAATCGGTCCGCGCGCCGCAGTGAGAGCATGCGCATGCTTGGGCAAAAGAGGGATAAACGCGGGTTCAGGCAGCATGGCGAAGCCGCTCGCCGCCACCGAAGTCAGCATGGTGGGCTTTTCGTTGAAAACGAAAAGGGCGCCCTCGCTCGCGCCGGCCGCTTCCATCACGGCCGACAGCATGCGACGTGAAGTCTCCGTGAAGTCGCGCTCCGCCGTCAGCTCCGGCCCCAATTCGGAAAGAGCTTCAACCGTACGCAACAGCCGGCGGAAATTGTTGGTCTCCACGGCCAAGACGAGTGGTGCGAGAACGCTGAGCAGAATGAGCGTAGCATGCGAGAACAATGCGCAGCGAGGGCAGGTTGTTGGTTAGTTTGGTGCTGCCGGGGCGTGTTGATGTTCGTGGAAGAGCGGCGCTTCAGCGCCGCGCAAAATCAGGAGGCAAGATACGCAAGAATCGCCTTGGAGGATTCTGCTTTTGCCCTTGCCAGCGAGAGGCCGCGCGGCCGGCGAAGTACAACCGCATGACCAAGGGCGTCGACCATGTTAGCAATGACAAAGGCCCGGGTGTCGAGATCAATTTTCGCGCCAGAGCTTGCCGTGTGGGGAGCGAGGGCGGTACGAAAGGCCTCGTGAAACCTGATCGAAAAATCGACCGTGCCGTCGGCACGATGCGGTACTTCCGACCCGAGCAGCTCTGACAATTCCGGATCCGCTGTGTGCACCTCGACCATGCCCTCGACCAGAGACTCGACAAGCTGTTCGAGCGATGAGTCGGTACACTCGCTCATTCTCCGCTGTATGACGTCGGCAACCAGGCCTATGTGCCTTTCATGCAGGGCTACAAAGAGAGCGTTTTTGTTGGGAAAATACTGGTACACCGATCCAATGCTGACGCCTGCAGTCTCGGCAATCCGGTTGGTTGTAATTGAGGAAGCCCCGCCACGCTTGAGAAGCTTTACCGCTGCATCGAGCATGGCATCGACGGTCACTTTAGCCCGCTCCTGGCTCGGCTTGCGTCTGCGAATCGAGGATCGCCTGGTGTTCTGCTTCACAACGAGAGTGTAAACGCAAATGTGAGCTTTCCTTAATGTTTCTTCGACAACCTTCCAGTTTCCCATGAGTTAGCCGCTATGCTCGACGCGAGTAGACAAAGCGCGCTTTGGCTCTAAGCTTGTTACTAAAGAGTGAGTTGACGCGATAGACACGCTCACATGGGAGAAGAGGAATGATGTATTTGATTACGGGCGCGACCGGAGACGTGGGATCGCGGGTCGTGAGGCAGTTGTTGGAGCGCAACATTCGCCCGCGCGTTCTGGTGAGAAGCGAAGAGAAGGCGCGCTTACTGTTTGGAGATCGTGTCGACGTCTGTGTGGGCGATCTCGCAGCGCCAGACTCCATGCGGGGAGCCGTTCAGGGGGCGGACACCGTTTTTCTTATGAACGTCGGCCCGGCGATTCCGGAACGAGACAAGGCGGCTGCAATGATCTCGAAAGCGCTTGGGGTCCGGAAGATCGTCAAGTTGTCATCCCTCGACGTGGAGCACGGTCTTGCGATCGGGGCCTGGCACGAGAAGGGTGAGGCGGCGATTCGCACCACGGGAATTCCGTTCACTGTTGTCCGTCCGACAGGTTTCATGTCGAACCTGCTGGCATGGGCACACTCCATCAGGACTGAAAGTGTGGTGCGGTCGTCGACGGCGGGTGGTCGCCGGCCTTTCATTCACTCCGACGATATTGCTTCAGTGTGTTTAGCCGCCCTTCTCAAAGACGAGTACTCGGGAGAGGCGCTTTCAATCACCGGCCCCGAGTCACTCACCTTCGGAGAAGTCACCGCCCTCATCAGTGAAGCGATCGGGAGGCCACTGTCGTATCAGTTCATCTCCGACGAGGAGGCGCAAGAGCGATATTCGAAGATCAGCGGCTCGCGGGAAGAAACTGACGCACACGTCGCGTTGTGGCGTGCGATACGTGAGGGACGGCTAGCCGCCACCACCGACCGTGTCGAGCGGATCTTGGGTAGAAAACCTATTGCTTTGCGACAGTGGGCCTCGGAGAACGTCCGATCGTTTCTCAACTAACTTCGATTGGATGGCACGTCGGCTCAACCCGAGCGCCGCGCTGGGCTGTAGCCCCGGGGGAACGCTAGAAATGCTCGCGCAACTCGGCGAACCTGCCCACGACTAACAACCGCTGCGCCGGCGGAGCCGCGTTCAATTCCTCGTGTTCGAGGATCCACGTGTCGCCGTGAGGAACGAAGACCGCGTTCAATCCCGCTGCCAGCGCCGGATTGATGTCAGACTTCGGGCTGTTGCCGACCATCCAGGTCGACTCGCGCGCGAGCGAATGTTTCTCGACGAGATACTCATAGACCGCAGGATTCTTTTCCGCGACGATCTCCGTGTCTGCGAAGTACTCTTTCAGTTTGGAACGTTCGATCCTTCCACTCTGCTCTGCCAGCGCACCCTTGGTTACCAGGATGAGTCGATGCCGGGCAGAAAGATACTGCAGCGTCTGCGGAACCTCAGGAAGATGTTCGATGGGGTGGTCCGCGATCGTGTGAGCAAAACTGGTGATCTGCCCCTGCAATTCAGGCGTGACCGGTCCGACGCTCAGCCGCTCAAACGTATTCACCAGCGCGTGGGAAAAGCTGTGCAACCCGTAACCGTGCGTCACGATGCATTCCCGCTCTACATCATTGAGAACTCCGCGCACCTGCTCGGCAGAAAACTCGTGGTGATTGAGAAACGAGATAAAGCGCGCAATCGCCCGCTCAAAGTAAATGTTGTTCTCCCAGAGCGTGTCGTCGGCGTCGATGAGGAGAGTTTGGGGGGACAAGCTTCTAGCTCCTGGCCGCTGGCTTCTAGCGTGACTCAACAGTGGGACTATTTCAACGACTCAGCTTTTTAGCTAGCAGCTAGAAACTTCACGCTAACCAATCCACCCTTGCCTCAGGCCCGATAATTCCCGCCTTATGCCCCATATCGAGCAGCCGCACCACGGCTTCGCGTCCCTCCGGACCGTAGTCAAGCGTGCGCTCGTTCACGTACATGCCGACGAACCGGTCGGCGGTTTGCGAGTCGAGATCGCGAGCGAACTGCATGGCGTAGGATAAAGCTTCTTCGCGGTGGTCGAGCGCGTATTGAATGCTATCGCGCAATGCTCCGTTAACCGCCGCCATGAGCTCTGGCCCAAGCGCACGGCGGATGGCGTTGCCTCCCAGCGGCAAAGGCAGACCCGTCATCTTCTGCCACCACTTCCCAAGATCCACAATGCGATGCAGCCCAGCCTTATCGTAGGTCAACTGGCCTTCATGAATGATGAGTCCAGCTTCGTACTTACCCTCGAGCACCTGCGGAATAATCTGGTCGAAGGGCACTACTTCAGTCTCTACTCCGGGAGCGAAGAGCTGCAGCGCGAGATACGCAGTCGTAAGCGTGCCCGGCACGGCGATGCGCTTTTCCTTGATTTCGCTCTGCGTAAACGGCCGCGGAGAAACCACCATCGGGCCGTAACCTTCGCCCACGCTTCCGCCACAGGACATGAGCGCATAAGACTCTTGAATATAAGGATAGGCGTGAAACGAAATAGCGGTCACATCGTAAACGCCTTCTCGCGCCTTCTGGTTCAACGTCTCGATATCGCAAAGGGTGTGGGTGAAGCGCAACCCCGGCACGCGAACCTTATTGGTGGCCAGGCCATAAAACATGAAGGCATCGTCGGAATCCGGACTGTGAGCCACGGTGATCTCGCGCACTTGGGCCGGATTGCCGGAACCTTTTGCTTCCTGTTCGGAAATTACTGACATTGTATGAACTCCAAATCGCTCACCGTCCTGTTCCCTGGTGCTCCGCCTCCGACCGGCGTTGCCAGCGCGCCGCAATTCCTGCGGCCATCATCACCTTGATGACCTCGGCGAAAAGAAACCAGTAAAGTCCCCAGCGAAACGCCTGCGCTACCGAATGTGTCAAGGCCGCGAGCCACGCGAGGCCGCTGGTGAAAAGCGCAACCTCGCCGAGAAGGCCGGCGATTGCGGCGCGAGCGAAACTGCTACGTCCACGTTCCATGACGAATCCCGCAAGCCATGCCACCAG
>Ga0302326_10003757_pt1 | contig 35602 bp, 36 predicted proteins | sample Palsa_T0_3_FD_202264 | JGI IMG/M metagenome (GOLD analysis project Ga0302326, IMG submission 202264) | Peat permafrost microbial communities from Stordalen Mire near Abisko, Sweden - Palsa_T0_3 | ecosystem: Environmental > Terrestrial > Soil > Palsa > Peat permafrost | place: Sweden: Abisko...
CTACGATTATGAGCCCTGGAATGGCGACTATTATTATCCCCGTCCCTGGACCTGGGGGTTCGACATGTCTTATAACCCCTGGTCGGGCTGGGGGTTCGGTGCGGACTATGATTATGACTGGTTCGACGATGGCTTCGGCTGGGGCTATGGTTACGGATTTGGCCTCGGCATGGGTTGGGGCGGCTGGTATGGCGGGGGATGGTGGGGCGGCGCGGGTGGCTACCGTCCTGCCTATCGCAACTGGCATGGCGGGCGTTTCGGTTCCGGCGGCCGTGGCGGCTACTACGGCGGCAGTACGACCATTAATGGGAGCACCCATATGCATATGCGCTATAATAACAATGTCTACCGGAGCAGGCAAGGGGTTATACCGGGGAATAGAGGCAATGTGGGCGGAATGGCCGGCAACAATGGTTTTCGGGGGAACAATAATCTTCGCGGGAATAATAGCCTTCGTTCGCCGGGCGGAAATAACATCATTTCGGACCGGCAGGGAAATATCTACCAGCGTGGTGCACAGGGGCAATGGCAGCAAAGGGTCAACCGGGGCTGGACGCCTGTGAATGCCGCAGCCAGTAGAGGATTGGAACAGCAGCGCCAGGTGAATGCCAGGGGCGCGGTCAGGGCGCAGAATTTCCAGCGTGCCAGTAATTATGGCGGAATGAGGTTCAGCGGCGGGGGCGGTCATTTTGGTGGAGGCGGCGGTCATTTCGGCGGGGGCGGCGGCGGCGGGCGCTCCGGCGGGGGTGGCGGCGGTCATCGCTGACCGGCATGTCTATTGTCAAACTTGTAAACAACTATGATCATGAAAGACCTGACCAAAAAGGACGTGGAAGGGCTGAGAGGCGAATTATTCCATATGACCCTTTTCTCTATTGCCTGGGCGATGATCGGGGAATATATATTGCACTTCAGGGACTATTTCCTCGGTGCAGGGCTTGTATTGATCGTGGTTGTATACCTTGCTCTATATTCCATCAAGCTTTTTGATCTGGAGGACAGTCTTGGGGACAAGGTTGCCGCTGCCGAGGGCGCGAAGGAAATTAAACGTGACCATTCGTACGAGCTCATTCTTGTGTTCGAAGGGGTCGCCATCCTGGTGACTTGGATATTGCTGTTGAAATTCCACCATCAGAACTGGCTGATCTCTTGTTTTGCCCTGATCGCCGGGCTGCATTTCTTTCCTTTGGCAAGGCTGATCCGCCAGAACTCTTATTACTTCCTGGGAGCCTGGATCTGTATCCTGGCTGTTGCCGGCTATTTGTTGCTATCTTCAGGATTAGTGGCAGATCATATTGCGAATACCCTGGTGGCGTATGGCTGCGCTGCCGGGGCGGCCGTCGACGGCTTAGGGATAATGTTGAGGACGCGTACGGCGCTGAGATCACACTCAACCAGCCATTTTTAACACGATGCTTAACATTGTGATGTGTACCTTTGAGCAGGAATAAAATCAGAGCAAAAAAATATAAGTTTTAAGCAGTCAATTTTCTCATAAGCAGTTAGTTTTGGTTACGGCCCCTGTTTCCACAGGGGCTTACTTTTTGCGGTAGCTGCCAATCAAAACCGCCATTATAAGCTATAATCGAACCAGACAAAAAAATCGGTAACTTTAATTCGACCAAAACCCGGTCCAATGCCTCGTTTTTTCCTCTCCGAATTACTCCTGTTGTTATCGATATTATCGTCGAATGCACAATATTGCTTAACCCACATTAGTATCGTGGATGTAGTGAACGGCAAAATAGTCAAAAACCAGACGGTCACTATCAAAAGCGGCAGGATCGTGGCCATCTCCTCTCACACAGACAAAGGCTCGACGCTCCTTGCCTACGATTGTACCGGTAAATACCTGATGCCGGGGCTTTGGGACATGCATATTCATGACGCCGGCGACGACAGCTCCAATCGTTTTGAATACGTGCCCTTGTTTCTAACGAACGGCGTCACCGGTATAAGGGATATGTGGGGCAGCGAGGAAATGTTAAAGTTGAAAAATGATATCGATGCAGGAAGGTTTACTGGTCCGCGGATGATCATTGGAAGCCCGATAATTGATGGGAGCAAGCCTTTTTTCCCATCCGCTCTGGCGGCGGCAACCGAGACCCAGGGTCGCCATTATGTGGACAGCTTGTCTGAGGCGGGTTACGATTTCATTAAAGTCTATTCCCTTTTAAGGGAGCCCGTTTACCTCGCCATTGCCGATGAATGCAAGAAGAGAGGAATCGCTTTGGAAGGGCATTTATCTATTGAAATTGGATTGGAAGAGGCATTAGATGCAGGGCAAAGAAGTTTTGAACACAATTTCAATATCAATCGCTATCTCACAGGAAAAGAGGCTGAATTATTGAAATGGTCACATCATTATTTAGATACTGTTCATTCCACTAAAAACCCGGAATTTATGGTTCATAATGAACCGCTGGGTGTTGGCGCGAAAGAATTCTATCTGCCGTCAGCGGTTTTGAATAAAATGATCAGATACAGAGTTGCGATTGTTCCCACTTTAACGCTTGTGCAGGGACGCAGCCAAAATAGCGACCTGATGGCAAAGAAAACCAAAGGTCTGGAGTATTTGACGCCCGGATTCGTGAATTACTGGATGCATCAGTCCCCGGCATTTCCGGCAGAATTTGAGCAGGCTTTCGGAGCGGCTGCAAAATTTCTTATGAACAAAGGTGTATTGATCCTGGCGGGAACGGATGTCAATAACCCCTTTTGCGTTCCAGGATTTGGGTTACAGCAGGAATTAATAAATCTGCGTGCGGCCGGTCTGAGCAATTTGCAGGTGCTTCAAACCGCTACAATTAATCCGGCTAAATTTTTATACGCGGAAAAGGATTTGGGCACGGTTGCTGTTGGAAAACTGGCCGATTTGCTGGTACTCGAGGACGACCCTTTGTCCGATGTGGCGAATACTCAGAAAATTAATGCTGTCATCGTAAATGGAAAATATCTGTCAAAAGAAGATCTCAGGGAAATGTTGGCGGCCCAGAAGAAGAGATAAATTGCGAGGTCTTAATTGGCTTGAAACTGACTGGGCGCGGTTTTTCGGAATATAGACACATTTGCCAGGGACCAGCGGGTCGCCATCATATCATTTGCTATAGGGCTGGTACGCCAGATCAATTTGCCTGTCCTCCCGAAGTGTGCGTAGGCGAAGACGTCGTCGGCCCCGGTGTATATCAATGCCCCGGTCGCCGAAACACCCATCCTGTTCTCGCGGGGCCTCATCATCGATATAAGGGAAACCGGCTCGCGATAGACCGACTGTCCAAAGACCGCTTTGCCTGTAAAAGGCTCACGGCTGTCAACTGAAAAACCCCATGTATCCGGAAAAGGCACGATTGCGGGCAAATTGAAATAACCTGCCGGATCAAGGACTCTCTCAAGACGTGGGGATTCGGCTATCGGATAGTTCGGCGCTGTTGCTTCCTGGCCAAAGGTGATGAGTGGGATCACGCAATATAGGACAAAGAGAAATTTTACTGGCATGACATTTTTATATAGTATATGCAAAACCAAAGCCATAAACTGCGTACCTCAACAATGGTGAAACGTTCGCCTGCTGTTGGATAATACTATGTGAATTATATAACCATTCAAAGAAACCATGTAATAAAGCTATTAGATCATAGGACTATCTTTATTAGTAAATTAAGAATGCTACGATCAAAATCTAAAGCGTCAATGCAATTGCCACCGGAAGTAAATATATCTTCTCTGTCGAAATCCATACTTTCCGGTCTTCTGGCGGGCCTCATCGTTGCCTTCCTGGGGCTGATCTATACGATCGCTTACAGAGAGGAAACTGGCTTTGCCAAGGCGCTGATCATTATGCCGATCAGTATTTTTATCGGGTTCCCGATCTTGTTGGTCCTCGGTGGATTCTCTTACTATCTTTTTAAAAAACATCTTCGAAGGGGTGATGCCTGGTTTATGATGTTTTGCATAGTTTTTCTGATCGCTTTGATCCTGGTCACCTTTCAGGATACAAGAAATGAGCATGGCATCATTTTTTCAGGCTTACGGGGGCTTTGCCTTGGTCTTGAGATCATTACCGCTCTAATAGCAATGTTCTTCATTCCTTATTTTGCCAGGCATCCCGGGATCTATGAATAAAGGACTTTACAACTAATCGTATGAATAATTACCAATAATTGCCACCAAGGTTCATGATCACTTCAACGTGTTCGCGTCTATAATCCTCAATTTTCCTTTTTGTTTGACGAGTTTCAGCTTCCTTTCAACGCAAAGAGAGATATCAGCAATCTTCTTTGTCCATTCCCGGTTAAGACCAAGCATGATACTTCGCGCTCAAGAGAGTTTCATTAAAACTATCAGCTGCCAGATGGTGGTTTAAAGCGGCAGTCTTGTCCACATTACTTTATATTTGCAAAGCAAAAAAGGGCGCTTTATGACCATTCTTGGTTTTACGATCATTCTTTTTGTAGCTGCGGTGGTGGCCGGCCTGCTGGGCTCCCTGACTGGGTTGGGTGGTGGCGTCGTGATCATCCCCTTGCTGACACTGGTATTCAAGGTCGATATCCACTATGCGATCGGCACCTCGCTGATCAGCGTCATCGCCACTTCTTCGGGAGCGGCAGCGGCCTATGTGCGGGAAGGGATCACCAATATCCGGCTGGGCATGTTCCTTGAGCTGGCTACGACCGCCGGGGCGATCGCCGGCGCCTGGCTGGCGACCTATCTGCCGACCTCGGTGATCGCGATCCTCTTTGGGGTCGTGCTGATCATCTCGGCCGGGCTCTCTTTTGCAAAGCGGGCTGACCCGGTGACCACCGGGACGCCGGGGGAGTTATCGGTAAAGCTCAGATTGAACAGCACTATGCCGACGGCCCAGGGGCCGAAACCGTATTTTGTAAAAAATATCCTGGGCGGTTTCTTCATGATGAATATCGCCGGGGTGATCTCGGGATTGCTGGGCATCGGCAGCGGGGCATTGAAGGTGATCGCGATGGACAATGTGATGCGCATCCCCTTCAAAGTATCCACCACTACCAGCAATTTTATGATCGGCGTCACGGCGGCGGCGAGCGTGGGTATCTACCTGAATCGGGGCTATATCGATCCCGGTTTGAGCATGCCCGTTATGCTTGGGGTACTCGGCGGTGCGTTTGTCGGTTCGAAGCTGTTGAGCACCGCGAAGACCGAAAGCCTTAAGATATTGTTCGCCCTGGTGATATTGCTGTTGGCCGCGGAAATGATCTATAATGGCGTCAATCATCATATCTGAGCTATGCCGTTGACCTCAACTATGACTTAAACTATGACGAAGCGAAAAAAGATACAGGATGCCGACCTGGAAAGGGTCATCGGCAATCTGCTGCGATACGGGGTATTGACCGCCTCGGTGATCGTGCTGGCGGGCGGCATCGTCTATCTGGTCAGGCATGGGGGTGAGGCACCGGAGTACCGGCAATTCAAGGGCGAACCGGATATCATGCGAAGTCCCGGCCCGATGTGGCATGCCATTCTCGGCGGCCGTGGCCGGCCATTGATAGCGTTCGGTCTCCTGGTCCTTATAGCCACTCCGATCGCCCGCATCCTGTGTTCGATTGTTGGCTACCTGTTGGAAAAAGACTGGCTCTACACCGTGATCACGGCGATCGTGCTGCTGGTCATCCTATGGAATTTCTAACCTTCCTCCTCTTCCTCGTAATATTCTTCTTCGGTGGCCGGGGGATAGAGGGCTTCGAGTTGCTGGGCCGTCTCTTCGTCCACTTCTTCGACAAGTTTAAAGATGGGTTCATCCAGGTATTTGAAGAAATCCTCTGCTGCGGGGAGGAAGCTGCGCAGCAGCACGGTCTCCTTTGTCTGAAGGATCACGGAGACGAGTTCGATATCGGACTCGGCATCAACCTGGATCAGGTAATATGTGTTGGGCTTTAAATCTCCAAAGCTGGCCATGGTAAATAAATTTAGTCTGTAAATTTCCGTTATTAAATATTACCGGAGGATAAAAAAATCTTTAACAAAAAAAAGCCGCCTCGGTTGAGGCGGCGTCTTTTTTTCGAAGGTATTATCATTTAGCCTTTCCAGCTTTTTTGGCCGGCTTGGCTGTAGCTTTCTTTGTGGTCTTTTTTTGCTTTTTGCTGACTTTCAGGAGATCACGGCTTATCTCCCGGCTTACGTCCTTCACGTATCCCGCCAGTTTTTTCTCCCCTAATTCCTGTTTGTAATCAGCCAGGGCGCCTATCAGTTTCTCCCCGACTTCCTTACGCACTTGTTTTTTATTGGGAGTCGTTGGATGCACTGCTTCTTGTTGACTCATACGAATAATGTTTTTTGGTAATGAAATGATAACACAAAATTAATATTAATAAAATGAACCCAATGTTAAGTTTTGCCCGGGTGGCTACTAGCCGCCCGGGCGAATCTTTTCCTGGGCGACTTCAAGTCGCCCGCCCAATAGGGCAGACATAGGCGATGAGCGGGAGATTCGCTATGTTTTGCAAAAAACGAATCTCCCGCTTCGGCCTACTGACATAAGGCTGTCAGCGGCCGGTTGTTACTTTGTTTAAACAAACAAAAACCATCTTTTATGTCAACGATCACCCCCTTGCTAAAGGAGCTGGAGCAGGAAGCCCAGACGACCCGCAAGATGCTGGAACGCGTACCCACGGCTTATTTTTCCTGGCAGCCCCACAAAAAGAGCATGACCATCCAACAACTCGCCGCCCATATCGCGGAGCTTCCCGGCTGGGTGACGATGGCCGTCACAACTGACGAGCTGGATTTTGCCGCCAACCCCTATAAAAGGGAAGACATCCACAACAACGCAGAATTGATGGATTACTTTGAGCGCTCGCTTGCCGATGGCCGCAGTCACCTGGCGGAAACGACAGCGGAAGTATTGGCGGAACCCTGGACCCTTCGCAACGGCGAGGAGATCTACCAGGTAGCCACGAAGGGCGAGATCGTGCGGATGGCCTATTGCCAGATCGTGCATCATCGGGCGCAGTTGGGCGTTTTTCTCCGGTTGCTGGATGTGCCTATTCCCGGCAGTTATGGGCCCAGCGCCGACGAGACTGAATTTTAGCCCGGTTCGGGCTGCGGCTCGCGGCAGCGGGGGCAGATTCTCAGGCCGGTTCCGGCTGCGCGGTGCAAATCCTGGCGAAGCTGAAAAGGTCTTCCGCCAATGACTGGGGTTGTTCCCAGGCGGCGAAATGGCCGCCGCGGGCCGGCTGCGTCCATTGTTTTACCGAGAATATCCGGTCAGCGGCTTCTCTCGGTGCGGGGACCAGGTCCTTGGGGCTGATGTAAAAGGCCGCGGGAACGTTTATCTTTTGCTCTTCGCGCCGGGGGTGATGCATCCCTTCGTAATAGATACGGGCGGCTGATCCGGCAGTTTGAGTGACCCAGTAAACCGTCAGGTTGGTGAGTAATTCGTCACGGGTATATACCGTTTCCAGGTTGCCTTGGCAGTCTGACCAGCTATGGAATTTTTCGATGATCCAGGCGGCCAGCCCGACCGGCGAGTCGTTCAGGGCATAGGCCAGGGTCTGCGGTTTGGTGGCCTGTTCGAGGGCGTAGGCGCCTTCCTGCATCTGCCACTGCTGCCCTGACGCAAACCAAGCCTTTTCGACGGGCTTCAGGTCTTCGGGCTTTGCCATGAGAAGATGCTGATAGGGCAGATCGGTGAGGTGAAGGCCCATGATCCGACCGGGGTACTGAAGCGCCATTTCTTCCGCGATGCCGCTGCCGGTGTCGCCGCCGTGAACCATATATTTCTTGTAGCCGAGCCCTTTCATCAGGCCGGCAAAAAGCTCGGCGCATTTCCGGGTGTCCATGCCGGGTTTGGAGGGCTTTTCCGAAAAACCAAAACCGGGGATGGAGGGGATGACCAGGTCAAACGCCACCCCATCGGCGCCTGCGTTCGTGAGCAGGGGGACAAGCTTTAAAAAGCGGACAAAGGAATCAGGCCAGCCATGGATGAGCAGCAGCGGTATGCGGCGGATGCCGCTGCCCTGCTCATGGATGAAATGCAAACAGAAATCGTCCACCTTGGTTTGAAAATGATGAAATCCGTTCAAGACGGCTTCCTGTTCCTTCCAGTCAAACCCGTGCCCCCAATGAGTGCATAGTTCGCGCAGATAGCCCATGTTCGTTCCATACTCCCAGCCGCTGCCGGCGATCTCGTCGGGCCAGCGGGCCCTTCCCAGTCTTTCGCGCAGGTCCTCGATGATATAAGGAGAGATGCAGATGGTAAAAGGTTGGATATCCATAGTCCGGTATTTTGAGAATACGCTTGCAAAAACCCGGCCTTGGGACGGGCTTTTCGAGTTTCGTCATTATCAACGGGTTACTTCCATGAGCAACCAGGGCGTTAGCACCTGGCTGCGGGTGTGGTAGTCGATAAATGGACCCGTCAGCTGGCTGATGTGGAAATTTGAGAATTCCCGGATGGGCCTGGGATGCAGTTGCCGCGCGGCGAAACTATCGGCAAATTTCGCGGGAGCGAACACGAGTGTTGGCCGGCGATCGATGATCGGGGTCAGGTTATTGATTGGAATGCGGCCGACGGGACGGGAGCAGTCGAACTCGAAGGAATAGCAGTCTCCACCCTCTTGTAGCAGGTAGACGCTGTCACCAACGGAGGGCATGGCGGTCACGGCGGGCATGCCGGCCGCGGTCGTGGCGAGCGGGAGGCTGGAGACATATTTTCCTGCCTGGGTACCTGCCTGGTATTGCAGGATGGAGGGATAAAGTATGAAATTGACGACGGCGAAGGCCAGCATGGCCATCCAAAAGCTGCGGGCAATGGGCGACGGGAGCGCCCGCTCGCGGAAGAGCAGAAAAGGAAGGACTGCCAGCAACGCTATCCCCGTCATCAGCAAAGGCCAGTGTTCAAAACGAAAGAACCAGCAAAGGAGCCATAGTAATACCGGCAGGAGTATATTGATGATGTTTTGGACAATGCCTATGGCTTTCCGGGACTGGCGCCGGCGGATGCCGTAGCAATATTCCGCCGTCAGGATGGCGAAAAAGGGAAAGAGGATATTAAGGTAATGGGGCAATTGAAAGCGGGAGAAGGAGAAAACGAGGAAGCTGGCCAATGCTGCGCCCAGGCATATCTTGTCGCCGGGAATGGATCGACGCCCACTGCACTTCCGGATGATGGCGACATAGAGCAGGAGCGACCAGGGCAGAAAGGCCCAGAGCAGCGTGTGAAAGTAAAAAAAGGGGTCGCCGGAACCCTTGATCGGACCCGTATTGAAGAAACGGCCGAATTGGCTGTCCCAGAAAAAGAAACGGATGCCTGAGACGCCGGTCCTGCCAAACACCTGTTTCTCCGGATGCAAATCAAACTGCCGGTAGAGGCAGAGCAATTCCGGAAAGGTGAACAAGGCCGTTAGCAGGATGGCGATCAACCAGCGGGGATTCCGAAACTGCTGCCATTCTCCCGACCAGGCCCAATCGAGCACAAAACCGGCGCCGATGGTGATCAGGACGAAAGGGCCCTTGGTCATACAGGCGCAGGCGGCCAACACGGAACCGGCGACGAGGTGCAGCCCCGGTCTGATCCGCGAGGCCCTGTAGAAATGATAGACCGAACCAATGATCAGACCCGTGAGATAGGGCTCGGCGCGGACGTCATTATTTGAGATGACCAGGTGGGCCGCCGACACATAGATCAGGGTGGATAATTGGGCAACGGGCTTCCCATACAATGAGAAGGCGAGCCGCCAGGTATACAGTGCCCCGGCGCTCCAGAACAAGAGGGCCGGCAGTTTATAGGCAAAGGCATTGACGCCCAGCAAACGAAAACTCAGGGCAGCCATCCAGAATGGGAAGTGCGGCTTGTCCAGCCAGTCCTTGCCGTCGCGCATCAGGTTGACAAAATCGCCGCTTTGAGCGATGGTCTTGGAGATGGTCGCATAAAGTGAACCGTCGGGTTCCAATATAGGAATAAACAGACCGCCGGCGTTTATTAAGATGCCTGGGATCAGGAGCGGGATAAACCATTTTTGGAGAAAAGCCTCCCATTCTGCGTGGTTCGGTGAGATCATCAAGCGGAGCCGCCTCCGGGCAGCATCTGGTGAGTAAAGATAAAAGCATCTGACGGGAAATTACTCAGACTTTCCCGATCTCCGCAGGGTTTTCCAATGCGGGTCGCCGGAAGTAAGGGCGGGGGCCCTGACGGTTCTCCCAAAAGATAAAAAGGCGGGAGGTGCCCAGGCCGACGAGGGAGCCGAACACGGTGCCGACGAGGACGTCGAAGGGATAATGTTTACCCACATAGACCTGTGCGTAGCAGATAACGGCCGCCCATAACCAAAGCCAGCGCCATTTCTTTCCGTTTATGGACCGGATGGAGCAATACCAGAATGTTGCCAGACCGAAATGGTTGGCGGCGTGATTGCTGGGCATGGAGTATAATCCACCGCAATCCACCAGTCCTCTGAGCAAACTCTGGATCTCCGGATCGTGGCAAGGACGAAGTCGCCCGAACAACGGCTTCAGCACCTGTGCGGCCAGGGAGTCGGTAATGGCAAAAGTCAGCACACTGAGAATGACGAAAGCCCAGGCTTTGTTCTTGCCGACACGAAAGGCATACCATGCCATAAAAATATAAAAGGGGACCCAAGTGAGCGGATCGCGGAGCACGGGCATGATCGGATCGAGCAGGGCATGATCGGAGTCGTGCTGGATGAGCACGAACAATGTTTTATCCAGATGATCCAACCATTGTAACAGGGACATGGGGCACTATTTTAGACGGCTAAAGCTAGCCCGATCAATCCATCGCCGGGGTATATTTGGGATTATGATAACGTTAAAAAATGCAATGCGCAAAAGCAGGGCCATCCGTCTATGCATAATGATTTTTTAATGTTGGGGTAAACCTGGGGTCATACCCTTGTTATAGTTTTGACAAACCCATTAACAATGAAATTCATCCTCCCTACCTTGGCTGCCGGGCTATTGGCGTTAACCGCCGCTGGTCAATCTGCCGCTAAAACAAAACACCTTTTCATCATCACCATCGATGGCTTCCGATGGCAGGAGGTCTTCACCGGCGCCGATCCGCAATTGGTGAGCAATTCAATGTATGTCCTTGACACCGCCCTGACGCGGCAGTTATACTGGGACAACTCGACAGAGGCAAGACGGCAGAAGCTCTTGCCTTTTTTTTGGGGTACCATAGCGGAGAAGGGGCGGCTCTATGGCAATCGTCTTCTGGGTAATAAAGTAAACGTCAGGAATTTCTACAAGATCTCCTACCCCGGTTACAACGAGATCCTGACTGGGCATACGGATGCCATCAGCAGTCCCAATCTTCCCATCAACAACAAGAACGTGAATGTGCTGGAATACCTGAACAAGAGCGCCGACTACCATGGCAAGGTGGCCGTTTTCACCTCCTGGAATGTATTCCCGTTCATCCTGAATGAATCCCGCAGCGGGCTGCCTGTCAACAGCGGCTACACGCCTTCGGCGGAGATAGGAGATCCCGTCGCCGGTCTGATCGACAGTGTGGAGTCGACCATGCGTCAAAGCAAGACCCGGCAGGATCAGCTCACCTATCTCAGTGCAAAAGAATATATCGGCCTTCATCATCCTTCCGTTCTCTTCCTTGGGTTTGGGGAAACGGATGAGTATGCACATGCCGGACGGTATGATCTCTATCTGCAACAGGCGGCGGACATCGACCGTATGATCTCCGATCTTTGGTATATGGTGCAGACGGACCCATATTATAAAGACAGCACCACCTTCCTGATCACCACCGACCATGGTCGTGGCTGGAAACCCAATAAATGGACCACGCATGGGTTCTGGGCCGAAGGGTCCGGTGACATCTGGATGGCCGTACTCGGGCCTGATATCCAGTCTGAAGGCGAATTGAGGTTCAAGGGCCAGGTCTATCAAAAGCAGATCGCCGCCACGATAGCGTCCCTGTTGGGCGATCCGTCCGCCCCGGGGCATCCCCCGGGGAAAGCTATCCTTATCCCGGCGGTTCAGCCTGTTCCCGCTGCCGGTGGTGTTGCGCTCAGCGGGGCCGCGGGGCGATAGATGGAAGGATGTAGGACTGGTTTTGGTCGAATAGTTCTATTTTGCCATACTTTTGCACAAATTCCATGCATGGCTTTCCAATCGTTCCTTCAACTATTTACGCCAAAAGACCGGGTTTTTTATTCTTTATTCGAGCAGGTGGCCGACGGTGTGGCGCGGATGGGAAAGTTAATGAAAGAGGTGGTCGCTGAGCCCGACAAAGACAAGCGGGCTGCCCTCAACAGCCAGGTGGAGGACCAGGAGCACGTCAATGACGATCTCACCCATCGTATTTTCACCGAACTGGGGCGCAATTTCATCACCCCATTTGACCGGGAAGACATTCATTACCTGGCCAGCGCCCTGGACGATATCTGCGATTATATCTTTGCGGCCACAAAAAAGATCAACTTTTACAAGGTCAATCCAAACGACATGGGGATCCAGAAAATGGCTGACCTCATCGACCAGGGAGCGACCCAGATCCAGCTGGCCGTAAAGGAATTACGGAATATGCGGGACATGCGAAAGATCACCGATGCATTGGTTAAGGTAAACAGCATTGAAAATCAAGCCGATGACATATTCGATCTGAGCATCGAACGTTTGTTCGAGCAGGAGCCGGATGCCAAGGAGGTCATCAAGAAACGCGAGATCTACCAGGTCATGGAGATCGTCACTGACAAGTGCGAGGACGCCGCCAACGTTATCGAATCCATCATCATCAAATACGCCTGATCTGCATGTCCTTCCTGGTTGTTATTATTATACTGGCGCTTGTCTTCGACTACATCAACGGATTCCATGACGCTGCCAATTCCATTGCGACGATCGTCAGCACTAAAGTCCTGACTCCATTTCAGGCAGTGCTTTGGGCGGCTTTCTTTAATTTTGCCGCCTTCTTTATTGCCCGGTATGTCTTCAAGGAATTTAAGATCGGCAACACTATTGCCAGCTCCGTCAACAAGGATTTCATCAATTTGCAAGTGATCTTCAGCGGCCTGATCGCCGCCATCACCTGGAACCTGTTTACCTGGTGGTTCGGCATCCCTTCCAGCTCGTCGCATACCCTGCTGGGAGGCTTCATGGGCGCGGCGCTTGCGCATGCGGGCGCCCTCAGCCGGCATGGGGTCGCCGTGATCAATTACGCCAAGGTCGTCCCCACCTTCCTTTTTATTTTCATTGCCCCGTTGATAGGGATGGTCATCGCTTTTATCATCATGCTGATCATCTTGAATGTCTGCCGGCGAGCCAATCCCTACCGGGCAGACAATTGGTTCAGGCGGCTGCAGCTGCTTTCTTCGGGGCTGTTGAGCCTTGGGCATGGCAGCAATGATGCCCAAAAGGTCATGGGGATCATTGGGGCAGCTATGATCTGGTATGAGAAATCCCAGGGGCATGAAATGTCATTCAAACAATTCATCGATGCGAATATGTGGGTGCCCCTGGCCAGTTTTAGCGCCATAGCGCTGGGCACGATGAGCGGCGGATGGAAGATCGTCAAGACGATGGGGACGAGGATCACGAAGGTGACGCCGCTGGAAGGTGTCGCTGCGGAGACGGCCGGGGCCATCACCCTGTTCCTTTCCGACAAATTGGGTATCCCTGTGAGCACTACGCATACGATCACGGGGTCGATCATCGGCGCGGGCGCGACCCGCCGGCTTTCGGCAGTGCGCTGGGGGGTAACCATCAATTTGCTCTGGGCCTGGGTGCTGACCATCCCGGTGAGTGCATTGCTGGCCGCGGTAGTTTATTTTATTGTTAACCTATTTGTCTGATGGGCCGTGGCCCCAGAAATTGGTTAAGCGCATTGCCGGTTGACTTAACTTTACTATCTTTCGAAGATTTTCAAAAAACGATACTAAACTAAACTATGAAGGGAATCATTCTCGCGGGAGGATCCGGAACACGCCTACATCCGATAACCTATGCCATCAGCAAGCAGATCATGCCGGTATATGATAAGCCGATGATCTACTATCCACTGTCTACGTTGATGCTCGCCGGCATCAAAGAAATACTCATCATTTCCACGCCGCACGATTTGCCCATGTTCAAAAAACTTTTTGGCGACGGGGCGCAGCTTGGTCTTTCCTTTTCCTATGCCGAACAGCCGCTTCCAAACGGACTGGCGCAGGCATTTGTGATCGGTGAATCCTTTATCGGTAAAGACAATGTCGCACTGGTACTTGGCGACAATATCTTTTATGGCGCGGGTTTGGGTAAACAACTGGAGCGCAACACGAGCCCGAATGGAGGTATCGTCTACGCATACCAGGTAAGTGATCCGGAAAGGTACGGGGTTGTGGAGTTCGACCGGGCCAACAAGGCCATTTCGATCGAGGAGAAGCCTGCCAAACCCAAGAGCAATTATGCCGTGCCCGGTTTGTATTTCTATGACAACTCCGTGGTAGACATTGCGAAAAAACTGCAGCCATCGGCAAGGGGCGAATACGAGATCACCGACGTCAACAGGGAATACCTGCGACAGGGGAAGCTCACCGTTTCCATACTCGACAGGGGTACCGCATGGCTTGACACGGGGACGTTCGACTCTCTCATGCAGGCCTCGCAATTCGTGCAGGTGATCGAACAGCGGCAGGGCATCCGGATCTCCTGTATCGAGGAGATCGCCTATAGAAAGGGCTTTATCAGTGCACAGCAGCTGGAGAAGATCGCACAGCCGCTCCTGAAAAGCGGCTATGGCCAGTACCTGATCAATCTTATCCAACAGCATTCCTGATCGGACCAAGCTTTAACTACTACTAGAAATATCTACGCTACTATGGAAAAAATTCTTGTAACCGGAGGGTGTGGCTACATCGGTTCGCACACGATCGTAGACCTGGTGGCAAATGGCTTCGAAGTCATTTGTGTCGACAACAATGTCCGTTCATCTCCCCGAATACTGGAAGGTGTGGAAAAGATCACCGGAAAAAAGATCAAGAACTACAAAGTCGATCTCTGCAATTACGATGACACCTTTGCGATCTTCCAGGAGAACGAGAATATCGCGGGGATCATTCATTTCGCCGCGTTCAAGGCGGTGGGCGAATCCGTGGAGCATCCGCTCATGTATTTCGAGAATAACCTGCTCTCGCTGATCAATTTGCTGAAGTGTGTGCAGGAGTTCAATATCCCGCATTTTGTATTTTCTTCCTCCTGTACGGTCTATGGCAACCCGGACACCATTCCGGTGACCGAGCTGACGCCGCCGAAACCTGCCGAGTCGCCCTACGGCTATACCAAGCAGATGGGAGAACAGATCATCAATGAATTCTCCAAGGCGACTTCGGTCACGAAATCCATCCTGCTGCGTTATTTCAACCCCGTCGGCGCGCATCCGAGCATCCTCATCGGGGAGATGCCCATCGGCAGACCTGCCAACCTTGTACCGGCGATCACCCAGACGGCCATCGGTAAGATCCCGCAGGTGACGGTGTTTGGAGACGATTATCCCACCCGCGACGGGTCCTGCATCCGCGATTTTATCCATGTCAGCGATATTGCCCATGCCCACACCCTTGCGGTGCAGTATATGATCGACAAAAAGATCACTAAAAATGCCGAAGTATACAATCTGGGCACGGGCAACGGGGTCACGGTACTCGAGGCCATCAGGGCTTTTGAAAAAGTGAGTGGGGTCAAGCTGAACTACCAGATCGGGCCGCGGCGGCCGGGAGACGTGATCGCCATCTATGCGAATAACGATCAGGCACGCAGGCAATTGGGCTGGAAAACGGAATACAGCCTCGAGGATATGATGTCCACCGCCTGGAAATGGGAGCAAAAGCTAAAAGCCGACGAGAAGTTCTATAACGGGAAGTTCAGCCAGTTCAATTAGAGCTATGGGATGGAAAACTGGAAACTTCTCCTTTACTTTGTAAGGATTAAAAAAACTCAAGTACAATGCTAAAAGATATTCAGGTAACAGGACAGAAAGATACACGGAGCGGATTTGGTGATGGCATAGCGGAAGCAGCGCGTAAAAACCCCAATATCGTGGCCCTGACGGCCGATCTGGCGGGGTCCATGAAATTGCAGACATTTATAAAGGAATTTCCAGAACGCTTTGTACAGGTCGGCATTGCCGAAGCCAATATGATCGGCATTGCTGCGGGGCTGACCATTGGGGGTCATATCCCTTTTACGACGACTTTTGCCAATTTCTCCACAGGCAGGGTATACGACCAGATCCGTCAGTCGGTGGCCTACAGCGGGAAGAATGTAAAGATATGCGCTTCTCATGCCGGCGTTACCCTGGGCGAGGATGGCGCGACACACCAGATCCTGGAAGACATTGGGCTGATGAAGATGCTCCCGGGTATGACTGTGATCGTTCCCTGCGATTATGCCCAGACAAAAGCCGCTACGATGGCCATTGCCGACTATGTCGGTCCGGTCTATCTGCGCTTCGGACGTCCGGTATGGCCAATTTTTACCAGCACCCTGCCCTTTGAGATCGGCAAGGCCCAGATCCTGTCCGAAGGAACGGATGTCTCCATTTTTGCCTGCGGCCACCTGGTGTGGAAGGCCATCGAAGCCGGGAGGATCCTGGAGGAAAAGGGTCTTTCGGTGGAGGTAATCAACCTGCATACCATAAAACCTTTGGATACGGCGGCGATCATCAAATCCGTGCAAAAGACGAAATGTGCGGTGACCGCGGAAGAGCACAATATCATCGGGGGTCTTGGTGACGCTGTAGCACAGACACTCGTGAAGAACTTTCCCGCGCCGATCGAGTATGTAGGTACGCTCGATACGTTTGGCGAGAGCGGAACACCGGATCAACTGATGAAGAAATATCATTTGGATACACCTGATATTCTCGCGGCAGTAGAAAAAGTATTAGCAAGAAAAAATAAATAAAAATAGTTAGTGACCATCCAAGACACCGAGCTGCTTTTGCAATTCCGGGATCCTGAGAACAAAGAGCGGGCGTTTACCGCCATCATAAAAAAGTATCAGGAGAAACTGTACTGGCATATCCGGCGGATGGTGGTAGAGCATGAAGACGCCAACGACGTATTGCAGAATGTATTCATACGTGTATGGAATGGTCTGGAGAATTTTCGTGAAGACTCCCAGCTTTACACCTGGTTATACCGGATAGCCACCAACGAATGTCTGAGCTATCTGGAGCAGCAAAAACGGAAATCTGCCCTGTCTTTTGACGAAATGGAATCGGGCCTGAGTAACAAGATCGTGGCGGACAAGTATTTTGACCCGAACAAACTGGAGTGGAAGCTCCAGCTGGCCATCCAACAACTACCGGAAAAGCAACGAGTTGTATTTACGCTTCGATACTATGACGAGATGCCCTATGAGGAGATGAGCCGGGTGCTGGATACCTCGGAGGGGGCGCTCAAGGCTTCTTATCACCATGCCGTCAAGAAAATAGAAGATTATATCCTGAACCGATAGGTGGGCCTATACGTGCTAAAAAGATTGAAATTACCAGGTCTTTCATTAAACCTTGGTTAACGGGGGGGGTCTGAAAATAAATGAACCTGAAGAATGACATATCGGAAGAATTGAGGCTATTGAGCGCAGTTGTTGCTGCGATCAGTCCTCAGACCCCGTATGAGGTGCCGGAGGGCTATTTTCTTGATCTTTCGGCCCGGGTGCTCCAGCGGGTGAGCAGCCAGCTTGTGAGCGGCCAACATGTGCGTGGCGAGAGGGAATCTAAGGCATTGACTTTCAGCGTTCCAGAAGGATATTTCGAAGGTTTTGCCCAACAGGTGCTGAATAAGATAAAATCAGGAGCCGTCGCTGAAGCAGGGATAGAGCTAGGGGAGGACCCCTATTCCTCTATTTTGGCGGAAGCAGGGCGGAAAACCCCGTATAGTGTGCCAGAAGGCTATTTTGAGGCGCATGCACCGCTGCTGGTCGTCGCCAGGGGGAATAACCCTTATGCGGTTCCGGCGGAGTATTTCGAGGGGCAGGCGCCCCTGCTGGCTGTTGCCACGAGTAACCCTTACACCGTTCCGGTGGGCTATTTCGATGAGCGGGCTACGGCAAGCCGTGTGGCAGCTGCCATGAAAGCGGGCCAGGAGCAGGCGCCCGCGGCAGGTGCATCAAAGGTCATCGAATCTAATGTCTGGGGGAATGTCCGGACGGGGAATGTCCGGAGGATGAACTGGCTGAAATATTCGGCCGCGGCCGCTGTCGCCGGTCTGATATTTACCGTTGGTTTATTGCGGATACATGCCAGGTCCGATAAACAATCGGCGCCGATAGATATTGCCAAGACGATGTCCACCGTCAGTGATCAGGAACTGCAAAATTTTCTAACCGTTCAGGGCGCGACGTTTGAGCAGCCTGTGAATAGTGCGACTACACTGGACGTGAACGACAATGATTTGAAGACCCTCTTGGGGAACGTACCCGACGGAGAATTGAAGCAATATATGGAAGAACATGGAGGGACAAATGACATTGCAACGAATTAATGAGCTCCTACGAGCTGAATGCATTAGAAGCAACAATGAAAAAATTATTTTCCGTATTGGTGATCTTCTGCTGGCTGACCCTACCCGTACACTCCCAGCCGGGCCCTGAACCACAAGGGCCTGCCGCGGGGCGCCTTGAAACCATGAAGATCAACTTCATCACCCGACGGCTGAACTTGACGCCGCAGGAAGCGCAGCGGTTCTGGCCGATCTATAGGTTCTATGCTGCCGAGAAGCGGCAGGCTAACATCGTCTATCGCAATAACGGGAATGAACTTGAGCGGCAGGAGACGATGTTGAACATCCGTAAAAAATACAGCGTCGCTTTTGTAGCGGCGATCTCGCCTGGTAAGATCAACGATTTCTTTAAGGCCGAAAACGAATTTGAAACAACCGTGATCCTGGAGTGGAGACGAAGACAAATGCAGGGCAGACAATTTTAGCAATAGCCCCCGATATTTTTGCCACATTCGCCGAATAAATGCATCAGCGCAAGTATAAAAAACGAAATTTGAACTTGGTGTTTTTCATAGGTTAGCAACGGCCGGCTCTTTCCAGGGCAGGCCTTTTTTCTTTAATCCCATTTTAATGTCAGCCGCGCCACAGACCGGGCTGTAGCCCGGTGGCCGAAGGCCAATTATTATTTTTTTTGTGCCGGGAATTATTTTTTAATGGGAATTCGACGGCGCAAAAAAAGGGGTCTTCACATCATGATAGAAGAGAAAGGTCCAGCCTTCTGTACGTCCCAGTTCCCACCACTGCTGTCTGAGCTCCATCGCCTTCTTTCCATCGTAATCATATTTCGCGACGAAGCGGCTTTTCATCTGTTGTAACTGCGGGGCCACATCGCCGCCGAAAAAAACTGTCTCCCCACCATCGACGATCCAAAATGCCTGATGCCACGGACAGTGCGCACCGGTGATAGTATACCGGATATAACCGTCAAGCACACCATCCCCGTCGAGCAGTACAACCTGCGACGAAGTGCGAAGACATTCCAATTCTTCAGGTATATAGGAGCTCGGGCCTTTTTCAAAAGCATATTCCAACTCACGTCGTTGCACGTAGTACGTAGCGTTTGGAAAAGACAACTGCTGCGGCGCCAGGGCTTCGCCCGCAACCTTCGTCGAAGCTTCGTTCCTCGCTTCTCCTCGGTTGCCTTCGACGCAATCGCCAGCAATACCGCCGGCATGGTCCTTATGTAAGTGACTCATCAATACCTTTGTAACGTTAGCCGGGTCGATGCCCGCATTGCGCAGGTTTTGATGGATCTGCAGGACGCCGTCGTTTGCGAAACCCAGGCCGGTATCAATGACGAGCACGTCTTCGGTCGTGACGACGGCGAAAGGTTGTACTTCGACCAGCAGGCTACCTGCAGGCCGTTGCTGCAAGTCGTCCTTGCCGATGTCGAAAGGTACAAAGCGTTTGGTCTTGTCGATAGTGAAGGCTCCCTCTGATAGTGGAATGATCTGCATGGCGCAAAGGTACAAGGTTATCGCAACACCATCTGCCGGTCGGCATCCAGGCGAACCAGGATGAATAACATGATGCTAAACGTCAGCAGAGATGTCCCGCCATAGCTGATGAATGGCAGCGTGATCCCGATCACGGGGGCAAGGCCGATGGTCATACAGACGTTGATGATAATGTGGAAGAAAAGCACGCTGGCCACGCCATAGGCATAACACCGGCTGAAGACGCTTCGCTGTCGTTCGGCTATCGTCACGATACGCATCAGCAAAACGACATAGATGCCAAGGAACAGTATGCTGCCTGTGAAACCAAATCCTTCGCCGATCGTACAAAATATAAAATCGGTCTTTTGTTCGGGCACGAAGTCGTAACGGGTTTGTGTCCCCTTGAGCAGTCCTTTTCCGATGAAGCCGCCGCTGCCGATGGCTATCTTACTCTGCTTAACATTGTAATTGTTGTCGCTGCCCTTCTTCCCGCTTTTCTTTACCTCGTTCTCGAGCGCCGCTTCGGTGGCCTGGTCCTTAGGGACATAATCTTTACCGATGGCGTCGTAGATCCTCTTTACCTGGTAAGGTTGGAAGATATGATCAAATGCGAAGGGGACTACGAATCGCTGCACGCCTACACAGACAAACCAGATACCCACGACAAGAAAAAGAACGGAGCGATTGCGTTTGATCACCTTGCGCAGGATATAGATGGCCAGGACGGCGACGCCCGTAAGGATGAGCGCCAGCGTATTGGGTTCCAGCAGGAGGGTGGCGACCACGAGTACTGCAAACGAAAAACCGATAACAAGCACCGATGAGGGCAGCCCTTCCCGGAACATGACCAGGAAAAAGGAGAAATAGACCAGGGACAATCCCATCTCATGCTGCAATATACTCATACCAGCAGGGATAAGCGCGATAGCCGACGCGATGAGATGGGAACGGGGCCGGCTGAAATTCGTTTCTACGCGCGACAGGTACTTCGCCAGGGCGAGGTTGACGAACAACTTACAGAGGTCGGCGGGTTGCAGCTGGAAAGCGCTCCCAAAGCGGATGATCGATTCGGTCCCTTTCACCTTCGAGTGAAAAGGAAAGACCAGCAGGAGCAGGAAGATGCCAAAGGCATAACTTAAATTGGCCGTAGCGGTAAAGAACTTGCTATCGGTCAGCAGGATAAAAGTGCCGATGATCCCTGCGAGGATGAAAAAAAGCAGCTGCCGGCTATAGTCTGTCTTCAGCGAGATAAAGCCCTGCACCACGTTGTCCCCATCGTGATAGGAGGCAGCGAAGATGCTGGTGATGCCGATGGCGCAGAGGATGAACCAGATCCAGACCAGTGACCAGTCGATGCCTTTTGATATGGCGGGGTTTCTAGTGCTCATGCTTATTGGGTCGAATCTTTTTGGGTGGAGGAATCGGGCGGCGAGGGTTGTTGGACCGGCGGTCGCGGCGTCGACCCGGAATCATTCTTCTTTGGCAGCCGGGCCGACGACGGCTTTATACTCTGGGAGTCCTGTGACGCGGTGGCTTTCACCGCCGAATCGAGCCCGATGGTTGCCGCGGCCGCCTGTGCCCGTTGTTTGGCCAGTCTTTCGGCCAGGGCGCTCTTATAAGGCGCAGGCTTGAGCAGGTTGATCATCAACGGGCTCTTTGAGTTATCCGAAGTATCCATCATCATGTACCGGAAAGCGGGTGTCTGGTATTTGATCCAGCGGGTGCTGTCGCCGCTTTGTCTTGCCCAGTCGGCGGCGCGTAAAGAGTCCATCTTGAATTGCTTGCGCACGAGGTAGCGCGCCATGAGGTTGCGGTTGGTGATCAGGTCTTCCAGTGCCAGCCGGTTGGTGGCGATGGAATCGTTGAGGTATTTTTCCACTAGCAGCGACGCGATGGGCGCCGCCTGGTCGCCGCCATAGCCGGCGTTCTCTATGATAACGGCCACGGCTATTTTCGGATTCTCACGTGGCGCAAAGCAGACGAACCAGGAATGCGATCTGAGCCTTACTACCTTTCCGTCGAGAAGAAGTTTGTTTTCCGCGGTACCGGTCTTGCCGCACATGTTGATACCGGGTATGCGGGCGGGACGGCCTGTGCCGATCTCGGTCACGTCCTGCATACCGCTATGTACGACCTCATAGGCGGCATCGGAGATATGGCTCACCGGTTCATGTTTCTGGTGGAAGCGGCTGAGGAGCGTATCTTCTTCGGCAGCACCTTCAATATCCTTGACAAAGTGCGGGGTATAATAAAAGCCTTTGTTGGCGACGATACATATCGCGTTGCAGATCTGCAAGGGGGTCACGGTCAGTTTGTCCTGGCCGATGCCCATGGTCACCATCGTACAGGAATTCCATTGGTGATTATATGAATTATCATAGGCAGTGGTATCGGGGACGTTGCCGCCGTCTTCGCTGGGCAGGTCGACGCCGATGCGGTGGCCCAGGCCGAAGGCATTCACGTACTCTTTCCATTTGGTCAGACCCCGTCGAACGCTGTGGAGTGCGGGATTATCGATCTCGAGGCGAAACGTGTTACAAAAAAAGGAGTTACAGGAATGGGCGATCGCTAGTCTGAGATTGGCTGCGTGACCTGGATTATGCTCATCACATTTGATCGGCCGGTCGCAGGCAGTGTAGACCCCCAGGCAGTTGATGCCGCTGGCGGGGGTGATGACGCCTTCATCGAGACCGATCAGCGCCCCGATGGGCTTATAGGTTGAGCCCGAAGCATATTGTCCTTTGATGGCGCGATTGAGGAGGGGCCCGGAAGCATCGAGCGCGAGTTTGGCGTAGTTGGATTGTTTGTCGGGGCCTGTCAGCGAATTGGGATCGTAGCTCGGGCCCGAGGCCATAGCCAGGATGCCACCCGTGGAGGGTTCGATCGCGACGATAGCGCCCGTCTTACCGGATAGCAGCCGTTCGGCCAGCTGTTGCAGTTCGATGTCCAGGTAAGTATGCAGATTCTTTCCGGCGACCGCGGGTGTATCGAGGGTCCGGTCCTGGTAGCGATCCACCAGTCTGTTCTTGTTGTCCTTGATCCAGTACTCGGTTCCCCGCTGGCCCATCAGGGCTTTTTCGTAATACTGTTCCAGGCCGGTGCGGCCGACATAGTCACCCAGTTGATAGTAATTGTTACTGCGTCTCAGGATGGCCGAATCGACCTCGCCGACATAGCCCATGATGTGGGCGGCGGCGTAATAGGGATAGATCCTGACGGGACGTTCCTGGAGGTTGAAGCCGGGAAATTTCCAGATATTCTCTTCCATCCGGGCATAGATCTCCGGTGCGAGGAGATCGTCGAAGATCGTGGGCCGGAAAGGCCCGTTCTTTATCTTCGCTTCCAGGACACGACGACGGAATTCAGCCGTGTCTATTCCGATCAATTGACAGAAATAGGCGGTATCGATATTCTTGACCTGGGAAGGGGTGACCATCAGGTCATACAGGATGGTATTGTTGAGGATGGCCCGGCCTTTCCGATCGTAGATGATGCCACGCGTGGGGTAGACGCTTTTGCGAAAGAGAGCGTTTTCCTCGGCCTGCTGTTTGTATTTTTTGGAAACGATCTGCAGGTGGAACAATTGGGCGGCGATGATCAGGAACATTCCGGCGAAAATGAGGCGGATTATGTTACTACGCGATTGATTAAATACGGGCATATTGGTACCTGCAAGTTACGATGTTTGCACGCACCGGTGAGGGTTCAGTGAAAAATAACCCATCCCCGGTGCGTGTCTGATGATGGGCCTTTGGCCGGCAGGCCACCGGCCTGCTCTGGATAAACGTGAAGAGATGGTTAGATCGTATTTGTCCGGAATTTTTGTTTGCGGAAGAATAGCATTTCGGTCAAAAGGATCAGCAGCAGGCTGACGGCCGATGATGCGATCACCTTTCCCACGAAGTACACAAAGCTGCCGAAGTTCATCCATTCCAGCAGGACCAGGTAGGTATGGTGCAGCAGGGTCAGGACGATCACGTAGGTAGCGTAAGGTGCCCATCCCATACTAACAAAAGAGGGGGCTATATAGTTCTTGTCGGCCCCTTCCTGCGAGATAAGCAGGCCGATGACAAAAGGACGGACGTAGGCGATCAGCGTACAGGCTGCGGCGTGGAGACCGGGCGTCTTGGTAAAGTAGTCCAGGCAAAGGCCAAAAAAGAAGCCGATAAAGGTCAGGGCCGCGCGGGAGAGGCTAAAAGGCAGCCAGAGGATATAGAGATAATAAAGGTAGGGGGTGACGAAGCGGTGCAGGGGCGGCATCTTGAACAGAATAAATACCTGCACCAGAATGAAGAGGATGAATCGGATGATATTTTTTAGCAATTCGCTCATTGGCTCTTTTTGCGGGTGGAGTCCTCCAACCTCTTTTGTTCGTCAAATTGAAGATTATCAATCACATACACATATTCAATGGTCGAAAAATTAGTAGCGGTCCTCACCCTGAGCGTATAAAAGTTGGAAGTATTGTCGGGGATGATCTCGGCAACTGTGCCTACCATAAGATTAGCGGGAAAGAGGGAGGAGATCTGTGGGGTTAGGACGGTGTCGCCTTTCTGGACCCTTACACTTTTTGGGATATTTTTCATGGTCACGAACTGGGGGTTCTCGCCATCCCAGGAGATAGTGCCGGTCTCATTGCTGTTCTTGAGTTTTGCCACTACGCGGAACTGATTGTGTAAAACGCTCTGTACGGTGGCGAAGTTCTTGCTGACGTTGATCACCGATCCAACGATACCCTGGGGTCCGGTCACGCCCATATTGGCACGGACGCCCTGGTCGAAGCCGCGGTGGATGGTGAGGTAGTTGGCCAGACCTGAAACGCTGTTACCGACGACTTTTGCTTCGAGGATCTTATACTTCAGGATCGACCTGCCGGAATCTACTTTTATGGTGTCGAGTATAAGCCGGCGGTTGGAGTCAGGAGCCTCGTAGTTCTCCTTTAATAACTGGCGCAGCCGGGTGTTTTCCGCCACGAGGGACTCATTGGTCTTCTTAAGCTGAAAATAGTATTCGATATTATTGTAGCGTTCGTTTATCCTGCCGGTGATCTCGGTGCTGACGTTGAGGAAGGCGGCTTCGTGGAATTTATTAAAGCGGAAGAGGAAGGAAAGCGACATTATCTGCAACACCAGGAAGAAGAGGAAGTTGAAATGCCTTCTGATGAAGAGAAAAACGTTACGCACCAGTGTGTAGTTTCAGGTTGGTTGATTGTTATCGCATCACGAACGGGTAGCGGTCATAGTTCTTGAGTGCAATTCCCGTACCCCGGACCACGCTTTTCAGGGGGTCGTCGGCAATATGAACCGGTAATTTGATCTTTTGGCTCAGCCGCTTGTCCAGGCCCCGCAACAATGCGCCGCCACCCGTCAGATAAAGACCGCGGCGGTAGATATCGCCTGCCAGTTCGGGGGGCGTCGTTTCGAGGGCTTTGAGGATGGCCTCCTCGATCTTGAAAATGCTCTTGTCGAGCGCTTCGGCGATCTCCTGATAGGAGACCATGATCTGCTTTGGTATACCGGTAACCAGGTCACGGCCGTTGACCGGGATGTCTTCGGGAGGATTGTCGAGATCTTTTAAGGCGGCGCCGATCTGGATCTTGATCTGCTCGGCCGTACGTTCACCGATGAGCAGGGAGTGATAGCGGCGGAGCGCTTCCATGATGTCGGCGGTGAATTCGTCGCCCGCGATACGGATGGACTGGTCGCAGACGATGCCGGCGAGGGCGATGACGGTTATACCTGTCGTACCGCCCCCGATATCGATGATCATGTTGCCGACGGGTTCTTCGACATCGATGCCGATACCCAGTGCGGCGGCCATGGGCTCGTGAATAAGGTATACTTCCTTGGCGCCGGCTTGTTCGGCACTATCGCGGACGGCTCTCTTTTCCACTTCCGTGATGCTGGAAGGGATACAGATCATCATCCGCCAACTGGGAGGGAAAAGCGGCTTCTTGGGATAGATCATCTTGATCATCTCCCGGATCATGAGCTCGGCCGCGTTGAAATCCGCGATGACGCCGTCTTTCAGGGGACGGACGGTGCGGATGCTCTCGTGGGTCTTCTCGTGCATCATCAGAGCGCGTTTACCGACCGCCAGCACGTTCTTGGGGTTATTTCGATCCAGAGCAACGATACTCGGTTCATTCACCACAATCTCGTCGTTATGTATGATCAGGGTATTGGCCGTACCGAGATCCATGGCTATTTCTTGCGTAAGGAAATTGAATAAACCCATTTGATTTAAAAGGTCGAATTTTAGGAATCTCTGATTTACTTCTTAATGCCAGCAAAATTGAAGGAAATAATTTGAATTAACAAGGTGAAGTCCTCGATATGTGCATTATTTCCGTAAGATATTGGCAAACCCTCTAACGACAAATCTGTTTTCATCGTATCCGCAACGGGTATTAAAAAACACTTATCCTGGTTGAGGTGCGTTAAAGCCCAGTTGGCGCTGGATCTGCGGATCGAGTTCCGGTAGCCTTTTCCGTTGAATGAGGAAACTGGTCAGGGCGGCGATCTCCTTGAAGAGGTGATGCTTTTCGAGGGCCGAAGCCAGATAGTCCTTGCCGGTACTGCCGCCTGTTCCGATGCGTGTGCCAATGGTACGGTGCACCATACTCATATGACGATAGCGCCAGGTGCTGAGTTGTTCGTCTATCTCCAGCAGCTGATGCAAAAGCTGGTAAGGTAATTGCAACAGCGGGTAGCCGCGGTACAGCATGATGAACAGCGCGGAACGGCAGGCTGCGGGAGAAAGGCTCCTGGCGGGTGCGGGCGTGGCGGCGGAGTCCTTGCCCTCTATGGCGGGGCCCTCGTTGGCCGTGGCGTCGCCAAAAAAGACAAGATCGAAGGCTTCCATGTTACCTTTTTCGCCTGCGGCGAGGCTTGACTGATACCGCCGGCGGTAATCGGTCCAAAAGTCCGCTGCTGCGGCATCACCCAGGAAGGGCATCCGCTCGAGCCAGTTGTTTAGCAGGTTGAGCAGGGAAGGGGCATTTTCGGCCGCGCGAATGCGATCGATCTCCTCCTGCCGGAGCTGGGAAAGATAATACTGCTGTCCGAACCGGTGTTCGTATTTGAGCCCCAGACGGGCTTCGAGGAGCTTGAACTGCCAGCTCTGGAAGCCGGATGCGGGGCGCAGCAGATCGCGGAAGTCCTGGAAGTCCATCGGGTTCATCGTCTCCATGATGTCGATCTGTTGCACGAGGACCTTCAGGATCGTGACGCAGCGCGAGAGGCGGTGGACGATGGTCTGCAATTCCGGGGAATCGTCGTTCAGGGTCGGCTGCCCAAGCAGATCGATGACGGAGTCAGTCTCATACAATAGTTGATGGAACCAGAGCTCATACGCCTGGTGGATGACGATGAAGAGCATCTCGTCATGTGCATGTGCGCCCGCTTTATCGCTCTCGGGCTGTTGTGCGCCGAGGATCTTTTCCAACTGGAGGTAGTCGCTGTAGTGCATAGTTCGTGTCGGCTGACCCTTGGTCCGCCTTGTGCTTTCCTTATAAAAACTCGTAACCTATATCCCGGCGGTAGTAGATGCCTTCGTAATTGATCTTTTCCAGCACGTCCCTGGATTGGTCGACGGCTTCGTAGACGGTATCCGCGATGGAAGTGATGCACAGGACCCTTCCGCCATTGGTGACAACGGTTCCGTTCTCAGCACGGGTGCCGGCATGGAATACCAGGCTGTCGCAGGGTCCTTCAGGCAACTTGTCGAGGCCCGTGATGGGCAGCCCTTTTTCGTAAGAGCCGGGATAGCCGCCGCTGACGGCTACGATCGTACAGGCCGTTTGCGGCAGCTGGCTGATGGCCGAGTTTCCGAGTTTTTGTTCCGCAACGGCCTGGAACAATTCCACTAAGTCGTTCTTTAACCGCGGCATGACCACTTCAGTTTCAGGATCACCCATCCGGCAGTTGTATTCGATGACGAAGGGCTCGTTCCCGACTTTGATCACCCCTATAAAGATGAATCCCCGGTAATCGATGTCTTCTGCCGCCAACCCCTGCACGGTGGGAATAATGATCTTCTGGGTTATTTTATTCATGAAGGCAGCGTCGGCGAAAGGCACGGGGCTGACGGCGCCCATTCCGCCGGTGTTGGGGCCGGTATCCCCTTCCCCTACCCGCTTATAGTCCTTTGCTTCCGGAAGGACGAGAAAATTACGGCCGTCGGTGAGGACGAAGATCGAGAGCTCTATCCCGGTAAGAAATTCCTCGACTACCACCTTACGGCTTGCTTCCCCGAACTTATTTCCCTGGATCATCAGTTCGAATTCCGCTACGGCCTCGATCGTGCTTTGGCAGATGACGACGCCCTTACCTGCGGCCAGGCCATCGGCCTTCAGGACGACGGGCAGCGGATGCTGCTGCAGCCAGGCGATGCCTTCGGCGTAATTGTCGCTGTTAAATTCCCGGTAGGAGGCCGTGGGGATTGAATGACGCGCCATGAATTTTTTAGAGAAAGCCTTGCTTCCTTCCAATTGGGCGCCCTTTGCCGAGGGACCGATGACGGATATCCGCCGCAGGTCGGGATCGGCGGCGAAAAAATCCACGATGCCTTTGACGAGCGGTTCTTCCGGTCCGACCACGACCATTCCGATGTTCTCTTTGATGCAAGCCTGCCTGATCCCCTCGAAATCCAGCGGGGAGAGGTCCAGATTAGTGCCGCAACGGGCGGTCCCGGCGTTGCCCGGGGCGATGAACAGGGCGGAACAATGTCCGCTCTGGGTAAGCTTCCAGGATAGCGCATGCTCACGGCCGCCTGAGCCTAAAAGTAAAATGTTCATTTGGACCCGAAATTAGGATTTATCTGTACTTTGGGTACTAATTTTTTAACCGCATGAGTAAAAACTCCGCTCCGAAAGCCAAACATCCGAGAGGTCTGTACGTACTTTTTATGACCGAGATGTGGGAGCGGTTCGCTTATTATCTGTTAGCCGGCATCCTCTTCCTTTATCTCATCGATAACCATACGGGCGGAAAAGGGCTTACCGAAAAGAACGCGGCGGATATCACGGGAACTTTTCTGGCGCTGATCTGGCTTCCGATGTTCATCGGCGGGATGATCGCCGACCGTTATTTTGGCTATATCCGATCGGTTTTCATCGGCGGAAGCTTTCTGGCCGCGGGTTATTTCGGACTGATCTTCCCCGGCGATACGGCCATGTATATCTCACTGGGGCTGATCGTTGTAGGGAACGGCTTCTTCAAGCCGAACATCAGTACGCTCCTGGGAAATATCTACAACAGGGAGGACCTGAAGCCGTTGAAGGACAATGCCTACAATATCTTTTACATGGGCATCAACATCGGCTCCCTGCTTTGCAATTTTGCGGCGGCCTTCCTGCGTAACAAATATGGCTGGGGCTATGCTTTTGGCGCGGCGGGGATCGGAATGATCATCGGGCTGATCAACCTGGGCATCAACGTCAAACATGTAAAAGTGGGTGATGTCCGGAAAGCGCCGCAGAAAGAAGATATGACCCTTGGCGAGATCTGCCTTTATGTATTCGTTCCGGCCATCGTCGCCGCGCTCCTGGGCTATTTTGTCCCGGCCAGCGTTTTTCATACCACCGTGATGGGATCACAGGCCAGCGACGCCTTTGTATTTGCCTGCATACCCATCCTCGGGTTCTTTGTTTCTATCTGGGTAAGGGCAAAAGTGGAGGACAAAAAAGGCATCGGCGCCCTGCTTTTCATTTTTGCCATCTCGACCATATTCTGGTCGCTCTATTACCAAAATTTTACGGGTTACACGCTTTGGACAGAGCAGCATACGGATCGTACGATCACCTCCCCCGTCATCGAAAAAGGGGCGGATATCATGGGATTCCTGCAAACCGTGAATAGCGCGACGAGAAAGGTCGACTCCCTGGATGCCCATATGGCGCCGGTAAAGGACGACAGCGGTCATATATTGCAGGTGCCGGGGCCGGATCCGTATTTCCACAATATGCCGGCGGCGAACTGGCCGCCTCCGGGAAAAACCCTGAAACTGGCCAATTCCGAACTCTATCAATCCATCGGTCCTTTCTTTATAGTGACCCTGACCCCTTTGCTGGTGGCCCTGTTCAGCTGGCTGCGACGGCGGGGTAAGGAGCCGACCACGCCGTCGAAATTTGGCATCGCGCTTTTTTTGTCGGGTCTTTCCTCGCTGGTGATGGTATTCGCGGTCCTGTCCGTGCCCTCCATCTATTTATATAAGGTGTCGCCGGCCTGGCTCTGGGGGACTTATTTTGTGGTCACCGCCGCGGAGGTCTTCCTGAGCCCGATGGGGTTATCCCTGGTGAGCAAACTGGCGCCTGCCCGGCTGACCTCTTTATTGATGGGTGGCTGGTTCCTGACGATGTCACTGGGCAGCAAGGTCGCTGGGCTGATGACCAGTTCCTGGGATAAGTTCCCCGATAAACGCATTTATTTCTTTATCTGGTTTGTGGCCGGGGTGATCGGCTCGGCACTGATCTTTAGCCGCATCGGCTGGTTGAATCGTATTGTACGTGCAAAAACAGGTGAAAAATGACCGATACATCTTTCAAGCCCTTTGTCAGTGCGGAAACGAAGATGAAGGAATTTACGTTCAAGGCCGTGCTGATGGGCAGCATCTTCGGCATCCTCTTTGGCGCTTCGACCGTATACCTGGCCCTTAAGGCGGGCCTGACCGTCTCGGCCTCGATCCCTATCGCCGTAGTGGCCATCACCGTCGGGCGAAGGCTTTTCCGGACGACCATTCTCGAGAACAATATCATCCAGACGACGGGCAGCGCCAGTGAAAGCATCGCTGCCGGTGTCGTGTTCACCCTGCCTGGTTTTCTTTTCCTGTCGACGGCCGAGGCAGGGGACTATTTCAACTATGCCGTGATCTTTATCCTGGCCATCTTCGGCGGTATGCTCGGCACGTTGCTGATGATCCCGCTGCGCCGGTCGCTGATCGTAAAAGAGCATGAGACGCTGCCCTATCCCGAAGGCACGGCCTGCGCCGCCGTATTAAAAGCCGGCGAAAAAGGCGGTGATTTTGCCAAGGCAGCTTTCCAGGGACTGGGGTTCGCCTTTTTATACGCCCTCGGCCAGAGGCTGTTCCGGTTCGTCGCGGAGACCCCGCTATTCGATACGGTAAAAAGCAAGACCCTCAACAAGATCTTCCCTTCCGCTCAGGTGTCGGCGGATATCACCCCGGAATATATGGGCGTAGGCTATATCATCGGGCCAAAGATCGCCGGAGTGCTCTTCGCGGGCAGCGTCCTGAGTTGGTTCGTCCTTCAGCCCCTGCTGGCCTCGCTGATCGATCCCCTCGTCATCGCGCATCAGCAGGTGAAGCTGGGCTACCTGAAGGACGTCCTCACGGCGGGTGGCCAGGGGGGCTGGGACCCGATAACCAAGACCTTCGCCGACCCGGCCACAGCGATCTACCGTTCCTATGTCCGGCTGATCGGAGCGGGTGCGGTGGCGATGGGCGGGCTGATCACGCTGATCAAGACGATCCCTACGATCGTCGCCTCCTTTAAGGAAAGCATCGGCTCCGTAAAAGAGGCGGGTAAGGAAAGCCGGATCAGGACTGAGCGGGACCTCTCGCTAAAAGTCGTCCTTTTCGGCAGCCTTGGCCTGGTGCTCCTGATCGGCTGCATGAGCATCATCCCCGGCGACACTTTCTTCAACCGCCTGCTCATCGGGCTGCTGATCCTGATCTTCGGCGCTTTCTTTGTCACGGTGGCTTCCAGGATCGTCGGTATAATAGGTTCTTCCAACAGTCCGGTATCCGGCATGACCATCGCCACGGTCATGGGTACCTGCCTGGTGTTCCTGGCCGTGGGCTGGGGTGGAAAGCTTTATGAGCCTATGGCGCTGGTCGTAGGCGGTATGGTCTGTATCGCGGCTTCGAATGCCGGCGGCACCTCGCAGGACCTGAAAACGGGTTACCTGGTGGGGGCGACACCGAAATTCCAACAGCTGGCGCTGTTCATCGGGGTCATCGTCTCTGCTATCGCCGTCGGCTTCACGATCAAGATACTCGATACGCCGAGCCCCGACCAGCTGAAGCACGGCATCCATCACCTCATCGGCACGACCTATAATGCTCCGCAGGCCACCCTGATGGCCACGCTTATAAAAGGCATTCTATCGAAAAATCTCGACTGGAATTTTGTGCTGGTAGGGGCAGGCCTGGCGCTGGTGATGGAGCTTTGCGGTATCCGCTCGCTAAGCTTTGCCATCGGCGTCTATCTGCCGATATCGACAACGTTGCCGATCTACCTGGGCGGGGTCATCCGCGGCCTGGTGGACAAGGTCAAAAAGCGACGGGGTGAGGGTTTCCGGGAAGAAGGGGAAGACCTCGAGAAGGGGAATTTATTCGCTACCGGCCTGGTCGCCGGCGGCTCGCTCATGGGCGTGATCTTCGCCTTCCTCAAGCGATCCGATACGCTGGTTGGTTTCATGGACAAGCTCAGCCTGGAGAAAATGTTGACGACAGGATTGGGTGAGACGGGTTATTATCTATTGGGATTTGCGCTCTTTGCCTTGATGGGATTCTTTTTATACCGGGCGGGGGTGTCTAAACAGAAGCTGGATGTGTAGATAAACTGTTTATCCCTTCATCTTGACGGTCAGTTCATCTTGAATGGAACGATCATTTCAAAGATGGGGATATTGACCTCGAAGGTCTTTTTGTTATTGAGATTCTCCATGGTATATGAACCATACATCTTTCCCATTTCGGTGCGCAGGTTGCAGCCGCTGACATATTGGTATCTCTCGCCGGTTTGGAGGATGGGTTGCACGCCGACGACGCCTTCGCCTTCTACTTCACGGTAGCTGCCGTTGCTGTCGAAGATATGCCAGTGGCGCCGTTGTAATTTGACCGAGAAGTTATTGTGATTTTCGATGGTTATTCTATAAGCAAACATATACTCTCCGGATATAGGGTTGGAATAATCCGGCTGGTAAAAGGTCTCAACACTCACCTCCATTCCTTCTGAGATCTTATTTGCCATTACCCAGTTTTTTTTCTTTTAATTTAGGCGGCCTCGGTCGCGGGGCGGACTCCGGCCTATTAAAGTTAACAAAATTAAGGCAGGCCCGGGCGAAAATTCTGACCTAATTTTGTGCCGCCAATTTTATACAACCGGCAGGAAGTAAAAAAAATCAAAATATGACAATCGCTGTTGCAAAAGGAGATGGGATAGGTCCGGAGATCATGGACGCCGTTTTGAGCATATTCAATGCGGGAGGAGTACCATTGCAGTATACGGTAGTGGATATGGGTAAATGGGTATTTGACAAAGGATTTTCCAATGGAATGACACCCGAGGCTCAACATACGATCGAGGAACTGGGTATCCTCTTCAAGGGGCCCATGGAGACACCAAAAGGAAAGGGTGTGAAAAGCGTGAATGTAACGGCGCGTAAAACCTGGAACACGTATGCCAACAAACGGGTCTTCCAATCATTACATGGCGTTGATACGGTATTTTCCAAGGCCGGCATCCCGATCGACATTACCATTGTAAGGGAGAACATCGAAGATACTTATGGCGGCATCGAGCATATGCTGACGCAGGATGTAGCTTTGAGCCGTCGATTTATCACCAGGCCCGGCAGCCTGCAGGTCATCAAGTATGCATTCGAGATGGCCAAGAAAAATGGTGCCAGACGAATCACGTGCGGGCACAAGGCCAATATCATGAAGCTAACGGACGGTCTGTTCCTGGAATGTTTTCAGGAGGTGGCCCGGGAGTACCCGGAGCTGAAGTCCGACGACATCATTGTAGACGACCTGGCCATGAAACTTGTCGTCAGGCCGCAGGAGTTCGATGTAGTGGTGCTCACCAACCTGCAGGGTGATATCATTTCCGATCTCTGTGCTGGTCTGGTCGGGGGACTGGGTTTCGCGCCATCCGCCAATATCGGGGATCATATCGCAATCTTCGAGGCCGTTCATGGGACGGCACCCGATATTGCCGGCAAGAACATCGCCAACCCCACGGCACTATTGCTCAGCGGTATCGCCATGCTGCGTCATCTTGGGTTGATGGAAAATGCGGCGATCATCGAGAACGCTTTGCTGTATACCCTCGAGCAGGGCATCCATACCGGTGACTTTGGTGACAAGCGCATTCCGGCGCTGAATACGACGGCTTTTGCGGAGGCCATCATCGGGCATTTCGGCAAAACCCCGAAGCACATGGCCCGGCCGTTGTTGCCCAATGCGCCCATTACTCAAACGGAGTTTAAACTATCCAGCAATGAGATGATGGTCACGGAAGAGACGCAGCAGGAAATGATCGTAGGGGTCGATCTGTTTATTGAAAGTTCGGGGCAGCCGGCGTTCATTGCCAAGAAATGCCAGCGTCATGCTGGGGTGAAGTTCAATCTGGTCAATATCAGTAACCGGGGGACACAGGTATGGCCGACAGGATCAGTGTACACCAATCTGGTCAACCAATACAATGTCCGGTTCGAAAGCATCGACGGGTCGCCGCTTAACCAGCAGGATGTGCTGGGTCTGTACGTGAGCCTCAGCGGCGATTTCAAGATCTGCTCTTCCGAGCTGTTGAATATGTGGGGTGGAAAGCGGGCCTATTCGCTGGCGCAGGGGCAGTAGCAGGCAGCCTTCGTTCCCCAGCCGCGGCGGGAGGGGAGGCCTGGTGCAGCAAGGCGGTCATCGTTTAGCGTTGAATGCCTCCGTTGAGCCGGTTGGAAAGATGGATGAGGATGAGAACGCCAAAAAGGACGAATAGGGACAGGGTGATAAAGTGAAGGGACTGGTACTTTTTTTCTTTCTTGTCGAGCTCGGCTACATGGGCGATATGTCCTGCCTCAGTGGTGTGGCGGGTTTCTGTCCGGTCGGCAAGACGTGCTTTCACATAGAGGAAAAAGGTGACGATCGCTACGACGGCATTGCCGATACAGGCGACGATGTAAAAAATAAACAGCACCTCAGATGCGTTTGGTGGATGAGTAGCCTTTGGCGATAAGCCATTGGGTGATCTTATCCCGCTGCTCGCCCTGGATGATGATCTGGCCGTCTTTGACGGAGCCGCCGGTGCCGCAATGTGTTTTCAGCTGTTTGCCGAGCTGTTCTAGGTCTTCCGCCTTGCCCGAAAAGCCTTCCACCAGGGTGACGGCTTTGCCGGCGCGTTGTTTGGTATCCAGCCTGACCTTGAGTTTTTGTTGTTTGGGGGCTAGTGTCTCTTCGGGGGTCTGGTCTTCCTCGATGCGAAAATCGGGGTCGGTGGAGTAGACGATGCCGCTGCTATTGGGTTTCTTTTTGTTCATACACGTTTGGTTTATACGCGAGATACTAGATTCCGGCCGCCTTCAGGCTGAGGTCAAGGCTTCGGGCCTGGTGGATAAGCGCTCCTACGCTGATATAGTCTACGCCGGTTCGGGCGTAATCTTCGATATTGGTCAGGTTGATGCCGCCGCTGGCTTCGGTTTCAAATCGCTCGCCGATGAGGGAAAGGGCTTCCGAGAGCCGGCGCGGGGTGAAGTTATCCAGCATGATCCTGTCCACCTTGCCAACTGCAAGCACCCTTCTTACCTAGGCGATGTTGCGGGTCTCCACCTCGATCTTTAGGCTGGGCTTGTGGGTCTGCCTGTAGGCGCTGGCCTTTTCGATCGCCGCTTCCACGCTGCCTGCATAGTCGATATGGTTGTCCTTTAGCAAGAT
>Ga0302326_10003759_pt1 | contig 35599 bp, 34 predicted proteins | sample Palsa_T0_3_FD_202264 | JGI IMG/M metagenome (GOLD analysis project Ga0302326, IMG submission 202264) | Peat permafrost microbial communities from Stordalen Mire near Abisko, Sweden - Palsa_T0_3 | ecosystem: Environmental > Terrestrial > Soil > Palsa > Peat permafrost | place: Sweden: Abisko...
GATAGTCCATTCGGTCTCCTCGGAAAATCTAGTTGCTCGTCACAACCAGCTTCTCTTGTTCAGATCGAATGGACAACCTATTGCAACATCACACCTATTCCCCGGTCCTTATTCCCTGGTCCCTATTCCCTGACCCTAGCTTCACATCCACATCACTGCGTGCCCTGGGCACGGATTTTCGGCCTGCACGCAGATTTCTTCCGCCAGCTCAAAGCCATACCGCGCGAAATAGTAGGCAGCACCGTGTACCCGCTCCTGCAAGACGCCTCCTGGATAAAGCGCCTGGGAGATGGCTTGCGCATGACGGGTGAGCGAAGCCTCCTTTTGAAGCTGGAAATTGGCCGCCAGTCGCCGAAGCCGGTTCATCTGATAGCGCATTTTGCTGGCTGCGGTCTCAGCCGACCGGCCCAACCCTGCATCCAGCTTGCCCGCCCACTCGAGCAGCGGACCAAGCTCCGCATCCAGCGCTGTGCCCGCTGCCGCCAATTTCTGCTTACCTTCGATCGGCATGGCACGTGCGCCCAGCAATTGCGCCAGCGAGTCGGGACTCTCACTGAAAACTCGTTCGACACCCAACTCATGCTTGCGCAGCAGCTCGCCAATAGCCGGCTCCACGAGCGTCCCGGAGAAGCGTGGCTGCACCGGCGTCAACCGGCCAAGAATGCGCTCGAACAAGACCGCCGACTGCGCGAAGTAAGCGATCTCCGCCGGTCCGCCAATGATGAGCGAGGTCGACAGCAGGTAATCCTGAAATACCGGGCGCAAAAGAGCTGAGGGCGAAATCCGCTCCGGCTCGCGCTCCAGAATCGCCACCAGGTCTGCCGTGGCAAGGCTCTGCCGCCCGGCGTGCCACAAACCCTGCGGCTCGGCGGCTGTCGGTGCGGTCCGCTTCAACGCCACGCGGCCCCCCGTCTTCTCATCGATAAGGAACAGCAGGCTCGACTGCGCGGCCACGGCTACCTGCACGTGGTAGCCGGCCGCGACCAGTTCGCGATTCCGATCTGTAAGGGCGGCGTGCAGTTCATCGGCCCGCTCCAGGGCCGCCCGCAAGACCGGCGCACCCATGCGGTGGACTTCGCGTCCGCTCGCATCCAGCACCAGCAGGCCCTGCGCCGCGAAGGCCTTGGCATAGAGCTCGTGAAACGCCTGCGCAAACGTTCGTCCCGGCCGGTAAGCAGCCGCCATCGCATCCATGGCATCGGACCCGCCCAGCAATTCCCAGGCCTGATCCACCAGCGGCGTAATCCGCTCGTCGAGCACGATGCCGCCCACAGGCTTATCCGCGGTGTTCGGTTCCGAGTAAACCAGCTTCCTCAACTCCCGCCGCGCTGGAAACACCACATGGTTGATCTCGGCAAAGTCGTGGTCTTCGCTGGCTAGCCAGAAGATAGGCACATGCGGCCGTCCCGCAGCCGTCGAGGCCCGCGCCCGCGCTATCGCCGTCGCTGCCTTGAAGGGCGTGAAAAGCGGCCCGCCAAACAGGCCCACCTGCTGCCCCGTCACCACCGCGCCCGCGCCCTGGCTTAGCGCTTCAAGCGCCGCTGCCCTGGCAGAGCCTTCCGGTGCATCATTTTGCCCGGCCAACAACTGCACCAGCTCCGTCCAGTGCTCCGGAACGGGAGGGCGGTTCTGCCAGCTCGAATCCGGTGGCAAGGCTGCATAGAACGGGCGCGCCGCGGCATCGCCGGCACAGAAGTCCAGGAAAAGCCGATGCAACCCCGGCGCCACGGTAATGGGAAAGCAGTCTGCGGTCAGCAACGTGTTCTCATGTCCCCGAAATTCGTCTTGCAGCGTTCAGTCTGCGCCCGGGCACCCCGCTGCGATCCCAAGCAACACCCAGGAGTGAATTGAATCAGGCTCAGTTAAGGATGCCACGCCGGATCGAATTGATGCAGAACAGCCGGGGTAATTGCATTCCCTGATAAGCAGGGACGAAGTGAAGTGGGTGGGAGATCGGATTTTGAGGTCTCCCACCCATCGAGCAAAGAACGCTCGATGGATGGGGCACGGTCAACCGCGGTGCGTATACTTTTCATGACCGTGATAAGAGGAGAGACTGACAGAATGGCCAGCAAAAAGAAGCCCGGGAAAGTCGTCGCGCCAAAGAAGGAACTAAAGAAGACCGCAAAGAAATCTAAACCTGCCGCATCGAAGAAAGCCAAAGGCAAGCCCTCCAAAGCTCCCAAGTCCAAGGGGAAGAAGCTCGCCAAGGCTCCTCAACTCCCGGTGGTCGAAGTGGCGCAGTTGATCAGCTCCGAGGTCGTCTATCAGGGTCCGCTCTTCCGCGTGCTGCATGACAAGATCATCGAGCCCAGCGGCAAGCACAACGAGCGCGACGTGATTCGTCACAACGGCAGCGTCGTCATCCTGGCCATCGATAGCTCCAAAAGCAAGAAGAACCCCTGGATCGTCATCGAGCGCCAGTACCGTCACGCCGCCAACCAATATCTCTGGGAGCTGCCCGCCGGCAAGCTTGATGCGGGCGAGACCCCTCTGGCCGGCGCTCAGCGCGAACTGGCCGAGGAAACCGGCTACAGCGCCAAAAAGTGGAAGCCGCTGGTGGAGTATTACGCCAGTCCCGGCTTCCTCGGCGAATCGATGAAGGTCTTCGTCGCCGAAGGCCTGGTCGCCGGCGACGCCACCCCCGAGGAGGACGAAGAGATCGAGTTCCGCCTGGTGAAAATGTCCGAAGTCCTGAAGATGATCGAGAAGGGCGCAATCAAGGACGGCAAGACACTTACCAGCGTCCTGCTCTATGCGCGTCTTACCGCAGGCAAGCGCAAAAAATAGTGTCGCTCATGCGACTTAAGGGTTTCGGCTTGCATCCCAACGAAAGCAAAGGAGTTGTTGCGCTCAAGCCGATTCGCGACGGGAATTCGTCCCACGCTGTGAAATTCTACCGCAAATTTTGACTCAACCATTCGGGCAAAACAGGCGTCTTATCTGTTACCGGCGAGTGATTCCCCTTGCTCCCGGATTCCCCGCACGGAGCAAAGAAAGAGGGAGCCTGTGGCTCAGTACAAAGGGAAAGTCAAGTGGTTTAACAACGCCAAGGGCTACGGATTCATCGGACGCGAAGACGGGCCAGATGTATTCGTCCATTACTCTTCAATTCAGTTGGACGGCTACAAGACGCTGAAAGAGGGCGATGACGTGGAGTTCGACATCGTCCAGGGCCAAAAGGGACCCCAGGCAGACGCGGTGATCCGGTTCAAAGACGCCGCTCACAACGCAGCCTGACCGCGCGGATCGATCCAGCGTAACCGCCGCGAGCCATCCCAAGTGGCTTCTTGAGGTGTGCTCGCCGATAGTTTCCTCACCACTTTGCATCTAGTCCCTTTTCCCTAGTACGTGCTCCCTGTTCCCTATTCCCTACTTTTTGATACCCTTCCGCCATGGACAATGCCACCATGGCTCGTCTGCTCGCGGAGACCGCCGACCTGCTGGAAATCGACGGCGGAGACAGCTTTCGCATCCGCAGCTATCGACGCGCCGCCGAAGCCGCCGAGCAAACTACAGTTGACCTGACCGCCGCAGCGCCGGACACTGCCCGGCTGTTGGAGATTCCCGGCATCGGCAAAGGGATGGCCACCAACCTGCAGGCCATTGCCGCGACCGGGACCTTGCCGCTGCGCGACGAGTTACTGGCCAAGTACGGGTCCGGACTGCTCGAACTGCTCAAGCTGCCCGGCATGGGCCCCAAGACAGTCGCCCTGCTGTGGTCGGCAGCGCAGATCGCCAGCATCGACGCCCTGGCCGAAGCCATTGAAGCCGGCCGCCTTACCGGCCTGCCGCGCATGGGCGAAAAGCAGATTGAAAAGCTGCGCAAGGGCATCGAAGACTACCGCCGCAGCGTCGGCCGCTACCGCATCGACGTGGCCGATGAAGAAGCAAAGCGCATCTCCGCTTACCTGCTGGCTTTCCCCGGCCCCCCGGTTGGAGGCATTGACCGCGTGACTCCTGCCGGTTCGCTGCGCCGCGGACGCGAAACCGAGGGCGACCTGGACCTGCTGGTGACCGGCCCCGCTTGCGCACCGGAGCACACCGCGGCAGCTGTTGATTATGTTGCCGCTTACCCCGGCATTCAGAGCATCATTGCCAAGGGAGACAACAAGATCAGCTTCTATCTTTCCAACGCCATGCAAGTGGATGTGCGCCTGCTGCCGTCGGAGTCCTACGGCGCGGCCCTGCAATATTTCACCGGTTCCAAAGCGCACAACGTGTCCCTGCGCCAGCGTGCCTTGAAGATGGGCTACACGCTGAGCGAGTGGGCGTTGGCCCGGCTGGATGATGAATCTGTCGTTGCCGCAGCCACCGAGGAAGAGATCTACGCCGCCCTGGGGATGGACTGGATGCCGGCCGAGCTGCGTGAGAACCTGGGTGAGATTGAAGCCGCGGCCCACCACGCGCTGCCGCGGCTTATCCAACGATCCGACATTCGCGGCGACGTGCACATGCACACCAACGCCACCGACGGGCACAATACCATCCGCGAGATGGCCGATGCAGCCCTGGCGGTTGGTTACGGCTATATCGCCATCACCGACCACTCCAAGAACCTGGCCATGACCAACGGACTGGACGAGAAGCGAGCGCTCCAACACATCGCGCGCATTCGCACCGTTGATGAGGAGATGGGTGGCCGCATCCGTGTTTTCACCGGCATCGAGGTCGACATCCTCGCCGACGGCGCGCTCGACCTTGAAGACGAAGTACTGGCCCAGATGGATGTGGTGATCGCCAGCATTCACAGTCGCTTCGACCAGAGCCGCGAGGAGATGACCGCACGCATCGTGCGCGCCATTGAAAACCCATTCGTGCGCATCCTCGGCCATCCCACCGGCCGTCTGCTATTGCGCCGCGAGCCGTTCGCGCTGGATCTTGGACTCGTCCTCAGCCGCGCCGCCGCCTTGGGCGTTGCTGTCGAGCACAACGCCGCCCCGGAGCGCCTGGACCTGAACGACCGCGACCTGCGCCTGGCCAAGGAGCTGGGATGCAAGATTGTCATCAATTCCGACTCCCATGACGCCCGCAACTTGGGCAAGCTGGAATACGGGCTGCGCCAATTGAAGCGAGCCTGGCTGGGACCGGACGATGTCTTGAACACGATGGAGGCGGATGATTTTCTGGGTGCGCTGCGTGCACGGCCATAGAGGAGGCGGGTACGAGACTCCCTCTCCCACAAAAGTTACTCGGCCGGGGAACCAAAGAATGGAACACCCTGGGCGACAGCGAGCGAAATCTATGTTCCGATTGCCGCGGTTGGTAATAAGATAAGGGCGATGAGTCTACTGCAGCACGATTCTTCTCGACTTGACGACGCCGCCCGTGGCGAGGAATTGACCAAGGGGACGGGAAACCCGATTTTGGCCACCGTGTTCGCGGCCGTAGTGGTCAGTCTGGCCATTGCCATCTACTTCATATCCGGGATTAAACCGCCGGCGATCACCGGAGAGATCGAGCAGGTGTGGGTGCACCCGCAGCACACTGAATCGTCGGGCTTCGATGCCAATGGCGCGCCCATGGCCAAGGAATCCTTCGATCAGGTGTATGTGTTTGCGCAGGTCAAGCTGCACAACCAGAGCCCGAATCCGCTGTTTCTGCACAACATCATGACCAACGCCACGATGGACGACGGCATTCACTCGAGCTACGCAGCCACCGCCACCGATTACAACCGGGTGCTTCTGGCCTATCCGTCGATGCCCGCACCACACGGAAATGCGCTCTCCCCGCAGCTGACAATCAACCCCGGACAGACAGTTGAGGGAAGCATTGTTTCGGCGTTTCGTGTGACCAAGGAGCAGTGGGACGCGCGCAAGAACCTGGACTTTACCTTCAGCATCCAGTACCAGCCCAACCTGACGCTCGCGCCCCAAACCGCCGTTATCGTCCGGTAGCTGCCGGGACCGGAGCGCCCTTGGGCGTGGACAGATACCCCGTCACGGTGTTCTTCGCGCTCACCGAATTCACCACGATCTCGAACAGTTGCGGATCCTTGCCGCTATAGAACTGCAGCGGCTCGTTCAGGTTGCGGTCCTTCTTCTCGTATTCCTTGTCGTCGGAGTAGACAACCAGAGTAAACTTGCTCTTCTTGGCGTCGGCCTTCTTCAGTTCCAGGCTCACCGTGCCAACCGGCTTCTTCTGCCCCTTCGCCAGGGTGAACTCGTAGTAGTTGCGGTCGCCCTTGTGCTTCAGAACTTCAAGCTCTTCCGCGTTGCGCGCGATCAGGCTGGAGTGACTGCTCAAATCGCCTTTCATCGACGTCAATTGGCTGATGGCGGTGGCCAGATCGCTTTGCGTTTTGGCCACATCGGTTTTCACCCCGCCCACATCCGTCTTCACATCGGTCACGGCGCTTGAAACTGCCGTCACCTGCTGTGCGGTCTGCTTCTGCTCGCTGGCCAGCCGGGCTGAAGCCTGTTCTTCACGGGTCTCGCGCTGCTGCAATTCCTGCGCACGGGTGTCCAACTGCTTTTGGGTAAGGCCGAGTGAGGTTTTCAGCTCGTCGGTGGCCACGTTCAGCCGCTCATCGGTCTCGCGCAACTGGGCGTCCAGCTTCACGTTCGTGGCTTTGGCATCGGCAAGTTCCTGCTGCTGGGTGCTCAACTTGCTGTTGAGCGTGTAGCTCCATATCAGGCCGCCAATCCCAATCAGTATCGCGACTGCAATGGCTGCAAAAAACGCGACGGGCGATAACGTCCTCGGAGTTTCTTCCAATTCACTCATCTGTGTCCCTCTCATCTCTTTGGGCTCGCCGATCTGCAACCCGTCTTGCCGGTCCGCTCGATACGGTTCGCCCCCTGGGGTTTCGCGGCCTCTGAATCAATCGGATGCCGCCGGGGAGAATGTTCCCCATCGATTTTGATGCATCTTCGCGGAGTTTCATGCTGCCGGAGCCAACCCGCGGCCTTTTCTGGATCGAGCCTGGGCCGACAACAGAATACCGAACCAGCCTCGCCCCTGCAGGAAAAAATGCCGCATCGCGCCCCGGAGCAGCCTTCGAGTCCAATCGCCGCCCCCGTCCCGGTCGATCCTGCAGCGATTCCCGCTTGGAGATTACGCCGCAGCGAAAGCGCGAAAATGTCCGCATTTGGCCCCTGTCAGTCTTACTTTCCGTGACAAGCATCCGATGCCTGCGTTATAAACATCTTTACCGCAAGCCGGGCGCCGACCCATTCCAAGGGCCCTTTTCACCCGGGCATTTTAGCGAATTCATCACAAACATTGTCTTTAAAGAGGGAGTTGCGAAGGTTATGTCGACCGTTGTTGCTGGAAAGGGCCTGGAAGGAATTGTTGCCGCGAACTCCGGGATCTGCTGGATCGACGGAGAGGCCGGCGTGCTGTCGTATCGCGGCATCGACATTCATGAGCTGGCTGAAAAATCGACATTCGAGGAATGCACCTACCTGCTTTGGAACGGTATCCTTCCCAACGAGCTGGCGCTGCGCGAGTTCTCGTCGCAACTGGCCGTTGCCCGTGTGCTCGATCAGCGCATTGTGGACCTGCTGCGCAGCTTTCCTACCTCCGCCACACCCATGGAAGTGCTGCGCACCGCAGTCTCCGCGCTGAGTTTTTACGATGCAGATGAGAAAGACAACTCGCACGACGCCAACGTCCGCAAGGCCTTCAACCTTACCGCGCAAATCGCCATGATCGTGGCTATCTACGATCGCATCCGCAAAGGCCTCGCGATTGTTGCTCCTGACCGTTCGCTCTCGCACGCCGGCAATTTTCTTTGGATGCTGAATGGAGTGAAGCCGTCGGAAACGGCCACGCGCACCCTCGACATCGCCCTCATTCTCCACGCTGACCACGAGTTGAACGCTTCAACTTTCGCTGCTCGCGTCATCGCTGCTACGCTCTCTGACATTCATTCCGCCGTTACGGGTGCCATTGGCGCGCTCAAAGGCCCGCTGCACGGCGGCGCCAACGAAGCAGTGATGCGGCTGCTCTTTACAATCGACAAGGCCGGCGCCGATCCCGTGGAATACGTAAAGAGCTTGCTGGCCTCGCGGCAGAAGATCTCCGGCTTCGGGCACCGCGTCTACAAGACTGAGGACCCGCGCGCAACCCACCTGCGCCGCATGAGCGAGCAACTCGGCAAAGACGCCGGTCAGCCCAAGTGGTTTGAGATGTCGCGCGCCATCGAGCTTTACATCAACGCCGAAAAGAAGCTCAACGCCAACGTCGACTTCTATTCCGCATCGACCTATGCGACGCTGGGCATCGACATCGATCTCTACACGCCCATCTTCGCCATCAGCCGCATCGCCGGCTGGGCCGCGCATGTCATCGAGCAGCTCGACGACAACCGGCTGATTCGGCCACGCGCTGAGTATATCGGGCCGGAGTATCCTTCGCCGTACATCGCCATGGAAGAGCGCGGGTAGCGGCCAATTTCGCCATAACCCGCTCGCGTGTCGAGGAGTCAAACGGGCAAGAGGTCCGATTATGAATGCAAGATTCCTTGGCACACTCCTGTGTGTTTTTGCGCTCAGCGGATTCGCGAACGCGAATGGGGAGACGCTCTACCCCGTGCAGGGTCCAGCCGCAGCGCAGGCCCCGCCGCCGGTAATAACCGCCAAGTTCTCTGGAACCAATTCAGGGAAATTCACCTTGGTTCAGGCGCACGGCGAGTCGTTCCAAGGGCAATGGGCGTTTGTCATTCCATCCTTCGTAAGCACGAAGACTCCACAAGACCCAGCTGCATATCTTCCGCAACCCAATTTAGCCTTTGCCTGGGATGCGGTCTATGGGCAGGGGTATTTTCTGGCCCAGGTGATAGGCACGCGAATAAGGCGGGTCGTGGCAACTGGAGATCAAGGAACAGTAATCCAGGTGGAGTGTCTCTACGGCGATCTTCGCGCAGGATTCAATGGCGTAGCTTTCGACAGCAAAGGCAACCTCTACAAGGTTGTGTTTGAGGGGACTTATCCCGCAGCATTCACGCTCATCGCTCCCATCGGCGGCTCCCGGGCATAGATTATTTTGAACCCCGCCTCCGTGCCTCAGACTCCAAGTCGCAAAGCAGGTGACCCATGCCAATCACGCGTGTTGAAGTTGACAGGTTCAGCCTGGTCTCCTCCAGGCCGTTTGCGCAGATTCTGGAAACCATCGAAGCAGCCATCGGCCATCCCGACATGCGCGAGTTTGGGATGAAGGTAGGCGCCGCGAAATCGTGGCAGGAACTTGAACTGGTGATCCATGGCTTCATCGGGCCGTCAGGCTTCATGGAGTTTACCCGCTTCAACCTGGGCCTGATTCTTTCCAAAGAGCAAGGCGCGGCCGAAACTAAAATCCTGCGTCTGGTGATCGGGAATCCGCTCATCATGAAAAAGATGGCCGAGCATGTGCACGACGCAGCCTCCTATGCGCCTGTGACCATCCTTGTTGACGAAAGAGTGGACGGCGTTCACCTTTCCTACGATTTGATGGCTAGCTATTTGTTACCGTATGGTAATCTGTCGGCGCTGAAGGTCGCCGGCGAGTTGGACGCGAAAGTGAAAGCCCTGCTCACGGCGGCTGCGGGTTGAGGTGGAACGTAATTCACCCGGCCGTACGATCAGCCGCCAGGCAAGCGCAGGTGCGCCCCCGGACGAATGCCACTTCCGCAACAAATGAAAGGACAACCCCATGATCCTTGGTTTGAGTTTGGTGCAGTTCACCTACCTTCACGTGTTTATGAGTCTGATTGGGATCGGCGCCGGAATATTTATCATCTTCGGGCTGCTCACATCCCGGCGTCTCAGTATTCTGACCTCACTCTTTCTGATTACGACGGTCCTGACCAGCTTGACGGGATTCCTGTACCCGTTCAATGGCATGACACCTGGGATTGTCCTTGGAATCCTGTCGATGATCGCACTGATTCTGGCCATCGTCGGGCTGTACGTGCGCAAACTTGCGGGCGCGTGGCGCGGGATATATGTCGTCTCCGTCATCGTGGCATTCTATTTCAACTTTTTCGTTCTGGTTGCGCAGGCCTTCGACAAGGTGCCGGTACTTCACGCCGTCGCGCCCAGCCAGAAATCCCCGGGCTTCATGATTACGCAGCTGGCGGTGCTTCTGATCTTCATTCTGTTGACTGTTCGCGCGGTTAAGAAATTTCACCCCGAGTGATGAGCGGGCACCTCACGGGTGCCGCTTTTTCCATAGCTGATAGAGTCCCCATGCCGCCAGCGTGCAGTTGTCGCGGATGGTCCCGTTGAGCATCATTTCTTCAAACTCCTCCACCGGCACGCATCGCACGATCAGGTCGTGCTCCTCGGGGTCTGGATCCTTCTCTGTATGGTTTAGCCCCGTGGCGAGAAATACGTGCTGCTTCTGGCGCAGAAAGCCATAAGCAATCCACAGCCATCCCACGTACGTCATCTCCGCGGCGTCGAGGCCGAGCTCTTCCTTCAGTTCTCCGCGAGCCAGTTCCTCGGGATTCTCAACCCGCATCTCCCAGCCGCCCTGCGGCAGCTCAATCTCCCGCTGCTGGGTGGTGTAGCGAAACTGCTCCACCAGCCACACGCGGCCATGGTCGATGGGCAGGATAATCGCGGCATCTTCCTTCTCCACCACGCCGAAGATGCCCTTCGTTCCATTGGAGCGCAGAATCTCGTCTTCTATCAATCGCATCCACTGGTTGCGGTAAACCTCGCGGGTACCAAGGGTAGAGATTGTCGGCCCCGCGCCGCTTTCAAAGGGCTCCATTCGACCGCCATCCATCGTCACTCCCCTCGCACCCGGTATTTTCTCAGCCGTCCCACCAGCGATGCCGGCCCGCTCACCCTGAGCCGCACCAGGTTGCCGTCGTACTCCTTACTATGCACCACCATCCCAGCATCAATCGCCGCCAGCACCCCGCCATCCTGCTGTGGAACCCGCAACTCTGCATCCACGAGAGGATCGGTGTGCAATGCCTTGTCTATCGCTTGCAGCAAAGCCTCGATTCCCTCGCCGGTTTGCGCGGAGACCGCTACCTCGACCGCTGGACCCGAATGACTCTTTTGCGCTCGTACAAGCAAACCCTCGCGCTCATGCTCCCCAAGCAGGTCAATCTTGTTGAGCACCTCGATGCGCGGCTTGGCCATTGAGTCCAACTCGCCAAGGACCTTCTCAACTTGAGATTTTTGCTCCTCGCCATAGGTCGAGGCCGCGTCCCTCACATGAAGCAGCACCTCGGCCTGCGCTACCTCTTCGAGCGTCGCGCGGAAGCTGGTGACCAGCGTGTGCGGCAGGTTGCGGATGAAACCGACCGTGTCCGACAGCAGCACCTTGCGCCGGCTGGGCAGCTCAATGGCGCGGAGTTTGGGGTCGAGCGTGGCGAACATGCGCGACGAAGCCAACACCTGCGCGCCAGTGAGCCTATTGAACAGCGTGCTCTTTCCCGCGTTGGTGTAACCCACCAGCGCGACAGTCGGCACCGGAACCGCCTCGCGCCGCTGCCGCTGCTGCTTGCGGACGCGTCGCACGCCGTTCAATTCCACCTTGAGGTGGTCGATGCGGGCCTGAATCCGGCGGCGGTCGGTCTCGAGTTTGGTTTCGCCAGGACCGCGCGTGCCGATGCCGCCGCCCAGCTGCGACATGGCTTTGCCCTTGCCGGTCAGGCGAGGAAGCATGTACTCAAGCTGAGCCAGTTCCACCTGCAATTGGCCTTCACGCGTTCGCGCGTGGCGCGCAAAAATATCCAGGATCAGCTGCGTCCGGTCGAGCACCCGGCAGGGCAGCGCCGCCTCAAGATTGCGCAATTGCGTGGGTGAGAGGTCGCAGTCGAAGAGCACCAGGTCGGCGTTAGTGGATGCCGCGATTCCGGCTATCTCCTCCACCTTGCCTGAGCCAATCAGCGTCGCCGGATCAAGTCGCGCGCGGCGCTGCAAGACCTCCGCGACAACCGTCCCGCCCGCGCTCGCTACCAGCTCGCGGAACTCGGCCAGCGACTCGTCCGCGTCCAGCGCAGTGGAGGCAGACGCCGGCGCAGGCCCTCGAGAAACATCGCCGCTTCTCAGATTTGGGGATTTGGTATCGTCTGCCGACGTAGAACCATTGTCAGTGGTTGGAATCGAGCCCGGGCGCACCGCCGCCGGCCGCGACACAGCGACGCCTGCCCGGCTGCCGCGGGCCTGGCTGGACCTGCCTTGGCTGGTGCGGGTCATGTCCACACCCACCAAGACCGCACGCTCAACCCCGCCGCCCAAGCCGGTCGTCCTGCTCTGTTCAACTGTCAAACAGGTCTCCCGCGCGCTAACGCTGCTCCGCGGATATCGGCCCTGCGGCCGCAACCCCCATCGGAGAGGGACCTGTGCCCGTTTGTACAGCCATCGGGCGATGCTCCGTATGCATTACGCTCCGATTGCTTACCACCGTGGATATGGCGTGCTTGAAGATCAACTGCTCCTGGCTGTTGTTCTCCAGAAGCACTGAATACTTGTCAAAAGAACGAATCTTTCCAGTAAGCTTGACGCCGCTGACCAGGTAGATCGTAATTGGAGTCTTGTCCTTGCGGACCGTGTTCAGGAATGTGTCCTGAATATTTTGTGCCGGCTTGTTTTCCATGTGCCGATCTCCTGCTCTCTCTCAGGCGTTGGTGTCCAACTGCCTGCGTTAAAAACACAAATGGACGGGGACGGTTCCGGAAGCCCGGCGTCGTCAGTTCCCGCAATGGCTCAACAATAGAACGATTAACCAACCTTTTCAACTCCTGGACATGCTCCGGGCCGATTCCAGTCCGATGAATGCCTTCGTACCAACTTTAGATGCGCGTGCCGCGAACTCGACTTTGCGGCCTGGGAAAACCGGGGATTCGCATCATCTTCTGTGTTCCCGTTCTGCCCACCTGAACCTCCAACATTCCCCGGCTGCTACCATTGTTGAGTGCCAGACGCAGCACCAACTCCTGTCGCTCCAGCCTCATCGGCCGGGCCAGCACCCGAGCCAACACCGGTGCCCATGCTGGACCTGAAACGCCAGTACGGCCCGCTTCACCAGGAGCTGCTCGAAGCCCTGGACCATGTACTTCAGACGCAGCAGTTTATTCTTGGCGAGCCGGTAGCCGCATTTGAGCGCGCCGCGGCGGCCCAGTTGGGCGTGGCCCACGCCATCGGCTGCTCCTCTGGCACGGACGCGCTGTGGCTGGCCCTGGCCGCCGCTGGGATCGGACCCGGCGATGCTGTGGTTACAACGCCGTTCAGCTTTTTCGCCTCGGTCAGCGCGATTCTCCGCGCCGGGGCCACCGCCATCCTGGCCGATATCGACCCGGCCACCTTCAACCTCGACCCCGAGGCCGTCCGAACAGTTCTGAAAGCACCTCAACCGACCCCGGTCCGCGCCATTTTGCCAGTACACCTTTACGGCCAATGTGCTGATTGGACTGCCTTTTCGCGTTTAGAGCGAAAATATGGCCTCAAACTCATTGAAGATGCTGCCCAGGCCTGGGGAGCGGAGTGGAAAGGAACAAAGGCGGGAGCGCTTGGCGACGCCGCCGCCTTTAGCTTTTACCCTACAAAAAACCTGAGCGCCGCCGGCGATGCCGGCATGGTGTCCTCCAACTCAGCGGACTTGGCGGAATTTGCGCGGGCACTCCGTCAGCACGGCATGCGCACCCGCTATTACCACGATGAAATCGGGTGGAATGCCCGCCTGGACGGCTTCCAGGCCGCCGTTCTTTCCGTCAAGCTCAAATACATTGAGAGCTGGAATAGCGCTCGACGCGCAGTCGCCAAGCGCTACCATGTCTTATTCCGCGCAGCGGGATTGGCTGAGTCGGGGACTTACCCGCGTCATGGTGTCGTTCTCCCAAAAGAAGTTCCGGGCAGCCGCCACGTATGGCACCAGTACGTGATCCGCTCCGCACGCCGGGACCAGCTCCGCGAGTTCCTGGCCAGCCGCAAGATCGGCTCGGAGATCTACTACCCGGTTCCGCTGCATTTGCAGGATGCCCTGAGGCCACTTGGCTACGGAGAAGGAGATTTCCCCGAGGCGGAGCGCGCGGCTCGCGAAGTGCTGGCGCTGCCCATCTTCCCGGAGTTGCGCGAGGACGAGCAGCGGACGGTGGTCGAGGCGATTGCTGAGTTCTTCAGTTAAGCGGACCCGTTCTCCGGCGATGTAGCATAGTTCCCATGCGCAAACTCTTCGTTCCCATAGCCGCCTTCGCGGGTATCGCGATGGCATTTCAGGCTTTCTCCTTCAGCACCGCTGCTGGGCAAGAGTCCCCGGTCAAGCCCCTCATGCTGATCACATGGTTTGGCCCGGGCGGAATCCCGCTGCCTGAGGGCAAGAACTGGAAGCCTGAAATGCTAACTGTTTACGACAAGGGCACGCGTCCGGTCGCGCAGTTCTCTGACAACGCAACACGGCGCTCACTGTCGTACATCGTATTTGAAAATCTGTCGGGGACTCCAACGGCGCAAGGGTGCCGCCAGGACGGCATCGACCCCATCGTCAAGAACGAAGGCAAGCTCATCTCCGGACGCGTTGACGGCGAGGTGAAGAACCCTGCCGGCGAAACGCTTGCAACAACCTTCTACGTGGTTGACATGAGCGGTGGGGGTGGCCCTGGTGGCATTCACCAGCCAAACTTCTTCGCTTTTGCCGGGAATGCAAAGACCTGCGCGGAGATTCACATTTCGAGCGTGGTGAATACCCCGGCAGAACAGGACGCCCTGAAGTCCGAAGTCGCCGGCTTCAAGCCCGATCTCGGCTACCAACCCGGTGCGGACGACTATTTCCGGCTTGCTTCCGCCCTCTTCGAGAGCTCGCCCGGCCTGGCTGCGCCGTACTACAAATCTTCTCTGGATGCGTTGCCCGGCGATTCCCGGAACACCCCTCTGCGGCGGATAGCGACTGATCAGCTTGTCATGTCGCTGGGAATGAGCGGAGACCTCAAAAACAGCCGCGCGGTGGCGGAGATGGCAATCGCTGCGGATCCCGACTACCCGCTCAACTACTACAACCTGGCCTGCGCTGACGCGGAGGAGGGCAAAGCCTCCGACGCGAAGATTCATCTTCAACAGGCGTTCGATCGCCGCGCGAACGTTCTCAAGGGGGAGTCAATGCCCGACCCCTCGAAGGACGATTCCTTTCTGAAGCTGAAGAAGAATAAGGAATTCTGGGCGTTTGTGCTGGCGCTGCCCAAGAACTGAGCCGGGCTCTCATGAACTCAGTTCCTCGTCGCTCTCAATGCCGTAAAATCGAGCTAGAATGAAATGCCCCTACTGCGGTTTCGGTCAGGATCGCGTTGTCGACTCGCGCGAGAGCAAGGAAGCTGACTCCATCCGCCGGCGGCGGGAGTGCGAGAGCTGTAACCGCCGCTTCACCACCTACGAGCGCATCGACGAAATCCCCTACATGGTGGTAAAGAAAGACGGCCGCCGCGAGCGTTTCGATCGCCAGAAAGTTTTAAGCGGACTGCTGCGCGCCTGCGAGAAACGGCCCGTGCCGGCGAGCAAGCTGGAAGCCATCGTCGACGCCACTGAGAGTTACTTGATGGATGCGCCGGAGCGCGAGCGCACCACCAGCGAAGTCGGCGAGCTGATTATGACGCATCTCAAGAGTCTTGACACTGTTGCCTACATCCGCTTCGCCTCGGTCTACCGCGACTTCAAAGATGTGCGCGAATTCAAGGAAGAGCTGGAAGGGTTGCTCGGCGGAAAGAAGACAAAGAAATAGCGGCTAGCGTTGTGTCTCAAAAGTTCGTGGCGTTTGCTTGAGGCCGATTGGCGCGGCTCGATCATCCATAATGCAGGTCCTTCGACTCCGCTGGAAAACGCTTCGCTCAGGATGACAGGGTGTTTTTCGATATGAGCTTAGAGACAGAACAATAGCAGCTAGGAGCTGAATCAATGACTCACAGAGTGACCCTGATTCCCGGTGATGGTATCGGACCTGAAGTTACGCAGGCAGTGGTGCGCATTCTTGAGGCCACCGGCGTCAAGTTCGAGTGGGAGCGCTTCGCTGCCGGAGCTGAGGCATTCGAGATTTATGGCGAGTACATTCCCACCGCGCTCTATGAATCAATCGAACGCAACAAAGTGGCGCTCAAGGGGCCTGTAACCACGCCAGTCGGCGGCGGCTTCAAGAGCATCAACGTTACCCTGCGCAAGAAGTTCGATCTCTTCGCCAACTTCCGGCCCATCAAGAATCTTCCCGGCCTGGCCACACACTGGCCGGGCGTGGACTTGATCATCGTGCGCGAAAACACTGAGGGCGAATACGTGGGCCTGGAGCACGAAGTCGTCCCCGGTGTCGTCGAAGCTATCAAGGTAATCACGGAAAAGGGTTCCACGCGCATTGCGAAATTCGCCTTCGAATATGCTCGCAAGCACGGCCGCAAGAAGATTCATTCCATCCACAAGGCCAACATTATGAAGTTGTCGGACGGCCTGTTTCTTCGCTGCGCGCGCACAGTGTCGGAGGGATTCCCGGAAATCTTCTACGGCGAACACATCATCGACAACACCTGCATGCAGCTGGTCATGAATCCCTACCAGTACGACACGCTGCTGCTTGAGAATCTTTACGGCGACATCGTCAGCGATCTCTGCGCAGGCCTGGTCGGCGGCCTTGGCCTGGTTCCCGGCGCGAATCTCGGCCACGAGTGCGCCATCTTTGAAGCCGTGCATGGTTCCGCGCCCGACATCGCAGGCAAAGACATCGCCAACCCCACGGCACTGTTGCAGTCGGCCGTGCTGATGCTTCGCCATCTGGATGAAATGGCCGCGGCGGACAAGATTCAGACGGCGCTTGAGGCTGTGTATGCTGAGCGGAAGGCGCTGACGCGCGATGTGGGGGGCACCGCTGGGACGACGCAATTCGCTGACGCGGTGCTGGGTGCGATGGCGTAGATTCCTATCACGGAGATTCGCGGCATTTGCTTGGAGCCGTCCCTGTGTCGAGATTCCGAAAAGCAGGTCCTTCGACTCCGCTGAAGCACGCTTAGCTCAGGATGACAAGGTCAGTTGGGAATGAGAACTACTCCAGACGGTACGGACACAGTACCGGGTGCGCGGAAAGGTGGCGCTAGCTCATGGGCCTCAACCTCTTCATCTCGGCGGGCGAGGCCAGTGGCGAGCACTACGGCGCACTGCTGATTGAGGCGCTAAAACGCCGGTTGGCCGCAGCGGGACAATGCGCCGACTTTTTTGGCATGGGCGGCGAGCGCATGGTGGCCGCGGGACTTCGCCGCGTGGTGCGCTCGGAAGACATGGCGGTGATGGGGATAACCGAGGTCATCCGCCACTTGCCGCGCATCTACGGGGAGTTCCGCAAGCTCAAACAGGCGGTTCGCGATTGCAGGCCGGATGTGGCTGTGCTCATCGACTTCCCCGATATTCACTTCAAGCTGGCCAAGGAACTGCACCGGCAGGGTGTGCCGGTGATCTTCTTTGTGAGTCCGCAGTTGTGGGCGTGGAAAAAGCGCCGCATCCGGCTGGTGCAGAAGTATGTGAGCAGGATGCTGGTGATCTTCCCTTTCGAAGAGCCGTTCTATCGGGAGCGGGGTGTCGAGGCGGAGTTTGTGGGGCATCCGCTGGCGGAGCTTCCGCTGCCGGCCATCTCACGCGAGCAGTTTGCGGGGGACAATGGCCTGGACGCGGGCAGAACCTGGATCGGGCTGCTTCCGGGGAGCAGGCCAAAGGAGATTCGCGGCAATTTGCCGGAGATGCTAGAGGCGGCAAGGGCACTGGGTCAGTCTGTCGCAGGGGCTAAAGCCCACAATCCTGTTGAGGGCTCTGCGGCGCGACTAAAGTCGTGCCCTGACACAGTACCCGCACAAATCGCCGCTGGGGTTGGCCTTCCTGAAACAGGCTCGCTTCTGGCCTACCAATTTGTGATTCCGCTGGCATCGACTTTGAACAGAGAACAGAGGGCAGAAGTGCAGGCGCTGGTGGAAAAGCACGGAAACGGACTGCCCATCAAGCTGGTGGAAGACGCGCGCGCGGCGCTTTACCATGCGCGCGCCTCGGTGGTGGCCAGCGGCACGGCTACGGTGGAGGCAGCTTTGATTGGTAACCCGTTTGTGGTGGTTTATCGGGTTTCGCCGCTCACTTATGCCATTGCCAAACGGGTGGTGACAGTGCCTCATGTGGCCATGGCTAACCTGATTGCTGCAAAACGAGTGGTCCCAGAGCTGATTCAACAGGACTTCACGGCGGCAAAAATCGTCCAACAGATCAGGCCGCTGCTACCGGACGGCGTGCCTCGCGAGTCCATGATGAAGGAGCTCAAGGCGGTTGGGAGTCTGTTGTGTTCCCGGCAGGAGAACACGGAGATGGGCGCCATCGACCGGGTTGCGGCTATTGCGCTTGAATTAGCTGGAGCCGCTTCTCCGGCGCAGGATCGGTCTTTTGTGAAATCCTAAGTTGGGCGAGAACGATATTTGCGGTTTCCCAGGTCTCTGAAACAAAGCCTGGGGCACCCAGCATTTGAGGGACTGAAAGACGACTGGGGTTTGTGATGATGATTGCTATGCGTAAAGAAGTGCGAAATTTGAGGCCTTTTTCGGTGTTGCGCGTTCCGGCTATTTTTGCCGGATTTGTGGGACTGGCCCTGTCGCTGGCCGTTCCACTGGCTGCCCAGCGAGTTGAACGCCCTGCGCTGAATATTACCGGCTACGTGATTGACGCGGAGATCGACACGGCTACGCACCACCTGACAGCCAAAGCGCGAGTGAGCTTTACCGCGCCGGAAAACCTGGAGCTGGTGGCCTTTGGCTTCCATCCGGCTTTGAAGGTTACCAAGATTACCGACGAATCGGGCAAGCTGCTGACCGGGGAACGGTCGGCCGACGGCACCATCCGCGTGGCCCCCGGTGCGCCCTTTGCGAAAGCCCAGGTGAACCATTGGACTTTTGAATATGACGGCGCCATCACCGGCAATGAAGACGGCCCGGTGGAGGGGCTGAAGCTGGCTGCCATCCAGGAGCCGATCACGTACCTGCTTTACCCGGCGCGCTGGTTCCCCATGACCGGCTACCTCATTGATCGGTTCACCGCTGAGATTCACATTCGCGTACCGCAGGGCATGAAGGTATTTGCCAGCGGCGCGCAAGGCGGGGCCAAGCCGGCAACGCTGGCCAACGGCAAAGCGGGCGATGAGTTCGACTTCAAATGGGATAAGCCGGGATTTCCGGGCACGGTGATTGCCGGCCGGTTTGTTGCCCCGGTTTCGGCCGGACCCGGCAATGTGAAGGTCCACCTGACGGTGGCGCACCAGGCGAGCGGCAACCAACTGGCACAGACCGCTGCCAAGGAGTATGACTTTTTTACCGACAACTTTGGCACCCCAGAGTCAAGCCATCTGAATGTAGTGGAACTGCCGGACGACACGCTGCCCGCCGTGTGGGCGCCGGAACTGGCGGCGATTCAGGGCTCGCGCGTGGGCGACAAGAGCGGCGTCCGCCTGCTGGCCAACACCATTGCGCACCAGTGGTGGGGCTCGGAGGTGAGCCCCAAGACGCTCAACGACGCCTGGATTACCAACGGCATGGCGCGTTACGCCGAGCTGATGTATTTGGAGGATGAGAACGGCAAAGGCGCGCTGCACACGGCGATGCAGGATATTGCCGCCTCGGCGCTGGCCTACGACACGATTCCGCTTTCGAGCGCGGGACGGGAACAGCCGTTTTCGCCCGAGTTCCAGTCGGCTACTCTGGACAAGGGCGCAATGGTCTTTCACATGCTGCGCGGGGAAATCGGCGACAAGGCTTTCCTTGAAACGTTGAAAGGCGCACTCAGCCAATACACCGACCAGGGCATTCGTGCGCAGGATTTCAACAAGGTAGCCGAGGCGCAGAGCCAGCAGCAGCTTACGCCGTTCTTTGCGCAGTGGATCGACGGCACAGGAGCGCCGCAGTTTACCGACAAGTACGCCGTGTACAAGCTGGGAAACAACAAAGGCTTCCGAACTATCGGCGAAATTCAGCAGGATCTTGACCTGTTCCGCATGCCGGTGGACTTGCGCATCGAGACTGACGGAAAGACGGAAAACAAGAAGATCGACGTGGTGGGCACCGATACCCAATATGTTGTGGACACGTTCGGGCGTCCGCGCCATATCAGCATCGACCCCAATGACTGGGTGCTCAAGGCTACGCCGGATCTGCAGGTGCGCATCTCCATCCTCAAGGGCCAACAGCTGGCGGGGCAGGACGATCTGCCTGGGGCATTGGCCGAATACCAGAAGGCTCTCGAAGCTAATCCGCAGAGTTCGCTGGCCAGTTATCGCATCGGCGAACTGCTCTTCAAGCAGCGCAACTTCCAGGCCAGCGTGAATTCCTATCGCGACGCGCTGCGAGGCGATGGCGAGCCGCGCTGGACCGAGGTATGGAGCCACATTGCGCTGGGGCAGATTTTCGACATTACCGGACAGCGCGACCGGGCGGTGAACGAATACCGGCTGGCGGTGCAGACTAACGACAATACGCAGGGCGCGGTGAACGAGGCGCGGCAATGGCTGCAGAAGCCGTATAAACTGCCGGATGCTGAGTGAGACTTAATTGTCGATCGCCGCGACGGCCAGCCTTCGGGCTGGCCGTTTTTCTTTCCTGAGTTCCGGATTAAATCCGTACTAACCAACCCATCCCAACGGCAGTCTTTTCAACAGATGCAATCTGCACTCTGAAAGGTCGTTCGTCATGGATGCAAAAGGCTTCGGAATCCGTACAGCTTTCCTCGCCGCGCTTCTTCCCGCGGCTTTTGTTCTTGCGCAACAGCCCGCACCCGAGGCGCCTGTTCCTGCGGCGCTGCGCGCGGCTACAAAAATCTTCGTCTCCAACGCCGGGGCGGACAGCGGCTTGTTCCCATCGCCTTTCAGTGGCGACACCAATCGCGGCTACAACCAGCTCTACGCCGGCCTGAAAGCCAATGGTGGCTATGAACTGGTGGGCGACCCATCACAAGCCGACCTGGTGCTGGAGCTGCAGTTGACCGCGCCAATGGGGTCAACGCGGTCAATGAATGTGAACAAGGTGAATGGCGCATCCGACCCTGAGCCGATGTTCCGGCTGGTGGTCTTCGACCGTAGGACCCACTACGTTCTTTGGGCCTTCACGCAATCTGTTGAGGTTGCCTACTTGCAGAAGACACACGACCACAATTTCGATGACGCTCTGACGGCGCTGCTACTGGAGTTCGAGTCGCTCAGCGGCAAAGCGCAAGCCGCGACGCACTAAGCCGGCGGGGCTATCTCGCAAACTTCAAGGCGCTCTTCGGGCTTCAGATAGCCCTTGCGGCGAAACCAGTCTTCCATGGCGGTCTGCAAGCGATCGAGCGGGACGCGATGGCCGGCTTCGAGCAGACCATCTCCGGCGGGAAGCGTGTCGTCGAAGACTGAATCGTTAGTGAAGTTGCGCATCGCGAAGTTGTCGATCTGGCGGATGGGACAGGGATGCGCCGCGCCGGAGGCGTCGATTCGCTGGATGGAGATGCGGCGCGCGAACATGATTCCACTTTATCGGATTCCCGTCCGCGTCTGGCCTCAAAACAAATCACGCGCCTACGTCAACGAATAGCGGCAAGAACTCGTCTAGCTGGATGAGCACCTTCGCCGGCGATGCATGCTCAGGAACGGAAAACTCAGGTTCGTTTGGGAATCATCCCACGGGTGCGCACGCCTTGCCCCGCCTGGAGTTCCGCGCATCTAGAAGAGCACAGTTCCAAAATTCCCGTTGAAGAAGAGGAGCATCGCATTATGAATCGGTTGATGTCAAGGTATGCAGGACGAACACTGCTGCTGGCCGGTGTGCTGGCAGTTTCCAGTTGTGCGCTTTGGGCGCAGAATGATGCCCCGCCCGCGGGCCAGATGCGTGGGCGCGGCGGAAACCCGGAACGTGAGCTGCAGCAGCTAACGCAGAGGCTGTCGCTGACTCCGGATCAACAGACGCAGGTGAAGGGCCTGCTTGCCGAGCGCCGGCAAAAGATGGAGGAGCTGCGCAAGTCCTCCTCGGGAACCGACGCTACCACGCAGGGCGCGCCGCCAAACCGCGCGCAAATGGAAGCCATCCGCAACGACACGGATACGAAGATCACAGCGCTTCTGAACGACGATCAAAAGACGAAATTTGCGGCGTGGCAGCAGGAGCGCAAGGCGAGGATGCAGCAACGGCAGGGCGGGGGTGAGGCTCCGCCTCCTCCAGGCGCATGAAGCGTACCAGCCATTGAGCTCAGGTCAAATGAAAGTGCGGGCTTTAGTCAATTTGGGAGTGCGGGTTCATTTGAGTTCCATTCCCTCAGGGGCTAAAGCCCAAAGCCTTTTTGTGGCATTTGCGGCACGACTGAAGTCGTGCCCTGACACTTCTTGCCGCTGCCGACAAGATCCTCAGCGAGCTGTGATGAAGCGCCCTTTCAAAGCGTCGACTAATTCAGAGGCTGGCTAACACTCTTGATCTGTCAACACTTCCCACTCACTGAGTCTTTTCGGGCAAAGCCTTGGCGTCTTTTCCCTGCTGCGCGTCCACGTGGAAGCGCTTGAAATCGTAGTCGCGCTCGCTAAAGTGCTGGCGAATGCCCTTCAGAAGCAAGAGACGCGCCTGCATCAAGCCTTCCGCGCCCGTGGGCAGCCAAAGTTCGCCGTTCACCGGCGATTGCTCGAAGTGAAAGTTCGAGCCCTTCTGGACCGTGGCAACGAGCCCCCCGCCGACACGGAAGTTGTCGTCGAAGCTCACGTCAAGATGCGCTACCACGTGGTCCGCCTCGTCCACCCAGAGCGTGCCCTGCAGCTTCTTCGATGCGTCTTCGGCAAGGCCGTGGGTCTTGGCGTCCTTGCGGCCAACAAAGTCGAACAGGATGGTGGGCCGGCCGTGGTAGAGTTCGCGCCGTGGGTTGCTCACATCCATGATGGCCAGAATCTGCGAGATGCTGATCTGCTCGCCCAGCGGCTGGCCCGGCGGGGTCTTCTCCGCCTTTTCCACCTGCTTGGTTACGCGTCCGGTCTCCTTTTGCTGTTCGTCGTCGTCGAGCGCCTTGCCGTCTTTCTTAACCTTACGGTCAATCTGATGGCCGTTGACGAAGAAGACCTCGTATTCCTCGCTTTCGGTTTTCTTCACCTGGCCATTGCCGTCGATGTCCTGGATTGTCTCCGTTGAGGTGTAGGTGTAGTCTTCTCGCACTTTGTCGACTTGCCTCTGATGCTCTTCAACTTCGCGCATCAGTTGGCGGATCTCAGGCAGCGGGGCGTTTGACGGCCCTTGTGCCAGGCCAAGAGCGGCCATCAACAAAGACGCAATAAAACTGAGGGCGCTGATTAGGTATAGACTGCGCATGAAAGTATGTCTGAGAGCATGTTCTGGAAAAGGGCGCTGATCGGTTCGAGCCTGAAGCAGCGGATTCTGCACGTTGGACTTGAATTCCCGATAAAAGGTTGTTCCCTTTTGACCAGATTGAAGCCTGCGGCTCCGTACAATATTGTCTGACACGATGCTATCGCAGGAACCAGCTGCGCCCCTCCCCGAAGAAGGAGAAATACGAAATGGTCAGGATGTTGCTTCATTGGCTGCTGAGCGCAGTCGCGTTGTTGGTTGTCTCCCATTATCTGCATGGATTTGAGGTACGCGGTGGTCTGGAACCGGCTTTAATTGCGGCGCTGGTCATCGGTCTGCTCAACGCTACGCTGGGACTGGTGCTGAAGATAGTCACCTTCCCCATTACCATCGTTACGCTGGGACTGTTTCTGCTGGTGATTAACGCAGCCATGATCCTGCTCGCGTCGCACCTGGTGACTGGATTCCACGTGAGCGGATGGATTCCCGCGCTATGGGGCGCGGTGGTGTTGGCGCTGGTGGGGATTGTGGTGCGCGTTGGCGAGAAAAAGGTATAGACCGGCGCGAGCCGATGTTTACTGCCTTGTTGTCTGCTGTCGAACCAGGATTCCAAATTGTCTCGTCCTTTATGCGAAAGACGCACAAAAGATGAGCAGCAGGCTACTGGGAAACCGGTGCTGCGGGCGAGGCCGCAGTTTTGCTCGCTGCTATAGATCGCACTTTCGTCGTTGGCGTTGCCGCTGCCTTGACGGGAACTTTCGACTTGGGCGTCGTGATAGCCGCAGGATGGGTCACCACCACCGGACCTTGAAGCGTTTGCGGTCGGCGAACGGCTCCACCCTCAGAGAATCCGCCTGGCGCGACGATCCTTGGTCCAGCAAATCCCTGCGCAGGCTGGCCGGGACTCACGCGAGAGTAGATTCCATAGCCGCCGCCGGCGACTACGCACACAATGGCAGCCGCGGCTGCAGCGCGCACCCACTCGCCGGACACTGGGAATCGCGCCGGCCAGGCCAGAACGCGGGCGCTGCGCGGAGCCGAGCGGAGACCGGCGTGGACGCGGTCTTCAAGGCCCTCGGGTGCGGGAAGACTGGCGATCAGGCGGAGGGTGACCTCTGCGGGACTCGGCGTCTCGGCAACGGCGGAATCGGGAGAGAAATCGTTCTTAGTCGGGTAACTCATGGGAAACTCCTACCCTGGTCGAGCAAATTACAACAGATCAGTGACAACCGGCTACTGTCTCTCGTGATGAAGCAGCCCGGCCATCAGGTTGCGCGCCCGGAACAGCCTGGAGCGGACGCTCGATTCGGTAATGCCCAGCACCGTGGCAATCTCCACGCTGTTGAGCTCTTCAAAAGCGGAAAGCATGAGCACCTGGCGCTCCTTGGCGGGCAGTTGCTCCACGCAGGACAGAACATGAGCATGATGCTGCGCCGCAGAGGCGCGTTCTTCAGCGCTCAGGCCTTCACAGGGCAGCACGCGCGCAAGTTCGGCCACGTCATCTGTCTCCGGACGGGTCTTGGCGCGGCGCTTGCGATCGAGAACAATATTCCACACAATGCGGATGAGCCAGACGCGCTGATCGCGCACCTCACTGAGTGTGTCGCGATGGCGAAGCACGCGCAGAAACGCTTCCTGCACCGCGTCTTCGGCGTCGGAGGCATTACGCAGGACGGAGAAAGCCACGCGATACAGGGTTCCCGCGTACTGGCTGACCAGTGCCGCGAGGGTCTGCTCGTCAGCCTGAGTACGGTCGGCGTGGGTACGGCCCTGATCGAGCACTGCGCTTTTAGGAATCTCCATCCAACCTGAGAATACTGCCTGGCTGGCGCTCATACCGAACCAGACGCAGGAGCGTCGGAAAATGCTCACATTTTGCTTTGCGGGCCTGCTCGCAAGGGGAAGATTTGCCTGGCCTTGGAACCTGGACAGGAAACTCAATAGGAGCCGACCATGCGCGAGGGAAGATTCCTCAGCGGCTAAAGCCCACATCGAAATTGCGGCGCTTGCGGCACGACTGAAGTCGTGCCCTGACACTTCTTGCCACTCCCGATGAGTTTTTCCACAAGACTCCGAGCTTTACTGCTTGCCGGCCAGCTTTTGCGCGGCAATGGAGCCGGCAGCGCCGTCCTTGTCAGCGTCCTTGACCTTGGCCCAGATGTCGCGCGCCTGTTTCTGGTTGCCTTCCGCGGCGTACAGGTTTCCCAGGTCAATCTGCGCTACGCCTGCTGAAACCGTGTCGGACGGCTTGGCGGCGAGTTGATTGTAGAGATCGATGGCCTGCGGGTCGCGGGCGGTCTGGTGATAAAGCCCCGCCAGCGCCAGCTTGGCAAGGTTAGACAGGTTGCGGTCCCATGCACCGGCGGCGATCTTCAACTCCGACTCGGCTGAGCCGTTCTGGCCCAGTTCCTCAAAGGTGATTCCGGCAAAGTAGTGCGCCTTGGCGCCTTCAGGCAGCCATCCGTACTGCTGCGCAACGGCTACAAACTGCTTGTTTGCCGCGCGCGAGCGGTCGGCGGCTGTGGAGTACGTGTTGGGCTCCCCGGGAGCGCCGGCCACGGCAAGCGGCCCGTTATAAGTGTCGATAGCAGTGCCCAGGGCGGTGTCGGCTGCGGTGGTGCGGGTATTCCAGAAGATCACCCCGCCGACGCACAGCGCAATAACCACAACAACCGCAATCACCAGGCGCAGAACGCCGGAGCGATGCAAACTGACCCAACTGACACTGCTGGCTGTTGCCTGGGCAAATTTGTCCTTCTTCAGGGCATGACGGGTTTGAGTATCCACGGAGTTTCTTGTGTCCTTCTCTGATTCGGCTTGCAGGCGGGCTTGTACGCTTTAACTGCAACCCTACTAGTCTAACAGCGCGCCAAGAGCAGCGTCCACCGCCGCAGACCTCCGTGTCTTTTGCAGTGGGCTATCTTTTTCCGCCTGCCGGCGCGGACCGCAGGGCGCGGATGCGCTCGATGGCGCTGTTCAAGACTGCCGGCTCCTTCAATGTGAGCATGCTCTTGTCAATCAGCGATTCAACAAAATCAATGACCGGGAGCCCGCGAGTCCCGGCTTCGCGGACGATTGCATCGGAAATGGTTAACGTAATCTGCATGGTTGGCGGTTCCCCTTCCGGGTATATCGGCGGCCGGAACCAAAGGTGCAGCGGCGAAATTAGAGATTTCCGGTTAACGAAACGCTGCATTCGAATTAGAGGGGTTCTGCTCGAACCGCGAAGCATCAACGTTGAATCTCAATGAGCAGGACCCAGGCATCGAAGAGGCCCGCAATGAAGGAGAAGATGGTTGCGGGCACAAGCCAATAGAGCCCTCCGCCGAAGCCGGCCAGGATTGAGGCTCCTGCGAGGATGAAGGGAACGGCCGAGAGCTGCGTGAGAATCCCCTGCATCACGCGGCCGCGGGTGGTAACGTACTTGTTCTTGTGCACAGACGCATGCTGCGACCAGGTGGAGGCAACCCAAACAAGCGCGCCGAGGAACAGCAGCTCTCCGCCGAGGCAGCGAACCGGCTGGGCCGGCACCATGCACATCGTGGATGCGATGAGGACGCTCATCAGCGCATAGAGCGCCTTGGCGGAGCGGGTGACCAACTGGCTCATTTTGATGATCTTCGCCAGGTTAATTGAAACCGCGACAAAAAGCAGCCCGACAAGTGCGGCTGACGCGCCGGCCTGGGCCGAGAAGAACGTCGACCATCGTGAAGGATCGTATGCGGGATTCATCGCGGCAATTTGGGAAAGTCAAGCACGACGGACGGGGCGCGACCGGAAGTTGCCAGCGCGGCTTGCCCTCCTGCACCCGGAACGATAGGCTAGTTGCATGTACGAAGATTTCCATGTAACCGACCGTTGGAGCGGCGAGGACCTGCACTGCACCTGGAAGGGCACCATCGTGGCCATCGCCACCCGCCACGCCGACGCAGTGGATGTCCGCTTCGACGTGAATGGCCGCCCCATGTGGATTGCGCTGCCCTCGACCGCCTGGGTGGAGCAGAAGGAGCGCAGTGGCAAGGTGATCACCGACCAGCTGGCGGTGCAGATCGCAGGGCGCTATCTGAAGCAGTTGATCGAGGAAGGCTACGACTCGCGCCGCGAAATCTACACCATGACCGTTCCCGATGTTCTGGAGCATCTGGACTTGGTGGTGGACGAAGCCAAAGCGTTGGGCGCCATGCCGACGCTGCCGGTAATTGCGTAAAGGCAGGGAACAGGGGTTAGGGATTAGGGGTCAGGAGTTAGGGATTAGAGGTCAGCGGTTAGGGGCCGTGATTGCGGGTTCCGGCCTCACTGACTTCGCTTTCGGCAGACAGAAAACCGTACGCTTGCGGCCGCGATGTCTTTTCTATTCCCTATTCCCTATTCCCTATTCCCTGCTTTACTCGTGCCGCAGTGCTTCCATGGGCTGAACCTTGGCGGCGCGGCGGGCGGGAATCCAGCTCGCGGCGAGCGCGACTGTGAGAAGGATCAGGACTCCGCCGGTCATGGTCAACGGATCGTAGGGCTGAATGCCATAGAGCATCGACTTGACCAAGCGCGTGAGCATGAGCGAAGCACCCACACCCGCAACGATTCCGGCTACGGCCAGCCAGGTGCTCTCGCGCAAGATCATTCCGCGCACCTGGCGCGGCTGTGCGCCGAGGGCCAGGCGGATGCCTATCTCGTTGCGGCGATTCGCCACCGAATACGCCATGATGCCGTAGATTCCCACGCACGCCAGAGCCAATGCCAGCACGCCGAAGCCCGTGGTGAGCGCGGCAAAAGTTCGTTCCATTTGCATATTTGCATCGATCTGTTCCTGCTGGGTGCGAATATCGATGATGGGCAAATCGCGGTCGGCCTTCTGCACCACATTGCGCAGCGCGGGCACCAGCTCGGCCGGCGAAAGCGAAGTGCGAATTGCGTAGGTCAAAACGCCCACCCCGTCCTTTTGCTGCACGTATGGCAAGAAGAACTGCGGCGGCGAATCGTCGCGGAGATTCGCATAGCGCGTGTCGGCGCAGACACCAACAATTCGTATCCATGCGCTGGCGTCCCCCGCCGCCCGGAATAGCTTCCCTATCGGATTCTGGTTGGGAAATCTCTTCTTTGCGAGAGCCTGGTTGATGATGGCCACGCGTTGCGAGCCTGCCGTATCCTGCGGACCAAAACTGCGGCCGCCGACGATGGGGATGCCCATGGTTTGAAAGAATGCATTGCCTGTGAAATTTACGTCTTCTGGGGTGTCGGTCTGGCCCTCGGGAGTAAAGTCATCGTTCGACATGCTGCCGGAGATGTAGGTGGTCGAGCCCGGCGCGACGCCTTGGACGCCCGGCAAGGCTGCGAATGCTTGTTCCAGGCGCAGATGTAATTGCGCATCCTTGCCAGGGCCGTATCGCTGTGCGGGAGGAGCGATTTCAAACAGAATCAGATGGTCTGTCCTAAATCCGACATCAATTGAGTCAAGCGCAAACAGCGTGCGCAAGAAAAGCCCCGCGCCAACAACGAGAAGCGTCGAAAGCGCAATCTGAAAAGCTACAATCGCTTTGCCGCCCAGGCCCTTGCGACGGCGCGTCGTGGTTTGCGCGCTCTCTTTCAGGCTGCTGCTCACCTCGCTGCGCGCCGCGATCCATGCGGGCGCAAATCCAAACACCAGCCCGGTCAGTAGTGTCACGCCCGTGGCAAACGCGAAGACGCCCCAATCCATGGAGACATTGAGTTGGTCTTGATCCCAGGCGTTCGCCATCAGTCTAGGAATCACATTGCGGCCCAGGTAGCCGAGGATGAGTCCGCCCGCGCCGCCAATCCCGGCCAGGAGCAAACTCTCCGTGAGCAACTGGCGCACGACTCGTCCTCGGCCAGCACCCAAAGCAAGCCGAACGCTCATCTCGCGCTGCCGCTGCGCTCCGCGCGCCAGCAGCAGATTGGCGATGTTGGCGCACGCCAGCAGCAGCACAAAGCCGGTCATCGTCATCAGCACGTACACCGGCTTCTTGAACATGCGTGCGACGAAGCTCAATCCGCGGCTGCCGTCAGAGAGGTCGAGGCGCGGCAAGGTCTCGCCGGCTTTAACCGTCATGGTTCCGTGAACAGCCGCCGCCAGCTCGACATCCAATGCGGCCTGCGCCTGCGCGTCCGAGACTCCTGGCCTGATTCGCCCCACGACGTCGACCCACCATACATTTGGATCATCGATGAAGCCGCCCTTGTCGCCTTTGGGGTCGATGATTGGCTGCATGCTGAGCGGGACGAATATATCCGGGGAGGATTGCACATTTTTTGCGCCAGTGAATCCGCGCGGACTCACGCCCACAATCGTGAACAGCGATTGATTCACGTTGATGGTCTGGCTCAATGCCGACGGGGATCGCGCAAACTCTCGTTCCCACAGCACATCGCTGATTACTGCAGCGGGATTCGCAGTTCCAACATGATCATCTGAGGGTTGGAGATTGCGCCCCAGTTGCGGCCGCGTTTCCAGGACGGAGAAGTAATTGCCGGAAACCATGGCTACCACCGCGCGTTGCGCATTGCCGCGTACCGTCGCGTTCATGCTGTCTTCATTGAACGCGAGCAGACCCCGCATGACCTGGTTGTGGTCGCGCAACTGTTGATAGACGGGATAGGAAAAGATAGCGCCCATCATCCCCCCGCCAGGGGCAGGGTCAAACTCGCCCCACATCTCATGAACGGCGAGGTGGTCGCCTCCGGTCCAACGCAACAGGCGCAATTCCTCCGCGTGCGGCACACCCAGGCGGTCATACAACAGACTCTTGGCGAGCGAGAACATGGTTGTGTTCGCGCCAATCGCCAGTGCGAGCGAAGTGGCGGCAATGGCCGTGAATCCGGGACTCTTGCGGAGGATGCGGGCACCGTAGCGAAGGTCGGCCCAAAACTCGTCCCACCAGCGCAAGCCGAGCGAGGCACGCATGCCTTCTTTGTGGATGGTGGCTGCTCCCAACGCGATGTGCGCGCGGCGTGCTGCTTCCTGCGGCGAATGGCCGGCGCGAATCAAGTCGCGCATGAGATTCTCGAGGTGATGGGTAAGCTCGGCTTCCATCTCCGCTTCCAAATGGTCACGTTGAGCCACTGCCCGCACCCACGACCGCGGCCGGGAAACAATTCCAGCAAAAAATGAACGCAAGCTCATAGCCCTTCCAGTCCCTCAGTCCTTATTCCCTTTTCCCTATTCCCTGCCTTACTCGTGCCGCAGCGCATCCATCGGCTGCACGCCGGCGGCGCGGCCCGCCGGAATCCAGCTTGCGGCAAGCGCAACTGCGAGCAAGATCAGGACTCCGCCGGCCATGGTGGGCGGATCGTACGGCTGAATGCCGTAGAGCATCGACTTGACCAAGCGCGTGAGCATCAGCGAAGCGGCCACGCCCGCGACGATTCCGGCTACGGCCAGCCAGGTGCTCTCGCGCAGGATCATTCCGCGGACCTGGCGCGGCTGTGCGCCGAGGGCCATGCGGATGCCTATCTCATTTCTGCGATTAGCCACCGTATACGCCATGATTCCGTAGATGCCCACGCAGGCCAGCGCCAGAGCCAACACGCCGAAGCCCGAGGTGAGCGTGACGAAGATTCGCTCCTGCTGAAGGTCGGCTTCGATCTGCTGGTCCTCGGTTCTCACATTCACCAGCGGCAGATCTGTGTCTTGCTGCTGCACCGCCCGCCTGAGCCCAGGAATGATCGCCTCGGGCTTCATGCGCGTGCGTATCGCATAGGTCACGCCGCCCACCTGGGTTTGCTGGACAAAGGGCAGAATGAATTGCGGTGGCGGCTCATCGCGCAGGTTCGCATAACGCGTATCGCCGCAAACCCCTACGATCTGGATCCATTCGTCCCCGGTGGTGCTCGCGTGCCCATCCGCGTCGTGGGAGCTGGTGGAAAACATCTTTCCGATCGGGTTCTGACCGGGAAACCGCGACCGGGCGAGACTCTGGTTGATGATTGCGACCTTTTGCGAGGTCGCCGTATCCTGCGGCCCAAATGCGCGACCGGCGACGATGGGTATGCTCAACGTCTCAAAGAAGCGACCACCGACGATGTTGAAGTATTCAGATTGTTTCCTGCCCGGATCGGACGGAACGCCCTGGGGCAGGAAATCTGTCGAGTCCCTATCGTCGGAGAGGTAAGCATTAAACGTAACCGCGGCCGAATCCACACCTTGCACTGCGGCAAACGCCTGCTCCAGTTCCTGATGCAAGAGCACATCTTTTCCTGGAGGATATGCCTTGACCGGCGGACTGATCTCCACCAGCAGCAGATGATCGGTGCGGAAGCCCACATCGACTTTGCTCAGCAGGCCGAGCGTGCGCAGGAATAGGCCCGCGCCGATCACCAGCAAGGTTGAAAGCGCAATCTGGAAGCCCACCAGAGTCTTGCCGCCCATGCCTTTGCGGCGGCGCGTGGTGGTCTGTGCCGCCTCTTTGAGTCCGTGAGTGACCTCGGCGCGTGCCGCGGCAATCGCCGGCGCCATTCCGAAGAGCAGGCCGGTCACGATGGTCACGGTCGCCGTGAATGCAAAGACGCGCCAGTCGAAGTGAATTTGGAAATCGGTGCGCTCCCAGGCATTTTCGGTCATCTTCGGAATTGTGTTGCGGCCCAGATAACCCACCGCCAATCCGCCTGCTCCGCCTAGCACTGCAAGCATCATGCTCTCTACCAGCATCTGCCGCATGATGCGAACGCGCCCCGCGCCCAGCGCCAGCCGGACACTCATCTCCCGCTGCCGCTGCGACCCCCGCGCCAGCATTAAATTCGCAATATTGGCGCAAGCCAGCAGCAGCACAAATCCCACCATCGTCAACAGCACGGCCATCGGCTTGGCAAATTGGGCCTGCTGCTCAAACAGCCCTCGGCTTCCATCGCGCAGAACCATACGCGGCAAGTCCTCGTTGGGTCTTACCGGCATGGTGCCGCGCACAATTGCGCTCAACTGCCCATCAAGCGCAGTCTGCGCGGCCGCATCGCTCTCGCCTGGCTTGATGCGGCCCATCACGTTCACCCACCACTGCCTCGTATTGGCCTGAAGCGATCCGTTCCCGGAATGGGGAACAAGCAGCGGCTGCATGGCCAGCGGCAAAAAGACATCCGGTGACTGCTGCACATTTTTCGCGCCCGTAAATCCCTTTGCATTGACGCCAACGATGGTGAGCGGCGTGTCGTTCAGCTTGATGATCTGGCCCAGCACAGCCGGCGAGCGCGCAAATTGCCGCTCCCACAGTCCGTCGCTGATCACAGCAACCGGACTTTGCCCGGGCCACCGATCGTCCGAAGGCTGGATCGGCCGCCCTAACTGCGGCCTGACGCCCAATTCCGCATAGTAGTTGCCCGAAACCATTTCCGTCTGAATCCGCTGCGCCTCGCCCCCAATGGTCGCATTCATCTCCCTGGACTTGAACGCAAACAGGTCGTCGAGAACGCGATTCTGCGACCGCAGTTGCTGGTATGCCGGATAGGAGAACGCCGTGCTCGCTCGCAGGCCTCCCGGCAGCGGATCATAGTCGCCCCAGATGTCATGGACAGCGACGTGTTTCTCCGTACCGGTCCACGAAAGCAATCGCAGATTCGCAGCATTCGGAACCGCCAGGCGCTCATAAAGCAACTGCTTGGCGACGGAAAAGATTGTCGTGTTCGCCCCGATGGCCAGCGCCAGTGAGAATACCGCAACCAAAGTAAAGCCGGGGCTCTTGCGCAGCATTCGCGCACCATAGCGCAGGTCGGCCCAGATTTCGTCCCACCAGCGCAGGCCGAGCGATGCGCGCATACGTTCCTTGTGCACCGTCGCCGCACCCAACGCAATCCGCGCCCGCCGCGCCGCCTCTTGCGGCGAGTGGCCGGAACGAATCAGGTCGGCTGTGAGCGCGTCCAGATGACAGGCGAGCTCAGCTTCCATCTCTGCCTCCAGCCTGTTGCGTCGAGCGACGGCGCGGAGCCACGACTTCGGCTGTCCAACGATGCGGGCGAAAAATGAACGCAGACTCATGGCGCTCCCTGGTTTCCTTTCTCAGTTCACTGTTCCCTGTCCCCTATTCCCTGCTCCCTGTTTCTACGTCGCGCTGAGAATGGTCCCAATAATCCCGGACATGCGGTTCCACTTGCCGGTCTCCTCGACCAGCCGGTCGCGTCCCGCGGCGGTGAGGTGGTAGTACTTGGCCCGGCGGTTGTTCTCGCTCTCGCCCCACTCGCTGGCGATGGCGCCCTGATGCTCGAGCCGATAGAGCGCCGGGTAAAGCGAGCCCTGCTGGACGACCAGTTCCTCGCCGGATATCTGCTGGATGCGCAACAGCACACCGTATCCGTGCAGTGGGCCCAGTGAGACGGCCTTCAGTATCAGCAGGTCAAGTGTTCCTGGCAGCAGTTCGTTCTGCTTTTCTTGCTTCATTGCGCTTTCTCCCACGATCCAAACCCCGGCGTCTCTCGTTCCCTTAGTCCCCAGTACCTCGTCCCTGAGTCCCTGAGCCGCTTCCCTAGCCGCTCTAGGAAAGAAAATATCGCCTCTCTCCTAGAATGTCAAGGAGAGAAGACGAAAATCTCTGTTCTCGAGCCGTGACGGTCAGCACCTGACCGCCGGGCGGGTATCATGGCACAATGGTTTTCGGTCGTTCTTTGTTTATTTGGTTCTGATGGGAGCTATTTTGATGGGAAGTCTCTCGATAGCGGAGTCGGTGCGGGCATTGGCGGCCGGACCCCAGGTGCATCAGAATCTACCGGCAGCTCACCTGGTGGAGAGCGCGCTGCTGCGCGGTGAGGCGCGGCTGGCGTCGAATGGCGCGCTGGTGGCCACGACAGGCGCCCGTACCGGGCGCAGTCCGCGTGATAAATACACTGTCGACGATGCGATTACCCACGACTCCGTTGATTGGGGGCGCGTGAACCAGCCGTTCGCTTCGGATAAGTTTGATGCGCTGCTCGAACGGGTTCTGGCGCACATGCGAGAGCGCGATCTCTTTGTGCAGGATCTCTATTGTGGCGCTGACGCGAAATATCGGCTGCCTATCCGCGTCATCGCGGAATACGCCTGGCACGCATTGTTTGTGCGCCAGCTTTTTGTTCGGCCCGCGGCGGCCGAGTTGGCTACGCATCAGCCGGAATTTACCGTGATTGCCGCGCCCGAGTTTCAGGCAGTGCCCGATCGCGATGGCACGCGTACCGGGACGTTTATCCTGGCCGACTTCACCAAGCGCATCGTGCTGATTGGCGGCACAAAATATGCCGGGGAGATGAAGAAGTCAGTCTTCGGGGTGATGAATTTTCTGCTGCCGCAGCGCCCGCACGATGATCGCGTGCTGCCCATGCACTGCTCTGCCAACGTGGGCCCGGACGGCCTGACGGCGCTGTTTTTCGGGCTGTCAGGAACGGGCAAGACTACGCTTTCCGCTGACCCGGCGCGGAGGTTGATCGGCGATGACGAACACGGCTGGAGCAACTCTGGAGTTTTCAACTTCGAGGGTGGTTGCTACGCGAAGTGCGTGGACCTGAGCGAGGAGAAAGAGCCGCAGATCTATCGCGCCATCCGCTTCGGCTCGGTGCTGGAGAATGTGGTTCTCGATCCGGCTACCTGCGAGCCGGACTACCGGGACATCCAGCTCACGGAGAATACGCGCGCCGCCTATCCGATTGAATTCATTGACAATGCCGTGATTCCCGGAGTGGGCGGACACCCCCGTAATGTGATGTTTCTGGCCGCCGATGCATTCGGTGTCTTACCGCCCATCGCGCGTCTTACGCCGGAACAGGCGATGTACCACTTCCTCTCCGGCTATACCGCCAAGCTGGCCGGAACCGAGGCCGGCATGGGCTCCGATCCTGTGCCTGAGTTTTCCGCCTGCTTCGGTTCGCCGTTTCTGCCGCTGGCGCCGCATGTCTACGCGGAGATGCTGGGCGCTCGGCTCAAGCAGCACCAGTCCGCTTGCTGGCTGGTGAATACGGGCTGGTCGGGCGGACGGTTCGGCGTGGGCAAGCGCATGAGCCTGAAACATACGCGCGCACTGGTGAATGCGGCCCTCGACGGCAAACTGGACGAGGTGGAGTTTGTGACGGAGCCGGCGTTTGGTCTGCAAATCCCGGTCAGATGCCCCGGCGTGCCAACGGAGATCCTGAACCCGAGAAACGTGTGGGCGGACAAGAAAGCCTATGATCGCCAGGCCGCCGATCTGGCCAGCCGGTTCGAGGCCAACTTCCAGCAGTTCGACGCGCCAGAAGCGGTGCGGGCCGCGGGGCCGGGAAAGCGATAAGCAAATGTAGGCGTCAGACTAAACGCATGGTTGAGGTTTTTGCGGCCCAAGCTGCAGGAGTAATGTCTGCGATGCTCTGAAGCGGTGCGTTTGCAAGCCCGGGCAGGACGTCGGCGAGGTAATCGCGCACTGG